>Ga0307373_10001425_pt1 | contig 44898 bp, 21 predicted proteins | sample OX2MG_FD_202534 | JGI IMG/M metagenome (GOLD analysis project Ga0307373, IMG submission 202534) | Soil microbial communities from Risofladan, Vaasa, Finland - OX-2 | ecosystem: Environmental > Terrestrial > Soil > Coastal area > Acid sulfate soil | place: Finland: Risofladan, Vaasa | collected...
CCTTCTGTCCATATCTCCAAAAACTACCACCAGGGGCTCCTATATACCCTTCTTCTTTGGGATGCAAAGCTTTTATGACAAAATTGTCACCAGATTTAAGACCGATGGATTGATCCAATTTAAATGTAGCATTCATGGCCCTGTAATTAGGATTAAAAAGAAATACATATCCTTGGTCATTAATAATGGCAGAACTACCGTCAACATGCCCGACCATCGGCTGACCAATGATAGGCCTAAGTTTTCGCATGTATTTAATGTGCTTATCAGGCCAGTCAGTCCAATAATGAAGCCACTGCTTGTCCTTATTTGAAAAATATTTTACTTCATTAGTATCCCGGGCAGGTATATAGTTCATGACAAGATTAAAGGGGCCAGTACCAATCGCTGATAAAACGGAATATTTCCAACCCATATAATCCCAATCCCGGATGCGAAATGGTGTTCGCATTAATTTTCCATCTCTATTAAAACGTTCAGTTTGATGGGTCATATAACCCGGTATGAGCTGCACCGGAGTAAACTGAGTCATTCGATACCACCAGGCAGCATATCGCTGGCGATCAGCGGAAACCCGATCCCAACTTAAATCCGGGAAAGCATTGAAACTCTGTGCGTCCAAGGCAAGGAAGGATATACGTAAGCAATCAATCCGATACCTTTTGATGCAGCGTAATGAGTCATATCTTGCACTATAGACGGTACCGGATCTTTATCGGGACTCCACTCACCTTTTCTAATTTTTTGTCCTAAACCTAACCAAAGTACATTTTCCCAACCCCAGGAATCTCTATTTTGATCCAGGCTGGATAAGCTACTATTAGCGGGACTATATAATAAATAATTATTTCCGAGTGCAGCCGTCTGATCAATAATTCTCTTGTAAACTTTTCTTCCTTTGGGAGTAGCTACATCTATCTGGTAATCATTCAGGGTCCATCCTACCTCTATATGCAAACTTGAATCTGGTTTATACAATAAGAATTTTTCAATGCAATCAGACAAGGCTTTAATCTCATTATAATCAATTTGAGGATTTCTGTTATTAGCTGTATCAGGCCGTTGCAGGTATTCCCAATCAGGGATCATATTGACCGGAAATGTTTGACCGCTCAACTTATAGGTCCCAATAACAGCCTGATCGCTTTTGAAAGTCCCATAACTTGCATGCCAATCCATCTCGGGCGAATATTTTACTGATATATTTTCACCATCACGATGCCATTGCATAAAGGGATTTTGCAAATCAAAGAAAACACCATAAGAAGGCGGCTCATTTTCATTGTCTGTAAGTCGCAAAAAAGCCCCGTATTTGCCGCCTTCGGGTAAATATTCTTTGGAAATATTATTAGAAATATTACCTCGAAACATTACAATCTCATGCACTCGATATACAGAATCACCTTTTACATTTATAAAAAGCTGTTTGCTAACAAAACGCCAATCATCTTTGAGTTGGTAAACCACTTTCACCTCATACTGTCCTTTTGTAAATTGATAGGTAACTGAGTTATTACTTTGAGACTTTTTTACATCCTTGATTAAGGAGCCATCAATAATATCATTATCAATTTTTATTTTAAATTGTTTTGCAATTAAATGGATGGTTTTATTAAGCTGTTTATCGTAAATATCAACTATGCGCCTATCATTAAATGTCACAGTAAGGTATTTATTTTCTAAATCTATATTTTCCGATTGCGCTGTCCTACCTTTTATTTTTATTATCTCTTTCTGTTGGTAGAATTTATTATTATAATTCAACCTTGAAATAGCGGGTAAGCTGCAACATAACAAAATTGTAAGGCAACTGATTCTATAAAAGGTTCCTGTATGGACTTGCAAAAAGTCTTTATTATTTTTTTGGGGAAATATATTTTTCATGACACTGTTATAAAAAATGGAATACCAAAACCAAATAGTATTTATGTATTCAAAAGATTTACCCTTAAACGCTTTAAATCAGAAAACCACATTTCTTAGCTTTTAATGTGAGGCATTTAAGGGAAAAATAAATTATTATTTTATAAACCATATTTTAAATATTAAACTAATTATGGTATTCTGGTTTTTGTTTCTCTGTTTCATCAATAATTTATATGTCAGGTTTTGGTTCACTAAGATATTATACGTTAAGAAAAACAGCACAAAATGGCAAAACCAAAAATTGTAACAATTGATTTTAATTTGCCTATATGTGTTCATTCTTGCGGCTCAGGAGTCGAAAGAATTTTATCCAAGGTAGCAAGGTCTAACTCCTGTGAAGGTTTGAACGAGTTCGAACTCGCATAATCATAAAGGCTTTTCAGGAATGCAGCCGTTTCAGGCAGCTTCTCATCCCTGAGATTAAGGCTGCAAACAATCAAACGGCCGTTGCCCACTTTGGCTTCAAATACATTCCCGAGTTTGTCATTGCGGGCAAAATTGTCAATTACCTGAACAAGGGGACGGAACCCTGCCGGAGTACTATTTAGAATCATGGTCTTAGATCCCTGAATCAGATTCCACCATTGCCAGTTGCTGTAGGAATCGGTGGGGAAACCAGAAAAAAAGGGACTTTTAGGATCACAAAGGATACCCATAGTGTTCGGGCTTCTATGAAACCAGATGGGGCTCCAAAAAACAGGTAAAAATGAGCCTTTGAGAGATTGCTCGGAATTAAGTGTGTCTGGTAACAGAACTACTCTTTTGCCTTCAGCCAATGCTGCCTTAGTAGCATTATTCCATATATGGCTCACGAGGATATTATTTGGTACATTCACAGTAGTAACCGGCGGATAGATCCAAATATCCCAACTATTGGAGACAGAAGTATTCTTTAGAAAAACAGTTACAGTAAATTTGCCAGGAGCAACTGCTTTATTAAGAGAAGCGTGAATATCTCCGAGTTCTGTTAGTTTGCCAGTAGATAAATCGCGTCTTGGCAATGTTCCGTTTGCTACAATCTGTCCATTCTCGCCTCGGATTGTCCATTCAGGTTCCGCATAGTGCAAATCGTTCGGACCGAAGTACGCAATCTCGGCCTTTGCCGAAAACATTTCACTCGTTGTATAGGTCCTTTTGGGGAAAAGAAGAAGTGGAACTGTTGGACCGCAATATTTTTTATGGTCTTCAGGCTTAATAAAGCCCTTCGAATCCCAGAAAGGATCAAGCAATCCAACAAGGGCAGTCCCCTGACCAGGGTAATCATGCAGGTCAAGTAATGAAAATCCAGCATAGCCCGGTGTCCGTAGCAAATTTTCGATTTCCTCCTTATAAAGCAGTACTGCCTGGTTTCCTGTAGATCGAAAGAATTCATCTGCTTCATCCAACATTCCTTTAGCCTTTAGGTCCTCCCGTACAAGTTTGAAGTTTTCTGCTTTCAAAACTCCAGTATATTTCTTAATTTCATGGAAATCAGGGTAGAATGTCCACTGGCCAATTTCATGACCAATCACCGGGCGTGGAATATCTTGTTCTGAGATAGCAATCTCAGCATCATGCATAGTATTAGGTCCGTGAATTCCTCTCCCTTTCCAGGTTTCCGTCCACTGTCGATTAGCAGTGACCTGGCCAGATGAGGCTGAACTGTAAAAATGACGAGGATCACTTTTGATGAGCGTATCAACCCAATGCGTCAAAACTTCGTTAGACCCTCCATATTCATTTCCAATCGTCATCAGACAAAAGGAAGGATGATTACCATAAGTATGGATGATGTCCAACAACTCTTGCTCCATAAAATCATCTCGCTGGGGATTTTTACCTGCGGGAATATTTGCCTGTGGGCCTTCTGTCTGAATCATAATGCCTTCCTGATCCGCTGCTGTAAAGGCCGCATCTGGCGGGGTCCAGGAATGAAATCGGATGAAATTCAAACCATAGGATTTTTCTATCTTAAAAATCCGCCGCCATGAGGCAACATCGGTAGGTGGATAACCGGTCTTTGGAAATATTGCACACTCTAATGTGCCTCTCAACATAAGAGGGCGTCCGTTCATGGTAAACTGTGTACCCTTAATTGCAAGTTTACGCATCCCGAATGAAACGATTTTCTTGCTATGGCACTCTGGGCTTTTTGTGGAGAGAGAAGTCTTTAGCACATAAAGATAAGGTGAGAACTCATCCCACAACTTAGGATATTTCCCCATTGGAACTTCTATTGTGACTAAAGATTCGCGATTCGGTGCGGAAAAAGGGGTGGATACAGATTTGCCAACTTCATCTCCAGTTGCATTTGCTACGGAAAATTGGACATCGCCTTTAACCTTCGTACCGGTGAGGTTACTAATGTAAGCTTCTACCTTAATCAATTTATGATCCACGTCTGGATAAACTTCAACTTTGCTTAAAGAGACAGGATCCACGGCTGTCAATTCAATCTTGCCTACAATGCCATTCCAGTTTGTTTGGGTTCCTTCGTAGTTGATTGAAACAAATCTGCCCAAATTGAATTTCAGCGTGTTATCTACACAGATTGTCAGCCGATGTTTTCCCGGTGTAATATTAATGCCCAAGTCATAAATCTGTGGCGAGATCAGGTTGTCTTTTGTACCAAAATCTTTCCCATCCAACCAGACGTGAGTTACCCAATGGTTACGCTCCAGAAAAAGAGTAATATGTTTGCCCTTCCATGTATCAGGTATGTCAATCTCACGCTGGTACCAGGCTGGCCCGGTATAGATATTAGGTCGGTAAAGACCATCTAGATTCGGCTTTTGCGGATTAGGGATACCAGCCTTTGCCTCGTCTGTTGTTCCGGGCAAATAAATTTCCGATGGTCCACCACCTACTGTTTTTAATTTACCGTCATACCATTTTTCCGACAGCCCGAGTTTCGCTTCATCGCGGCTAAAGAGCCATTTCCCTGAAAGATCAATTTTCATCTGAGGGCTTTGCTGTCCATTTACATTTATTGCAAATGCAATTAACAAAAGTCCGAATAAAATAATCGTAATCTTTTTCATAATATTTATAAGTTTATAAGTGTTTAGGAACCTTTCAGTTCAATTTTAAATACCTCATATTCCCCTTCTTTCTATTAATCCTATAATACCTTTTACTTTATCCATTGACACTACTGCATTTTCCATGATGTAAAGAGTTGTTTTGTCAGTTTGCATGTATTGGTGTGGCCTGAGCTGAGCTTAATGAGCATATTAGATATATTTTATAACAAATCCATTAATCTTAAATAGAACTCGCACTAGGTAAGCTAACAAGATAGAAGTCATTTTCATTTGTTTTTTTAAAAAACGGTTTTAATGATTACTTGTATATTGTCATTTTATCAGTATGGATTATTAAAGAATCTTATTCAAATTAGGAATGTCCAACTTTTGTGTTGGGTTGAACGAATTTGAACCCACATAATGATAGAGGCTCTTTAAAAATTGAATCGTTTCCGGAAGTTCCTTGTTCCTAAGATTGAGACTGCAAACTAGCAACCTACCCTTACCTACCTTAGCTTCAAAGACGTCTCCTAGTTTGTCATTTCTGGAAAAATTGTCAATCACCTGAACTATGGGTCGGAAACCTGCAGGGGTGCCATTTAGTATCATTGTCTGCGATCCCTGAATCAGATTCCACCATTGCCAATTGCTGTATGAATCAGTGGGGAACAAAGAAAAAAGCGGGCTTTTAGGATTACACAGAATACCCATAGTATTTGGGATCTCATGAAACATAATGGGGCTCCAAAAAACAGGCAAAAAGGATCCTATTAAAGATCGTTTGGAATCAAGGACAGGAAAAAGAATCACTCTTTTACCTTCAGCCAAAGCCTGTCGTGTCGCTTCATCCCATTTATGCGTGACGATGATGTTGTCCGGCACAGTTAGGGGTGCGATAGGCGGATAAACCCATATATTCCAGCTATTTGAGATAGACATGTTCTTTAGTGAGAGGGTAACAGTGAATTTACCAGGTGCGTTTACTTTATTAAGGGGAACACTGATATCGCCTAATTCTGTCAACTTGCCTGTGGGCAAATTAAGGGTTGCCAATGATCCATGCGAGACAATCTTGCCGTTCTCGTCACGGATTGTCCATTCAGGTTTAGCACCTATAAGATCGTGCGGGCCAAATTGTGCAATTTCGGCCATTGTTGAAAACGTTTCACTCGTTGTATATGTTCTTTTAGGGAAACGAAGCAGTGGAACGGTTGGGCCGCAAAATTTTTTAAAATTTTCAGGGGTCACAATCCCCTTCGAATCCCAGAAAGCATCGAGCAACCCAACAAGGGCAGTACCCTGGCCTGAATAATCATGTAAATCGAGCAATGAGAATCCTGCATAGCCCGGTGTCCGTAGCAAATTTTCAATTTCCTCTTTGTAAAGTAATACAGCCTGTTTCCCTGTGGATCGCAAGAATTGATCTGCTTCATCCAACATCCCATGAATTCGTAGATCATTCTGTACAAGCTCGAAATTTTTCGCTTTCAACACTCCGGTATACTTCTTAATTTCAAGGAAATTAGGATAAAATGTCCACTGTCCAATTTCATGACCAATCACCGGGCGCAGGCTATCTTGTTCTGTAACGGCAATCTCAGCATCATGCATAGTATTCGGTCCGTGAATACCTCTGCCTTTAACAGTTTCCGTCCACTGGCGATTAGCAGTAAGTTGGCCTGATGAGGGTGAGCTGTAGAAATGACGGGGGTCGCTTTTAATGAGTGTATCAACCCAGTGAGCCAATACTGATTCTACTCCGCCATATTCATTTCCGAGCGTCATCAGACAAAAGGAGGGATGATTTCCGTAGGTATGGATCGTACTCAATAGTTCTTTCTCAATGAAAGCATCAGACTTAGGGTAAACGCCGACGATCCCCCGACGAACATTACCCACCGGACCTTCTACCTGGATCATAATTCCCTCCTGATCTGCCGCAGTAAAGGCTGCTTCCGGAGGCGCCCACGAATGAAAACGGATGAAATTAAGCCCATACAATTTCATTATTTTATAAATTCGCTGCCACGAGACGACGTCCGTAGGAGGATAACCGGTAAGAGGAAAGATAGCGCAATTTACAGTACCGCGCAGCATAAGAGGGCGTCCGTTCATAGTGAACCGGGTACCCATTATTGCAAGTTTGCGCATACCGAATCTGGTGGATGTAATGTCGTTGAAATCCAAACTGCCCGAACTGGCTTTCATTTTTGCAGTCAAACGATAAAGAACCGGATTAAATTCATCCCAAAGTTGCACGTCATTACCCAAATTAATTCGTTTGTCAACCTCAATCAGCGAATCGCTGCCATGAAACGAGACCGATTGAGAAACGACCTGTTGCGGATGATCGGTATTATAACTTGTTGCGCTAAGCGTTATCGAACCCTTAGCTGGTTCTTTCAAGGTATTTACAATGGTTAGTTTAACATTCGCTGTTTTATTACGGACATCCGGATAAACCTGTACATCAGAAATATACACCTTATCCGTGGCCCGTAATTCCATTTTACCAATAATACCATTCCAGTTGGTCTGGGTATCAGGATCCCAGATATTAGCATTGCCGCCCAGATCGTATATTAGGGTGTTATCCACGCAGATCGTCAGTCTGTGCTTTCCTGGTGAGACATTAATGCCTAAGTCATAAACCTGTGGGGAGACTACGTTGTTGTGCGTGCCAAAGTCTTGTCCGTCCAACCAAACATGAGTGACCCAATGATTGCGTTCCAGGAAAAGGGTAACATGCTTTCCTTTCCAGTTAGATGGTATGTTAATCTCACGCTGATACCATGCAGGTCCGGTATAGAGATTCGGCCTATAAAGCCTGTATTCAGTGGGCTTTTGAGGATTGGGAATGCCTGCCTTTGCCTCGTCCGTTGTTCCAGGCAAAGCAATTTCTGAGGGTCCGTCACCCACTGTTTTTAATTTACCGTCATACCATTTTTCCGTCAGCCCGAGTTTCGCTTCATCGCGGCTAAAGAGCCATTTCCCTGAAAGATCAATTTTCATCTGAGGGATCCGCTGTCCATTTACATTAATTGCAAAAACAATTAACAATAGTCCGAATAAAATAATCGTAATCTTTTTCATTTGTTTTTTCATTTAAATAAATTTTTAATTTTATCCATACTAACGGTATTGGTCGGACGAAATTTATCACTTTCCATATAAGAAGTTAGACTTTGTAACAATTGCTTTGCTTCCGGTCTGTTTTCGTTATTGCTTATGAGGTCTATACCGGAGAATATTAATTTGCCTTTGCCCACTTTGCATTGAAATATCAGCCCCAATGGTTTTGCCGAATACCAGTCATCAATCACCCTTACAATTGGTTGAATATTTTTACCAACTGAATCAAGCAAAATAGCATTGCTATGACTCATAGCATCCCACCATTGATAATTGCTATAGTATTGTGTAGGAAATTCTTTCAGTGCAGGATTTTTAGGATCGCATAAAATTCCGAGTGTATTTGGCGCCTGACCATTTGTCCAGGCTGTGTTCCAGAAAATACTGGAAAATCCTATTTTAATATTACCTCCTTTATCACCTTTGATGCTTCCTTTTTTAATGGTCAATAAAACTTTACCGCCATTTTGCAAAACTTGTTTTGCCTTATCATTAAATTGCTGTGTAACGAAAATATCCGAACTGATTTTCTTTTTAACCGAAGGGTACACAAAGAAGTCCCAGTTGTTTTCATAATTATCAACTTTTACCGTTATAATAAACCTTCCCGGCTTTTTTATGGAAGCCAAAGATTGCTTTATTTCTCCCGCAATAAAAGTATTACCGATTGGAATTTTCTTTTTTGCAAACTGACCTTTCCATAATATTTCACCTTTATCGTTTTTAATATTCCATTCAACAGGCTTATACAAACTTTGTGGGCTAAAATTGGCTATCTGGATAGTATCCGAAAAATCCTCGTTGTTTTCATAAATCATTTTTTTCATTCTTGACAAAGGCACTACTGAATTGCAGAACCGGCTGAATTCATTTGCAGTCTCATACCCTTTTTCTTGCCAAAAAGGATTGAGCACACCCACCAATGCGGTTCCCTGCCCCGGAAAATCCTGCAGACTGAGTAGTTGAAAGCCTGCAAAACCGGGGGTTCTCATGGCTGCTTCAATATCTGCTTTATAACAAAGAACCTGCAGTTTTCCGGAAGCCATCAAAAAATCGTGACCAAGGCCTTTCATTCCATGCTCATCCAAAAAATCCCTGAAAATTTCAAAGTTTTTGGCTTTTAATACTCCGGTATATTTTTTTATTTCTGTAAAATCAGGGTAAACGCACCACTGGCCAACTTCGTGACTTACGGTTGGTTTAGTTTTTGAAATGTATTTTGTCCAGTCATAATCGGTACTTGGAGGATCGGCATTAATCAGGCTTTTCAAGCCTGCACCCCACCATTGTATGCGCGGCTTGGGTGTACTATTATAATCGCTTGCCTCACTCTCTGGGAAACCCGATGCTGAAGTATAAACATGACGGTTGTCTTTTGCTTTCCAGTATTGAACAAATTTGGTTAGATAAGCAAGATCATTTTTACCACTTGCCTCATTACCATAAGGCATCATACAAAAGGAAGGATGATTTCCAAATTGTTTCACAATGCGGTTGCTTTCATCATAAATATATTGATCAATCGGCTTGCCATCGCCCACTCTTGCCCAAGCCGAACATTCGATGGAAAGATACATGCCCAACCGGTCAGCCGCTTCAAAAGCCGCTTCGGGCGGACACCAGGAGTGAAAGCGGATATGATTCAATCCAAATTGTTTACACTTTTCAAAAATACGTTCCCATGATTTTAAGTCCGTTTGAGGATAACCTGTTTCAGGAAACATGGCACAATCTACAGTTCCTCTTAAAAATATCGGGCGGCCATTCACAGTGAATTGTGTGCCTTTGATAGCAAAGTTTTTCATACCGAAATCAGTATTCACAATATCACGCCCTGCAATGCCAGAGATTGATGTTTGCATCGAATAAACATTCGGATTGAATTCATCCCAAAGCAAAGGAGAATGTCCCATTGGATATTCCACATCAATTATAGTTGTGTCTTTATTCAGATGGATTTTTTTACTAACAGGTTTTACTTCTTGTGGTGTTTTAACATTTACTGTATGTGCAGATAAACGGAGTGTGCTCTCTTCTTCTTTATTCAATAGATTGTTGATAGTAATTCTTGCATCCACCATTTTTCTATTCACATCAGGATATAATTCTACATCGCTTATATAAACACCAGGTCCGTTGATAAGATACATTTTACCAACAATGCCGTTCCAGTTGGTTTGCGTATTATCTGTAAGGCTGCTTGCATCCTGCCCAGGGTCAATATCTTTAATCCGGTTATCTATTCTAATTGTAAGTGTATGTTCACCGGGTGTTAAATAATTGCTGAGATCATAAATATGAGGAGCGCTCAAAGCATTTCGCATGCCTACTTTTTTCGAGTCAATCCAAACTGTGGATTCCCAATGGCAGCGCTCTAAAAACATTTCAGTAAAACGCTTTTCCCAATTAGCAGGAATGTTTACTTTTTTCTGATACCAAGCCACGCCCACATAATATTTGAGCGGTTGCAGCCAGAAAGAAACTTTTATATTGCCCGGTTGACGATATTTTGCAAACTGAGGCTGTTTGTACCAAATGCTGTCCCAGATACCACCTGTCCATTTTGTATTTAAAGTGATGTCGTTTCCTTTGCCATTGGTAAGCATAGAGCCTGGAAGATTTATTTTATCATTAAGGTTCTTTGTAAACCATTTATTTTCTTCTCCTTTATCCAGAAAATCAATTTGAAAAGCCCATTGCCCTGAAAGGTCAATTTTGTTTACAGTGTTTAGATTATGCTGAGCATACAAATCAGTATTTGATAAATTGATAATAACCATAAAAATAAAAAGCCGGAAGATGCAAAAGCAATTTTTCATTTGAAAAAATTAATGTAAGTAAATAGAAAAGTTCTTTCAAAGCTGCAATCTAAGAATCGCTTTCAGAACTTTAGCAAGTTAAAAACCAATCGCATTTTACAAGCGACAATTTTATGTAAATGATGGACAATAATACGATGGAGGATTTTTCCAAGCATTATTTTCAAATATTTTTTATGATAAAATCAGCATAATATCATTTTTCCAAGCGTCAAATTTATTTTGATTTTTTCTTCGTGTCTTATAAATTACAGCACTAATCAAAAAATAACCTTGCCAGATTGGGTGCAATCACCTGGGAGGATAAAGTCCTTTCGCATGCAAAACCTTCTTTCTTTTTAATAGTAGTTGGTAGCACAACAATAAAATTATCCATTCTTTCAGTAAGAATTACAATTCTTCTTGAAATATCTGAGATTACCTTTGACCTAGAAGGCAAAAAACCCTGAAGCAGAATCCGTGAAATTAACTTTGAACAAATTATTTAAACCAATCTAAATCATGAGAAAAAAACAGGAATTCCTTTTGTATTTGCTAAAAAGTGTTTTCTTTTTCTTCTTCTTGCTTCAAATAGCTTTGGCCAATTCTCAACAGGTTATTTCTCTTGCAGGTAGATGGAAATGTGAATTAGATCCAGATTCTACTTTTTTTAATAAGAATATTCCACCTAATAATTTCGATTACATTTCGAATCTGCCGGGGAGTCTTGACCAAGACGGTATTGGGAAAGTTACCCTCAAGGCAGCGGAGGGAAGGCTGACACGCTTAAATACCTATTATGGACCGGCCTGGTATGAAAAGGAAATTATTATACCTTCAAATTGGAAAAGAAAAATAATTTCTCTTTTCTTGGAAAGAGTGATGTGGTCGTCAACAGTGTATGTGGATGGAAAGAAAATATCTAAAAAAACTTCTCTTTATACACCTCATGTTCATACACTTGGAACTCTTTCACCAGGTAAGCACAGATTAATCATTTGTGTTAATAGTGACCAGGTTTATAAAATTGGGACCCATGGACATGGATATTCAGATCAAATGCAAACAATATGGAATGGGATAATAGGCCAAATAAAATTAGTGGCCAATGATCCTTTGTTTATTACGCAAATATTTACTTATCCCAATATTCAATCATCCAGCGTCAGAGTAAAAATACTGTTACAAAATGATACAAAAAAACAACTTTCAGTTACTTTAAGCTATATACTTACTGATAATAAGAGTGGTAAGAAAGTTGCTATTGTAAAAAAGAATTTACATTTATCCGGATTCAGAGATACGGTAGAACAGGTTATACAACCAAAACAAAAAATAAAGTTATGGGATGAATTCAATCCGAATATATACACATTAAAGGTATCTGTTTTTTCAAAAAATGGCGATATACATAGTCAGTATCAAACTGATTTCGGGTTCAGGGTTATAACTACTACGCAGCATAAAATATTGGTCAATGGCAAGCCTGTTTTTTTTAGATTGGACATTAATAATATTAGTTTCCCATTAACCGGATATCCTCCTATGGATGAAGCATCTTGGGTAAAGCTTTTCAAAATATATAAATCCTATGGTTTCAATGGAGTACGCTGTCATTCCTGGTGTCCGCCCGAAGCGGCTTTCGATGCTGCTGATAAATTGGGAATGTATATAGAAGCTGAATTAGTCTGGCCCTGGGCGTGGAAAACAGAAAAAACGGGTACTAAGGCAGAATGGATAGCAAAGGGTTATACTGACGGACTAGGTAGCAATCCAAGCGCAGATTTATTTGTGCCTGAGGAAATGCACAGAGTAATTAACTCTTATGGTAATCATCCTTCCTTTGCATTTTTCTGCATTGGAAATGAATTAGGAGGGTCTGATTTTAATGTAATGAAGCAGTGGGTGAAAGATATTAAAAGCATTGACCACAGACACTTATATGCCGTATCAACAGCTCGGACCATTACTAATGAAGATGATTTTAATATTACTCACTATATCCCTGATGTAGGAGGTACTTATGGTATAGATTACAATAATACATGGAGCGATCATGATAAGAATTACAAGCAGGCAAAAATTCCCATTATTGCTCATGAAATTGGACAATACCCTGTTTATCCCAGATGGAGGAATCTGGATAAATACACTGGTATATTAAGACCTTGGGATATGATTATTTATAAGAAAATTGCTGAAAAAAATGGCATTTATAATAAAGACTCTGCCTATCGTAAAGCCAGTGGGGCTCTCCAGCAACTCCTTTATAAAAATGAATTCGAGGACTTATACAGAACCAAGTATTGTGCTGGGTATTGTGTATTAGATATGGAAGATTATACTGGACAGGGAGCAGCGCTGGTGGGGTGGCTAGATGCCTTTTATGACAGTAAAGGAATTACAACACCGCGTAAAGTACGAATGTATAATAATGATGTAGTGCTGTTATTACGTACAATAAGTTTTGTATTTAGCTCTAAAGATACACTCCATGCACTCTTGCAGATTGCAAATTATAGTAATTTGGATTTGACTGGTAATCTGTATTGGGAAATTAAAGATGAAAATGGTAGGATTATTCATAAAGAATCAATTGGAAATATAAATGCTAAACAGGGTCAGCTTACGAATATAGGTTCTGCTGACTTTCTGTGGGCAAACGCAGGTAGTCAGGTTGGGGAATATACATTTTCTCTTGTTTTCGGCAAGAATAAATATAGGAACGAATGGAATTTTTTCGTCTTTCCAGGGAAAATATCTGTAAATACCGGGAATGTACTGATAGCTCGTGAATGGACAAATGCCTTAGATAGAAAATTGGCAGAAGGAGGTAAGGTCTTATTGTTAGCCCATAATCTGGGAACTAAAGTGACATCTCATCCAATAAACTTTTCGCCCGTCTTCTGGTCTTTGGGATTTTTCCCCCAACAGAAAGTTCAGACTTTGGGAGCATTAATCGAAAATAAGAGTCCGCTATTTAAAAATTTCCCTACTTCTTATTTTACTGACTGGCAATGGTACACTATTTCTAAAGGTAGGTACTTCTACCTAAAGTCATTTCCAAAAGGCTATAAACCTATTATAGAACCTATTCCTGATTTCCACAATAACAATAGGTTGGGATCCATATTTGAAGCTAAGGTATCCAAAGGGAAATTATTAGTATGCGGTTATGACCTCTCAGATAGCTCTAATATGGTTTCCAGGCAACTATTATATAGTATTTTAAAATATATGGGAAGTTGCTCGTTTAATCCGTCTTACACTTTGCAAATTGATACTTTAAAAAAAATATTTATTCATTAGCATTCCGTTAAAAATCGTATAGTGTGAATTGGTTATCATTTTTTGTAATTGAGTTTTTTGAAACCGTTGATCTATGAGCATTCTTTCAAATAAAGAGATAATTAAAATTTTAAAAAATTCGTAATGCTTTTGCTTAGGTAAAAATTTCTTTTTTTTGCGATGGCTACCAAAACATATACAGAGATTGCAATCCATGCTTTATCCATTTGAAAACATTATGTAAAGCTTTACATAAATTCTTTAGGGTGCTGAAAACAGATTTAGACCTGCGGCCCATCTATCATAAAAATGATACCTCGGCAATGGCGCATTTACACTTAGGATTACTAGCTCAACACCATAAGGTAGCAGCTTAAAAAATCAGGAATCAACAATGACTGGAATGAAATAAAGCGAAAGGCATCCACACAAAAATCTGTATTAACAACAGCACAAAACAGTTGCATCAGGTACAGTCCCGAAATATCATACCAGTTCACAGTTTTTGTTGCCCTGTCGCTGCTGGTGCGTTCTCCCTGGGGGGACATTACCAGATCAGAGAAGTATTGTGGGGGTATGCGCATTATGGGCAATTTACATAACCCACATTGCAGCTAATCAGATCTAAATTGAGCAATATCGGTGATTGCAGGTTTTTTGGTGCGGATGAAATTGTCATTGAAAGCCTGATCGATGCTGATTTCGCAATCAAATCCCTTTTTATAGACATGCTCCTCAGTGTTCCTGATGGGTTAATTCATTTGGGCAGCCATAGCTTTCTGTTTGGCAGTAGGCAGGGACGATTGAAAACGTACGAACGCTGATAATGTCCACGGAATCGCGAAGCTTTTCATCAGTAACCATGTCTTTGACGAAATTGAGTTTTCAGTTGGGCAAGTTATCGAATGGATTTTGACTTTTCCAAAACCATTTTTGTTGAGTGTTGACCGTAGCTTTTCTGCAAAGTCTTAATTAACGCCTTTTTCATTGCGGCAACCAAGTGCATTGAGTTCCAGGTGATAGACATTGCGCAGCCCTCGAAGCCATTTCAGATCATAGTTCATAGTATCCTGCGACCAGAACTCGCCGTTGCCAATCCAGCCGGGAGCGCTCTAAACATTGGCATCAAGAGTGAGGTTCGGATTGCGTTTTTTGGCTTGCCGTATAATCCACTACATATAGCCACAGGAATAGTTGAGGTGCCTTGCGTTGAATGGCCATCTCAGGGAATCTCTACCAGCATCGTACTGACTGAGGCACCAAACTTAGGTTTGAAAACCATATCCAATATCTGGTTCCGTTGTGGCTCGGGACAATCCTTGAGCAACACTGCTGTAGCGCCACCACCATAGACTGCGCCAATTCCATCAAACCGCTTGCCTCCGGCTTCGCCATTAAGTTTCACCAAATGAGTGTAGGGTTCTCGGGCCACAGCGATAGATGTTTCTGACTTTATCAGATTATACGTCTCCAATGAATTTTGCGCTTCGCAAATACTATAAAAGCTGAATATTATTAACGCAAAAAAAAGTACATTAAATATCGAAATCTGCTTTGCTGAATGTTTTTTGTTTTGTGCAATTTGATAAGAAAGTATTGCAACCTTCTACTTAATAGGCAAAGGTTCCACATGAATATTGTCGAACATATTTCTATCGTAGGTGCACGCGATGAAAGCCATACCCTTCAATCCTGATTTGTCTGAGACAGTTGCCAGTTTTTTATTGTCAACAAACCCGGTAATTTGGTCTCCATTCATTTCCAGGCGCAGATGGTGCCAGTCTGCAGGTTTGAAGTTTACTATCTGGCCGGAAGCCAGAGAGGTGTATTGCCAGTTTAGTTGCCAGCGGCCATCGCTTGTGAGTATCCAGCGATAGCCCAGTTTATTGCGTTCGGCATAGCGACCGCCTATTTCAACATCTCCGCCAGCAATTAAAACATCGGCCTCAATAGCATAATCCTGCCAATTTTCATCGCCAAAAAGTGAGTGCGGCTTTAAGAGCCAGTTATCATACCATAAGATTCCCTGCTTTGGCACTATCTGTGCAAGGCATATTCCACTCCTGGGAGATTTACAGGTCTCAAAAGTACCTTTCTGGTCGGAGAAATAGCGCGGCGTTTCACCGTAAGAGTAGCTATCAAAATTTTCCGTGAATGGAAATGGAAAAGGCTTTCGTTCCGGCGGAGTGCCGAACGAACCTTTTGTTTGCCCCGTGGTGCTGGTTAGGGTATAAATCGAATTTGGCTCCAGCTCGAGTTCTATAGAATTCTTATGTAAGCGAAGTGGCTTTAGGCGGATGAATTGTTCTTTTTCCGTAGATTTCCACAAATACACAAGACCGGTCTTAAGTCCGGGGCCAATATTGAGTTTTACATTTTGCTTTTTTCCTGTGACCATGATGACCGACCAATCGCCGGTTTTCGGGTTCCGCATTGCCACATGGCTTCCGCGCCAGGTGTTTGAATCAAATTGCCCGCAAGCCCCATCCATATAAATCCAGCCAGGTTCAGCAAACTGCGTGGTATGAGCTACTGCCCATACTGCCGGCCACACAGTATAATGGCCGTCCCAAGGTGAGTCGGCCTGCATCACTCCGGTGTTACCCCATATAATTTGGTTATAAATGCCATCGAAAGGGCACCAAATCTCGAACTTCGTGATTCGGTCACGGGTATAAAGTTTGTTCATTAAACGGGCTAAATAGAGAGCGCCCTTTCCACCCCATTCCTGCCCTGACTGGCTCCATTCCTCGCTTGCCCATAACTGTTTGCCTGATTCTTTGGCTTTGACTGTTGCATCGCGGCCAGCTTTCTGATCAATTTCCCAAGGTTCACGGCCATCTACATAATGGTAACCAACTGCATCAATCAAGTGGTTGAACTCCGGGTGCTTTTCGAGTTCATTAAATATTTGCCAATACTCACTGTCATCGTCCGGCGCCTGTAGTTTTACTTTTGAGAACCCATGAGCATCCAATATTGGGCGCAAATAATTGGCTATCCAATTCAAGTCGGTTCCCATTTCATTTTGGGCGGCAGAGACCCAGTCCATCTCAAGCCCGTAGTATTTTCTGGCAACTTCCAAAAAGGCAACAATCCACTCAGCCGACTCTTTGGAAAAACGATTGCCAACCCACTCAGGATAGGCCCACGGGAGGCAGTCCAATATAATTTTCGGATTGCGTTTACGCGCCTCTGACATCAACCAAAACTCATAACCCCGCGGTTTGGGGTCGAGCAGCTCCATACGAGTTATCGCATGAGAAGGTTCACTACCGCAAGTGGAATTTTCGCCGCTGCCAATTTCAACTTTGAGATGCTGGAAACCTGCACCAAACTTTGGTTTGAAAAGAAAATCAAGCACCTCAGAACGTTGCTTTTCCGGGTAATCAACCAAGGCACGGCTGGAGGCCCCCGCACTGACAGCGCCAATACCTTCAAAAACCCGCCCAGTATCATTTGCGCTTAAAGAGATTGTTGTTTGTGCTTTAATATTCGACACAAATAAGAGCATTGCTGCAAAGTAGAATGAATATTTTTTCATAAATAATTGAATTCTTTAATAGTTAATTAGATAAACCGGACGAATTATTGATGTGGTAATAGCGATGGATATAAGTAAAATAAACATCAATACCAGTCGTAGCTTCATTGATTTCATGATCTTTCATTTGTGGCATAGTTTTGAATATTATTATTGAGGAATAAAAAATCTATGAATGGTTATGGATGAATACTTTTTCCCCGCTTCTTTTATGGTTGAAGGAACTTGAGGATTATTTGGGGAATTGGGGTAATGCTGTGTTTCGAGGCAAAAAGCGGTGCGGGAATCATCTTTTACTCCAGACTTAAATGTATGCAGACTTTGCATAAAATTACCTGTATAAAAATGAACCCCCGGTTCAGTAGTGTAAACTTCCATGGCTATGCCAGATATATCGCCGATAGCAGTTGCTACCAGTTCCGGCTTCGTTGATACGCCTTTATCCAAAGTATAAGTATGGTCGTATCCCGTTCCGTTTTTAATTTGTAAATCATTTGCATTTATTCTTTCACCAATAGTATGAAAGTTGGTAAAATCAAAGGGAGTATCTTGTACAGTTGCAATGTACATAGGAATACAATCTTCATTTATTGCATTAAACCTAACCGAATTAATTTGTAACAAATGATGATTTATTTCACCAGTACCTTCTCCGTTGAGGTTATAAAAATTATGGTTAATGATATTGGCGATTGTTTTTTTATCAGATGAATATTTAAATTCCATTTTTAATTCATCATTGTAGGTCAGCGTATAAATAACTTTTATGGTAAATTTTCCCGGGTATCCTTCTTCTCCATCTGCAGATACATAGGAAAACTGCACCGATTGATTATTGATTTGATTGGTATCCCATACCCTTGTTTGAAAACCTGTGTTGCCACCATGAATTGCATTGTTGCCATCATTTACAGTTAACTGATAAGCTACTCCATCAATACTAAATTTCCCTCCGTCAATTCTTCCTGCATAACGGCCTACTACCGCGCCGTAGCATTGGTCTTTAGCATTTATATAATCAAAAATACTATTAAAGCCAACATTTATGTCGGTTGAGTTTCCATTTTTATCGGGTACTAAAAGACTTACTACTCTTGCGCCATAATTGGTTAGAGTAGCTTGTAAATTATTTTTATTTTTCAGATAATATAATGCTGTTTCTTTACCGTCAACCGTAGAAATAAAATTATCTTTTTTCAGTAGTCGTGTTGTTATTGATTCAGGCATATTCATTTTTTTGTTCATACTGCATTCTCTTATTCAAAAAGATTAGCAGATGAAGTGGCAATAGAAATTGCCCCTTGTATTTCTGCTGCTTGTTTATGAGAAAAAGGTATACAAGTTCAAATGATTCATTCTTGTTTATAACTAATATTATTTGAAAAGTTTTGCAATTTCACTTCCTGCCATTAAATGTGTTTTGATTTGAAAATGTTATTTTATAAGTATCCCCAATTTTTTCTTGTCCAATTCCACTGCAGGGTTAAACTCTTTACTGTTCATATAATTGAGCAGGCTGAATTTTGTCTGGCCACAGGTCTGTTTTCCATATTACTATGGATATCCATGGTGCAGAACAATAGTTTCCCTTTGCCCACTTTTGCTTCTATAATGCTTGCCATATTACGGTTCTTAAAAAAATTATCTATGTCTCTTAAAACGATGGTGGATGGGCTGATTTCAGCACTGTCGAGTATAAGAGTTGTTGAATTTTTACACAAGCCCCACAATTGCCAGTTGGTATAGGAATCTGTTGGGAAATCTTTAAAGGCAGAATGATGTCTATTTATTAAAAGCCCCATAGTACCTGCCTGATCGGGGAAATGAACAGGACTCCAGAATACCTGTACAAACTTTCCTTCAACTCCATTTATTTTTTCTTTGTTGGGATTGAGCAGTACTTTTTTCCCTTTATTCAATGCGTTGATGGCTTCGGAATAATCTGTTGTAAAAACAATATCGTTTTCCGGCTGATGGATTATTTTTGGATACACCCAAATATTCCAGTCATTATTATAGTTGGTATTTTTGATGGATAATTTGATGGTTAATTTTTGGGCTTTTTTTATTTTATTTAATGAAAAATTAATTTCACCGATTGATACTCCGTTACCAATTTCTATTTTTTTGGGATTCAATTTTCCTGAAGCAATAAGCGAATTTGCCGCATCAAAAATTTGCCATTCTACAATTGGATGATTGATGACAGTAGCCCCGGAATTGGCTACTTCTACCGAAGCTGCAAAGTTTTCATCAGTCGTATAAACCGCTTTGGAATATCTTATCAGTGGAACTATAGGCGAACAAAATTTTCTAAAATCCTGTGGCGTTATCAAATCTTTACTTTTCCAGAAGGCGTCTAAGATACCCACCAATGCTGTGCCCTGGCCCGGATAATCCTGTAAATCAAATAATTGAAAACCACTAAATCCTTTTGTTTTTAAAGCTCGTTCTATTTCTTCTTTATAAAGTAATACAGCCAATTTTCCACTGGCTTCCGTATAATCTTTTGCCAGGTTCAATAAATGTTTTCTTGCCAAATCATTTTTTATGGCAATAAAATTTTTGGGTAATAATACACCGGAATATTCAGGAATTTCAGCCATGTTTGGATATACTGCGTACTGTCCTACTTCGTGTGATATTATTGGAACAGGCAACCCAGCTACTGCCGCGGAATAATCTTTATCAAATGATGGCGGATCAGTGTCAAATATCCCCTGTTCTCGTACCCACCCTTTCTTAGTATATTGCGTTACAAAATAATCATCGGCTGCCACGGGCCATTTGCCATATCCTTTTTCAAATGTAAAAGTGGTGGTGGTGTATAACCTTCTTTTGTCCTGAGTTTTTAAAATATTTACTTCATCAGAAAGCCATTGCATGTCGCCCTGCATCTCGTTGCCCATGCTCCAAAAGCAAAATGAAGGATGATTACCATAATTTCTGATGATGCGCTGTGCTTCTCGTTTCAAAAAATCATCCGCGGCTTTATCCTCCCCTATTTTTAAAGTCCATACCGGTAGTACCACTTGCAGGTAAAATCCCATCTCATCTGCTGCCTCAAAAGCCGCTTCTGGCGGGCACCAGATATGAAAACGCACATGATTTAATCCATACGATTTTAATGTTACATATAGTTTAATCCATGCCTTCTTATTCATTGGAGAGTGACCTGTTTTTGGATAGAATTCGCATCCCAAAGTTCCTCTTAAAAACAAAGGCTTGCCATTTATTCGTAAATAAGCATCTTCATTGCTAATGGTTCTGAATCCGAAAGAACAATCATTCACATCATAATCATTTCCCGAAATTATTTTTGATTTTAAATTGTATAAGACCGGATTAAACTCATCCCAGTTTTTTATTGGCTTCGAAATATCTATTTTAAAATTGAATTCATTGATGCCTGGTTCAAGTGATACAGTTGTATTAAGCGAACCATAAATTATTCCTCTGTGCTCTAACAATAATTCAATTTTGCTTTTACTACTTTTTTCTGTTTGATTATTTAAGGAGGCTTTTACATTGATGTATTTGGCGTTTTCATTTGCATCGAAAACCTGGACATTGGTAAAATATGTTTTGCTTTTTACTTCAAGCCCGATTTTACCGATAACTCCGTTCCATATGATTTGCGTTTCGTTGGTATAGATGTGTGCAAAGTCTTTATCGCCTAAGCTAATATCATATTTCTTGCTGTTATTAATTCGAAGCGTAATGGTGTGTTTACCAGTCGTTAAAAAAGCAGACAGGTCAAAGATTTGAGGTGCTATTAAGCTTTCCCCAATTTCATTTATTTTTTTTCCATCTACCCAAACTTTGGTTTCCCAAATAACTCTTTCCAAAAAAAGTTCTATATGTTTATTTTTCCATCCGGATGGTATCACCACTTCTTTTTGATACCAGGCGGGGCCGATGTAGGAAACTTTGCTCCAGAGATGCAACAAAACTTCTTCGCTAATTTGGTGATTGACAGTTTCTGATTTTACGGTAACAGGTGTGCCATATCCGACATCATCCATGGTTCCTGGTAATTTTATTTTTTGTATAAAAAAAGAGGATGGATTATTATACCATGCAGCCTTTCCGCCTTCGTTTGCCGAATCCATTTTAAATCCCCATTCACCTGCCAATGAAACATAGGCTGGCTGTGCTTTGGCGCCAATTGATAGAAAGGTTAAAATAATTATGGATATTTTTTTGGCAGTAATCATTGATACAACTTTTTATTAAAATTCTTTTAGACCAAACCTTTTTGGCTTCACCTGTTTCCTTCGACAAGCCTAGGAAAACAATAAACATTATTTGATCTAGCTAATTTTATTCACCCTCTTTAAAAACTCAACCATTTTTAAATGCACTTCCGCACCCTGGTGATTGATGTTTTCTTTCAGCACTTTATGGAAATTTTGTTTTGCCTCTTCTGTTTTATCTAAACCAAGCAATCCAAGCCCGGTTAAATAGTAACAATGAACTTTATTTTTGAGTGTAAGGTCCTGGTCAAAGACCAGTAAATCAGGAAGCGACACAGCAAAATAATCTATCTCAATTTTATCATTAAGATGCTGCGCCGCAAAGCTGATTAGTTTTTCAAAAATCTCTTTTGCTTTTTTCTCATCTCCAAGTTTTAGCCAGGCAAGGCCCTGGTAAAATATTTTATCCGGTTGAGGGTCGTTATAAAAAATGGCTTGTACGGGTTCGCTGATTCCTTTAGTTGCTTGTAGGAATTTCTCGTTTGCTTTTTCTTTTAATCCCATAGCTTCGTAAGCGCAACCTTGCAAATAATGAATATCATTTTCCTGCGTGCCATACAATTTTCCCTCACCCAAATTTATCGGGTATGCTTCTAATTTAGAAAGCAGTTGCAAGGCCTGTTCATCGTAGCCATCCATAATAGCAGCTTTTGCCATCTCGATATGGCAGAGCAAAAACTGATAAACCACTTTACCTTCACCCCCTTCCCAAGGATGAAATTTCCTGTCCGCAATCAAAGCAGCAGCTTTTTCATAATTGCCTGTTTGATTGTAAAGAGTAACGCGTTCCAGGTACAGGTCGTCTCTTTGTTCTACCAAATCCAAATGTTTTTCAAGCAATGCCAACCTGTGTTCGTAACTGTAATTTTGAATTTTATAGAGTTGGTCAAGTTCCATTAAAACCCGCGCATCGGTTTCGCCAAGCTCAAATGCTTTTTCCAAAAGAGAAATACTTTCATCGTATTTTTTTAGTTTGTTATAATAAGCCAGAGACAGGTTTCTAAATGCCGTTGGAAATTTATCATTGAGCGAAATTGATTTTTCCCAAAACGCAATCGCATCATCATATTGGCGATTGGCGTACCAATAATTTCCCAGGTAATAAAAAGCTTTCGAATCGCCAGGATTTAGGCTGACAGAATGCTCCAGCACCATCATATCTTCTATCTTGTAAGGAAAACAATAATCAGGTGAGAATGCGGCTGCTTTTTTATAATAGTTATTGGCAGTTTCTTTTTTATTCAATTTGAAATAAAACCAGCCAAGATAATAATACAAAAGTGGCGTATCGACATTACTCAAATCTTCATATACTTTCAATAAACTAATTGCTTCTTCATACATGCCTGCGTTTGCATAATCCAAAGCATATTCTATGTAATTATTGAATGAATCGCGGATGAGATTGGCAAATTCATTTAATAAGATATTTGTTGGTTTACTGTCGTTTGTTTCTTCTGAAAGTAAGTATTGCTCAAACAAACATCCATAATTAAAGCGGTCAATCTCCAATGACTCTTTGATTAAATCCAAGGCTTTACCCGGCTTTCCCAATCTACGTAAAACAGCGATTTTTAAATGCCTTGCGCTATGGCTATGATAATTTCTAATGATGGATTTTTCAATTAAATAAAGTGCATCCGGGAAATTATTTTTTATGCAGGCAATTCTTGCTAATTGAAAAAAAGCTGCATGTTGCCATGCATCATTCCAGGTAGCTTTGTATAGATGGCCATAAGCTTCTTCAATATTTCCCTGCATCTTCTGACACAATCCGAGGTTGTAAAAAGGCTCGCCATCATTAGGATTGGGATTACGTTCTGTAAGCCGGGTAATTGCTGTTTTGAAATAGGGTTCAGCCAAATCAAATTTTCCTTTTCTCAAAAACCACAAGCCCAAAGCATTATTATTTCTCACGTCTCCGGCATCTCTTTTCAAGGCTTCATTATAATAAGGCAACGGGGAAAACGTTGCGTGGCGGTATTGTTCCAGGTGTAACCCATTCAGGTAAAGCAATTCGTTGTTTTCGATTTCTCCAGGATTTTTTGCCGCTCTTGCTGAAGGTGGAATTGGTTTTTCTATTTTGATTTCAGGCTGATAGCTTACCAATATTTTGTCTGCGTGCGTTACAACTACTTTTATTTCTTCTTCATTAAATTTATTAGTTACAACAACACTTTCATTAAAAATTTTATCCGGTGATAAATCTGTTTTATATTCTTTGATTAAATCTTTATTCTGAAAAATTTGCACTGTTGCATTTTCGTAAATGGCCGTTGTATAAACTTTCACATAAATTTCTTTTTCACCAAACTCTACATTTATTGCCGCTTCTTTGGATGCATTTTTTACCATTCCAATTTCTGAATAAGGCATAAAATATTCTTCGAAACTTTTTTCCTCATTGGGATTCAACCAACTGAAATCAGGTTGGTTGTCGGTAAAAGTGCCGCACATTAATTCAATATAAGGCCCGTCTTCATCTGTAAGATTTCTATCCCAAGCTTTGCCAAAATCGCCATTGCCCCAGGTCCATTGTTTTTTGCCGGTAGAAACATGATGATTGGCGACATGTAACATGCCACTTTTGGTATCATGTTCGTAACACCCGATGAAATTATAATCAGATTGCACGGCCATATAGGAAGTAGGAACCGGAATATTTTTGTACCATGAGATATCAGTTCCTGGCGCATAATTTACTTTGTAATAAGTGCCGGTTGCGATTGGGAAATCACTGACGTCTCTTTTGCCATGGTCAAATACAGCATGTACATCCGGCGGAAAAACAGACTGATAAAAGTCATTCGCTTTTACGGCAGGATTGGCCCACCATAAGAAGGTTTGAGGAAATGGCGTCCTGTTAAAAAACCTAACTTTAATTTCCAGGTAAGCTCTTCCGGGGTATAAAGTAAACCCTGCCATACCCTTTGTGCGGAACATTTGTTCCACTTCATTTACCCAAACTGTTTTGCTACCATCACTGTTTTCTTCAATCGTAAAATCAACAGGATCAAAGGAGGACGGCCGGTGATGCTGTGGCCAGTTAAATTCAATGCCACCGCTGATCCATGGGCCTGTGAGGCCGACAAGGGCGGGCTTTATAACCTGGTTGAAGTAAACAAAGTCCCTGTTGCGGACTTTATCGAATGCTCTTTGTACCCTGCCGCCCAACTCGGGCAGAATCATAATTTTCAGGTATTCATTTTCTATAAAAACAGCATCGTATTCTTTATCGAATTTCTCATCTTCAATTTTTTCAATTACAGCATGAGGATATACTACACCACTGGTTCCCTGATAAATTCGTCTTTCTAAAAAAATCGGATTCTTTTCCGGTTTCCCGGTCCCATAAGTTGGAATGGTAATCTTTTCGTACCATGCAATTACGTCCTTCATCTGCTTGATAACTTAGTTTATAATAATGCGTAAATTACTAAAAACACATTTTTTAGAGATGGAATAATTGTTGGAAATGATGGATTTTCTTATTATTGTAAAATGTTACAGAAAAAAGAAGGCTTTGAAGGACAGCGTGCCATCGTGTTGCCGAGAAAAATACTGGCGAAGTATTGCAGTGTAAATCAATTGATTGCAGGTGCTTATATTACAGATATCGGCTACTACCCAAAAGCAAAATTCCATTACAGGGAAAGACTACATGGCTGCGATCAGGATATATTAATTTATTGCCAGGAAGGGAAAGGGTCTGTAAAAATAAAAGAAGAAGAGTATAAAATAAATCCGGGGAATTTTTTTATCATTCCAACGGGCTTGCCACATAAATATGCGGCGGATGAACGTTCACCGTGGACCATCTACTGGATACATTTTAAAGGAACTAATACGAATTTAATGATAAATAATTTTCTGACACAAAATGAAAGTTGTTGTGGCAATGTGGAATACCAGGAAAGCAGAATCAGGCTATTTGAAGAAATGTATTCCAATCTTGAAATGGGATATAGTAATGATAAATTGGTTTATGCAAATATGTGTCTTCCACATTTTTTATCATCATTTATTTATAAAGAAAACTATAATCTTTCGCCCAAGAGGCAAAGTAAAAGTCAGATTAACAAATCTATCAATTACATGATGCAGCATATTGATGAAATGCTTTCTCTTCAAGAAATGGCGGCATCTGTTAATTTATCAGCATCGCATTTTTCTTTTGTTTTTAAAAAAAGTACAGGATTCCCTCCAATAGAATATTTCAACCATCTTAAAGTGCAGAAGGCTTGCCAATATTTGTTGTTTACAGATTTAAGAATAAAAGAAATTGCTGATAATCTCGGAATAGAAGACCCTTATTATTTTTCAAGGATGTTTACAAAGGTAATCGGCGTATCTCCGGGTATTTACCGGATGAAGGGGGTAAGTTGATAATGAAGGAATTGTTTATTGAAAAAGTTTGTAGCGAAACATAATATTTTTTTACTTGAATTGAAGCACGGTTTTATATTCAGGAATGAAGGTCATTTTTCGTATCTCAAGCACCTGATTTTTGTTTTTAAAATCAGGCACGTCGAAAGGATTTAGGTCTTGTAAATAAGTAGCGTTTTTATACATCGGCCTAAAGTAAAATACCATTTCTTTTGATGAAGCATCAGGATAAAATCTCTTTAAACCGATTTGCCAGGGAATACCGTTATAAAATTTATCAGTTACTAATTTGCCGTCTAAAAATCCCATCCCAGTGTCGCCTGTAAAATTTATTTGCAGAAAAATATCATTTAGATTTCTTAGAGGCTCAGGCGACTTTACAATGAATTTTTTTTGACCCACATGGCTTGTTTCAACAGGTATCTTTAAATTAGGTATTGAAATATGAAATGAAGTCATAACGTCACCCGTAGATGTATTTGTGATTGTTCCATTGTCTATAAAAGGTGTATTTTTTATTTTTGGATAAACGGATACTTCATAATTATTTTCTCCATCACTGAGAATCGTAAATGATTTTCCATATTGCAATACGACGGCATTTGAAAAGATTATGTATTTTTTCCCGTTGAAGTGTGCAATATAAGATTTTAAGGCAACGGATTTATCAATCACTAGCACTTTTGTTTTTCTACCTTTTATGATTAAAGTAAATTCAGAAACGGGTTCTTTACATTTTACCAAAATACGTTTTGAATTTTTATCAACCTTAATCCCGGAATTTTTTTGAACTGATAACCCTTTTGTTCTTGTGAAAGAAAATTCCGAGTTTACGCCTTCGTGCCTGAAGAAAACATACCAGGGCTCTTTTGCATCATCGCTTTTTGTCATCAACTGTGAAGTGGCGCAATTGAGCACGACTCCATTCAAATTAAAGTTGAAAGGGAATATGGCATTCTCCTCACTTTTCAAATTAAAACTTCCTGATTCTGGTATTAGCAAATCACCGCCCGGAGTTTTAATTTTTACGAGGATATTATTTTTATCAGGAGGAATCGTATGATCCTGAAAATTGTCGAGGAATAAAAATCCAGAGTTGCCTTTTATCCTAACCGCATAGCGCAGGTCAGAAATATTTTCAGGCGTTAATGAGGATGCATTGGCCGGAAGGACCGTTTGCATCGGCGCCAGCAAATAACCAAAATCATTTAAAAAATAATGAACAATTTTTAGTCTGTGAAAGCCTTCTCTTACCTGGCCAAACTCTCCTATCGGCGCCTGAAAATCATAAGAGATTTTTGGCAACCCTCCGGCCTCATCACTAAAAAAATGATGATCGCCACGGGGAGTTGAGCCTCCGTGATACATATAATAACCCAAACCATTTGCGCCGCTTCCAATGCAACGGTTAATCATGGCATCAAAACTTTTTTGCACGACAGTCGGGCGACGTTTATAATCCGATTCAATACCCGAACCAAGCTCGGCCGGGAAAACCGGATAGTCTTCGGACTTGTATCTTACCGGCGCATAATCAGGATTTTTGTGCATGTCCTTATATAAAAAGAAAGGCGACAATTCCTCCTCTTTCGTCCAGGTAGGATAGGCGTACGCCGCAGTAACAGGAATACATCCGTCGGGAATGATTGCCGCGTACCCCCAGCCGGTAGCGGTGTATATCGGAACATCAATACCGGCTTTAATAGCCAGCGACTTTAGAGTTTCCATGTGTTCATTCCCTAATTTGGCAAATGAAGTTTTGGATTTTGCAATACCAACTCCCGCTTCAGTTTCAGGCAAATCCTGTTCGGCTGAAGTATAATCAGTCGGCTGACCAGGATAAGTTAAACCCCATGGCGCAGCAGAGTGCTGGTATTCGTTTTCAATTTGAACTCCTATTATTGGACCACCATCTTTAAAGTATAAACCCTTTAATTGTTTACCAATTTCATTGTATAATTTTTTACATAAAATAAATAACCCGGATCGTTGGAACGAATCATAACAGGTTTTCCCATTAACCAGTCGGGAAGCCCGCCGTTCCTTATTTCACCATGGTCGAAAGGTCCGAGACGAACAATTACATAAATATTATTCTCTTTACACAGGTCTATAAATTTTCTCAAATTTCTGTTGCCATCCCATCTGAATTTACCTTCTGTCTCTTCATGTATGTTCCAGAAAACATAAGTGGAGATCACATTGATTCCTCCTGCTTTCATTTTTTTTATGGCTTCATCCCAGTATTGATTGGGATAACGGGTAAAATGAAATTCGCCCATCACCGGGAACCACGGTTTATTATTCAATGAAATATAATAACTATTAACTGAAATTTTATCGCCTTCAGGATTTGAACCGCCTAATTTTAATTTGCCATATTCGATCTGCATTGGAGGAACATCTGCATTTATTTCATAAGTATTGCCTTTGGAAGTTCTATTTTCGGAGGTAATGGAATCTCCAAAAAATTCAGCCAAAAAATTTTTCTTATCAGGCTTTAATAGCTTCCCTTCTTTTTTTACAGACAGTCCCTCTAATTGGATTTCATCATCCTGGAATTTTGCAATAACCTGCAAATGATGAGTGATATTACTCAAAGAATCAGGAGTAATTTTAACCCATCCGGATGCCTTTCTAAACAAGACCGTTGGCACATCATCCAATTTCACATAAATATTAACCGGAACTGCTAACTTAATATTTATCTGATCACCGAAAAACTTAATACCAAAGTAAGCACCTCCCAAATAAGAATGATAATCATTTGCATTGGATTTATCCCATCTGCCCACATATTGAATATCCTTATTTTTTGGCGAAATGAATTTGCATGCAGCAACTTCCGGAACGTTTGCTATCAATAAAATAGAAATGAAGAAAAAAAATTTATTCACTGTATCATTCTTAATTTTAATGGCATCAAAAATAGTTTCATCAATTTGATCATTGTATTTGTTTTGAAATTATTTTTTGTATCAAAAAATGCCTGGAAGCTGATCTGTTTTTGGGAAGACACATTTAATGCGCTGCAAAAAATCCTTCCATTTCTTCCAAAGTTTTTCCCTTTGTTTCTCTTACCCTGAAAAGTATAAAAAGAAAACCTAATACACAGACGCCAGCATAGATATAAAAGGTGCTGTCTTTTAATTTATCAAATAAGATTGGGAATGTAAATACCAAAATAAAATAAGCAGCCCATAAACTTAATACTGCAATTGTAGTAGCAACAGTACGCACTTTGTTGGGAAATATTTCTGAAATCAAAACCCATGTAACAGGAGCTAACGACATGGCATACACGCCAATGGCTGATAATAAAAACCATGAAACATGCACGGAGCCTGAACCCAGCATCTGAACAACAATAACGTAAATGATTGCCAATCCACCGGAGCCGATCAGCATTAATGGTTTGCGACCCAGCCTGTCCACCAACCCCATTGCAATAAATGTAAAAACAAGATTTACAATTCCGATAAAAACAGTTTGCAACAATTGGTTGTCCTGCGAAGCGCCGATGCTGGCAAAAATTTTTGGTGTATAGTTGAAGACTACATTGATGCCGCAAAATTGCTGGAAAACAGCCAACACAATACCTACGGTTACTGCTGGCAAAACGGCTTTATTAAAAGCAGCTTTATAATTAATTTTCGTGTGTCCCTCTAATGATTTTTTTATAGATATCATTGATTCATTTACGAATCCATCTCCACCAATTTTATGAAGAACTTTGGCAGCCTTATCCGAAAAGCCCGCTTTTGTTAACCACCGGGGGCTTTCGGGTAACATGGAACCGCCCAGCAAAAATAATCCTGCAGGAATAACGCCCAGCCCAAACATCCACCGCCATGCATCTTCCCCTGCATTTCTTAAAGTATAATTGACTATATTGGTTATTAATATTCCTAAAACAATTGTGAGTTGATTAATGGCTACCATACGCCCTCTTAAATGTGCCGGCGATATTTCAGCAATGTACATAGGCGATAGCATGGATGCCATGCCCACGCCGATACCGGCACAAAATCTTGCGCCAATGAAAAAATCTCTTGACGGCGCAAAGGCCATGGCAAGGCAAGAAACCGTGAATATGGCTGCGGCAGACATTAGCCCGGGTTTGCGGCCGTATTTTTCAGCAACAGTACCTGCGACGATACAACCCACGATGGCTCCCAATGCAAGACTGCCTGTTGCAAAGCCTTCCCAGTATGCATCCAGCGCAAATTGATGTTGCAGAAAAGGTAAAGCCCCTGCTATCACTGCAAAATCAAATCCGAATAAATAGCCGCCCAATGCGGAAATAAAAGATATGCCAATGATGTAACGGTTATTAAATTTGTAAGGTGGAGGAGTCATCTTGTTTTCTATTATTTAATATATCAATTATGAAGAATTAGTATAAATCAAACTCTATTAAAGCTAAAAGCAATAATAAACATGACAACTTGATAACACATGGATTTATCAGCCATTAAGATGGATTATTTTATTAAGCCTAAAATAATTAGGCTATCATATCATAAGCTTTCTCTTACCCTGATTAATCCCAAAAAATTCATTCTTTTATTACTCCATTATCTCCACAGTTCCTATAACTAAAATTATATAGAAAAAGCTAATGGTAAAGTTACTTGTACATTGTAATGACGAGCATTTTATTTTATTCTTGCGCAGATCTTTTTTTGTCTTGAAAGTACTATACGACTGATCCTAAGTTTTTATAAACAGTTTATTAATCTTTCCATGGATTTACATCCATATAAAATACTAATGCCCAATCCTGATCATTAGCATAAGCATCATAAAATTTACCCGGCTTTCCATCTACTGATATAGGATAAAGATAATCACAACTGACACTATTTCGTCTAACCATTACAGATAATGACTCGGATTTATACATAACTGCCATTTCCGAATCATTAATTGACATCGAAGCCGGTGTGGTCCATATCTGGATTACATTAGGCAAAGAAGCGAGTCTGTATTCACCCATATCCCAATCTTCATACGGCTTTTGCCATGTAGGAAATGAATCCGAAGACGATAATATCCAGTCCATTTTATTTGAATCAAAAGAATTAATAATGGATTGAATAGCACCTGCCCTGTTATTGTAATGAATACTAAATTGACCACAACAATCGGTGGTGCAAAAATCTAATATTATGCTTACCAATAAAATAATATACTTCATACCTGTGTTTAAAAGTAGTTTAGTATAAACATGCAACCTACTATGAAAGGTAACACTGCAAGATTTTTAATAATGATTGCGACTTCAATTATATTATTTCATTTCGTACGCTTTCACTTCCTGCTGATTGATACCAAACAAAAATTTATTATTGATATGGATAACACTCCTCACATCACCGCGCAATTGAAAGCCAGATTTTTGTTGATTGATATAGGTAAAATGGCCTTTGCCATCTCCCTTTAATAATATGCCATAATTAGCATCATAATTACCAAATCGCAAACGGGCATGATGGATGTTACCACAAAGCAAAAGATCTTTGTTGCCATCCTTGTTATAATCCAATGCGGTAATGGTAATCACTGGTGAAAATTGCGCCTCTATGGGAAGTGTTTTTTTATGAAACCTGCCATCATTGCCTCTTTCAAAATAACATGTCGCTAATTCATTAGCCTTAAGATATTTTGCACCTTTCAACTGATCCTGCGTAAAAATGTCTTTTAAACCGGCATCTGCATAACTTTTGTAATTAGGAAATTTTGCTGCCATCCCGCTGATCTGATTTATCAATTCATCCCTTGTCAGAAAAGGATAGCTTTTCCCCTGAATATAAAAACAAAGGATAGGATCAATAGTACCGTTGACATCAAAATCTTTATAATACATTTCTGCAGGCTCTTTGTCACTTACCTTGCATTGAGAATTCAGACCGAGGTTTCCAATAATCAGATCAACTTTGCCATCGTTGTTCATATCTTCTGCCAATATCTTATTCCACCAACCATAGTAATTTTCATCAAAATAATCTTTAGTCTTATTGATTAGTTTTCCATTTTCGTTTATGAAAACTGAAACAGGCATCCATTCTCCTACAACTATCAAATCCTTTTTTTGATCGCCATTTAAGTCTATCCATACAGCATCAGTTACCATACCTATATGTTTTAATTCAGGAGCTACGGTGGCAGTCTGATCTGTAAAATGCCCTTTGCCATCATTGATCAGTATGTAACTTTCCGGTGTCTCTGGATAGTTTCCCGGGATTACTCTGCCACCCACGAAAAGATCGGGAAATCCATCGCCATTAATATCAGCAACACGAACACAACTTTTGCTTACATGCATTGCTGGCAACGAATTGATACTTTTTTTAAAATTCCCTTTTCCATCGTTTATGTATAACCTGTCTTGCAATAGAGAATCGTTTGGTGAATAATTATCATAACCGCCGCTTACCACATAAAGGTCTTCAAATCCATCTCCATTAGCATCGAAAAATACCGCATCAACATCTTCACTCATTTTATCTGCTTCAAAAGCGGGTTCATCTTTTTTAATAAATGTTCCATTCTTTTGTTGAATGTATAAAGCACCCGGCTGGCCATACCCACCTCCTATAAAAATATCAGATAATTTATCGCCATTCACATCTCCCTTTGCCATACAGGGACCCGAAAACGAAAGCGGGTTTACCATCAAAGGCTGCCTATTAAAATCGTTGGTATTTGTAATCACATTTTTATAACTAACCGGTGATTTCATTTCCCTAAATAGAGAAGGAGGCTTAGGTTTGATAATATGGATTCTATCTGCATTTGTTTCATTTAAAGTAATGAATTGGTTTGCTTTTATACCTTTCAGTTTTTGCATTTTGCCACTTTGCCAGATAATTTTCAAAGAGTCAATTACACTATCTTTTCCAAACCCAAAGTGCAATACAGGCGATACCGAAGATTCATAACCTCTCGCAGGCATTTGTTCAACATATTGTTCCTTGCCTTTTACAAAAACATACACTTTAGCGCCAATGCCTTCTGTATTTTTTCCACCTCCTTTCAGATTTATTTCTAAGTAATGATTTATCTTATCATTGGTTTCATTACGATAAATAAAAGCCGGTTTATTAATATTGTTGACAACGAGGTCAAGATCGCCATCATTATCAAGATCGGCATAAGCCGCGCCGTTGCTGTTGGAAAAACTATCAATTCCCCATTGCGTGCTCACATTGCTGAAAGTCAGGTTTCCATTATTTTTAAAAAAATAACTTTTAATATGAGAGATTGGAATCTGTTTTGATATATCCAGCAATTGTTGCCTGAACACCTCTTCATTATTGTCCAATTGACCGTTCATGTAAGATAGAAAGTCCATGTTGGTATAATCGCGCAAATAACCGTTTGTTACAAAAAGGTCTTTCCATCCATCGTTGTTATAATCTGCGAATAAAGGAGACCAACTCCAGTCGGTATTTGAAATACCTGCCAGTTGGCCGATTTCGCTGAATGTACCGTTACCATTATTTAACTGAAGCATATTGCGCATATACTGATAATAAAATCCTGACTTAAGAATTACATTAAAAAGCTGGTAGTTGTTGGGAGCTGTTAGTAATTTTTGACGGTGATTATCTTCGGGCAACATGTCTAATGTAAAAATATCCGGCAGGCCGTCATTATTTATATCGGCAATACTATTCCCCATTGAAAACTCAGAGGTATGCCCTATTTGCTGTTGTAACTCATTAGTAAAAGTGCCATTATGGTTATTGATGTATAAATAATCCGGAACCAGGTAATCGTTCGATATATAAATATCCGGCCATCCATCATTATTCAGATCTGCTATTCCTGCACTGAGGCTATAATTTAATGTACTGTTAAGAAGGCCTGATTGTTTGGTTACATCCACAAAATGATTGTTATCATTCCTGTACAACCTGATTCCTGACTGGTCATCTTCCTGATTGATTAATGAATGAATTGAGGCTTCATTGAGATCGCTGAGGCGTTTAGGATTATGATTTAATAAAAGCAAATCCAAATCGCCATCACGGTCATAATCAAAAAAATAGGCTTGTGTACTATAAGAAGAATCTGTTAATCCATATTGGGATGCTTCATCTTTAAAATGCGGGATGCCATTCTTATCGTTTCCGAGATTTATAAATAATTGGGGAACTCTTTTAGCACCACTTAATTTTCCAGAATAACATAAAAAAATGTCCATTTTACCATCTCCATTAATATCAACCATGGTAACCCCTGTTTTCCACGGCCCTGGCCTGCCTTGTACCCCTGCTTCAGCAGTGATGTCTTCAAATTGCATGTTGCCTTTATTCAGGTAAAGTTTATTATCAACCATATTACCACTGAAATAAATATCCTGCAAGCCATCCCCGTTTACATCACCAATGGCAACACCCCCACCATTGTAAAAATATTCGTACATCAGCACATTGGTATTTAATCCTTCGGTAAGTTGATTTGTGAAATCAATATGCGTTCGGCTTGCTGGTAATAAAGTAAATAATGGTTTCTCAGAAGGTGTCGTTTTGATGGGAGAATGACAAGCCTCCAGCAGAACAAGCATTACAAAGGAAAGATATCGCAATTGATTTGAAAATGACATTGATAATACGGGATTTGATTAACTAGAATTATAAAAGTTGAACTCAAATTTTTGAAGTAAAGATAGTTTTAATGGCAAATAAAATATTCTCTTTCTTGGTTGCTATATTTTTTTTTAAAAATTGACAAAATCGAGTAGGAAGGTAGCCATTAATTGGCTACCTGTCCTCTCACACCACCGTACGTACCGTTCGGTATACGGCGGTTTGATTAAGCTGCTCTTTACTTAGGTATATGTTTGTATTGATTAAGCTCCTCTTGCATTTTACTTTTGGGTGCTGCCCTATCCTCAAGCAAGTAGTTCTCTTATGTGTTTCCGCTTTTAGCACCAACTTACAAACTTTCCCCTTTCTCACAGTTCAACCATTCCGTCCTTTGGAGTTCGTGAATGCTTCCGATTTTCTTTTTTTTTCTTTCGGCTTCTTATCCCTCCTACTATGACTTCTGCTGACTCCTGAGTTGATAAGAATATCTCTCAGGCCTCTCAGGGTAAGCCCTTTTAACTTTCCATTCATGTAGCCTCTTCATTTACTTGTTTGTGCTCTGTACAGTATCGGGCCTTTGTTTCTTTGGCAACATCACCCGCACACACCAGCCTTATATGAAGTTTCTGTTCGTAAGCTCAAATGTTTGCCGCCAGCTTCTTTCAGATTCCTTCTCACGATGGACACCCTTGCTCTTGGCTAACGATACGTACTGCAACGCTCGTTCGGGACTTTCACCCTATAGTTAATGGACATGCCTGACACACCATAAAAAACAGGAACCATAAAAGGTTTCTGTTTTGCTTAACACTTTAATTATTAAAACCACTAAAAGAAAACATTTTTTTACCTTTTCTCAAAATTTAATACCCCGGGTTTTGTGTCAGATTTTTGTTTTGGTCTATTGCACTTTGAGGTATTGGGAAAAGGTAGTTTTTCGATACATCAAACTTGTGGTCCCCTCCGGGAGTTGTCACGGGAGTATAGTGTAACACTCCATTATTAACAGTTATGGCTATTCCATGTAATTCTTGATTTAGGTTTGTACCCGCAATCCCCCACCTTATCAAATCCCAATAGCGTTTACCTTCAAAAGCAAGTTCTACACGCCTTTCTCTGCGAATATCCGTTCGCATCGAATCTTGGCTTAATCCTGGTGGCAAGTCAGGTATTTGGGCTCTTTCCCTTATCTGGTTGATAGCATTATACACACTTGCATCAGGGCCTACGGCTTCATTTTGTGCCTCAGCATAGTTTAATAATACATCAGCATATCGGAAATAATAATAATTCTGTGCGCTTGTCCCGTTATTCCAGTTATCCGCCCCAAGAGTAATCTTGTCGTTCAAACCTTTTCGTAAATAATAGCCTGTCTGCGTAGCATCATCGTGATCGGACAAATCAATTTCATTTGGGCTCCCAATACCTTGCCTGGTATATATAGTATCATTGTACCAATAGGAACCATCATAAACAATAGATTCATAAAAACGGGGTTCCCTGTTAACATAAGGCATTTGAGGATTATATCCGGATGTAGGATCACTTATGGGTTTTCCATTATCCATATCATAATCATCTACTAATTCCTGAGTAGGATTTACACCGCCCCAACTTGTTTCTGCTCCACCTGCTGTAAAGGTAGGCCCATCATAAGAGTCGCACCTTCCTCCCAACACGTTTGGAATATATTCCCTCCAAAATATTTCTTCATTATTCACATTGTTGGCAGGCAAAAACAAGCTCCCGAAATCAGGAAAAAGTGAATATACTCCCATGTTTATTACCTGCATATTAGTAGCCGCTGATGCAGCAAATTGATGATCAAATAATTCTACCCATCCTTTTAGTGTTAGGGCGGCACCCATAGTTGCCCTTCCGGATTCTGCCGCTGTAATCGGTAGGTCAGCGGCTATTGCTCCCAGTTCTGAATCAATAAATTGAAAAGTTTCGTCCGAAGTATTCCTTGCCCGGAAAACACTATCACCTTGTGTAGAAATATCTAATGGATTTGTAATAATAGGTACTCCACCATAAGCCATCCAAAGCTCCTGGTAAAAAAAGGCTCTTAAAAACCTGGCTTCAGCAACTCTCAATCTTTTATAGCTTGTATCTAACGCTGAAGAAGAAACATTTGTAATAAATACATTGCATGCGCGAATATTCGTGTATAATGTACTCCAGGTGTATGGCAACTGATCAAAGTTTAGCGTCGCGGGAGTATAAATGGCTTGCTGTGCTTCTGTTCTTGATACAACCCACGAATACCCACATATTGAGTTATCAGACCAATTGTCGAATGGGTCATATTCATTATTACCATCTGGAAGATAACCATAAATAGTATTTAGAAATACATCTGCCGTAGAGGTGCTTGTCCATACACTTGCATTTGTCAAACTATTTCCAGGTATTACATTCAGACTTGCATCAAGACTTTTTTTACATGAAAAATTACCTATAACTATTAAGACTGCCATTAAGTAAAGACAACTCTTTTTTATATTTTTCTGGTTCATTGTTTTTATTTTAAATAGGGTTTTAAAAAGTTACATTTAAGCCAACAGATACTACTTTTTGTTGAGGATAATATTCTCCATTAGAAGCGCTTACTTCCGGATCAAAGTTTTTAATATGACTCCATGTCAGGATGTTTTGTCCGGAAACATATATCCTCATTGATTGTAAGTGTAAGTTCCTCATCATCGCTTCAGGCACCGTATATCCTAACTGACCAGTTTTTAACCTTAAATAAGAACCATTCCTTATCCACCACGAAGATGTTTGGGTATTATTTGAGGTAGGTTGCGTTGTAATCCTCGGATTCTCTGCATGAAGATTGGTTGGTGTCCAATAATTTAACTCATCAATAGTTGCAGAAGAAGAGTTGTCAAATGGATATACACCATCATAAAAATCCCTATTTGCAGCCCCTTGAAATAAGAGGGTAAAATCAAAACCTTTGTAACTTACACTGGGACTGATACCATAAATAATTTCCGGGGTATATGGTTTGCCAATAGGAACGATATCATCGGGAGTAATCTGACCATCAGGTTTTCCATTGGGACCGGAAACATCAGCATATTTGATATCACCTGGATGTACTGTGCCCCACGGCTGAACAGGTTCTCCGGGAAGCAGATTTCCGTTTGCGTCAAAATCGGCAGATGTATAGTAACCTAGCGCTTTATAACCAAATTGTGTGTTTAATGGTCGTCCTGTAATTCTACGATTAGGATTATCAAAAGTAGCAGCTGTTTCAAATACCTGTAACAATTTATTCCTTGCAAAAGTATAATTCAGATCAAGGCCGACCCTCAATCCATTTGAAAACCTGTGAGAAGAACCTAGGGTAGCCTCAAAACCATGATTACTCATTATACCTGAATTTACCTGTGACAATCCAATTCCATATTCTGCAGGAACTGTTACAGTAGGAGCAAACAACATGTCTGATCTTTTTTCATAGAAATAATCAAATTCTGCAGTTAAAAGGCCATCCCACAAATTGGCATCCAAACCTATATCTTTCTTTTTTGCCCTTTCCCATGTGATATTTGGATTGGCTTGTGAACTTTCCGTAAGCCCTTGCGTGGCTGTGTAGCCAAGCACAGATGCATTTCCAGCTACGCTATAGGAAGATAAATATTGAAATGGTGAACCTGCCAATGCTCCAGACTGTCCTATCGATCCTCTAATTTTAAGACTGGTAATCCATGGAGCATTATCTTTTATAAATTTCTCTTCCGATAATCGCCATCCTGCAGAAAATGCAGGGAAAAAACCAAACCTATGACCGGGTGCAAAATAATAGTTGCCATCGTACCTTCCTGACGCTTCAAGATAATATTTTCCATCATAAGAATAGGCTAACCTATACACGGCGGATTTTTGTTTTGTTTCAAGGGAGTAGCCATAATTACTTATATCAGTGGAATTAGCGCTTCCATTATTTAGTTCAGGTACATCTATATTGTAATTTACTCTTCCAGCACCAAAAACAGAAGTTTTTGTATCTCTTTCTTCCAAAACTATCAGACCTGTTATATCACTCTTTCCAAAATGGTTGTGATAATTGAGATACCCCTGGTAAGTGAACGCCTGGCTTTGTAAGTATTCTTCAGAATATTGCGGTTTTGCCGGTCCGTCATTGCCCACCAAAGGATAAGTGTTGGTAGCAGAATCATAAGCATAAAAATAAATTGGAGTTAGCCATGTTCTGCTGAATGTAATGATGGGTTGAGTGGGGTCAGTTGGGTCAGTAGCACTAAAAGGATTATAATCATAACTCGCTAAAGCTTTTACACTAAGACCCTTAATGAAAGGCAACTGCTGTTCAATCGAAATTTGATTTAATAATGTATTTCCGATATTGTGTGTGTAGCCGCTTTCATCAATATTCCCTGCTGCCGACCTGCCGATATAGCTCCCCGGTAGGCCATTACTAAAAGTTAATGGAGCATTTGGTGGTGTGCGGAACGCCTGGTAAAAAATATTTGCTGCAGAAACACCTGGAAAATTTTGGTCTTCAACTCTACCATTTATAGAAACGTTTACCTTGGTTGTTTTTGTAGCATCTGCTTCAACATTGGAAGTCATGTTGTACCGATTATAATGTGTAGGTCCCCACAATCCCTGTTGCGCTAAATATCCTAAACTTGCAAAGTACCTGATCTTTTCAGACCCTCCGCTAAGGTCCAAGTCATGACTTGTAATTAAGGTATTTCTATTTTCTAATTCCTTTAATACATCATGGTCAGGGTATAAGTCAGGTTCACTATGGTCTTTATATTTCTGGAGGGCATAATCGGAATAGGCATGTGGTGCACCCTCGTTGTCATCGGCGGCGTTGAACAATGTGGCATACTGGTATGCATTTACAAATTTTGTTTGAACCGTTGGATTCTGCCATCCAGCATAGCCGTCATAAGTTAAAGTAGGGGCACCCAACTTTCCTTTTTTTGTTGTAATCAATATAACTCCATTGGCTCCGCCAAGTCCGTAAGGCGCTACCGCAGCAGCATCTTTTAAAATAGTTACAGATGCGATAGTATTGGGATCTAACTGAGTAAAATTCCTTGGTATGCCATCAACAATTACTAATGGTTGTGTATTCCCTGTAGTTCCGATACCTCGTATCAAAATGTTGGAACCATCATATCCAGGCTCCCCGCTCCCTTGCGTAAATATTATCCCCGCAACCCTTCCCCCGAGGCTGTTAGTAAGATTGGCAACGGGCTGAGCCGCTATGTCCTGACCTTTAATAGTTGCTATCGAGGAGGTTAACGAAGACTTTTTTTGTGTTCCATACCCCACTACAACTACTTCGCCTAATTCCTTATTTGCTGAAACAAGCGTAATAGGAAAATAAGTTTTTGATCCAACAGCCATTGTCTGTGCTGTATAGCCAACGTAAGAAAAAATGAGAGTTGATTTGGTGTTAGGGACATCAATTGAAAAATGGCCATTTTTATCAGTAATACTGCCGACATTGCTTCCCTTTATATTAACACTTACTCCTGATAGTGGCACGTTTTGATCGCTTTGTACTATCCCCGTTACATGTAGGTTGTTATTTTGGGAAAAAGCAACTGAACCTGTCAGGAAAAAAATAAAGCAAAGTAAAAAAAATGATTTTGATAAACCGGAATTGACTGATAGTCTTAACCGATAAAAATAGGCTGTTGATTTTTGGGATATTTTATTTTTCATAACATAAATTTTGATAAAGCAATTTGTTTAATTTAAAAGGAAGGATGATCGTTTATAATCTATTGCAAGTTAGATTTGACGAATAAAATAAGAATGGACAATGTATAGAAAATGATGGATTATTTTACTTTCTTTTTCAATCAGAAAACAAAATCTATCATTTCAATACTGGAATTAATAACATGAAAGTGGTATAATTCCTAACAAGATTTATTTTTGAAAGAGTTGCCTGGCGGCGGTTTATATAAGAAAAAAGATAGTTAGCTTTTAATCTAAGCGTGATATAAAAGATTGAAAATTACTACAAGGCCCATTTGGAAATGATTTGATTTAAATTCGTTTAATAATAACCAGAGTTTACGAGTCGGATAGTTTGGAATTGAATATGTGATTCCATGCTTTGATATATCCCAGAAGTCTTTGACTAGTTATGTTGAAATTAAATTTTATCCTACCTTTTTGAAAGTAAGAATTTTTGATTTAAGAGATCCGTTCACCGGCCACTTTATGCCTATCTTCATCAGAAAAGAACCTTTATATATTTGATTATCTTCCTCAATTTTATAGGAACTTTCATCGTTTAATCCTCTTAACTGTAAAATATTACCAGCCGGGGGATCATCTGTTGAACCCTTCAAATTTTCACTGAGGTTATACAGGCACAATACCCCATCCTTCCCATCTCTAGACATAAATTGTAAAGCGCACCTATTATGTTTATAAGGCGAAACCAACCTGTATAATATACCATTATCTATCAATGGCCGTATTTGCTTATACCTTTTTATTTTTTCGGTTGCTAATGTTTTTTCTTCTTTTGTCCACTTTGTAATATCATTCCCAACTCCCAGCACACCACTCATAGCCACATCAAATCTATACGCTAATGAAGGATGCTCCTGATGATTATCTTCATCAGTTGTCCAACTTATCATTGTACTTGCAGGAAAGAATTCAAGAAATGAATATTGAATAAACAAGCGATCAACAGGATCCGTATTGTCGCTTGCCCAAAAAGCATCTGTTCTGGCGAGCATACCAAGATCCACGCGACCACCGCCGCTTGAACAATTTTCGAACCATACTCCCGGAAATTCTTTACGAAGCTGATCAATTAGTTTGTATAAATTCCGAACATAACGTATTCTAACTTCTCTTTGTATTCCAGTAGGAGCAGATGGCCAACCAGGTTCAGAAAGCGCACGGTTCATATCCCATTTCAAATATTTAATGTTATGATTCTTTAATAAATTATATAATGAATTAAAGAGGTAATCATATACATCTTTACGAGCCAGGTTTAATACCAATTGATTTCTGCTTTCAAGCCGCTTCCTGTTTGGGAAATATAAGACCCAATCCGGATGTTTTCGATAAAGGTCGCTGTTCGGATTTACCATTTCAGGTTCGACCCATAATCCAAAGTCAAGGCCCATATTATTGATTTTGGTAATCAAGGGATTTAATCCTTCGGGAAATTTATTGGTATCTACTACCCAGTCTCCAAGCCCTCCCGCATCATTTATTCGTCCTTTAAACCATCCGTCATCAATTACAAACATTTCAACACCTATTGATTTTGCAATTTTTGCCAGCGCCAATTGATTTTTTTCATTGACATTAAATGTAGTTGCATACCAGCTATTATAAATTACAGGACGTAATTTTTTTACTGTATTCCCCGGCATAACTATTTCCTTTTCATAACCGGTAAGGTCATGAGAAACACCTTCCTTTCCTTCTTCTGAAAATCCGAAAATAAATTTTGGGGTTGTAAAATGTTCAGATGGTTTCAAGTTCCACCGGGTATCCCAGAAATTAATTCCACCGACAATTTGTAGTCCGCCTTCAGGAAATTTATCAAAATCAATACGCCAATTTCCGCTGTATTGCAAAGAGCCAAACCAGACGTGTCCTGATGTATCTCTGATTGTATTCATTTTACCCACAATAAAAGCAGGAACACCATAAGATTTAAAATCTTTTACCTGTATTGTTTTAATTCCCGGAGTAAGCCTTGTTACCTGGGGTTGATATTCATGTCCCCAATAACCGGACAAATAATTAAGTTCATAAGAATCTGCCGACAAACTGATTGATGCTGATTGAAGATTCTCAATCCGTATGGGGTTCTTTTTCCCTGTATTGATCACTTCTATCCATTTTTCAATAATATTCCATTGAGGAATTACACGCAGGTAAGAAATCATCTGAAGAGGATATACTTTATCATTTTGTGTGATCTTCAAAGTTGGGTAACCATCAATCCGGATGATTTCTCCTTTTTCAAACTTTAGTTCAATGTCTCTTACGTGGTCTGCAAATACAACTTCTACTGCAGGCGTTTTATTGGCAAAACCACCACGCACCGGAACTTCCTGAACCCTGCTTGTCCACAACGCATTTTTCTTTAAAAAGGATTCCTGTGCATCATCGCCATAGTATGCCGGAATTACTTCTCCGTTTTTATTCACTATTATCTGGTAAACAGAAGACCTGGTATGAATCATCCATCCATCAGGAGAAGTTGTTTTTTCAATTGCATTCTCTAAAGAAGCTACCTGGCAAAAAGTAACAGATGCAAGTGAGAATAAAACAAGGATAAAAAATATCTTTTTCATATAATTAAAGGCTAGGTTATGTAATAAATTAAAAAAAATCAAAGAAACAGAAAGAAACTGAAATGTTTAGTATAAATAGAAAATAAACAGCAATCAAGAGGTGAACAGATAAAACCCAGGCTACCTGTTACCAATATTTTCTTTGTTCAAAAATATTTCATTGTTGGAAAAAAGAATATTGCTTAAAGAATTTAATTTCTCCGTAGCGCTTTCTGAAAGATTCTTTATTAAAATAGACTTGCCATTATTTCTCAAACCTAATTAACATTATCAAACTTAATCACAGAAATTTAACCCACATTGCAGCAAAAGGCCGTTCAACTGTTAAAATTTAATTTTTTTTCAGAAAAATTATCACCCTATTCTCAATTTACCTGTGGGGGGGTACAGGCAACTAAAATCCATCGCACGTATAAGTCGAGTTTTTGATTTGTAGTACACAAGGGGTGTTCGTATTTGAGTAGGGTTTATCACCTTTGAGTCTTGTATTTCAAAAGTACCATACGCAAACATCCTGAAACCGGAAAGCTTAGTGGTTACTACCGTTTGGTAGAGAGTTACCGTAATGGTGATAACAGAATTTGTCATCGCACGATTTTGAATATTGGCTTCATGGAAGATGCCACCCCGGAGCAACTAAATAAAATCCAAAAACAGTTAACCGAAAAATATGAACATAAGCAATCCTTGTTTGAATCCGAAGATGATCCTGTTGTAAAAAAATATGTAGAAGATTTATGGCAGCGCATAGTGGCTTCCACAAAGCTGGATATAGTACCGGTAGAAAAACTTTCAAGAATGATAAATGCCGATACGCTACGGCATAGTAATATAAGAGAAATAGGCTCGGAGTGGATAGTCCACCATAGCTGGAACAAATTGCAACTCACTCAATTGCTCATAATGCACGGCTTTAGTGAAGATGAAGCTAAACTTGCAGCCATGCAAGTTATCAGCCGTGCTGTTTATCCGGCATCAGAATTAAAAACTACAAGGTGGATAAAGGAAAACTCTGCTGTATGCGAGCTTACAGGGTATGATATGGAGAAACTCACTAAAGACAAATTATATGAAAGTGCGCTTCATTTATACGAAGTGAAAGATGCGCTGGAAAAACACTTGTCAGCCCGCACCAATGAACTCTTTGACTTAGAAGATAAAATTATTTTGTATGACCTTACCAACACTTACTTTGAAGGCGAAAAAAGAAGGAGCCATTTAGCAAAATTTGGACGCAGCAAGGAAAAACGCAAAGATGCAAAATTAGTAGTATTGGCTTTGGTGGTTAATATGGAAGGCTTCATAAAATATTCTTCCATATTGGAGGGCAATATTGCTGACAATAAAACACTGGCTGCGATGATAGAAAAATTATCAACGCACACCTGTAACCCGAATGCGGTTGTAGTATTGGACGCAGGCATTGCCACCGAAGACAATTTAAAACTGATAACCGAAAAAGGATACCGATACCTTTGCGTTAGCAGAAGCAGGCTCAAAGATTACCAAACAGTACCTGGCAGGCTTACCGTGTTGATGGACACCAAATCAAAAAAAACCATCAGGCTAAAGCAAGTTACCACGCAGGCAAATACCGACTATTACCTGGAAGTGAAAAGTCCTGACAAAG
>Ga0307373_10001426_pt1 | contig 44888 bp, 38 predicted proteins | sample OX2MG_FD_202534 | JGI IMG/M metagenome (GOLD analysis project Ga0307373, IMG submission 202534) | Soil microbial communities from Risofladan, Vaasa, Finland - OX-2 | ecosystem: Environmental > Terrestrial > Soil > Coastal area > Acid sulfate soil | place: Finland: Risofladan, Vaasa | collected...
CCGGTCGGACGGCTGCAGGCGCGCCAGCTCGAGCAGGGGCTCGTTGCCCACCACGCGGAAGGTGGCGCGATCCAACTCGGCGGCCACGGTGTCGCGCCAGTTGGCCACCTCGCGGAACACGGCGAGCTGGCGCCGGTCGAGGTCGCGGGCGCCCTTGATGCGCATGAACCCCATGCCGGGCTCGTCGGGCTCCCACCGCACGTTCTGCACGATGCCGAACTCCTCCTGGGCCCACGCCATGCGTCCCGCCCGCTCGAGATCGTCGCGCATCCGGTCTCTGAGGTCGAGCAGGTGCATCGTGTCCTGGGCGGCGTACTCCAGCATGCCCGGCGTGAGCGGCCGCAGCGACCAGTCGGCGCGCTGGTACTTCTTTTCCAGCTTCACGCCGAAGTAGCGCTCCAGCAGCGCGGCCAGCCCGAACGCCCGGATGCCCAGGAGCTGCGCGGCCACGCGCGTGTCGAACACGCGCACCACTTGCCAGCCGTAGTCCTGCCGCAGCAGCCGCAGGTCGTAGTCGGCGTCGTGGAACACCACTTCCACGTCCTCGCGCTCCATGAGCGCGCCCAGCCCGTCGAGCTGCGGGACGGCCAGCGGATCGATGATCGCGGAGTGGTCGCGCGTGGAGAGCTGCAGCAGGTAGATTCGATCCACGAAGCGGTGGAAGCTCGCCCCTTCGGTATCGACGGCGATCTCACGCGTGTTGGAGATCTCGCGCAGAAACCGCGCCGTGATTTCCGGCGTGTCCAGGAACATCGGAGTATGGGGATCGGTCTGCGCCACGCGCGTCCTCGTCTGGGAGAGCCTCCGACAATCTAGCAAGACGCCACGTCTCTCACCTCCACATTCGAGTACCCGATGTCCAGCGCACTCCCCGAGGCCGTGTTCCACATCTATCCCACCGACTGCGACATGCTCGGGCACCTGAACCACGCCACGATGTTGGGATTCCTGGAGCGGGCGCGGTGGGCGTTGCTGGAGCACCACATGACGGCCCACGAGATGGTCCGGCAGCCGGTGTTCCCGGTGGTGCGCCACGTGGACATCGGCTATCTGGCCCAGACGCTGCCCGGCGAGGACCTGGTCATCCGCTCGGGCATCGTGCGCGTGGGCAACACCAGCTACACCGTGCGCCAGGAGGCCCGGAAGGCGGGCACGGCCGAGTTGGTAGCCGAGGCGAGTCTCGTGATCGTGGCCATCGACCGGTCGGGCGTGCCGGTTGCGGTGCCCGGCGAATGGAAGGCGATGATGCCGGCGTGGGAACCCCCGGCGTGACGCCCCAGGGTTAGATTATGGCGCCCCATGCCCACTGACGCCACACCGAGCGAGACCGCAGTGCCCGTCTCGCCCACCGAAGCCAGCCCCGCGGCGCGCGTGGGCGCCGTGCTGTTCAGGAACCGCAGTTGGCTGCCGGTGCCGTTCGTGGTCGTGCCGCTGCTCGCACCCGGCAAGTTGAGCGCCGGGCAGTGGTTGATCGGCGCCCTGATCGTCGCGCTGGGCGAGGCCATGCGTCTGGCCGGCGTGGCGGCCGCGGGCACCGTGACCCGGCGCCGGTCGCGCGACGTGCAGCGCCTGGTGACGTACGGGATCTTCTCCTGGGTACGCAACCCGCTCTACATCGGGAACTTCGTGATCTGGATCGGCTTCGGAGTGGTGTCGGGCGTGTACTGGTTCCTGCCCATGGCGCTGGCGCTGTTCGGCGTGGAGTACGCGCTGATCGTCCGCTACGAAGAAGGCGTGCTCGAGTCGATCTTCGGCGACGAATACCTGGCCTACAAGCAGCGCACGCCGCGATGGATTCCGCGCCCGCCGGCCGAGGCCGACGCGGGGCCGCACGACTGGGGCGAAGCCTGGCGCAGCGAGATCAGCTCGTTCCTGCAGTACGCCGCGCTGGCCATCCTGTTCGCCGTGAAGGGCCGGCTCAACTGACGGCCGTCAATCCGGAATCACCGTGGCCCGGATGATGTAGTCCAGCTTGGGGAAGTTGCGCTCCAGCCACGCATTCCCCTCCTTCTCGATCGGCCCCTGTTTGCCGGCGCGCACGCCGCCCCCCGCCCGCTCTCCGTAGCCGGAGTAAATCCGGTCCACGACGTCCATCCCCGACACCACGCGGCCCACGGGTGAGAAGCCCTGGGCATCCAGCCGCGTATTGTCCACCAGGTTGATATAGAGCTGCGTGGTGCGCGTGTTCGGCCCCGTCATCGCGAACGCGAACGTGCCCCGCGCGTTGGTGGTGCGCACCGAGTCGTCGGCGATCGTGGCGTGCTTCCAGGCGGCGATCACGCGCGGATCGGCATTGAGCCCGAACTGGGCAATGAACCCCGCGATCACGCGCGAGAAGCGCCCGTCGTCGAAGAATCCGTGTTGCACCAGGTTGTAGAACCGGTCGGCGCCACGGGGCGACCACGCCCGCGGCACGTCCACCACGAAGTCGCCGCGGCTGGTCTCGAAGCGCACGCGGAAGTGGTCGGGCGCGCGCTGGTTCATGGCCGCGCTCGACGGGTCGAGCAGGGCGCCGGCGGCGCTGTCGCCCGCGATGCGCTGGTACACGCGGCGGGCCCGCTCGATGCCGGCGTGGAACGCGGCCCGCTCCTCGGGGGTGCGCCACGCGGCGGTGCGATCGGTGCGCGTCCAGATCGCTTCCACGAGTTCGGCCAGGAAGCGCGCGTCGGCCGGCGACGTGTAGCGGCGGCCGTCGCGCACCACGTACACCGGCGTGGTCTGCGCGAACGCGTAGTTGTCGCCCACGTAGCGCGACGGCGGCCCCAGCACGCGGGCCGCGATCCATCCGCCCTGCGGCACCGCCACGGGCGCGTCGAAGGCCAGGTGCGACGAGTCGCCGGCCATCACGGAATCCACGACGTGCCCGTTGACGATGATCTCGAGCCGGCCCATGGGCGTTATCGAGCGCGCGTCGGCCGTGACGCGGAGCGCGGCCGGCGCGCCGGCGGCGAGCGTGATCTGGTCGCCCATCTCGCGGCCGTTCACCGTGAGAAAGAGCAGCGGGCCGGTGGACGCGAACGAATGGCCGGCCCGGATGCCTGCGTACCAGTTGCCGAGCGTGAGCGGTCCGCGCACGTGCACGTACGCGCGATCGGTGCCCGGCGGCGGGTCGCGCCACACATCGCTGAAGTTGTCGGTGCCGGCGGTGGCCGGCAGACGGAAACCGGCGTTGAGCAGCCGGAAGTACATCTCGTCCGACGCGATCTCGTCGGAGTAGTCGGAGGCGATGTCGTAGAAGTCGCCCTTGCCCAGCGCCACGTCCACCGGAATGAGCGAGTTGGCGCCCGACGCCGGCGTGGTCACGCGGTCGTGGTAGGGGTGGGCGTAGCCGGCCATCCCGCCCTGGGCGTCGGTGGAATCGATGTACCGGTAGTCCATCTCGGGCTGCGCGTACGCCGTATATGGAAGTCCGCTCTCGAACGGCAGCACGTAGTGATTGATGCCGAGCATGGCGATGTGCCCCAGCGACCCGCGGAACTCCTCGCCGTACTGCAGGATGTAGTCGGGCGTGGACAGCGGGCTGGGCTTGCCGGTGAGATCGCTCCACCGCCCCATGATCCGCGTGCCGTCCATGTGGATGAGGGCGTTGGTCACGTGGATGTCTTCGGCCACCAGCTCGTCGAAGAAGTCCCGGTGGCTGAGCCCCCACCGTCCCTGGTGCAGATCGTGGATGTGCGTGTCGCCCGAGTACCACCCGCGCGCCGGCAGGTTCACCATGGGCGTAAGGCGAATGGTGGCCGAACGCACGCCGCCGGCGGGCACGTCCACGGTCACGTGGTGCGGTTGGTACTCGAATCCGTGCATCGCCTCGATGGTGGTCTGTCCGGCCGGCACCTCGACCTCGAACGGTCGCATGGTGTCGAAGTAGTGCGTCTCGGTGGCCGACAGCACGCGCTGGAACCCGCCGTCGGGCGCGTACGAGCGGCCGTCGCTGGCCGCCACGTAGATGCGCGCCGGCAACGCCTTGCCGTCTGGTCCGAGCACGGTCACGCGCACGCGCCCCGTGGCCACGCGCGGCCGGCGCGAGCGAATGGGCACCGCGTGCCACGACGCGAACGGTCCGCCGCCCATATCCGCGGTGTACAGCACCGTGGGGCCGCTGCGGTTGGATACGAACGCGAACCGCGAGCCGTCGGGGCTGGGGGACGGCGCGTACTCGTCGCCCTGGTCCGCCGTGAGCCGCACCGGATTGCCGCCCGACGCGCCGACGATGTCCACGTCGTTGGAGCCCATCTCGTCGGACACGTACAGGAGCGCGCGGCCGTCGGGGGTCCAGGCGGGCTTGGTGCGGTATTCGGTCTCCTCGTAGTGCACCAGGCGCGGCTCGCCGGCGGCGGTGGGCCGCACCCAGATGCCGCCGGTGCCCAGCCGGCCGGTGACGGTGCCCACGTACGCGAGCTGCGTGCCGTCGGGCGAGACGGCCGGCTGGAACTGATCGCCGGCCTCGGTGGTGATCATCGAGTCGGTGTTGGCGGCGAGATCGTGGCGGAAGATGTGGAACCGGCCGCCGCGGTCGCTCACGAAGTAGACGCCGCTACCGTCGTGGCTCCACGCGGGTTCCACGTCGATGCGCGGGTTGTCGGTCACGCGCCGCACCGCGCCGCCGTCGGCGCTCACCACGCCGATGTCGAGGTTGCCGTCCACATCCATGGACAGCGCGATCTGCTTGCCGTCGGGACTCCACGCGGGCTCGAAGTAGTAGTGCGGACCCTGGGTGAGGGCCACGGCTTCGCCGCCCGCGGCGGGAATCTTCCAGATGTCGCCCCGCATGGAGAAGGCGATCCATTGGCCGTCGGGGCTGAACCGCGGGTCCAGCGGGCCCGTGGTCACTTCGGGGAGCATGTGGCGCTCCACGCGATCGGTCTGGCCGTAGCGGCTCGGGCCCGCCTCGCCGGAACCCACCGCGAGGGCGAGCGAGAGAACCGCGACGGCGCCGGCGGCAGCCCATCGGTTCACGCGCATGCGTGACACTCCGGAATTTTCTCGTGGACCAGCAACGGCCGCCCTTACCTACGGGCGGCCCGCGCGGCGGATGCCGCGCTCAGCGCTGCGGGCGACCGGGAGGGTTGTCGCCTTCGAAGACTTCGCGATTCTTGTCGATGAACGACTTGAGCTGCACCGGCACGTCTTCCTCGGGGAAGATCGCGGTCACGGGACACTCGGGCTCACACGCCCCGCAATCGATGCACTCGTCGGGGTGGATGTAGAGCTGGTCCTCGCCTTCATAGATGCAGTCCACGGGACAGACATCCACGCAGGCGCGGTCCTTGACTCCGATGCAGGCTTCTGTGATCACGTAGGGCATGAGTGCCTCGAAAGTTGCTGCGAATCGAGTGAGGTTCGACTAAGATAATCGGTGGCGCTCCCGCCAACAGGGTACGCCCGCCACCCCCGCCTCGCCACCCCGCGCCCATGCGTCTGACCGTCAACGGGAACGCATACGACGTCGCCATCGCCGGCCCCGAGACCCTCCTCGGCGTGCTGCGCGGCCGGCTGGCGCTGACCGGCGCCAAGCTGGTGTGCGGCCGGGGGGAGTGCGGCGCGTGCACGGTCCTTCTCGATGGGACGCCCGCCTACGCCTGCCTGACCCTGGCCGCCGCCTGCGAAGGCGTGGCCATCACCACCATCGAGGGGCTGGGCACGGCCGACGCCCTGCACGAGATGCAGGAGGCGTTCATCGTGCACGACGCCGTGCAATGCGGCTTCTGCACGCCCGGCCAGATCCTGGCCGCGGTGGCGCTCCTGCACCAGAGCCCCCGCCCCACCGAAGACGACGTGCGGCGCGGCATGAGCGGCAACCTGTGCCGCTGCGGCACCTACCCCAAGATCGTGCGCGCCGTGCTCGACGTGGCGGCGCGACGGGAGGGTGCCCATGGCACGTGAGAAGCGGTTCGTGGCCACCAAGGTGGAGATCGAGGGGCGCGAAGACACCCGCATCGTCGAGCTGCCCGACCGCGAACCCGCGCCGTGGGACGCCGCCGCCGAGCTCCACGTGGTGGGCCAGCGGGTGGCGCGCATGGACGCGCTCGAGAAGGTCACCGGCGCGGCGCGCTACACGGCCGACGTGTTGCGTCCGGGCATGCTGTTCGCCGCGATCGTCCGCGCGCCGGTGGCCGCCGGCCGCCTTACCGGCATCGACCCGGCGCGGGCGCTGCAGCTGCCTCAAGTGCGCGGCGTGCTGTTGCTGGACGACGTGCGCGGCATCCGCACCGACGCCGGCCAACTGTTCGACGACACCATCCGCTACGCCGGACAGCCGCTGTGCGCCGTCTGCGCCGACAGCTTCGCCGCCGCCAACGCCGCGGCGGCCGCGGTCGTCCTGGCCATCGAGCCCGCCGCCCACGCGGTGACGGCCGAACGCGCGCTGGCGCCCGACGCGCCCAGGGTGCGCCCCAAGGGGAACGTCTCGGCGCGCTCGCCGCGGGTCATCCGCCGCGGCGACGTGGACGCCGGCCTGCGCGAGGCCGAGGTCACCATCACGCGCGAATACCGCACGCCGGTGGCGTTGCACACCGCCCTCGAGCCGCACGGCGCCGTGGCCGAGTGGGAGGGCAAGCGCGTCACCGTGTGGGAGTCCACGCAGGGGATCTTCAACACCCGGCGCGACCTCGCCGCGGCGTTCGAGCTCAAGCTGTCGCAGGTGCGCGTGATGAAGGACTACATGGGCGGCGGGTTCGGCGCCAAGAACGGAGCGGCTGCGTCCACCTACATCGCCGTGGCGATGTCGCGGAAGCTGGGGCGCCCCGTGCGCTGCGTGCTCGACCGCGAGGGCGAGCAGACCGACTCGGGCAACCGTTCGGCCACCGTCCAGACCGTCACCCTGGGCGCCAAGCGCGACGGCACGCTCACCGCCATCACGCTCGACGCCACGATCCCGCTGGGCGTGGGCGGCTGGGAGGCCGGCCCGGGCCGCATCTATCACGAGCTGCACGCGTGCCCCAACGTCCACACCAGCGAGACGTTCGTGTACACCAACGCCGGGGCCATGGCGTCGTTCCGCGCGCCGGGCCACACCGAGGGCGCGTTCGGGCTCGAGAGCGCGATGAACGCGCTGGCCCGCGAGTTGCACCTGGATCCGCTCGAACTCCGGCGGCGCAACTACGCCACCGGCGATCAGAGCCGATCGCGGCCGTATTCCGACAAGCGGCTGGACGAGTGCTACCGCGAGGGCGCCCGGCGGTTCGGGTGGGAGGACCGCGAGGCGCGGCGCGACACCGCATCGTCCGGGCGGCGGCGCCGCGGGTTCGGCATGGCCGCCGCCGTGTGGGGCGCCGGCGGCGGACCGCCCGCCTACGCCACCGTGCGCATCAACCGCGACGGCACGGTGGAGGTGCTCACCGGCGCGCAGGACCTTGGCACGGGCTCGCGCACGGTGTTGGCGCAGATTGCCGCCGAGACGCTGGGCGCCGATGTGGCCGACGTGCACACGGTGCTGGGCGACACCGAGCGGCTGCCCTTCGCGCCCAACTCGTGGGGGTCGATCACCACGGCGTCGGTGGGGCCGGCGGTGCGCGCGGCTGCGGAAGAAGCGCGCGACCGGCTGTTCGAAGCCGCCGCCGCCATGCTCGACGCCGGCGTGAACGAACTCTCCGCCCGGGCCGGCGTGATCGCCGTGGCCGGCAGCGAACGCACGCTCACGTTCGCCGACGTGTGCGGCAAGCTGGGCGATGTGATGATCATCGGCCAGGGCAGCCGCGGCCCCAACCCCGACCAGACCGCGATCGCCGCGTTCGGCGCGCACTTTGCCGAGGTCGAGGTGGACGTGGAGACCGGACGGGTGCGCGTGGAGCGCATCGTGGCCGCGCACGACAGCGGACGCATCATCAACCCCACACTCGCCGAGAGCCAACTCGAGGGCGCGGTGCTGCAGGGAATGGGGTACGCGCTGTTCGAGGAGCGCGTGATGGACGAGCGGCTGGGCCTACAGATGAACCCCACGATGCACGACTACAAGATCCCGACCATGGCCGATGTGCCGCGCATCGAGGGATTCTTCGTGGACGGCGCCGACGTGGTGGCCAATCACATCGGGGCCAAGGGGCTGGCCGAGCCGCCGATGATTCCCGTGGCGCCGGCCATCGCGGCCGCGGTGGCCGATGCGCTGGGCGTGGAGATGGCGGAGATCCCACTCACTCCATGGCGAGTGCTGGCTACTTGCGCCACGGCGGCAGGTCGCCGGCCTTCTTCTTGAGATCGGGATTCTCGCGATACAGCGTCGCCGTCCGGCCGATCACCTGCACCACCTCCGCGCCCACGGCCGCGGCCAGTTCGTTGGCCGCCTGCTTGGGCGTGACATCCGCCGTGCGGTTGAGCTGCACCTTCACCAGTTCGTGCGTGCGCAGGGCGTCGTCCAGCGACTGCGCCAGGGAACGCGTGGCCCCCTGGTGCCCCAGGTGCACGGCGGCGGTGAGGTGATGGGCTTCGGCGCGCAGCTCGGCGCGCTGTTTGGAGCTCAGAGGCATTTGTAGTGGCGGTTGGGGACGTCCGAACGATCACCGCGGCCCGTGCAGTCGCGCAAGGATCGCCGCCAACTGGTCGGCGTCCACCGGATAGGTGTGCTCGGCCGCCGGGTACCGGCGAGCGCGCACATCGGCCGCGAACTGGCGCACCGCGGCCACCATTGGCTCGAACAGTTCGGCGTACCGCTTGGCGAACCGCGCATGGCGGCCGCTGCTCAAGCCCAGCAGATCGTGGAACACCAGCACCTGGCCGGCCGTGTTCGCTCCGGCGCCGATGCCGATGGTGGGCACGGTGAGCGTGGCGACGATCGCGTCGGCCACCGCGGCGGGCACGGCCTCGAATACGATGGAGAAGCAGCCAGCGGCCTCGAGCTCGAGCGCCGAGCGCGCGATGTCGAGCGCCTCGTCCACGCCGCGGCCCTGCGCCCGCGCCGCGGCGCCGGGCTCCAGATGCTGCGGCAGCAGTCCCACGTGGCCCATCACCGGAATGCCGGCGGCCACCACGGCCCGCGCGCGCTGCGCGATCTCGCCGCCACCTTCGATCTTCACCGCCTCGCACCCCACCTCGCGCACGAACCGGCGCGACGTGGCCACGGCCTGCTCGTCCGAGTCCTCGTAGGTGCCGAACGGCAGGTCGCACACCAGCAGCGGCGTCTTCACGCCGCGGCGCGCGGCGCGGGCGAGCGTGATCAGCTCGTCCACGCTCACCTCGCGGGTGGACTGGTAGCCGAGCACGACGTTGGCCGCCGAGTCGCCCACGAGCACGATGTCCACGCCGGCGGCCTCGGCCACGCGGGCCGACACGATGTCGTACGCCGTGACCATGACGATGGGCGTGCCGGCGCGCGCGAGCTGCGCGAGGTTTTCGATGCGGGGATCGGTCATGAGGTGGGCGGGATGGTGACGACGACGTTGTCGATGAGACGCACCGGGCCCACATGCGCGGCCACGGCCACGAGCACCGTGCCGGACAGCGGCTGCACCGGACGCAGCGTCTCGGCGGACACGAGTTCAAAGTACTCCGGCTCCACGCCGCGTTCCCGCATCGCCGCGCGCGCCGCCTCGGCGATGCCGGCGCCGTCGCGGTTGCCGCTCGCGATGGCCGACTCGGCCACGCTGAGCGCCTGGCGCAGCGCCAGCGCGCGCACGCGGTCGGCGGCGGTGAGCCGCACGTTGCGGCTGGACATCGCCAGACCGTCGGACTCGCGCACGGTAGGACACACCTCGATGCGGATGGGCAGATCGAGATCGCGCGTCAGGCGACGGATGATCATGGCCTGCTGCGCGTCCTTCTGCCCGAAGAACGCCACGTCGGGCGCCACGATGTTGAACAGCTTGGTCACCACCGTGGTCACGCCGCGAAAGTGCGACGGTCCGCGAAACACGCCGTCGAGCACGTCGGCGAGGCCGGCCACCACCACCGAGGTGGTGAATCCGTCGGGATACAGATCGCGCGCATCGGGCGCGAACAGCAGGTCCACGCCCTCGGCCGCGGCCATCAGCGCGTCGCCCGCCTCGTCGCGCGGGTACGCGGCGAGGTCGCTCGGATCGTTGAACTGCGTGGGGTTCACGAACAGCGACACGATCACAAATCCGCAGCGTTCGCGCGCCCGCCGCATGAGCGACAGATGTCCGTCGTGGAAGGCGCCCATCGTGGGCACGAAGCCCACGGTCTTTCCCTGGGCGCGGGCCGCGCCCACCGCGGCGCGCACGTCGGAGATCGCGCGGAGCGTGATCATGCCTTCGCCCCATCGCTCGCGTCGCGGGCCAGGGCGCCGGTGCGCTCCACGAGCGCGTCCCAGAGGGGGAGCAGCTCGGGGGCACGGGCGGCCACCGCCGCGCGCTGCCGCGCCACCGTCTGGTCGTCGCCGCGGGCGATGGGCCCGGTGAGCGCCGCGGCGCCGCGCTCCGCCCAGTGATCCACGGCGGTTTGCACCAGCGGAACCAGCAGTTCGCGCGACACGCCGGCCCGGACGGCCAGCGATTCGGCGGCGCACTCGAGCGTGACCAGGAAGTTCGATGCCGCGGAGGCCGCGGCGTGATACAGCGGGCGATCGGCCTCCGCCACGCGCACGGCGCGCATGTGCAGCAGGCCCGCCAGCGACTCCGCCACGGCCAGCGCTCGCGGCGTGGAGCCGGCCACCGCGCAGCCGGCGCCGGCAAATCGCGCCTCGCGGTGCGGAACGACGGTCATCAACGGGTGCAGGGAGAAGGCTTCGTGCGGGGCCAGCGGCTGGAGCGTGGAAGCGCCGCTGCAGTGTCCCACCACGCGGCCCGGCGCCACGAACCCGGCCGCGGCCGCGATCTCGCGATCCGGCACGCAGAGCAGCACCACGGCGTCGGCGTCGCAGGGTTCGCCGCGTCCCAGCGGCCCGCGCACGGCCACGCCGGCGGCCGCGAGCGCGGTCGAGAGGGCGTGTCCCATGCGGCCGCGTCCGACAACCGCGACGCCGCCGTTCAGCAGGTCAGTGGGATCCGACGATGCGGGTTGCACGCTCGGAAAGTAACGGGAAGGGATCGATGGGATCGCCCTCCCAATACCGGCCGTTGGGCGGCATCTGCAGAATCTGGAAGTGCAGGTGCGGCACATTCGCGGGCGCGTCGCCCGTGGTGCCCACGTAGCCCAGCGTGTCGCCCCTGGACACGATGTCGCCGGCGTGCAGCCCGTCGCGGTACCCCTCGAGGTGGGCGTAGTAGTACACGAACTCCCCCGTGCGATCGATCGTGTACACCGTGATCCCGCCCAGCGTGTTGCTGGACAGCCGCAGCACCCGTCCGTCGTCGGCGGCCAGCACCGGCGTGCCGCGCGGCGCCAGGATGTCTATGGCATGGTGCTCCCGGCCTCCCTCGCGCGGCGAGTCGAACGAGTCTTCAAGACTGTAGGGCGACGCGCCGGCCACCGGGATTTCCAGGTCGTGCGAGGCCAGGGCGGCGTTGGCCATGCCGGCGGTGGCCAGGGCCAGCCGCGCCGGGGCCGATGCGGGCGGTGGGGCCGATGGGGCCGATGGGGCCGGCTCGGGGGCCAAAGACGTGGTGACGACCGATGGCGCCAGGCTCTGCACGCACCCGGACGCGGCCAGGGCAAAGAGCAGGACGGCGGAAGCTCGCGGCGGCAGTGGCTTCATGGCGTAGAACGACGCGCCGGGCCCGCCGGCGGCAACGGGCGCCCCCTTCCGGCGGCCGGTCGCACACGGATCTTTGTGCCGGTCGCGTCCCGCGGAATTCGGCGTTATCTTGGTGCCGTCATCCAGACCGTGCAGACGAGGAGTTCATGGCTCATATCGACCGCCACATCGACGCCAACACCAATCAGGGATGGGGAGCCGCTTTCCTCACCATCCTGCTGGCCGCGGCATTCATCGCCACCGCGACCTACATCCACAAGACCACGTACAAGTCGCCCAACGACCTGACCATGCGTGCGCGGGGCGAAACGAACACCGAACAGATCAACTGACCTCTCGGGCGGCGTTCTGGAATGCACCAGCGGCGGGCCTCGAGCCCGCCGCTTTTTTTCATGCGCCGGCCGCGCCGCGTTCCACCATCGACACCACCTCGTCGAGCACGGAGCGACCGTGGTCGCGGGCATACCAGCGGCGGATCTCGCGGTACCGATCGTCCGTGGGCAGGGCGTGCCCGGGGCCCAGCACCCAGGCCTGCAGCTCCGCGGGGCGCGGTCCCCACCAGCCCAGTTCCTGGAATCCGGCGTCGAGCAGGATGACCACGGGAATGGACTTGGACTTGCCCGTGAGATGGGCGTCCATCACGTCGGGGTTGGCGTCGCGGCCCATGATGCGCAGGTCCAGCGTGGGCACGCGCTCCACCAGCCGCTGCACCACGGGCACGCTGTTCACCGCGTCGCCGCACCAGTCCTCGCTGAGCACCAGCAGGTGCCACGGGCCGCCGGCCCGGGCGGCCCGGGCGACGAATTCGTCGGGCACCTGCGCCAGCTTGTAGACCGCCTGCCAGAGATCGGCGTTCTTCTGCGCCGTGGGGAGCCATTCGGCAAAGGTGGGCGCCGCCTGCCAGCGGTCGGCGTCCAGCTCGAAATTCGTGTTGGTGTGCATTGCTACCTCAGTGACTTGCTGGGGCGGGCAGCGGCCCGCCATCTTGTATCTAATCAGCCCCACCAGCCGGGTGTACCACGCGTCCCGTTCGCGTCCCTTCCCTGCCACTCGCCCCACGGTGACTCCGTTCACGTATCATCGCCCCGCGTCGGTGGACGATGCCGCGCGCGAGCTCGCGCGAGACCGTGCCGCGCCGATGGGCGGCGGCACGGACCTCCTGGTGGCCATGGGCGAAGGCCTGGCCGCGCCGACCGCGCTGGTGGATCTCCGCGCTGCCGCGGGGGCAGACGTCATCGCACCGCAGCCCGACGGCACGCTGCGCATCGGCGGCGCGGCCCGCGTGCACGACGTGGCGCACCACCCGGCCGTGCGCGAGCGGTGGCCGGCGCTGGCGCAGGCCTGCGAGGCCGTGGGCACGCCCACGCTGCGCCACATGGGCACGATGGGCGGCAACCTGTGCCAGCGTCCCCGCTGCTGGTACTTCCGGCGCGGCATCTCCTGCTACAAGAGCGGCGGCGATGCCTGTCCCGCCGTGGACGGCGAGAATCAGTACCTCGCGATCGTGGATGGCGGACCCTGCCACGCGGTGCACCCGTCCGATCCGGCCGTGGCGCTCACGGCGCTCGAGGCCACGGTGGAGATCACGCGCCAGGGGGCGGTGCGGTGGGTGCCGATGGCCGGCTTCTATGTAAAGCCGCACGAGCACCCCGACCGCGAGACGGTGCTGGAGCCCGGCGAGTTCGTGAGCGCCATCGTGCTCCCCGACCACTCGGCGGGCGGCACGCAGGGCTACCATAAACTGATGCAGCGCGAGGCGTGGGACTTCGCGCTGGCGAGCATCGCGTGGGCCCGGTACGCGTCGGGCGACGTGCGGATGGTGCTGGGCGGCGTGGCGCCGGCGCCCTGGCGGGTGAATCCGTCGGTCGAGGAGGACGTGGCCTCCGGCGGGCTGGACGACGATTCGATCGCGTCGCTGGCCGAACGCGCGCTGTACGACGCCCGGCCGCTGTCGAAGAACGGCTACAAGGTGGAGCTGGCGGCGTCGCTGCTCCGCCAGGCGATGCGGGAACTCTCGGGCTGACCGCAGGAACCTCCGGATGCCCCCCGCTTCGCCTTCCTTGCCCGAGTCCCCTGCCCACCTGGTGGACCTCCGCTGGGGCGTGGCCTATCCGTTGTCCCGCATATGCACGGGCATCGGCCGCGACGCGTCCAACCCCATCCTCATTCGCGATCCCGCGGCGTCGCGGTCGCACGCCGAGGTGCAGCGCAGCGGGGACAGCTACGTGTTGCACCCCATCGGCCATGGCGAGACCCTGGTGAACGGGCTGGTCACGGCGGGGCCGCGCGCCCTGGCCGAGGGGGACGTGATCGAGATCGCGTACACGCGGCTGCGGTTCACGCGCTCGGCGCCGGACGCCGACGTGTTGCCGGCCCCCGAGCTGCCGGCGCTGGACGCCGACTTCGCAGAGCGGAGGACGGAGGTCCGCGAGATCATGACCACGGGCCGCCTGCGGCAGCTCAGGGAGCTGCGGCACCAGCTCACCCGGCCGCGGCGGGCGCACTGGCGGGTGGTGACGATGGCGGTGGGGCTGGGCGCGCTTGCGGTCGCCCTGATCATCGGGCTGGTGATGCGCCTGTTCTAGCGGGCGCCCGGAGGGCGCCCGGATCCGACACAAATATGATGTTCTTGGGCGACCGCTTTGATCGCCGGCGATAACCGAGTAATGTTGTCAGCATTGGAACTGCGCGCGCATTGCGTATGTTTCACAGTTGCGAGCCGCCGGCCGCGCCGAGGGGCGTGGGACGACTCAAGGCATTTCGACACAAGGGCTTGCGCACCGTGTCGGCACTGGAGTGAGCATGAGTTCGTCCATCGATTCGCTGGTCAGCAAGGAATATCAGTACGGCTTCGTCACCAACGTCGAGGCGGACACGATCCCGCCCGGACTGAGCGAGGACGTGGTGCGTCTGATTTCCGGAAAGAAGCTGGAGCCGGAGTTCATGCTGAACTGGCGGCTCAAGGCGTTCCGGCGGTGGCAGACGATGCAGGAGCCGCACTGGCCGAACGTGCACTACGACCCGATCGACTACCAGGGGTCGAGCTACTACTCGGCGCCCAGGTCGGTGAAGCCCAAGCAGTCGCTGGACGAGGTGGATCCCGAGCTGCTCCGGACGTACGAGAAGCTGGGCATTCCGCTGTTCGAGCAGAAGCTGCTGGCGGGCGTGGCCGTGGACGCGATCTTCGACTCGGTGTCGGTGGGCACGACGATGCAGGCGCAGCTTGCCGAGCACGGGGTGATCTTCTGCTCGCTGGGCGAGGCCGTGCAGAAGCATCCCGACCTGGTGGAGAAGTATCTGGGCTCGGTGGTGCCGTACAGCGACAACTTCTTCGCGGCGCTCAATTCGGCGGTGTTCTCCGACGGCTCGTTCGTGTACGTGCCCAAGGGCGTGCGCTGCCCCATCGAGTTGTCCACGTACTTCCGGATCAATGCCGCCGACACGGGCCAATTCGAGCGCACGCTGATCGTGGCCGACGAGGGGGCGTACGTGAGCTACCTCGAGGGGTGCACGGCGCCCAAGCGGAGCACCAACCAGCTGCACGCGGCGGTGGTGGAGCTGGTGGCGCTCAAGGGCGCGACCATCAAGTACTCCACGGTGCAGAACTGGTACGCCGGCGACAAGGAAGGCAAGGGCGGCATCTACAACTTCGTCACCAAGCGCGGCAAGGCATTCGAGAATGCCAAGATCTCGTGGACGCAGGTGGAGACCGGCTCGGCCATCACGTGGAAGTATCCGAGCGTGATCCTGCAGGGCGACAACTCGGTGGGCGAGTTCTACTCGGTGGCCGTGGTGAACAACTACCAGCAGGCCGACACCGGGACCAAGATGCTGCACCTGGGCAAGAACACGCGCAGCAACATCGTGTCCAAGGGAATCAGCGCCGGTCACGGCAACAACTCATACCGTGGGCGGGTGTTCGTGGGCCCCAAGGCCACCGGGGCGCGCAACTACACGCAGTGCGACTCGATGCTCGTGGGCAACCAGTGCGGGGCGCACACGTTCCCGTACATCGAGGTCAAGAACAACACGGCGCAGGTGGAGCACGAAGCGAGCACGTCCAAGATCGGCGAGGATCAGATCTTCTATCTCAAGCAGCGCGGGCTCAGCGCCGAGCAGGCGGTGAGCATGATCGTGAGCGGCTTCTGCAAGGAAGTGTTCAAGGAACTTCCGATGGAGTTCGCATTGGAAGCGCAACAGCTATTGGGGATCACGTTGGAAGGAAGCGTCGGGTAATGGGAGTGTAGGACGGCAGGGGCGTAGGGGAGTAGGACTGATGACTGCGTCACGCCGTTCCCGTCCTACCCCCCTACTGTCCTACCGTCCTACAAGCCGTTCCGAGTTGAAAGTCTTCAGCCACTAGACATCAGAACCGGGTACAGACCCACCATGCTTGATATTCACGCTCTCCACGCGGCAGTAGACGGCAAGGAAATCCTCAAGGGCATCGATCTCACCGTTCGCGCCGGCGAAGTGCACGCCGTCATGGGCCCCAACGGCTCCGGCAAGAGCACACTGGCGCAGGTGCTGGCCGGCAACCCGGCGTACGAGGTCACCGCGGGCACGGTCACGTACGACGGCCGGGACCTGCTCGAGATGCCGCCCGAGGAGCGGGCGCAGCAGGGCATCTTCCTCGCCTTCCAGTATCCGGTGGAGATTCCGGGCGTGTCCAACGCCTACTTCTTCCGCGCCGCGTACAACGAGGTGCGCAAGGCGCGGGGATTGGAGGAGATGGATCCGCTCGAGTTCGCCGGCCTGATGGATGAGAAGCTCAAGCTGGTGGAGATGGATCCGTCCATGCTCAACCGGTCGGTGAACGCCGGCTTCTCGGGCGGCGAGAAGAAGCGCAACGAGATCCTGCAGATGGCGGTGCTCGAGCCCAAGCTGGCGATTCTCGACGAGACCGACTCGGGGCTGGACATCGACGCGCTGCGCATCGTGGCCGACGGGGTGAACAAGCTCAAGCGTCCCGACAACGCGACGATCGTGGTCACGCACTATCAGCGGCTGCTCAACTACATCGTGCCCGACTTCGTGCACGTGCTGGCCAACGGCCGCATCGTGAAGTCGGGCGGCAAGGAGCTGGCGTTGGAGCTCGAGGCCAGGGGCTACGACTGGATCACGGGCGGATCGCCCGCCGGAGTGGGCGCGTGACGCAGGCCGCCGAGTACGTGGAGCAGTTTCGTAAGTTCTCGGCCAACGGGGGGGGCGAGGCGCCGGAGTGGGTGCGCGCGCTGCGCAGCTCGGCGCTCGACCGGTTCACGCAGATGGGGTTCCCCACCACCAAGAACGAGGACTGGCACTTCACCAGCGTGGCGCCGATCGCGGAGCGGAGCTTCTCGCCGCTCACCACGCCCAGCGGCGATGTGCGGCGCACCGATCTCGAACCGTATCTGTTCGTGGCGCCCGACGCCTGGCACCTGGCGGTGTTCGTCAATGGGCGGTTCGCACCCGAGCTGTCGCATCTGGAGCATCTGCCGCAGGGCGTGCGGGTGATCCCGCTGGCCCGGGCCTGGACCGAGGCGCCCGAACTCACGCGGCGCATCGGCACCGTGGCCCGCGCCGACACGCAGACCTTCACGGCGCTCAACACCGCGTTCCTCCACGACGGCGTGGTGATCCACGTGGACCCGGACGTGGTGGTGGAGCAGCCAATCCATATGCTATTCGCCACCGACCGCCACGCGGCCAACGGGGTGTCGTATCCGCGCAATCTGATCGTGGCCGAACGGCATTCGCGGGCCACCGTGATCGAGAGCTACGTGGGGTTGGCCGACGTGCCGTATTTCACCGATGCCGTGACCGAGGTGGTGGTGGAGGACGGCGCCACGCTCAGCCATTACAAGCTGCAGCGCGAAGGGCCGCAGGCGTACCACGTGGGAGCGATCGAGACCGTGCAGGCGCGCGACAGCCACTATGTGTCGTTCTCGCTGGCCGTGGGCGCGGTGCTCTCGCGCACGAACATCGGCACCGTGCTGGGCGGCGCCGGCGGCGGCGTCACGCTCAACGGATTGTACATGCTGGACGGCGCGCAGCACGGCGACCATCAGACGCGCATCGAGCACGCGCAGCCCAACTGTTTCAGCCGCCAGCTGTACAAGGGCGTGCTGGACGGCGCGTCGCACGGGGTGTTCAACGGCAAGGTGTACGTGGATCCCATTGCCCAGAAGACCGACGGCAAGCAGACCAACAACACGCTACTGTTGTCGGAGAGGGCGCAGATCGACACCAAGCCGCAGCTGGAGATCTTCGCCGACGACGTGAAGTGCACCCACGGCGCTACCGTGGGGCGGCTGGACGAGGTGTCGCTCTTCTATATGAAGAGCCGCGGCATCGGCGCCGAGGAGTCGCGCAAGCTGCTCACGTACGCGTTCGCGGCCGACGTGCTGGAGACCATCGAGAACGACGCCGTGCGCGAAGGGTTGGAGGCGATGACGATGGCCAGGTTCACCGGGGTGGTGTAGGGCTCATGAGCCTCGATTCGCTGTATCAGGAGATCATCCTGGAGCACAACCGCAAGCCGCGGAACTTTCGCGTCATGGCGGATGCCAATCGCCGGATCGATGCCAACAATCCCCTGTGCGGCGACCAGCTCACGCTGTGGGTGAAGCTCGAGGGCGATCGCGTGGCCGACGTGAGTTTCCAGGGGTTGGGGTGCGCCATCTCCAAGGCGTCGGCGTCGCTGATGACCGCCGCCGTGAAGGGCAAGACCGCGGCCGAGGCGGTGGCCATCGCCCGGCACATGAACGATCTGCTCACCGGCAAGCTGGACGTGGATAAGGAGCGCGAGTCGCTGGGGTCGCTGGCCGCGCTCTCCGGTGTGTCGCGGTTTCCCATGCGGGTGAAGTGCGCGAGCATGGCCTGGCACGCGTTGGAGGCGGCGCTCGACGCGAACAACGCCGAGGCCGTGGTGGCCGGCTCGGCGTCGTGAGCGAGTTCCAGCCGCTGGCCGACCTGGCCGACCTGCCCGAGGGCTCGCTGCTGGCCGTGACCAACGCCGCCGGCGAAGCCATCTGCCTGGCGAATGTGAACGGTCGGGTGTCGGCGCTGGTGGATTGTTGCAGCCACGCCGAGTTTCCGCTGTCCGACGGAGTGATCCATAGGGATGGGACCGTGGAGTGCGTGTGGCACGGCGCGCGGTTCGATTGCCTGAGCGGCGCGGCGTGCAAGGGGCCCGCCGTGGACGCCGTGCAGACGTACGAGGTGCGCGTGGAGAACGGGAAGATTCTCGTGGGGCCCAAGCGGGGCGCGGAGGTGGCGCGGTGAGCATGGCGTCGCGTCGCGCGGACTTTCCGCTGCTCGCAAGGAACCCCGGGCTCCACTATCTGGACTCGGCGGCCACCGCGCAGAAGCCATCGGTGGTGCTCGATGCCATGCGCGAGTACTACGAGACCGATTATGCCAATCCGCACCGTGGGGCGTACGATCTGTCGGCGCGGAGCACCGAGCGGTACGACCGGGCGCGCCGGCGCGTGGCGGCCTTTGTCGGCGTCCGTGATACTGATACGCTAATATTCACCCGCGGCACCACCGAGTCGCTGAATCTCGTGGCCAGCGCGTGGGGGCGGGCGAATGTGACATCGGGTGATGAGATCGTGATCACCGGGATGGAGCATCACGCCAACTTCGTGCCCTGGCAGCAGCTGGCGCTGGAGAAGGGCGCGGCGTTGCGGATCTGCGAGCTCACCGACGACGGGCGCATCGACCTGGCGCAGTTGCGGGCGCTCGTGGGCTCGAAGACCCGTGTGGTGGCGTTCAGCCATGTGTCCAACGCGCTCGGGACCATCAATCCGGTTAAGGAGATCGCGGCCATCGCGCGCTCGGTGGGGGCGCTGGTGGTGTGCGACGGGGCGCAGGCGGCGCCGCATCTGGCGTTGAACGTGGATGCGCTCGACGTGGACTTCTATGCTTTCAGCGGGCACAAGATGTGCGGACCCATGGGCATCGGGTGCCTGGTGGGGCGCAGGGCGATTCTCGAGGCCATGCCGCCCTACCAGATGGGCGGCGACATGATCGAGTTCGTGTACGACGAGCGGAGCACGTGGAACGTGCTGCCCCACAAGTTCGAGGCCGGCACGCCCAACGTGGCCGGCGCCGTGGGGTTGGCGGCGGCGTGCGAGTATCTGGACGGGATCGGGATGCCGGCCGTTCGGGCGCACGAGGTTGAGCTGCTCGAATTGGCGCAGAAGCTGCTCGGGGAGATTCCCGGCGTGAAGATCTACGGGCCGGCGTCAGTGGCCGATCGCAGCGGCGTGGTGAGCTTCACGCTCGAGGGGGTGCATCCGCATGATCTGGCCACCATCCTGGATCAGGATGGGGTGTGTGTAAGGGCCGGGCATCATTGCGCGCAGCCGTTGATGAGGCGGTTGAAGGTGCCGGCGACGGCCAGGGCGAGCGTGTATGTGTATAACGAGGCGGGGGATGTGGAGGCGTTGGGGGCGGGGGTGGAAAAGGCCAGGACACTATTCGGGTGACGACCCGTCTCCTCGCGGCGCGTTGAGTTGCGCCAATGCGTGCATTCTGGCGTTGAGCGATTCGCTAGACTGACCTGGCCGCCGGCTGGTGCCGCTGCGAACTGGCTGTGGATCAAGAACGCAGCGCACCGCGTTACAACTTCCACGCGAGCAGTTCCGGTGTCGCGTCGCGGTCAACGTGCTGATTGTGGCACTTGCCCCTTCTGATTACGACTCGGTGCGGCACACACACACATCCCTCCAGAATGCCCTTCCGACACGACAGGCGTCATTCAGGGTGTGGTAGAGCGGCGGGATGGCACGCGTACATCAACGTGTGGGATACTGAGGCGCCGGGCGACGGCCTGAGGAAGGCGAAGATGCTGGTCGGCTGACCGCCCCGCGTAAATGCCGCGCCCGCCGTGACGCCACCACCGGCATTCGGGCGCGCACCGTGAGATCAGACTTCTTGACGTTGATGTGGGCAGCCCACCCCCTCCCCCCCGGCCGCGCTCGCGCGCCTTGCCGACCCGGCATCCACACACCACTATATAGTTGCGAACTGATACAGCGGGCCTGAACGTTCGGTGACCGGAGGGGCGGAGTCGTTATGTGAACGACAATCCACCATCCTCATGCCAGACCAACGTCAGATGACGGACTCAGACGAACGCCGGGACAATCAAGCCGACACCCACACGCTCGAAACGCTGGGGGCTGCCGCGCTCATGTCCGCCACGCCCGCCGGCCGGCGCGTGGTCGTGTTCGGCCCCAGCAAGCCGCTGGCGCTGATCGTGTACCTCGCATCCGTCGCCGGCGGATCGGCGACGCGCGACTTTCTCATCGATCTGCTCTGGGCAGACCTCGAGCCTGAGGCCGCGCGCCACGCCTTCCGCCAGACGCTCTGGTACGTGAAGCAGAAGACGGGCCGCGCGCTGATCAAGGCCGCCGGCGACACGGTCACCCTGGCGGATCCGATTCCCTCCGACCGATCCGACTTTCTGCGCGCGGTGGAACGGCACGAGTTCGACGTCGCGGTCTCGCTCTACCACGGCGACTTCCTCCCCGATTTCGCCGCGCCCGGGGGCCTCCAGTTCGAACACTGGGCGGATCTGGAGCGGCAGCGCCTGCGCGACACGTTCACGCGGTCCACCGAGCACGTGATCCGCCACTGCCTGTCCACGGCGCGCTACCGCGAGGCAGTGACGCTCGCCCGTCGGGCCAGGGACGTCAATCCGTTGAGTGAGAACGCATGGCGCCTTCTGATCGAGAGCCTGGTGTCCGCCAACGATGCGCTCGGCGCCTCGCTCGAAGCGGACGCTCTTCAGAAGATGCTCGCCGAGGAAGACCGACAGCCGGAGCCGGCCACGCGGTCCATGCTCCGCACGGCGCGCCAACTCTCCTCGGAACCAACAGCCGCCGGCACCACGCCGGCGGCGATCGTGGCCGAGCTCGTTGGACGCGAGGCGGAATTCTCCACGTTGCTCGCGGCCTGGGATGAGGCCAAGTCCGGCATCGCTCGCAAGGTCTCGATCGTCGGTGCGGCGGGCATCGGCAAGACCCGACTCGTCACGGACGTGGTGGCACGGTTGCGGGCCACCAGGGCCCGTGTGGTATGGGTGCGCGCGAACCCCGGTGAACGCGAGATCGCGTACGCGTTCCTGAGCAAACTGGCCGGCGCGCTCGCCACCCTGCCCGGCGCTGCGGCGGTGTCGCCTGCATCGGCCGCCGCCCTCGTGGCGCTCAACCCGACGCTCTCCGGATCGTTCAACGCCGAGCCCGATCGCTCGGCGGGGCCCGAAGCGCTGAGACACCGGACCATCGCGGTGCACGAACTGCTCGCCGCGGCAGCCGACGAGGCACCGATGGCCGTGGTCGTGGACGACCTGCACTGGGCCGACCGCGAATCGGCTCGGGCATTCTCCGGCGTGACCGAACTGCTCGAACGGGAACGGGTGCTGCTCATCGCTGCGGCGCGTCCGTCCAACGGCGGAACGGGCCCCGCGCCACGCGATGCGACGGTCATCCGGCTCTCGCCGTTGACGGCCGCCGATACGGGTGCCCTCCTGGCGAGCGTCGGCTCCCTTCCGGATACCGACATCGCGCAGCGCATTCCACTGCTGCTTCGGGATGCGAGCAATGGCGTCCCCCTGCTGGTCATCGAGACGCTGCAGTTTCTCATGGACGAGAAGCTGCTCGCCCTCGATGCCGGTGCCTGGAAGATCGCCAATACACCCGCCCTCCTTCAGTCACTCAACGCCGGCGGCGCGCTGCGCCGTCGCATCGAGGCGCTCGACCCGGCCGAACGATCGGTGTTGAATGCGGTCGCCCTCGCCGGCGTTCCGGTTCCCGCCGGCTTCGTGGGCGACGTGGTGCAACGTCCACTGCCCGACGTCGCGGCCATTCTGTACAGCCTCGAGATGCACGGCATGGTGAACCACGTGGGCGATGGGTGGGAACCCGTCCACGATCAGATCGGCGAGCTCGCCCTGAGCGGACTCGACGCGCCGATGCGCCGCGCGGCGGAGTTGGCCGTGGGCCGAGCGTGGCTGCACGGCGACTCCGGCGACCATGCACTCCGGCGCGCCGGCATGCACTTTCTGCGGGCCGGCGACCGGACAGCCACGACGCACGCATTCGCGACGTGGGTACGCCGCCTGCGCCGGCTGGGCGACCATCGCGCCGCCCAGGCACTCGCCGCCGAGTTCATCGACAGCGAGGACGAGCAACAGGTTCGGGAGTTGGTGCGGCGGCTCCCATTCCAATTCCGCTATGCGCCCTCCCGCTGGCGCACCGCGGCGGTGATCGCCTTCGTGGCCATGGCGAGCGCCGCCGCCACGTGGCAGTGGGCGCGGCCGCCCGAGGCAGCGCCCGACGAGCAGTTCCTGGCCGTGTCCGTGGACTCGAACAGCGACACCACCGTCTATGGCGTCGGCATCCGGCGCGACCGCTGGACGGGGGGCGACCTCCTGATCGTTCCGAAGGAAGGCAGGCCGGTCCACCTCACCCTGCCATCCACGCTCAACGAGTACACGGTGACGCAGGACGATAAGTCGTGGATCTCGTATGCCACATTCCCGGATTCGGGCGGCAACGACCTCGTGCTCGAAGGCATGACAGGCAAGCGCCAGCGCCTGACCTGGGCGCCCGGCGACGATCAAGCGGCCGATCTCGCCCCCGACGGTTCGCAGATCGTGTTCGCCACCGGCCGGTTCGACACGCTCAGCCACGCGCACCTGGCGATCATGGACCTGGCCACGCATGGCATCCGGCAGCTGACCGTGGGAAACGGATCGGACGGCACTCCCAAGTGGGGCCCGAGCGGCGTCCGCATCGCATTCGTACACCTCAGCTATTCCGAAGCGCCGGACTCGATATGCACCATATCCCCCGACGGGTCGGGAACGCGATGCTTCAATGTGGGTGGGCTGCCCACCCCCGTCGGCTGGATCGATGACAATCGGTTGCTGGTCAGCGACCGGCGGGACTCACTCGTCACGCTCGACATGCTCGACGTGCGAGACGGATCCATGCGCCGCGTGCAGCAGACGGGAGGGGCGAACTACAGTCTCAGCCCCGACGGACGATGGATGTATTGCCAGTGCCGCGACATCGGAGCCGCCCGGCCTCAGCCCACGATCTTTCCGGTAGACCATCCCGAACTCTCGCGGCCACTGGTCATGAGCGCGCTCGACACACGACCCGTATGGCTCGTCTGGCAGTCCGCGCGCCCGGCGCGATTCGTCACCGGTCTGGTCGCGTCGGTGCCGCCCCACGGCATCCCGATGGGGGCCGCATTTCAGCTCACAACACTCGGCAAGACCGCGGACGGTCGCCGCATCATGATCCCGAACGTACGCATCACGTCATTGAATACCGCCGTGGTGCGATCGGAGGCCGGCGGCAAACTCATTCCGCTGACCCCGGGCACGGCCAACCTCGTGATCTCAGCCGGCGGCTGGCGCACCGACACGCTCGCGGTGCGCGTGGTACCGCCCCACGACTCGATCGTGTTGCACGACGATTGGTCGCGCGGCATCGAACCCGACTTCGTCCCATACGGCGATCCGCCGCCGATGATCGTGCGCGATTCGTCGGGGCGGCCGGCATTCTGGAATCATGGCGACGGCAACTTCACGAACGGCGCGTATTCCGGGCGTACGTACTCGGCGATCGACGGCCTGGGGTTTGAGGCCACGCTCTCGCTCACCATCACCATGCTGCAATGGCAGACAGAGGGCGTCAACTTGGTGCCCCTGCCGGACTCGGCGGCGCTGGCCCGCTGGAATCATCGAGACGGATACCCCCCGTTCGATACGGGCACACCGGCTGGACGGTGCTCTGCCGCATATCCCGGCGCAGAGGGCGTCCGGGGGATGCACGCACTGTCGATCCCGGGAGCCGCCGTAGATCTCGCAACCACGCCGTGGAACAACGTCAACGACGGACGTTGGTTCCGCGTCCGCGTCCAGATCTTTCCCGATGGCCGATGCGGCGTCGCGATTGACGGGCGCCCCATCACCATCACTGGTGTGGGGGTACGATCGGATGCCCGATACCTTGCCGTACTGGACGGCAACTCCTACCACACCCGCGTCCTCACCGGCCCGGTGGACATCTGGACCGGAATCCGCCCGGGTGTGGATTGGCTAGCGTTCGATACCGCTCAGGTCAAGCCGCGTCACCGAGGACGGTGATCGGATCGGCTCCCCTCAACACAGGTGCACGGCCGTGGCCTTGAGCGAGGCCACCACGGCGCGACCCGGCACCAGCCCCAGATCCTCCGCCGAGCCGGTGGTGATCACCGCCACCAGCTCCACCCCGGTCGCGTCCAGCGTCACCCGCGTGAGCACGCCGCTCGGCGCCACCTCCACCACGCGCGCCAGTAGCTGATTGCGCACCGACGACTCGCGCCGCTCGGGCGACAGCGCGATCTCGTCGGCGCGGATCACGGCGTGGGCCTCGCCGTCGGGCATCTCGCTGACGGCGTGCAGCACGAGCCCGCCGCTCGTGAACTCGACCACGCGTTCCCCAGCGCCACCCCCGTTCACGCTCCGCACTCGGCCGGCCAGCAGGTTCTCGGCGCCGATGAACTCGGCCACCGCGGCCGACGCCGGCCGCCGGAACACGTCGTCGGGCCCACCCACCTGCAGCACGCGCCCCCCCTCCAGCAGCACCACCTGATGCCCCAGCCGCCCGGCCTCGGCAAAGTCGTGCGTCACGTGCAGCACGGTCATCCCGCGCTCGGCGTGCAGGGCGCGCACCTGACGTCGCGCCGTGATCCGCGTGCGCGGATCGAGCGACGCGAACGGCTCGTCGAGCAGCAGGATGTCGGGCCGAGTGGCGAGGGCGCGCGCCAGCGCCACGAGCTGCCGCTCGCCGCCGCTCAGCGCCCGCACGTCACGCCTCATAAGCGCGTCGAGGCCGAAACGCTCCGCCATCTCGCGCGCCGATCCGGCGTCATCGGTGCCGTACGACACGTTGTCCGCCACCGAGAGATGCGGAAAGAGATACGCGTGCTGATATACGATGCCGACGCGCCGCCGCTCGGGCGCCAGCCGCGTGACGTCGGCGCCGCGGAGCGACACGGCGCCCGCCGCCACGGGCACGATGCCGGCGATGGCCTCGAGCAGCGTGGTCTTGCCGGCGCCGGCCGGCCCGATCACCACGCCGTAGGCGCCGGCGTCGAGCGAGAACGACACGTCGCGCAGGGTGAACTGGCCCACGGCCGCGGTCACATGCTCCAGCCGGATCATCCGCGGCGCTCCGGCAGCCCCTGGGGCGCATGCACGGTGCGCAACACGGTGATCGGCACCAGCGCCAGCAGCACGAGCACGGCCGCCACGGGCAGCGCGCTCTTCAATCCGTACGCGGTGAACCGCTCGTAGCTGAGCACGCTCGCCACCTTGGGATTGTACGTGAGCACCACGATGGCGCCGAATTCGCTGATCGCGCGCGCCCACATCACCACGCCGGCCGCCACGAGCCCGCGCCCCGCCAGGGGCACGGTCACGCGCCGCACGGCGCGCCAGGGCGTGTCGCCCAACGTGCGCGCCACGGCCTCGAGCCGCGGGTCCACCCGGTCGAACGCCTCGCGCGCCGCGCTCACCAGCAGCGGCGCCGACACGAACAGCATGGCGCACACGATCCCGGTGCGCGATCCCGTGATCTCGAGCCCGGCGGCGAGCATGGCCTTGCCCAGCGGCCCATCCCGCCCGAGCAACAGCAACAGCGCGATGCCGGCCACGGGATGCGGCACCACGAGCGGCAGATCGAGCAGCGCCGCCACCAGCCCGCGCCCCCGGAAGCGCTTGCGCGACAATACATATGCCAGCGGCACGCCGCCCGCCGCGCCGAGGAGCGTGGCGAGCGTGGCGCACACGAGGGTGAGCCAGAGCGACGCGCGCAATTCGCCGTCGCTGGCCAGGGCGCGCAGGCCCGCCACCCCCCACCCGCCCACGATCCCGGCCAGCGGCAACACGAGAAAGAGCAGGAGCAGCGACGCGAGCGCGGCCGTGACCACGGTGACGCCCCGCTGCCAGGAACGCCCGCCCTCAGGGTCTGACATGCGCCGTCACCTCGGGGGATGCGCCGGTGCCCACCAGGCCCGTCACGGCGACGGCAACGACCGTGAGTCGGGCGAGACTCCGTGAATGCGACATACCGATAAGTATGGCCGCGGTCCGGCCCATCGCGCTATAATGGAGCAGTCTTCCCCTCTTCCCTTCCATAATGTCCGACCTCGCGATCGACATCCGACATGTCGTGAAGCGGTATGACGAGACGGTCGCCGTGCGCGACTTCTCGCTGCAGGTGCCGCGCGGAACGGTGTACGGCCTGCTCGGCCCCAACGGCGCCGGCAAGACGACCTCGATCCGCATGATTCTCGACATCCTCGAGCCCGACGAGGGCTCGATCAGCATCTTCGGGCAACCGGTGCGCGGCACCAAGGTGCTGGACCGCGTGGGCTACCTGCCCGAGGAGCGCGGCCTGTACAAGAAGATGCAGGTGCGGCGCGTGCTGCGGTTCCTGGCCGAACTCAAGGGCGTGGACGCGCGCACGGCCGACCGGCGCATCGATGAATGGCTGGAGCGGCTGCAGCTCCGCACCCCGGAAAAGGACTGGGGACTGGCCAAGGTGGACGAGCTCTCGCGCGGCATGCAGCAGAAGGCGCAGTTCATCGGCACGCTGCTGCACGACCCCGACCTCGTGATCCTGGACGAACCGTTCAGCGGGCTCGATCCGATCAACGCCCAGGCGCTCAAGGACACGGTGATCGAACTCAAACAGCGCGGCAAGACGGTGATCTTCAGCACGCACATGATGGACAACGCCGAGCGCATCTGCGATTCGGTGTGCATCATCGCGCGCGGCGAGAAGGTGCTGGACGGCCGCGTGGCCGACGTCAAGGCGGAGCACGGCGTGCGCAACGTGGCGCTGGCGCTGGACGGCGGGCCGCGCGACGCCGTGATGGCGGCGCTGGCCGACCGGACGCTGGTGTCCAAGTACGACGATCAGAATCAGTACTTCGAGATCGAGATGGCGCCGGGCGCCGACGCGCAGGAGCTGCTGCAGCGCGTGGTGGCCAGCGGCGCCCGGATCAGCCAGTTCGAGCTGATCCAACCTTCACTCCACCAGATCTTCCTCGATCGGGTCGGCGCGGAACACGTCGAGCCGGGGATGAGCGGCCATGGGTAAGACTCTCGTCGTCTTCAAACGCGAATACCTGGAGCGCGTGCGCTCCAAATGGTTCATCGTCGCCACGGTCCTCGGCCCGGTGTTCATGGGTGTGATCACCGTGCTGCCCACGGTGCTGGCGGCGCGCACACGGTCGTCCCCGACGCTGGCCAACGTGATCGTGCTCGATGCCACCGGCACCGACCTCGGCTCGCGCGTGGCCCGGGCGCTGGCCGAGACCGCGCCGGCGAGCCCGCCGCCGCGGGTGGAAGCCGTGGCCACCGAGCAGTTGGCAGCCGCCGAGGACAGCGCCACGCAGGCCGTGATCCATCACCAGGCGCAGGGCTACCTCGTGCTCGACGCGAAGACGCTGGCCGGCACGCAGGTGCGCTACGCGGGGCGGAATGCCACGTCGATGGCCGACGTGGGCACGCTCACGTCGATGGTGCGGCAGAACCTGCTCGACATGCGGCTGGAGAAGGAGGGCATCGATCCCGGCCGCGTGGCCACGCTCACCGCCGTGAAGCTCGACATGAAAACGGACAAGATCAGCGACAAGGGCATCGAGGCCGGCGGCGGCATGTCGAGCGTCGTGTTCGGTTATCTGATCGCGTTCATCCTGTACTTCATGATCGCCATCTACGGGCAGAACATGCTGCGCGGCGTCATGGAGGAGAAGACCACCCGCGTGGCCGAAGTGGTGATCTCGAGCGTCAAGCCCGAAGCGCTGCTGGCGGGCAAGATCCTGGGCGTGGGGCTGGTGGCGCTCACGCAGGTGTTCGTGTGGATCGCCGGCGGCGTGGCCATCTACACGTTCCGGGGGCAGATCTTCGCGCGGTTCGGCATCCCGGCCGCCGCGGCGATGAGCGTGAAGATGCCCAGCGTGCCGCTCAGCGTGGGGATCGCGCTGCTCCTGTTCTTCATCCTCGGCTTCATGTTCTATTCGTCGCTGTTCGCGGCCGTGGGCGCGATGGTGAGCAACCAGGAGGACGTGCAGCAGGCGCAGATGCCGGTGATGCTGCTGCTCATCGGGTCGGTGATCTTCATGGGGCCGGTGCTGGCCAACCCGGCGAGCACTCTGGCCAAGGTGATGTCGTGGCTCCCCTTCTCGGCGCCGATCATCATGCCCATGCGGATGTCGCTGGTGTCCATCTCGTGGATGGAGCTGACGGCGACGCTGGCCGGCGTGGCGGTGGCGAGCCTGGCAGCCATCTGGGTGTCGGCGCGCATCTATCGCGTGGGGCTGCTGATGTACGGCAAGCGCCCGTCGCTGGGCGAACTGGTGAAGTGGATCCGGATGGCGTGACGCCTCGCGGGGCGTGTGGGTTACGGATACGGCTTCCGGGGTATGCCTTCGAGTTTCGTGAGCGGGACTTCCGTGACCACGGGCCCCGGCCTCACTGAGGAGAATCGGCCAATCCGTCACCGACCGCCGGGTCAAACGCGGACATCGTGTCCGCGAGCTCGGCGCCGAACTCGGGATCGCGCGCTACCGCGCGGTACGAGTCATACAATTCCGCGCGCCGGCGTTTGCGGACGGCGGGGCCAGAAAACCGGTGATGGGATGGGGGGGGAACGCGCGGGAGACACTGCGGTGGCGGCCATTCCCATCTCCTTTCTTGCAGTACTTTGGCTAGTAGCTATTGTGCTACTAGCCGTTTTCCTATATTCTGTGATCTCGCCCCATGGCACGCCCCGCGCCCCTCCCGCCCTTCCACGTCCACGGACGCGTCACCGGTTCGCGATTCGCCGACCGGGCCGATGAGGTGCGCCGCGTGGTCGGCGTGCTGGAGGAACCGGGCGCCAAACTGCTGGTCCGCGGGCGTCGCCGCATGGGCAAGACCTCCATTCTCGAAGTGGCGCAGGCGCGCGCCATGCACCGCGGCACCCCGGTGCTGTACGCCGATCTCTCCACGGCGCAGACGCTCCCCGAAGCCGCCACCCGACTGCTCATCGCCGCCAACACCGCCCTGGGGCGGCAGTGGCACGAGGTGCTCCTCGACATCGCCCGCCGCGCCGCGCAGGCGATCACGGTCTCGTTCGGCGACGACGGGCGGCCGCAATTGGGCCTCGTGCCGGAGAGATTCCAATCACCCGCGCACGCTCCGCAGGCGTTGGACGTGGTGCTCGACGCGATCAACACGACCGCGAGAGCGCGACGACGCCCCCTCGGCATCATCCTGGACGAGTTCCAGGAGCTGACCACCGCGGGCGGGCAGTCCGCCGCCTGGACGTTGCGCGGCGTCATCCAGCGTCACGACGCCGTGAGTTACGTCTGCGCTGGGTCGCGACGCCGATTGCTCGACGCGCTGGTCGGACGGGACGGCGCCTTCTTCAAGATGCTCGATCCGCCGCTCGACGTGGGACCTATCGATCCGGCGTTTCTCGCGGTGTGGATCGACTCCCGGCTGTCGAAGTTCCGCGTGGCGCCGCAACCCGGGGTCGGCGCGCGGTGCGTCGCGCTCGCCGGTCCGTGCACGCTCGACGTCATGCTGCTGGCCCGCGAGGTATACCAACGCCAGGCCGCGTCGCGGGCCGCCACCGTGGCCTCGGTGGACGAGGCGTTCGCCGTCCTCGTGACGCTGCTGTCCGACGGCCTGCGGCACCAATGGGACGAGACGAGCCCGGCGCAACAACAGGTATTGCGGGCGGTAGCCGGCGCGTCGGCCGGCCTGACGACCGGCGAGACGACGGTGGCGTTTGGCCTGGGGCCCAGCGGATCCGTGATGAGCGCGGTCAGGCCGTTGATCGAGCGCGAGCTGCTGGTGCGTGAACCGAGGGAGAGCCCGGTGGCCGTGGGATACACCTTCGACAGCCCGTACATGCGCGGATGGGTGATCCGACACGCCCTTCCGGATCTCGGCCTCCAGCGTCCGATCACCGCGCTCCCTACAACCAGTCCATAGTCGCCGGCACGCGCGGCCTCCCGCATCACTCCCCCCGCGCCGCGATCGTGGCGCGGTACGCCGGCATGCCGTATAGCAGAAGTACAATAGCCCCGGTCATCCCCACCACGTTGGTGATGGCCAGCGACCATCCCACGGCCGAGTCGGCGTGGAACACGTAGTCGGTGATGGCCGCCACCACGGTGGGCCCGAGCGTGGACGACACCAGGCTGAGCACGAAGAAGTACAGCGCCGCGCCCTGGGCGCGCATCGACGCCGGCACGATCTCGGCGGCGGCCGCGTTGGCGGCGCCCCAGGGGAAGGCGGCGAAGAAGTTCACCGGCACCAGCCACGCCACGGCCATCCACGCCGACGGCATGAACGGATAGGCCGTGGCCGAGATGAGCATCCCCACGGCGCCCACCACCCCCACGCGCAACGGTCCGTCGGTGCGGCCGCGGCGGGCGTACCAGTCGGCCATCCGTCCGCCGGCGAGCACGCCGATCACGCCCACGGTCATGGTGAGGATGCCCTGCACGGCGCCGGCGCGCCCCGCCGTCCATCCATAGCGGCGGATCATGAACGTGGCCAGCCAGGCGGCGATGCCGAAGTTGACCATGGCCGACAGCGAGAAGCCGAGGCTGTTGCAGGTGAAGCTGCGCAGGTTGCGCTTCAGGTAGGCAAATAGTTGGCCGATGCCGGCGCCGTGTGACCCCGGCTTGCGCGCCGGCTCGCGCACGGTGAGAAAGAGCAGCGCGATGAGCACGCCCGGCACGCCGACCACGAAGAACGCGGTCTGCCAGGGGCGCACGGCGCCCACCAGCGGCACGAGCACGCTGCCCTGCGCATCCAGGAACCCCACCACCGCGCCGCCGATCACGTAGGCGAGCCCCGAGCCCACGAAGATCCCCATGGAGTAAACACTCAAGGCGGAGCCCAGGCGCTCGGGCGGGAAGTAGTCGGCCAGGAACGACGTGGCCGTGGGGCTGAGGGTGGCCTCGCCCACGCCCACGCCGACGCGCGTGAGGAGCAGGCGTCCGAAGCCGCCGGCCAGTCCGCAGGCCGCGGTCATGACGCTCCAGAGCGCCACCCCCCACCCCATGATCGCCTTGCGGTTGCCGCGGTCGGCCAGCCAGCCGATGGGCAGGCCCAGCACCGTATAGAACACCGAGAAGGCGAGCCCCATGAGCAGGCTCATCTGGGTGTCGGAGATACCGAGGTCGCGCCGGATGGGCACGACCAGCAAGCTGAGGATCATCCGGTCCACGAACCCGGCCACATTGGCCAGCGTGAGCACGCCCACCACGTACCACGCATAGCGGGACGAGTGAGGGGCGGGCGGCGCGGCGGTTTCCGGGTGGGGCATCGATGAGGACGGGCTATGGATGGCGACCGGACTGGCTCAAGCTAGATCGGTGGGGCGGGCGCTCCAAGGACCGCCCGTCGGGCATGGGCAAACAGGGCCGGCGCGCCCCCGGCTTCGCCCGGCCGCTATCTTGCAGGGTGACTTTCCCCCGTCTTCCCGGCGCCCGCGGCGAGCGCGGCAGCCGTCGCGTCGCGACCGCGGCGGCCGGCACCCCATCGGCCAAGCGGCCGCTCGATCCCAAGCGCGCCTGGCACGAGGCGCGCGAACTGATCGGCGAGCACCGCCGCTCGCTGGTCATCGGCCTGTCGCTGATGGTGGTGAGCCGGCTGGCCGGCTTCGTGCTTCCCGGCAGCTCCAAGTATCTCATCGACACGGTAATCGGCAAACACCGCCCCGACCTGCTCCTGCCGCTGGCGCTGGCCGTGGCCGGCGCCACGCTCGTGCAGGCGATCACGTCGTTCGGACTGGCGCAGGTGGTGAGCGTGGCCGGCCAACGGGCCATCACCAACATGCGCAAGCGGGTGCAGGGGCACGTGCTGGGGCTGCCGGTGTCGTACTTCGACTCCACCAAGACCGGCATCGTGATCTCGCGGGTGATGACCGACGCCGAGGGGGTGCGTAACGTGGTGGGCACCGGCATCATCCAGTTGCTGGGCGGATTGATGACGGCCACGATCGCGGTGACGGTGCTGTTCTACCTGAACTGGAAGCTGACCGCGGTCACGCTGGTCGTGCTGCTGGCGTTCGGCGGCATGATGGCCTACGCGTTCCGCAAGTTGCGCCCGCTGTTCCGCGAGCGCGGGGCGATCAACGCCGAGGTCACGGGGCGATTGGCCGAGTCGGTGGGCGGCGTGCGCCTGGTGAAGGTGTACGTGGCCGAGCGGCGCGAGCGGAAGCTGTTCGCGCAGGGGGCGCACCGGCTGCTGCGGAACATCGCGCAGACCATCACCGGCACGTCGGCGGTGGGGTCGGGCACGACGGTGATCAGCGGCGTGATCGGCCTGCTGGTGATGGTGATCGCCGGGCGCGACGTGCTGAACGGGCGGATGACGCTGGGCGACCTGTTCATGTACGTGTTCCTGGTGGGGTTGGTGGCGGCGCCGCTGGTGCAGATCGCGTCCATCGGCACGCAGATCTCGGAGGCGTTCGCGGGGTTGGACCGCATTCGCGAGATCATGAACATGCCCACCGAGGACGCCGACGACGCCTCGCGTGCGCCGATGCACGACGTGGTGGGCGAGGTGGCCTTCGACCACGTGTCGTTCGAGTACGACCCCGGCGTGCCCGTGCTGCGCGATGTGACGTTCACGGCCAAGGCCGGATCGACGACGGCGCTGGTGGGGTCGAGCGGCTCGGGCAAGAGCACGCTGATCGGCCTCGTGCAGGCGTTCTACCATCCGCAGCAGGGCCGCATCCTCATCGACGGCCGCGACCTGGAAGGGCTGCGGCTGCACGACTACCGCGCGCAGTTGGGCGTGGTGATGCAGGACAACTTCCTGTTCGACGGCACGATCCGCGACAACATCGCGTTCGCCAAGCCCGGCGCCACCGACGACGACATCCGGCGCGTGGGCCGCATCGCGCACGTGGACGAGTTCGTGGACCGGTTCGAGCACCGGTACGACACGATCGTCGGCGAGCGCGGCGTGAAGCTGTCGGGCGGGCAGCGGCAGCGGGTGGCGATCGCGCGCGCCATTCTCGCCGATCCGCGTATTCTCATACTCGACGAGGCCACGTCGAGCCTGGACAGCGAGAGCGAGGCACTGATCCGCGACGGCCTGCACTCGCTGCGCCGCGGCCGCACGACGTTCGTGATCGCGCACCGGCTGTCGACCATCGAGAGCGCCGACCAGATCCTGGTGCTCGAAGGGGGCCGGATCGTGGAGCGCGGAAGCCACGCCGAGCTGATGACGCTGAACGGGCGCTACCGCTCGCTGCACGACCGCCAGCACGGCATCGAGACGGATCAGTACATCAACCCGGGCGAGGACTTCCTGCCCGTGGCGCCGTCCCCGCGCGACACATTGAAGGGTGGGCCCCGAACAAACGGCTGACCGCAGTGGTTTGACGCGCGGGACGGCGATTCGTTAACGGCGCAATTTCCATCCATTTTCGCCCAACGCGCGCCGGAGAATCTGCGTAACGGTATCACGAGCGCACGGTGCATGCGCGCACCGTTCGTGAACCGCTACCGGATTCCCCCCGATGAGATCTGCACTCTGTATCGCTCTGCTCGTCCTCTCGGCGGCATTCTCCACCGCCGCCGCCCAGGGCGGCTCGGTGGACATCATCCGCGGCCGCGTGACGGGACCCGACGGCAAGCCGCTGGCCAACGTGAACGTGACCGCGCAGTCGATGAGCGACGAGACCACGCGCTCGGCCAAGACCAACAACGACGGGCGGTTCACGATCCTGTTCTCGGGCGGCGGCGGCGATTACATGATGAGCTACCTCGCCATCGGCATGATCCCGACCAACTTCGAGGTGGTCAAGGAGAACGACGACGACGCCGTGATCCTGGCCAACGCCAAGATGCAGCCCGCGGCCACGCAGCTCGACGCCGTGCGCGTGACCGCCAACCGCGCCCGTCCGCTGGCCGGCGATCAGTATCGCCCGGACATCGGCGGCGTGGAACAGACCATGAACCAGACGGGCATTCCGCTGGACGCGCTCGGCGACCTGTCGGCGATGGCCGCCTACCTGCCGGGCGTCACGGCCATCACCAACGCCGACGGCACGATGGGCTTCTCGGTGCTCGGGCTGGGCGCCGACGAGAACAGCGTGACGCTCAACGGGCTCACCTTCGGCGGCACCCTGCCCCGCGACGTGCAGGTGTCGGCGCGGCTGTCCACCACCACCTTCGATCCCTCGCGCGGCGGATTCAGCGGCGGGCAGATCTCGGCCCGCACGTTCAGCGGCTCCAACTTCGTCAATCGCAATCTGCACGTGACGTTCGTGAACCCCGACATGCAGTGGGCCAGCCCCACCACGCGGTCGCTGGGCCAGCAGTACACCAACGCCATCGCCAGCGGATCGGCCAGCGGCCCGCTCATCTGGAACAAGCTGTTCTACAACACCTCGTTCCAGTTCGGGCGGCGGTCGAGCGATCTCCAGACACTGCTCAACACCGACGCGTCGGCGCTCGAAGGCGTGGGCATCTCGCAGGATTCCGTGAATCAGCTGCTGGGCGACATGCAGTCGGCCGGCATCCCGTCGACCGCGGGCGGCGTGCCGTCCAACCGGCTGAACGACCAGGGCGCGCTGTTCGGGCAGTTGAGCTTCGCGCCCAGCGGCACCGATACGTGGGGGGTGTTGTTCAACGGCTCGTGGAACCGCTCGGGCGCGGCGTCGCTGTCCACCAGCGCCGTGCCGGCCCACGGCGGCCAGAGCACCCGCCAGGCGGCCACGGTGCAACTCACCCACGCCGGATACTTCGGCTACGGATTCCTGAACGAGACGCAGCTGTCGGTGGGGGGCACCTGGTCCAATTCCAGCGCCTATCTGCTGCTCCCCGACGCACGCGTGCTCGTGACGTCGAACTTCCCCAACGGGACGTCGGGCGTGTCGTCGCTGCAGTTCGGGGGCAACTCCAGCTATCCGCAGCAGCTCACCAACTATCAGTGGGAGTTCGGCAACGCGACGTCCTGGTTCAGCGACGACAACACGCATCGGCTCAAGCTCACCGAGGATCTCCAGGTGAGCCGGTACATCCAGGACCAGAACGCCAATTCACGCGGGACATTCACGTACAACTCGCTCGCCGACTTCGCCGCGGGGCAGCCGGCGTCGTTCACGCGGCGGCTGGTGCCGGCCGAGCGGTCGGGGGACGTGGCCACGCTGGCCGTGTCGCTGGGCGACGCGTGGCGTCCCGCGCCGAGCCTGCAGGTGCAGTACGGGTTCCGCGCCGAGGGGAGCCGGTTCAGCACCCTGCCGCAATTAAATCCGATCGTGGACAGCATCTACGGGCTGCGCAACGACGCCGTGCCCAACGACATCACGATCAGCCCGCGCCTGGGGTTCAGCTGGCAGTTCGGCTCGATGCCGCAGATCGAGGGGTTCCGCGGCGCGTACAAGCCGCCCGCCTACGTGGTCACCGGCGGCGTGGGTGAATTCCGGAACGATCCCGCCGCCACGCTCATCGCCAACGCCGTGGATCAGACCGGGCTGCCCAGCGCCGCGCAGCAGATCAGCTGCGTGGGGAGCGCCGTGCCCACGCCCGACTGGTCGGCCTACGCGCAGAGCCAGGCGAACATCCCCACGCGGTGCGCCGACGGCTCGCTGGGCAGCGTGTTCTCCAGCAGCGTGCCCAACGTGGCGCTGTTCTCCCCGAGTTACCGCACGCAGCGCAGCTGGCGCGGCAACCTGGGCATTCGCGGCCTGCTCACGCCGCTGTTCAACGGCAGCCTGACGTTCACGTATTCCCGCAACCTCGACCAGCACGGCTCGCTCGACGCCAACTTCAGCGACGTGCCGCAGTTCGTGCTCGCCGACGAGGGCGACCGACCGGTGTTCGTATCGCCGTCGAGCATCGTCCCCGCCACGGGGGCCATCGCCAGCGGCGCCGGCCGCGTGTCGTCCACCTTCTCGCGCGTCAGCGAGTCGGTTTCGGACCTGCGCTCGGACACGCGGGAGCTGCAGTTCGGGATCTCGCCGCGCGTCTTCAACTCGGCGTTCGGCTGGAATCTGACGTATGTGTACCGCGACACGCGTCAGTTGAGCCGCGGCTTCGGCGGCACCACGGCCGGCGATCCGCTGGCTCTGGTGTGGGGCAGCAGCGGCGCCACGCACCAGTTCAACCTCACCGGGTCGGTGACCATCAAGGGCGCCGTGAACGTGTCCACGTTCCTTCGCGTGAGTTCGGGCAACCGGTACACGCCCATGGTATCGGGCGACGTCAACGGCGACGGCTCGTCCAACGACCGCGCGTTCGTGTTCAACCCCGCGGCCACCGCCGACACCAGCCTGCGCAACGGCATGCAGGCGCTGCTCAGCGCGCTGCCGGCCGCCAGCCGGGCGTGCCTGGCCGATCAGCTGGGCGCCATCGCCGGGCTCAACAGCTGCCGCGGCCCCTGGTCGGCGTCGATGGGCTCGGTGAGCATCCAGCTCATCTCCGACAAGGTGCACCTGCCGTCGCGGGTGAGCGTGGGGCTCAGCCTGACCAATCCGCTCACCGGCGTGGACGCGCTGGTGCACGGCGGCAACAACCTGAGCGGGTGGGGGCAGCCGCCGATCATCGACCCCACGCTGCTGTACGTGCGGGGGTTCAATCAGACGACGCAGGAATTCAAGTACGAGGTGAATCCGCGGTTCGGCAATCCGGCCATCGCGCAGGCGGCGGCGCTGGCGCCGTTCACCGCCACGCTCGACATCCGGCTCTCGGCCGGTCCCGACCGGAACCTGCAGCAGTTGGAGATGCTGCTGCGGGGCGGCGGACGGGGCGGTCGCGGGGGACGGGGCGGTCCGGGCGCGCAGGGCGGTGCGCCGCGTACCGGCCGGCCCAACGAGCAGATGATCAAGAACCGCTACGTGCGCGGGTATCCGAACCCCATGGATCAGATGCTGCGCCAGAAGGACGTGCTCAAGCTCACAGACGCGCAGACCGACACGCTGATCGCGATGAACAAGCGGTTCACGAATGCCGTGGATTCGATCTGGACGCCGATCGCGCAGTACCTGGTGGGGCTGCCCGACGACTTCGACCTCAACGAGGCCTTCCAGCACGTGAGCGTGGGGCAGAACGCCACGATCGACCTGCTGGTGGCCTACGCGCCCAAGGAGAAGGGGCTGCTCACGGCCGAACAGCTGCACGAACTGCCGCCGGTGCTGGCGGCGTTCCTGGACGAACGCACCCTGCGCGAGATCCGGCCGGGGGGCGCGTTCGGGTTCGGCGGATTTGGCGGGGGCGGGATGGGCGGTGGAATGGGCGGGGGCGGGGGCGGCGGCGGTGGGCGCGGCGGCCGGGGGGGATGAGCCCCGGCCGGCGCCGACCGGCCGTCAGCTCAACCGCAGTACTCGTCGAAGGCGTGCTCCAGATCCTGCGCGATCTCCGTGGCCGGGCGGCCTTCGATCTGCCACCGCTCGAGCATGAACACCACCTTGCCGTCCTTGAGCAAGCCGATCTGCGGCGATGACGGCGGATACCCGGTGAAATAGCTGCGTGCGCGGGCCGTGGCGTCGGCGTCCTGCCCCGCGAACACCGTGGTGAGGCGGTCGGGCTTGACGGCGTGCCGGATGGCCGCCGCGGCCGCCGGGCGGGCATTGCGGGCCGAACAGCCGCACACCGAGTTCACCACGACGAGCGTGGTGCCGGTGGCGTTCTTGAGCTCGGCGTCCACCGCCTCGGGCGTGCGCAGCTCCTTGAATCCGATCCCGGTGAGCTCGGCGCGCATGGGCGCCACCAGCTGTTCGGGGTACATCGCCGGGGCGGTACGGATGGGAAGACTCATGGCATCACTCCGTCAGAAATCGTCTCGCACGAGCGCGAGAATGGCCTGTTGCGGCACCACGAGATAGCGCTCGCCTTCGAACGTGATCTCCACGGCCGCCTTCCGGAAGAACAGGGCGTAGTCCCCGTCCCGGGCCTGCATGGGGATGAACCGTGTTTCGCGCGCCGGAGCGCGCCACGGTTCTTCGCTGGAGGCATCGGGGCTCGGCAACGGCAGACCGGGCCCCGTGGCCACGATCGTGCCCCCCTGCACCGCCTGGTTGTCCACTGCCGTGGGCGGCAGGTACAGCCCGACGTTGGTGCGCTCCTCGCCCTCCTCGACCTTCACGAGGACCCGGTCCCCGACGACGAGCAGCTCCTTGTTCTTGCGGATCATGGGGGGAATATAATGCCTGCCGGGTGGGCCGGACCCGGTCAGCGGCCGGCCTCGTGCTCCCGTTCCCGCTCGTGCTTAGTGTGCAACTCGGCGGCCACGATGGTGCGGCGGACGAGGGAGACGATCAGGGCGAGCAGCGCGGCCCAGACGCAGACGACCAGTTCGCGCGTCCAGAAGGTACTGATCGCCATGCCGATCCAGTCGTGGAAACCGGCCCGCGCCGTGCCGGTGGGCTCCCGCCCCACCCCGATCAACAGCAGGCTCGTGGCCATCTCCCCCGCCACGACCCCCAACCCGAACGCCGGTGCCCGCCAGAACCACTTCTTGAGCGGGTAGTTGGCCAGGTGCGCCGTGGTCATCGAGCACAGGAACGCGAGCCCCAGCACGAACGTGCCGCCGATGTAGAGCCAGCTACTCGAGCCGTGCGTGAGCGCCATGGAACGGAACAGGCGCAGCACGATGCCGGCAACGAGCGCCATCTCCACCAGGTTGAACGAGAGCCGCCGGAAGGCCTTGGGCTCCTCCAACCGCAGCTCGATCGTATGTCGTGGAAAGAATGAGGCCATGGGCGCCGGGTTCTCCGTCTTGGACAATCGAATGGACCGGAGGGATCACCGCAATGGCGCCCCCCGTACTGCCGCCTACGGCACGCGCTCCAACCCGGGCACGGGACGTCCCTGGATCACGGCGATGACCGACTCCTCCAGCCGCTCGAAGCTGAACGGCTTGGCCAGCATCGGCTGCCGCACCGTACGCCGGCTGGCGGCCGTGACCACGTCGCCCGTGATGAACACCGTGCGCGCGGCCAGCCCCGGCCGTTCGAGCCGCAGCCAGTTGTGGAAGGCGAAGCCGTCCATGCCCGGCATGCGGATGTCGCAGACAATCGCGTCCACGTTCGTCTCGCGGACGATCTCCAGCGCCCGTTCGCCCGACGGCGCCGTGAGCACGGTGAATCCGCGCACGCGCGCGTACGCCGTGATCCCGCTGCAGATGGCCGGTTCGTCGTCCACGAACAGCAGCCGGATATCGGCGATGGGCGACCGGAGCACCAACGGCGGCGCCTCCGCGGGCACGCCGTTCTCCACCGACGCATCGGCGGCGGCGAGCGACACCCGGATGGTGGTGCCGCGGGCCGACGTGGCGGCGATCTCGATCTTTCCTTTGTGCGCGGCCACGATGCCGTAGCTCACGCTGAGGCCGAGGCCCGTGCCCTGGCCCTCCTTCTTGGTGGTGAAGAAGGGCTCGAAGATCCGCGCCCGCGCCTCGGGGGGAATCCCGGTGCCGGTGTCGCCCACCTCCAGCGTCACCTCGCCGTTGCGCACCCCGGTGGCCACGGTGAGCGTGCCGCCGCCGGCCGACGCCATGGCCTGGACGGCGTTGGTGATCAGGTTGAGGCACACCTGCTGCAGTTGCCGCGCGTCGCCGATGACCGCCGGCAGTCCCTCGGCCAGCCGTTGCTCCACCCGCAGGTGATTGAGCGAGAGCTGGTAGGCCCGCATGCGCAGCGTGCGCGACACCACGGTGTTGAGGTCGAGCGGCTCATGGCGGGGCTCGCTCCGGCGCGCGAACGCGAGGAGATCCTTCACCACGTGGCTGGCGCGCATCGTCTCGGCGCGGATCACTTCCACGTGTTCGCGCTGCACGCCCTCGAGCCGGGGATCGCGGAGCAACAGCTGCGCGTAGGCGCTGATGCTGCTCAACGGATTGTTCACCTCGTGCGCCACGCCGGCCACGAGCTCGCCGACCGCGGCCAGGCGGTCGGACTCCATGAGTCGCACGCGCATCTCGCGCTCGGCGGTGACGTCGCGCGCCACCACCAGGATGCTGGGCGGATCGGCTTCGGGCAGCAGGCTGGCGGCCAACGACACCACGTGCGACGGCTCGTTGGGCGCGCGGCGGAAGGTGAGCTCGAGGCGCGCCGAGCGGCCGGTGAAGGTGGCCTCGAGCGCGCCGTCCAGCCGGCTGCGATCCTCCTCGGCCACGAGGTCGCTGAGCCGGCGGCCCACCATGCGCATGACATCGGTGCCGACGATGTCGGCGGCGGCATCGTTGGCTTCGCGGATGCGCCCGCTGCGCAGCACCGTGAACACGGCGTCGGGCGCCGCGCGGAACAGCGTGCGGAAGCGCCATTCCGTCTGGCGCAGGGTGTCCACCAGTTCGGCGTTCTCGAGCGCCACCGTGAGGAGGTCGGTCATCGCCTCGACGCGGGCGATCGTGACCTCCGAGAACGGCTGCACGGTGCGCCGCACGAGCGCCACGGCGCCGATGCGCTCGCCGCGGCGGGAGATGGGGAGCACGGCCACGCTGCGCACGTCGCCGCCGGCGACGCGGCACATGGGCTGGCATTCGGCGCCGGCATCCGCCGCCGCGTCGTCGGTCATCCACGGCGTGCCGAGGCGCACCACCTGGCCCATGGCGGTGTTCGCCGCCGACGCCACCGAGCCGGCCAGATCGACCAGCGCCCCGCGGGCGATCGGCACGCGAATGCTGCCGCCGTCGCCGGCCAGTCCGATCGCGGCGCCGTCGGCCTGGGCGATGTCGCTGGCCGCGTCCACGAACCGCTCGAGCACGCGGGTGGGATCCAGTTCGAGGGCGATCTGCTGCCCCAGGCGCCACATGCGCTGGAGCACGCGCTGCGTATCCTCCAGTTCGGCGGTGCGCACGGTCACGCGTGTCTCGAGGGTGGCGGCGAAGGTGCGCTCGGCCACGACGCTCCGCTCCAGCGCTTCGGTCGCCCGTTCCTTGGCCAACAGCGCCGCGTGGGCGTAGAGCGGGAGCAGCGCGTTGAGCGTGGCCACCATGATGACCTTGTCGGTGCTGCCCACGGCGTGGAGCGCGATGGCGAGCGCCGAGCCCGGCAGGAGGAGGCCCGCGAGCTCGGCCAGCACGAGGGCGCCGGCCGCGGCGGCGAAGCTCGCGAACAGGGCGCGCTGCAGGCGCCGCATGCGGATGGCGATGCCGGTGGCGGCGAGCGCGAACACCGACAGCGCGATCAGGAACGCGGCGTCGAGCAGGGCGTCGTGACGGCGCCAGGACGTAGCGAGCAGCGCCCCCAGCGTGGCCACGCAGGCCAGCTGCGACAGCGCGATCAGGCGCTCGGTGCGATCCTGCAGGGGCGACCAGCGACGCATGCGGCCGGCGGCAACGGGGGACGAGGGTCGGCGCGAGTTCTGCCTGGCGTCAGGTCAGGAACTCGTGGAGCAGGGAGTGGAAGTGGTGAACGCCGTTCTCGCGCTTGGCGGAATAGCGCCCCCGGTCATAGACGCGCGACCGGAGATTCCGTTGCACCGTCTCGCAGATGGAGATGTCCTCGTCCTGGATCTCGTCGCTGAACGCCACCAACCGGCTCCATCGCTCGTCGGCGGCGGGATCGGCGGGTGGATTCGTGGCGAACCATTCGAACACCACGCGGGTGCGATCGTGCGCCAGCGGGACCACGACGTTCGTCTGCATCTGCCCCATGTAGATGTTGAGCATGATGTTGGGGAAGATCCAGACGTAGAAAGCCTGGGGCACGTCGCTGCCCTCGGGCACGTACTTGCGGTCGCCGGCCGCCGGCGGCACGGGACGCAACGGCGCGTGCTGCAGGGAGTAGTAGCGGTGGGGCTCCACGCGATAGTGGTCGTAGTCGAGCTCCCGGTGGAGCCCCGGGTGGACCACCGGCACATGGTAGCCTTCCAGATAGTTGTCCACGTACACCTTCCAGTTGCACGCGAGCTCGTACTCCTTGCGCATCACGTAGCGCATGGACTCGCAGTGGAACGGGGCCACGCGGTCGGGAATGTCCTCCAGCACCTCGGCGAGGGGCGGCGCCTTGCCGTCGAGATTCGCGAACACCAGCGGGCCCCAGGCGGCGACGGCCACCGGCATCAGGTGCATGTCCTCGGGGCGGAAGTTCGCCACGCCCTCCATCTCGGGCGCGTGCAGCAACCCGCCGGCCAGGGTGTAGGTCCAGCCGTGGTAGCGGCACTGCAGCGTCTGCCGCCGGCCGCAGCCCTGGGCCACGGGGCCGGCGCGGTGCAGGCACACGTTGTGGAAACCGCGCAGCGCGTCGCCGTCGCGCACGACGACGATGGACTCGGTGCCGACCTCGGCCGTGACGTAGTCGCCGCTGCGGGCCAACTGTTCCGTGCGGGCCACGAGCTGCCAGCCATGGGCAAAGACCCGCTCGCGTTCCAGTTCGAGATAGACCGGATCGTTGTACAGCCGCGCGGGGATGGTGGCGGCCCGCGTGATGTCGGGATCGAACGGGAAGACGAGAGGCATGGGAACCGCGGCCTATCGCCGACCGTCAGCCGGCGCCGGAGCGTTCATCGAATGACGTGCCCCAGGCGGCCCCACCGGATGTCGGTGAGGAACGAGAGCGGCCGGTCGCTGGTCTGGCCGTCGCAATCGTTGAGCCCGCCCGGACTGGGCCGGTACGAGTAGTACACGAACAGCGGCCGGCCGCGGATGTTGGCGCGCGGCACCACGCCCCAGTAGCGGCTGTCCTTGGAGCAGTACCGGTTGTCGCCCATCATGAAGTAGTCGCCGGCCGGAATGCGCAGCGGCCCCCAGTCGTCGTGCGTGGGCGTAGCCGGCGCGGAGCCGAATCGCGTGTTGGCGAGGGCGATCCGCTTCTGCCAGTCGAACAGCGGACTGGTGTCGTCGGGGCGCGACTGCGCGGGATCGGCGGTGTAGCCGCCCACGCCGAATCCCTGCCGCTGGGCGATGCCGTTCACGTACACCACGCCTTTGCGCATGTAGACCGTGTCGCCCGGCATGCCGATGAGCCGTTTGACCAGCGTGGGCGTGGGATCGCTGCCGTTGGCCGCCTCGTCCGCCTGATAGGGCGACGTGAACACCACCACGTCGCCGTGCTTGGGATCGGCGTAGCCCGGCAGGCGTACGTGGGTGAATGGCACCGTGGGCCCGTACACCGCCTTGTTGACGAACAGCCAGTCGCCCACGAGCAGCGTGGGGATCATGCTCCCCGACGGGATCCGGAACGCTTCGACGAGGAAGGTGCGGATGACGAGGAAGATGAGCACGGCGCCGCTGAGCGACTTCACGTTCTCCCACAGCCAGTTGCCGCCACCCTTGCGCTTGCCGCGGGAGCCGCGAGCCTGGGCGACGACGTTGGCGGATCTGGACGACTTGCCGGACTTGGAGGACTTGGCCACGCGAGACCTGACGATGTAAGGGACGGATGGACGGAACCCGGGAGAATCTACGACCCCTTACGCTGGGAGGCACGGGATGGTTCCCGGCGGGGCCGCTCCCGGACACAACAAAGGGCGCGCTCATGGCGCGCCCTCGCTGTGTCGAATCGGAGCGACCTTACTTGAGGTGCTTGCCGACGAGCTTGGTCATCTCGAACATCGAGACCTTGCCCTTGCCACCGAACACCGCCTTGAGGTTGGCGTCGGCGTTGATCATGCGGCGCTCCTTGGCATCCTGGAGCCCGTTCTTCTTGATATACACCCAGAGCTTCTTGGTCACTTCGGTGCGCGGGATCGCCGTGGAACCGACGACCGTCGCGAGCAAGGCATCCGGCTGCACGGGCCTCATGAACGCCGCGTTGGGTTTCCGCTTCGCCTTCTTGGGCGCAGCCTTTTTCGCGACCTTCTTCGCGGCCTTCTTTGCAGGCTTCTTCGCGGCCTTCTTGCCACCCTTCTTCGCGGACTTCTTGCCCTTTTTTGCGGCCATGTGCTCTCTCCTGAATTGGTGAAACGGAGTGGTGCTCTCAGAGGGAACCGCTTGTCCGTCGCGCCGAAAGGTAAAACACTCCACAGAGGACGCAATAGGAATTTTACCGTGTTTCCCCTCTGACGCGCGCCGCTTTTCGCTCGGGAAATCGGCCGCGCGCGCCCGTCACCGGAGATGCGATGCCAGCCAATCGGCGATCGCGCCGAGGACTTCGGGGCGCACCGCGTGCGAGGGAAGCGCCGAATAGCGCGCCGAATCGCCGCTGGAATCGGCAACGAACAGGTGGTCCGTCCCGCGGAATCTGCGCACCGTCACGTCGCGATCGCCCCCGGCGCGGAACGCCGCCGCCAGGGTGTCGGCCTGCTCCGGCGTCACCTGCTGATCCGTTTCCCCCTGCAGAATGAGCACCGGCAC
>Ga0307373_10001427_pt1 | contig 44867 bp, 32 predicted proteins | sample OX2MG_FD_202534 | JGI IMG/M metagenome (GOLD analysis project Ga0307373, IMG submission 202534) | Soil microbial communities from Risofladan, Vaasa, Finland - OX-2 | ecosystem: Environmental > Terrestrial > Soil > Coastal area > Acid sulfate soil | place: Finland: Risofladan, Vaasa | collected...
ACCGCCGAGCGTCCGCTGCGCATCGTGACCTACGAGATCATGGCCGTGGACGGCGTGGCGTTGGCGCGCGACGAGGACGCGTTGCAGGCGTTGCGCGCCTGGGGGCTGCGCACCACCGAGTACACCGAGGTGGCCCGGAGCGCGGCCGACATCGAGCGCTATCACGCGGCGATGGCGGCGCGCCGCGACCGGCTGGGGTACGAGATCGACGGCATCGTGATCAAGGTGGACGACCTGGCGGCGCGGCGCCGCCTTGGCGCCACGGGCCATCACCCGCGCTGGGCGCTGGCTTACAAGTTCGCGCCGCGCGTGGAGATCACGCGCGTGGAGGACATCACGGTGCAGGTGGGGCGCACGGGCCTGCTCACGCCCGTGGCGCTCCTGCGCCCGGTGGACGTGGGCGGCGTGACCGTATCACGGGCCACGCTGCACAATGCGTCGGAGGTGAAGCGGCGCGACATCCGGGTGGGCGATATGGTGCGCCTGTATCGGGCGGGCGACGTGATTCCCGAGATCGTGGAGCGGCTGCCGTCACGCCGCGGCACGCGCCACGCGGCGTTCCGGATGCCGGCGCGCTGTCCGGCCTGCCGGGCGCGGGTGGTGTCGGAGGGGCCGATGACCTGGTGCCCCAACCGCTTCGGGTGTCCGGCGCAGCTCAAGCGCTCGCTGCAGCATTTCGCCTCGGAGGGCGCGCTCGACGTGCAGGGCGTCGGCGAGGAGACGGCCAACGCGCTGGTGGAGCACGGCCTGGTGCGCGCGCTGCCCGATCTGTTCCGGCTCCGCGCCGGCGATCTGGAATTGCTGGACGGGTTCGCCGCCAAATCGGCGCAGGCGCTCGTGGATGAGATCCGGAACGCGCGCGCGCTGGAACTGCACCGCTTCCTGTACGCGTTGGGCATCCCGGGCGTGGGGAGCACGGTGGCCCGCGATCTGGCCGAGCAGTTCGGCACGCTGCCGGCGCTGCGCCGCGCGACCACCGCCGAGCTCCTGCGCACGCCGCGGTTGGGCGCCGTGCGCGCGGCCGCCGTGCGCGCGTTCCTGGCTGATCCGCGCAATCGTCGCACCATCGCGGCGTTGCTCGCGGCCGGCGTGCGGGTGACCGCCGAGCGCCCCCGGGGCGGCGTGCTCTCGGGCAAGCGCGTGGTGTTCACCGGCGGCCTGTCGTCGCTCGCGCGGCCCGAGGCGAAGGCGCTGGTGGAGGCGATCGGCGGCCGGGTGGGTGAGACCGTGGGGCCGGACGTGGACTTCGTGGTGGTGGGGGATCGGCCGGGGGAGAAGCTGGAGCGGGCCCGGCGCTCCGGCATTCGCGAGATGACCGAACGCGAATTCCTGGCGCTGGTCAGGCGCGCGGGGGCGACGCCGCGGGCGCGCTGAATCGGGGCCGGCGGTGCTCAGCGGGCGGCGTGCAGCAGCTTCACGAACCGCGAGAGGGACCGCGTGTTGGCCACGTCGGACTTCTCCGCCCAGCCCCGCCGTGCCTGATCCACGCCCCAGCGCATGAACCGCAGCTCGTTGGGCGAGTGGGCGTCGGTATCGACGATGATCATGGCGCCCGCGCCGATGGCCGAGCGCACCGCGGAGTCGTCGAGGTCCAGCCGTTCCGGTTGCGCGTCCACCTCGAGCATGACGCCGTGATCGCGGCAGGCCTGGGCCACGCGATCGAAGTCGAACCGCGCACCGCGCCGGCCGTTGATCAGCCGCCCCGTAGGGTGCGCGAACACATCCACCGACGGATGGGTGAGCGCCTTGAGCACGCGCTCGGTCTGCTTGGCCGGGTCGAGGTCGAGCTTGGCATGCAGCGCCACGAACACGATGTCGAGGGCCGAGAGCGTGTCGGCGCGGAGGTCGAGCGTGCCGTCGGCGTGGATGTCCACCTCGGCGCCGGCCAGCACGGTGAGCTTGTTGAGCCTGGCGTTGAGCTTGTCGATCTTCTTGCGCTGGCGGCGGAAGCCGGCGTCGTCGAGCCCGCGGACCATGCGCAGCATGGGGCCGTGGTCGGTGATGGCGATGTATTCGTAGCCCATCGCCTGGGCCGCCTCGGCCATCTCCTCCAGGGAGCCGCGTCCATCGCTGTCGGTGCTGTGCATCTGAAGATCGCCGCGGATGTCGCCGAGTTCGACGAGGCGCGGGAGCGATTTCTGCCGAGCGGCCTCGATCTCGCCGCGATCCTCGCGCAACTCCGGCGGAATCCAGGGCAGGCCCACGGCCCGGAACACGTCGAGCTCGTGCCTGCCGCCGGTCTGGCGCGCGCCGCGGAACACGCCGTACTCGTTGATCTTGAGCCCGCGCTTCTGGCCCATGCGGCGCACGGCGATGTTGTGCGCTTTGGAGCCGGTGAAGTAGTACAGGCCGGCGCCGTACGACCTGGCGTCGAGCACGCGGAGGTCGATCTGCAGCCCCGAGTTGAGCACCACCGAGGCGCGCGTGGCGCCCTGGGCCAGCACCTCGCGCACTTCGGGGTAGGCCACGAAGTGATCGGAGACGGCCTGACCGTTGGCGCATTCCACGAGAATGTCCAGATCGCCCACCGTCTCGCGCCCGCGGCGGAAGCTGCCCGCGATGTCGGCCCGCTTCACCCCTCTGAATTCGCGGAGGTAGGCCAGCATGGACTCGCCGTACTGGGCGGCCACGGCGCGCGGGAGGCGTGACTCGGTGCCGGCGCGCGCCGACAGTTCGGCGAGGATCTTCAGTTCGGTGGCGGGGCCGAAGCCGGGGAGGGCGCGGATCCTGCCGGCCCTGGCGGCACGGGCGAGGCCGGCGGCCGAGCGGATGCCGAGCGTCTGGGCCAACATGCGAGCGCGGCTGGGTCCGATCCCCGGTACCCGCATCAACTCCACGGCGCCGCGCGGCGCGGCGTGCCGGGCATCCTTGAGTGCCGCAAAGGAGCCCGTGCGCGCGATCTCCTGGATCTTGGCGGCCAGGTCGGGGCCGATGCCGGGCAGTTCCTGCAGGCGCGCGCCATCGTGCGCCACCAACGCCGCGATCGGTTCGGCGTGCTCCTCCACCACCCGCGCGGCGTTGCGGTAGGCCCGGATGCGGAATGCGTTCGCCCCCTCGATCTCGAGCAGCTCCGCCATCTCGCGGAAGAGGCGGGCGATCTCCGCATTCTCCATGGGCCTACCGTCGCGCCAGTAACTTCCGTCGCTGCGTGCTCATCTCTTCGAGCCGGCCGCACATCAGGTCGCAGATGCGGAACACATCGTTGTCCGACAGCCGGTAGATCACGTACAGCCCGTCACGATGGCGGTCAACGAACCCGCCGTCGTGGAGGCTCCGGAGGTGCTTGGACAGATTGGCCTGTCCGAGTCCCGTGTCGTGGGCCAGGTCGCTCACCGAGCGTTCGCCAGCGCGTAGGGCCTGTAGGATCTGCAATCGCGCCGGCTCCGCCAACACCTTGAAGCGGTCGGCAATGAGTGCGAGCAGTTCCGGGGTCATCTTGGCGTTGCTCATGTGAGGACAGTGTGGCCGGTGTGAGTTGACCATCCGCGGATATGGTTGATCATGCACTGGAAGTACGTCCACGATCAACCCCACGGTGCTAAGGCCGGGTACAACCGGCCAGGCCAAACCGCCCCAGGACGCGCTCCAGGGGGCAGAACTTCGTGAAACTGGATTGGAGCAGGTTGAAGCCCACGAAGGCCGTGAACAGGAGCCACCAGGGCGACACCCACCACCCCAGGGCCACCGAGGCCATCACGAAGACGCCGGCAAACCGGCGGATCACCATGTCATCACACATCGAAATCTCCACGTAGGGTGCGCCGGGCCGGGCCCCGGACGGGGCCCGGCGGCGCGGTCAGATGAACGACTCGGTCTGCATCACGGAGGCGTGCAGGTGCTCGCCCGGCTCGAGGTGGGCTTTCATGTCGGCCAGCGCGGCCACCAGGATCGCGGCCTGGTCCTCCGGCGTGATCGTGAGCCAGAGGGTGGCGTGGCCGGGCCAGGCCCGCGTGCCCTCCAGCCGTCCGGTGGATCCGGCGCCGATGCCGCGGCCGATCTGCGTGTAGCCGCGGGCCCCGTGCTTCTCCAGCAGTTGAGGGATGCGGTGCTCATCGGCGCCCGCATGGATAATGAAAATGGTCTTCACTTGGCGTGCGCCTCCTGGCGCGAGCGAAGTTCCCAGTACAACAACGGCACCACCACCATCGTCAGCAGCGTGGCCACCACGGCGCCGCTCATCAGCGCCACCGCGAGCCCCTGGAAGATCGGATCGAGCACCATCACGATCCCGCCCACCACCACCGCGGCCGCGGTGAGCGCGATGGGCCGGAACCGCACCGCGCCGGCTTCGATCACCGCTTCACGCAGCGAGCGCCCGCGGTCCTCGGCCAGTTGGATGAAGTCCACGAGCAGGATGGAATTGCGCACGATGATGCCCGCCAGCGCGATCATCCCGATCATCGAGGTGGCGGTGAAGAACGCCCCCGTGAGCGCGTGCCCCGGCAGGATGCCGATGAGCGTGAGCGGAATGGGCGCCATGATCACCAGCGGCACCGTGAACGACTGGAACCAGCCCACCACGAGGACGTAGATCAGGATCAGCACGACGGCGAACGCCAGGCCCAGATCGCGGAACACCTCGATTGTCACCTGCCATTCCCCGTCCCACTTCACCGCCGTCTCGTCCAGCGTGGCCGGCTGCACGGCGTTGTAGATGTGGATGGGCTGTCCATCCACGCGCAGCGTGTCGAGCGCCTTGTTCATCTTGAGGATGGCGTACACCGGCGCTTCCACGGCACCCGCCACGTCGCCGGTCACGTAGATCACCGGCCGCAGATTCTTGCGCATGCGCTGCGACTGCAGCACCTCGGGCACCACGTGCACGAACCGGGCCAACGGCTGCGGCCCGTGGGCCGTGGCCACCGGAATGCTCAGCAGCGCATCCACCGACGACCGGCGGTCGCGGGCAAGACGCGGCACGATCTCCACGCCCTCGCGCGCCGTGGGCTCGGCCATCAATCCGGCCGGCGCGCCCGACAGGGCCAGGGCCAGCGTCTGGGTGATCTCGTCCACGCTCGCCCCGGCTTCGGCGGCCTGCGCGCGATCCACGCGGAAGGCGCGTTTGGCCTGCGGCGCCTGCAGTGTCCAGTCCACGTCCACCACGCCGGGCGTGGTCTCGAACACGTGGCGCACGTCGATGGCCGTCTTGAGCCGCGCGCTGTCGCTGGGGCCATACACCTCGGCCACGAGCGTGGCCAACACCGGCGGACCGGGCGGGATCTCGGCGATCTTGGCCGAGGCGTGATACCGCTGGGCAATGGAGTCGATGCCGGGGCGTACCGCCACGGCGATCGCATGGCTCTGCCGGCTGCGCTCTCCCTTGCCGACCAGATTCACCTGCACGTCGGCCACGTTGTCGCCGCGGCGCATGAAGTAGTGGCGCACCAGCCCATTGAAGTTGAACGGCGCCGCCGTGCCCGCGTACACCTCGGCGCTCTCCACCTCGGGCACGTGGCGGACGTAGGCCGCGACCTGTTCGGCGGCGGCCGCGCTCGTCTCGAGCGAAGCGCCGGCGGGCAGGTCGAGCACCACCTGGAATTCGTTCTTGTTGTCGAACGGCAGCATCTTCACCTTCACGGCGCCGATGAACAGCAGGGCCACCGAGCCGATCAGGAGCAGCACCGTGCCGGCGTAGAACGCCATGCGCAGGCGGGTGCGTTCGATGAGCGGCGTCATGATGCGGGCGTACCAGTGCGCCGGCTTGGTGGCCTCTTCGGGCTCGTGCAGCGCGTCGTGCGGCACGGTGGTCTTGGCCACGTGGCCCTTGAGCAGCCGGTACGAGACGTACGGCGTGATGATGAACGCCACGCCGAGCGAGGCGAGCATGGCGAACGACGCGCCCACCGGGATGGGACGCATGTACGGGCCCATCATGCCGGAGACGAACGCCATCGGGAGGATGGCCGCGATGACGGTGAACGTGGCGAGGATGGTCGGATTGCCCACCTCGTCGACGGCCTCCACCGCCGCCACGTCGGGGGGGCGATCGCCCAGCCGCAGGTGGCGGTAGATGTTCTCCACGACCACGATCGCGTCGTCGACGAGGATGCCGATGGAGAAGATCAGCGCGAACAGCGTGATGCGGTTGAGCGTGTAGCCCAGCGCGTAGTACGCGAACAGCGTGAGGGCGAGCGTGACCGGCACGGCGATCAGCACGACGAGCGCTTCGCGCCAGCCGAGCACGAGGCCGATGAGCAGCGTCACCGACAGCGTGGCCAGCGCCAGGTGCATCATCAATTCGCGCGCCTTCTCGCCGGCCGTCTGGCCGTAGTCGCGCGTCACGTCCACGGCGACGCCCGCCGGCAGGACGCGGCCGCGCGTGGCGTTCACGCGGTCGATCACGGCGCGCGTGATGACCGTGGCGTTGGAGCCGTGGCGCTTGGAGACGGCGATCGTGACCGCGCTCTCCGGCGTGCTGTCGCGGGCCGCGTGCGACACGTAGTTGGTGCGTTCGGCGAAGCCTTCCTGGACGTCGGCCACGTCGCGCAGGTAGATCGGGTGTCCGCCGCGGGTGGTCACGACGACGCTGCCCACGTCGGCCGGCGTCACGAGCGGCGCGCCGACGTCCACGCGGAACACCGAATCGTCGGCCGTGAACTCGCCGGCCTGGAGCCGGGCGTTGGCGCCGCCCAGCGCCATCGAGACCTCGCCGGGCGTCACGCCGCTCGCGGCGAGGCGCACCGGATCGATGGTGACGCGCATCTGCTTGGGTTCGCCGCCGACGACGAAGGTCTGCGCCACGTCGGGCACGGTGCGGATCTCGGCCTCGAGATGCAGCGCCATCTGGCGCAGCTCGTTGGAGCCGTAGCCGCCGCCGTGCAGGGTGAGCGTGAGCACCGGCACGTCGTCGATGGAGTGGGGCTTGATCAGCGGCGGCGAGACGCCCGGCGGCGCCTGGTCGGCGTCGGCGAACAGCTTGGCGTGCACCTTGGAGACGCTCGTCTCCTGGTTCTCGCCCACCTTGAACCGCACCGTGACCAGCGACATGCCTTCGGTGGACGTGCTGTACACGTAGTCCACGCCCGGGATCTCCCACATCCGCCGCTCGATGGGGCGGCTGACGAGGTTCTCCACTTCGGTCGGCGAGGCGCCGGGCATGGTGGAGATGACGTCGATCATCGGAACGGAGATCTGCGGCTCCTCCTCGCGCGGCGTGGCGATGATGCCGATGGCGCCGAGGATCAGCGACGCCACGGCGATCAGCGGCGTGAGCTTGGAGTGCAGGAAGGCGCGCGCGATGCGACCGGCGATACCCATGCTCAGGCTCCCCCGGCCGTGGTCGGCGCGACGACGATCGTCGTGCCGGCGCGCAGTCCGCTCGTCACCTCGACGAACGCGCCCCGCACGGCGCCCAGGCGCACCCAGCGCAGCGCGTCGCCCGTGGCCTCACGCACGATGACGCCGGTGAGGTCGCCCTCGCGCCTGATCGCGGCGAGCGGCACGAGCACGGCCGTGCGGCGTCCCTGCGGAATGGCGATCGACGCGGCGCCGCCGGCGGTGAGCCGGTGGCGCGGATTGTCGACGATGGCGTTGACCGTGTAGACGTTGCCGGCGGCCGGCACCACGCCTTCGACGGTGGCGGTGACGGTGGTGTCCTCGATCGTGGCCTGCACGCGCGCCCCGCGCTTGAGTCCGCGAACGTCCTCGGGCGCGGCGTTCACGCTCACGCGCAGGCGCGATGTGTTCTGCACGGTCACGAGCGGCGCGCCGGGCGCGGCGAAGGCGCCGGGATCGACGAACCGCTGGGTGACGATGCCGGCGAACGGGGCGCGCACGTCGGCGTAAGCACGGGTGGCGTCGAGTTCGCGGGCGCTGGCGTTGGCGGCGGCCACGCCGGCGTTGGCGCGGGCCAGTCCGGTCTCCACGGCGTCGAGCTGGGCGCGCGTGGCGGCGCTATCGGCGTAGAGGGCGCGGATGCGCGCGGCCTGCGTCTGGGCATCGTGCTGCATGGCCTCGGCGCTGGCGATCGCGGCCCGGACCTGCGCGTCGCGGGCCACGAGGTCGCGGGCGTCGATGTGCACCAGCGGCTGGCCGGCGGCCACGACGTCGCCCTCGTGCACGAGGACGTCGGTGACCGTGCCCATGAGCTTGGTGGACAGCGTGGCTTCGGTGAACGGCTGCGCGGTGCCGGCGGCGTCGAGCACCGATTGGATGGTCGAATCGGCCACCACATACGCGGTGCCGGCGGCGGGCGCGGTTCTGGCCGCGGTATGCTGCGGGGCGGGGCCGGAGCAGGCCGCGGCGACGAGGAGGCCGCCGGTGGCCATCGCGCGAGCGAACGAAATGTGCATCAGGTGAGTCCTCTGCATGTCAGCGAGTCGTGGGCGACGCGGGGGCGTCGAGGTCGGCAAGGGAACCGGGGTCGCGCCCCAGCGCCTGGCGGCGCGCGGCGTCCGCGGCGATCACGGCATAGCGGGCCGCCGACAGCTCCACGGCGGTCCTGGCCTGGGCGGCCGCGGCGTCGAGCAGCTCGACGATCGTGGCCAGCCCGCCTTCGTACTTTCGGGTGACGAGGCGGTGCGCTTCCACGGCCTGCGCCGCTGCCAGCTCGGCGAGGTCCATGCGCTGCAGCGCCACGACGAGTTCGGTGCGCGTCTGGGCTTCTTCGAGCTGCGCATTGGCGTTGGCGGCATCGGCGGCGGCGTTGGCCACGGCGCGTTGGGCGGCGGCGTGCCGGACGTCGGAGAGGGTGCCGCCGCCACTGAACGGCGACCAGGACACCATCACGCCGGCCGTCCAGCTGGGCAACCCATCGTAGGGATGCGACAGCGAGTGCCAGTCGTAGCGGCCGAAGGCATTGAGGCGCGGCAGATACGCGGCGCGGGCGCGGCGCGCATCGGCGCCGGCGGCGTCGGCGCCGAGGGTGGCGGCGCGGAGGTCGGCCCGACTGGCGGCGCCGGCGTTGGCGGTATCGGGGGCGGCTGCGTCGCGCAGGGTCTGGGCGCTGGGAATCCGGGCGTCCACGGTGACGGCCTGGCCGGGCATGGCGAGCAGGGTGCCGAGTTGGCGGCGGGCGAGGAGCACGTTGCCCTCGGCGGCGGCGCGTTGCGCGTCGAGTTCATTGGCGCGCACCGAGGCGAGGAGCACGTCGGAGCGGGTGACCATGCCGTTGCGTTCCATGGATTGGGCGGCGCGGACGTGGGCGTGCGCGGCGGCGGCGGCGGAATCGAGGGCCACGACCTGCGCGGCGGCGACGGCGGCGCCGAAGTAGGCGCGCACGACGTCGCCGCGCACGGAGCGGCTGGTCCACTCGGCGCTGGCGTCGGCGGCTTGCGCGGCGAGCGAGGCGGCGCGGCGTCCCACCCAGGCGTCGGCGTTGAACAGGGGTTGCGACACCGTGACGTCGCCGGAGTAGTCGCGGACGGCGGCGGGGAAGTTGAGGGCGTGGGGGTCGAAGGCCGCCTGGGTGGTGGAGCGCTGGCGCAGGGTGGTGCCGAAGGCCCCGATGGGATCGGTGGTCTGGAGGTAGCCGGCGTCGAACTGGACGCTGGGGAGGATGCCGCGGAGCGGGGCGATGGCGCTGGCGTGCTGCGCGTCGGCGGCGCCGCGGGCCATGCGATTGGCATAGGCCACGGAGTCGGCGCGCTGGAGCGCGGCGGGGAGGGCGATCGGTGTCTGGGCCGCGAGTGGGGCGGCGGCGGACAGCGCGAGGGCGAGGGCGAGCGAGAGTTTGCGCATTCGGGAATTAATGATTTTCCTGGATGACCATATAGGAATGCATCGGGCGCGACCGGCCGTGGCCCGCTGCGCACCGTGAGCGGTGCGCAGGAGGCCGTGGGCCGTGATTCAGATGGCGGTGAGGAGCGGCTTGAGCAGCTTCTCGATCATCGCCTTGGGGGCGGCGCCCACCTGGCGGGCGGCTTCCTTGCCGTTGTGGAAGGCGATGAGCGTGGGGATGCCGCGGATGCCGAGTCCGTTGGAGACGGACGGGAAGCGGTCGGTGTCGAGCTTGAGGATCTCGAGGCGGCCCTTGTACTGGCGCGCCATGTCGTCGAGCACCGGGGCCATCATGCGGCAGGGGGCGCACCAATCGGCGTAGAAGTCCACGAGCACCGGCACCTTGCTCTCGGCGATGATGCGATGGAAGTCGGCGTCGGTGACCGGCATCGGGCGGTCGATGAGCACGGGTTTGGCGCAGCTGGAGCAGTCGGGATTGCCGGCGTTGAGGTCGGCGGTGGTGAGGGCGCCGCAGAAGGGACAGCGGACCACGCCCGTGGCCGGCTGCTGGTGTGCGACGGTGGAGCTGCTATCGGGTGTCATGGGAGCCTCGTTCATGCGGTACGGGCCGCGGCCATGGCCGGGCGTACCCCGGTCCCGCGGCGACCTATATAACTAAGTGATCATATAGCCATATGCAAGTCCCCGAGGTGGCGCGGGCCAGGGGATCCGGCGCCCGGCGGCGCCGCGGGCGCGCCCGGCGGGCATCAGGATCGTAGGGGGTCCGAATCAGATGATTCAGGATCGAACGGATGCTCCGGATCACGCAAAAAGGGGGCGCCGGCGGAAAGATCTCTCCGCCGGCGCCCCCGCACGTGCACTGCTACATCCGGGCCTCGATGCCTAGTCGGCGCCCACCGGGCCCAGCTCGGCCGGCACGGGCAGGCCGCGGCGCCGCGCCATCCAGCCCCCGGCCCGCCGGCTCACCGCGTCGAGGTAGGTGTACGCCACCGGCGTGATGTACAGCGTGATGAACTGCGAGAAGAACAGTCCGCCCACCACCGCGATGCCCAGCGGACGGCGCGCTTCGGCGCCCGCGCCCACCGACAGCGCGATCGGCAGCGTCCCGAGCAGGGCCGCCATGGTCGTCATCATGATCGGGCGGAACCGGATGAGGCACGCCTGGATGATGGCCTCCGACGCCGGCAGATGCTGCGTGCGCTCGGCCTCGATCGCGAAGTCGATCATCATGATCGCGTTCTTCTTCACCAGGCCCACCAGCAGGATGATCCCCACGAAGGCGTAGATGCTCAGATCCACGCGGAAGATCAACAGCGTGAGCAGCGCGCCGAACGCCGCGAACGGCAGCCCCGAGAGGATGGTCAGCGGATGGATGAAGCTCTCGTACAGGATGCCGAGCACCGTGTAGATGACGAAGATGGCCAGGACGAGCAGCATGAGCAGCCCCGACTGGGCGGACTGGAACGCCTGCGCGGCGCCCGCGAAGCTGGTGCTGATCGACGCCGGCACGACGTTGGCGGCCACGCGTTGGACGGCCGCCGTGGCATCGCCCAGCGCCACATTGGGCGCCAGATCGAACGAGATCGTCACGGCCGGCAGCTGGCCGGCGTGGTTCACGGTGAGCGGCCCGGTGGTCTTGGACACCGTGGACACGGCGCTCAACGGCACGAGCGCGCCGTTGTTGGCGCGGATGTAGAGCAGCGACAGGGCGGCGAGGTCGCGCTGATACTGCGGCTCCATCTCCATCACCACCCAGTACTCGTTGTTGGGCGTGTAGATGGTGGACACCTGGCGCGATCCGTAGGCGTCGTACAGCGCCATCTCCACCTGCTGCGCGGTGACGCCCAGCGACGCGGCGCGCTCGCGGTCGATCTCGATGCTCGCCTGCGGGTTGCCCAGCTGGAGGTCGGTGGAAACGTCCAGCAGCTGCGGCAGCTTCCGGACCGAATCGAGGAGCTGCTGGGAGGCCGCGTACAGCGCCTGGATGTCGGAGCCCTGCAACGTGAACTGATACTGCCCCTTGGCCACCCGCCCGCCGATCTGGATGGCCGGCGGGTTGGACATGTACACGACCATTCCCGGCACCTTGCCGAGCTTGGGGCGCATCTCGGCCATGAAATCATTGGCGCTCAGGCGGTGGCCCAGCGCCTTGAGGCTGATGAACATCCGCCCCTGGTTGGACGACTGCGTGAACCCGCCGGCGCCCACGGCCGACATGAACCCGGCCACGTTCGTGTCGCGCTGGACGATGGCCGCCAGCTGCTGCTGGTGCGCCACCATGTCGTCGTACGATGCGCCCTGCGCGGCCTCGGTGGTCACGCGGATCTGGCCTGTGTCCTCGTCGGGGATGAACCCCTTGGGGATGATCACGAACAGCGCGGCCGTGCCGGCCAGGATGGCCACCGCGAACACGACCATGGCCCGCCGGTGGCGCATGACCACGTGGAGCGACGCCTCGTACCGCGCGAGGATCCACTGCCATCCGCGTTCCGTGAAGTTGAACAGCCGCCCGTGCTGCTCGGCGCCGTGCGGTCGCAGGAACAGGCTGGCGAGCATGGGCGTGAGGCTCAGCGACACGAATCCCGACACCAGGATGGCCACGGCGATCGTCACCGCGAATTCGTGGAACAGCCGGCCCATGATCCCGCTCAGGAACAGGATGGGGATGAACACGGCGGTGAGCGACAGCGTCATCGACAGGATCGTGAATCCGACCTCGCGGGCGCCGGCGAAGGCCGCCTCCATGGGCGCTTTGCCCATCTCCATGTGGCGGACGATGTTCTCCAGCATCACGATCGCGTCGTCCACCACGAAGCCCACGGCCAGCGTGAGCGCCATCAACGACAGGTTGTCCAGGCTGTAGCCGAGCAGGTACATCACGGCGAAGGTGCCGATGACCGAGATCGGCAGCGCCAGGCTGGGGATGGCGGTGGCCGAGACGTTGCGCAGGAACACGAAGATCACCATCACGACCAGGAACAGCGTGAGCACGAGGGTGAACTTCACCTCGTGCACCGACTGGTCGATGGACAGCGAGCGGTCGTACAGGGTGTGGATCTCCACCGCGCCCGGGATCGTGGTCCGGAGCTGGTTCATGAGATTCTTGACCGCGGTGGCCACGGCCACGGTGTTGGTGCCGGGCTGCCGCTGGATGGCGAGCACGATCGAGCGTTCGCCGTCGTACCACCCCGCGGCCTTGTTGTTCTGCACGTCGTCGAGCACGTTGCCCAGGTCGCCCAGCCGCACCGGCGCGCCGTTGCGATACGTCACGACGAGCCGCTGGAACCCGGCGGCGTTCTGCATCTGGCCGTTGGCCTGCACGGTATAGGCGCGATTGGGGCCCCAGAGCACGCCGGTGGGCAGGTTCACGTTCTGCGACGCGATCGCGCTGGCCACCTCGTCGATCCCGATCTTGCGGTAGGCCAGGGCGTTGGGATCGAGTTGCACGCGCACGGCGTACTTCTGCGACCCGAACACCTGCACCTGGGCCACGCCGCTGACCATCGAGATCCGCTGCGCCATCACGGTCTCGCCGTATTCGTCGAGCTGCGAGAAGGGCAGGAGCTTGGACGTGAGCGCGAAGTAGATGATGGCCTGGTCGGCCGGGTTGACCTTCTGGTACGACGGCGGGAGGATGCCGGCCGGGAGTTGGCCCAGCACCTTGCCGATGGCCGACTGGACGTCCTGCGCCGCGGCGTCGATGTTGCGGTCGAGCGAGAACTGGATGGTGATGGACGTGGAGCCGAGTCCGCTCGTGGACGTCATGTTGTCGATGCCGGCGATGGTCGAGAACTGCTTCTCGAGGGGTGTCGCCACGGCGGCGGCCATCGTCTCCGGGCTGGCGCCCGGCAGATTGGCGTTCACGGTGATGGTCGGGTAATCCACCGTGGGGAGATCGCTCACCGGCAGCTGCCGGTAGGCGCTGATGCCGAACACGAGGATCCCGATCATGACGAGCACCGTCATGACCGGCCGGCGAATGAACAGATCCGAGAGGCTCATGGCGTGACCTTGGCGGGCGTCGCGGCGGGCGCGCCCACCGCGGGCCGGGCGTCCACCTTGGTGCCGGGCACGAGTCGCGACTGGCCGTCGGTCACGACGGTCTCGCCGGCCACGAGGCCGCTATCGATGACGGTGAGTTCGCCCACCGCGCGGCCGGCGACGATCGGCCGCACGCGCGCGCTCTGCGCGCTGTCGACCACGAACACGTAGTTCCCGTTCTGGCCCGAGACGACGGCGGAGTTGGGGACGGCGAGGGCGTCGGCCTGCGTGCCCAGTTGGACGGTGACTCCCACGTACTCGCCGGGCCAGAGCGCCCGCGCCGCGTTGGCGAAGCGCGCCTTGGCCATCACCGTGCCGGTGAGCGAATCCACGGCGTTGTCGATGAAGCTCAGCGTGCCCGACTCGGCCAGCGAGACGCTGTCGGCCGTGGCCACGCGCACCGGCACCGGGCCGGCGGCCATGCGGGGCTCGAGGGCGAGGAATTGCTGCTGCGTGACGGGGAAGCGGACGAGGATCGGATGCAGCTGGTTGATCACCACCAGCGCCTGCGCGTTGGCCTTGACGAGATTCCCGCGGCGCACGAGCAGGCTGCCGGTGCGGCCGTCGATCGGCGAGCGGACGGTGCAGTAGGCCAGATTGAGCCGCGCCGTTTCCACGGCGGCGCTGTCGGCCTGGAGGGTGGCGCGCAGCGCCACCGCCGAGGCCGTGGCCTGGTCGGCCTGCGACTTGGTGACGTAGTCCTTGGCGACGAGGGCGCGGTAGCGGTCGGCGTCGCGTTGGGCGTTCTCGGCCTGCGCGGCGTCGCGCGCCAGGGCCGCCTGCGCCTGGCGCAGCGTGGCCTGGAAGGGCCGGGGGTCGATCTGGAACAGCACCTGTCCGGCGCGCACCTCATCGCCTTCATGGAACGCGACGTTGTCGAGAATGCCGCCCACCTGGGCTTCGACGGTCACCGTCTGCAGGGGCTCGACGACGCCGTTGGCGAGCACGATGTAGGGAGCGGTGATCCGCAGCACCTTGGCCACGCGCACGGGGACCGTGGCGGGATGGTCGGCGGGCGGCTTGCCGCAGGCGGCCAGCAGAATCAGCGGCAGGGCAAGCAATGCACCGCGCGAGGCGCGGGTACGGAGCGGCGTGATCATCGATCGTTGTCGGGAGCGGAAGGAAGAAGGGGCGCGAGGGCTTCGCCGTGGATGCCGAGCACGCCGACGTCGTGGGCGAGCTGGGCCAGCGAGGTACGCCACTGCCAGCGGGCCTGCACGGCCTGGGCGCGGGCGCTGGCCAACGCGGCCTGCGCCACGAGGAGGTCGATGATGCTGCCCACCCCCTCGGTGTAGCGCCCGCGGGCCACCTGCTCCGATTCCGTGGCGCTGGCCAGGAGGTCGGCGGAGGTGCGCACGCGCTGGCCGGCGGTGCGCATGGCGTAATACGAGGTGAAGACCTGCAGCGCGATCTGCTGTCTGGTGAACTCGGTGCGGGCCTTGGCGGCGGCGAGCTGCTCGGCGGCGGCGTGTTCGTCGTACTGGCGCGTGAACCCGGAGAACAGCGGGATCGAGACGCCGAGGTCCACGGTGTAGGAGCGGCCGGCGAATCCGGCGAGGTCGGACCCGGTGTAGCCGGTGGTGGCGCCGAGGGCGAACGACGGCAGCCGGGCCGCGCGGGCCTGCTCGAGCTGGGCGGCGGCGATCTGCGCCTGGGCGCGCACCTGGGCGAGGTCGGGGCGGTGGCGCGTGGCCACGTCGATGAGCGAATCCACCGAGGCGGTGACGGCGCCGATGGCGGCCGAATCGGGGGCCGGCTCGTCGGGCAGGTCGAGCGACGTGCTGGCCGGCAGCCCCATCGTCACGGCGAGCGCGCCGCGCGTCACGTTGAGCTGGCCCTCGAGCGTCTCGAGATCGAGCTCGGCCTGGGAGCGCGCCGTGCGCGCCTGCAGCACGTCGGCGATCGTGGCCAGTCCCACGTCGTGGCGATCGCTGGCGGCGGCGAGGTTGGCGGTGGCTTCGGCCAGCGCCGTGCGCTGCGCGTCGCGCAGGGCACGCGTGGAGAGATACGAGAACACGGATGCCTCCACCTGGAGGATCGTGTTCTGCACGGTGGCGTTGTGGGCGAGGTCGGCGGCGATGGCCGTCTGGCGCGCGGCCTCGATGGCTCCGGCGCGGCCGCCGAAGTCGAGCACGAGGTACGACAGGTTCAGCGCCGGCCCGTATTGCGTGCGCTCGCCGGCCAGGCGCCCCGGCACGGCGATGGACAGCGACCGGGTGATGGTGCCGGAGGCCGAGAGGGTGGGCAGCAGGCTGCCGCGGCTGGCGCCGTAGAGATCGGCCGCGGCGCGGGCCTGGGCCCACGAGATGCGCGTGGCCGGATTGTTGGTGAGCGCCACGTCCACCGCGTCGGCCAGGGTGAGGCGGCCGAGGGCATCGGCGGTAATCGCGGCGGCCGGGGGCGCGGGGGGCGCCGGGCGCCGGGCCGCGGCGATGACCGAGGCGGGCGGCGTCCAGTACGCGTTGGGCTGCGGGGGCGCGGCTGCCACGCCCTCGATGCCGGGGGGCGCGCTCACGCAGGCCGTGAGCGCGCACGCGGCCGCCACTGCGAACAGCCGCCGCGTCATCGCAGGCCGCCGGAATCGCGCGCCGGTTGCATGCGGAGGAACTGCTCCCGCTGCGCGGGCGTGAGCACCTGCTCGATGCTGGCGTGCACGGTGTCGACCAGCCCCTGGACGCGCGGGCGGATCTCGGCGCGGAGGGCGCGGAACTCGCCCGAGCGGCGGGACATGATGCTGTCGATGGTATCGGCCTGGGACGGCGAGAGATGCAGCGTGGCCGTCAGCTCGGCGCGAATGGCGCGGCGGTCGGCGTCGGTGGGAGAGCGCAAGATCGATTCGATGGGGTGAAACGACGTGTCGGGGAAAGCCGGCGCGCGCACGCGGGCATGGAGCACCACGCGGTCGATGGCGATGCCGGCGAGCGCGCTGCCAAGGGCGAGCGCGCAGAGGACGGCGACGGCGAGCGAGCGGGGCGGCATCCGTACGGCGCCGCGACGGCTACGCGTCACTCATGCCCCGGCGCGGGCGCCACGCGGCCGCCGGTGGGCGTGACGAGGAAATCCACCAGGTGCTGCGACGTGCGGTCGCGCGGCACGGCGCCGACGAGCGAATCCGGCGCCGCCACCGGGACCATGGCGTTCCGCGCCGCGGTGTGCGACGCCCAGAGGATGGCGCCGGCGGCCACGAGGGCCGTGGCCACGCCGAGTGGGATGAGCGTGCGGGCCCAACCGGCGGTGAACTCCCACCATGACGGGGCGGTACGGCGGCGCGCGGCCAGGATCGGCGACGCGCCGGCGGCGATGCGCCGGGCCAGCGCCTGGCGGCCGGCCGGCGTGACGGCGCTCGCCGGATCGAACCGCCGCAGCATGTCGCGCAGCGCCGGGTCGGGGGAGAGATCGTCGTGTCTCATGAACCTTCTCCACGAAAGGGCGACAGCGCCTTGCGCAACTGACGGCGCGCCGCGTGCAGATGCCAGCGGATGGTAGCCGGCGAGGATTCCAGCAGCTCGGCCAACTCGGCTACCGTGTATCCGTCCAGTTCGAACAGTTGCATGATCAGCTTGCGGCGCGGGGGCAGCAGCGCCAGTTCGTGACGGAACCGCGCGAGGATCTCGGCGCGTTCGGCCGCGTCGGCCGGGCTCTGGGCGGGATCGAATACGTCGTCGGGCAAGGGCTCGGTGGCGCGCACGGAGCGCGCCGCCGCGAGATCCAGTCCGCGATTCACCAGGATGCGCGCCAGCCAGGGCCAGAACGGGCGCTCGGCATCGAACGCGTCGAGATGTTCGAGCGCGGCGAGGAAGGCGTCCTGCGTGAGATCCTCCGCGTCCTCCCGGTGGTGGAGGATGCGGATGCTCAGCGCGAGCGCACGGGCGAGGTGGCGCTCGACGAGCGACCCATAGGCCTCACGGTCCCCGTTGCGAATGCGCGCAACGAGTTGGCGTTCTTCCTGGACTGGGTTTGGTGGGCGATCTGGCGCGGCGTTATCGCCGCGGTCGCCGTGGTCTGCTTTTGCCGTATTCGTTCCAACGCTCCAGAGCTCGAACCACGGACCCGGACGGGCGGGAATCCCCCCCAAACACGCACCTGAAAGTACGCTGACCCCGCGCACGCCGGATCCGGGTTGTCCTACAACTACACTGTACGGCTGAGCTCCTGAAACTGTTTGCTGCGTTGTGGAACGTACGGTTCGAGACCTTGCGGTCAGGCATCGGGCCCGTCTGGCCGGCCCATTGCCTTTCTATTCCTTCCACGCACCAGACCCCCCCACTGCTGGGATCGGTCACTCGAATTTTTCGCAAAGGTGTCACTCACGTTTCCTTTACGCCCCGTGGAGCCCCCGGCGCGGCGCCGGTCAGGCGGCGGGGGCGGGCCCGGTGGGGGGCAGAATCCCCCGCGCGATGTAGATCGGGCGGACGTGGGCGCGGAACCGTGGCAGCCAGAGGGCGAACGCGCCGCCGCCGAGCACGCAGGCCGTGCCGCCCAGCATGAGCGTGGCCGGCACGCCGATGCGTTCGGCCACGAACCCGGCGATCAGACTGCCGATGGGGGCTGTGCCCTGGAACGACATCGCGTAGAACGCCATGACGCGGCCGCGCATACGCTCCTCGACCAGGGTCTGCAGCAGCGTGTTGGTGGAGGCCATGGTCACCATCAACCCGGCGCCGGCCAGCGGCAGGAGGAGGAGCGACAGCCAGAGGGCCCGCGACAGCGAGAACGCCACGATGCCGGCCCCGAAGGTGCACGCGGCCACGGCGATCACGCGCCCGAGGCCGACGACCGACGTGCGGGACGCGAGGTAGAGCGCGCCGCAGAGGGCGCCCACCCCGGCGGCCGTCATCAGGAAGCCCAGCGTGTGCGGCCCGCCGTGGAGGATCTTCGATGCCACGGCCGGCATCAGCACCATGTAAGGCATGCCCATCGTGCTCACCAGCGCCAGCAGCAGGAGCACGCCGCGCATGGGGGCGGAGCCCGACACGTAGCGGAAGCCGTCGCGCAGTTCCTCGAGCAGGTGCGTGCTCGCGCGGGGCGGCCGCTCGCGCGACACGCGCATCGCGATCAGCGACACGATGACGGCGAAGTACGACACGGCGTCCACCAGGAAGCACCAGCCCTCGCCGAACGCGGCGATCAACATGCCGCCGATGGCCGGGCCGACGATGCGGCTGGCGTTCACCATCGTCGAATTGAGCGCGATCGCGTTGGAGAGATCGTTGCGGTCGTCCACCATCTGGATCACGAACGCCTGGCGGGCCGGCGTGTCGAACGCATTGATCATCCCCTGCGCCAGTTGCAGGGCCAGGATCTCGGTGACGGTGATGACGTGGGCGAGGGCGAGCACGGCCAGGGCCAGCGACTGCAGCATCGACAGCGTCTGCGTGATGACGAGGATGCGGTGCCGGTTCCAGCGGTCGACGAGCACGCCGGTGAACGGCGCCATGACGAGGGTCGGGATCTGGCCGGCGAATCCCACGAGGCCGAGCAGCAGGGGCGAGCCGGTGAGCCGGTAGACGAGCCAGCTCGTGGCGATCCGCGTGATCCACGAGCCGGTGAGCGAGACGATCTGCCCGCTGAAGAACAGGCGGTAGTTCCGATGCCCGAGCGCGCGGGCGATCGTGGGGGTGCGGAACGCCCTCACTCCAGCGCGGCCAGGACGTCGGCTGTGGACCGCACGCGCCCGATGGTGGGGAAGAACCGGGTCACGGCGTGCGTATGGAGATCGGCTTCGCGCGCCGCCATCGCGTCTTCCACGAACACCAGCGCATACCCCGATTCGTATGCGACACGGGCCGTGGCCTCGACGCCGACGTTGGTGGAGATGCCGCCGATGACGATGGTGCGCACGCCGCGGCGGCGGAGCTGCACGTCGAGGTCGGTGCCGAAGAATGCGCCTGGCTGGTGCTTGGTGACCACGATGTCGCCCGGCTCGGGGCCGAGCGCGGGCACGATCTCCGTCCAGTCGGCGGGCATCGGACCGGACCGGGGCGGGCGCGGCGCGTCCACGGGCGCGTTGGGAAACAGCTCGCCGTTGGGGCCAGGGTCCACGCGCACCAGCACGACCAGCGCGCGGCGGGCACGGAACCGCGCGGCCAGCGCGCGCGCGCGCTCGATCACCTCGCTCGCGGGGTGGGGCGCGGTCGACGTGGACGTGATACCGCGCTGCAGGTCGATGAGCACGAGCGCGGTGGTGGCCGGATCGAGGTCGAGCGAGGACATCATGTGGCTCCGCACGTCGTTGTGCCGCATGGGGTTAGCATTGGCGACCATGGAAAGTACTTACAGATTCTTAGGTCGTCCGGGTTGTTGGGGTGCGCTACATTAGATACTAGGCGAACCGCGGCTCACGGGCCACGGTTCCGGCCCGGGGCGGTGCCGCGGGCCGCAAGCAATGCCCCGCCGCTGGCGCCCACATCGTGCGGGCGCAACGACATGGCGGAGTACACCTCCGGTCAGCAACGTTCGGAATCATCGATCGTTAAGGCAACAGTTCACAGATGACGTCCGGCCCCCAGCTCTCGCTCATCATCCCGGCGTACAACGCCGGCGCTCAACTCGCAGGAACTCTGGCCGCGCTCGACGAGTTCCGCGCGTCGGCGCCGGTGTCGGTGGAAGTCGTGTTGGTGGACGACTGCAGCACCGACGGCGAGACGGCCGAGGCGTTGGTGCGCTACGCGCAGGCGCGCGAGCGGGTGCGCGTGCTGCGCAATCCGGTGAATCGGGGCAAGGGATACGCCGTGGCGCGCGGGATGATCGTTGCGACCGGCGCGTACCGCGTGTTCACGGACTTCGATCTCGCGTACCCGCTGTCGCAGACGCTGAAGATCCTGGCGGCGCTGGAGGCCGGCAAGGACGTGGCGATCGCGTGCCGGGTGCTGCCCGAGTCGCGGTACGTGATGAGCCCGAGCTTCTTCCACTATCTGTACACGCGCCATCTGATGAGCCGGGCGTTCAACGCGGCGGTCCGGGTGCTGTTGCTGCGCGACACGCTCGATACGCAGGCGGGGCTGAAGGGATTCACCGCCGCGGCGGCCCAGGCGATCTTCACGCGCACGACGATCGCCGGCTTCGGGTTCGACGTGGAGACGCTGTACATCGCGCGCCGCCTGGGGCTGTCGGTGGCGCAGGTCGCGGTGGATTTCCGCTATGACGAAGAACCGACGACGGTGCACTTCGTGCGCGATTCGATGCGGATGGCGCGGGATCTGGTGAGGATCCGCTGGCACGGCTGGACCTCCCGCTATCTCGACACGGCGGGCACGTTCGACCTCGAGGCGCCGGACGCGGCATCGGACGGCTCGCCGTTGACCGCAGCCGCGGCGGCGGCCGTCGACGCGTCCGCTCGCGCGTCGTAACCCGGTGGGCGCGCCCCGTCCGCTGCTGATCGTCAACGCCGACGATTTCGGCCTCACGGAGAGCGTCAACCGTGGGATCATCGAAGCGCACGACGCCGGCGTGGTGACGTCCACGTCGATGATGGTCAACATGCCGGGGTGGGAGGACGCCCTGGAACGGCTGCGCCCCAGGCGCGCCATGCTCGGCGTGGGGCTTCACCTGAACCTGATCGCCGGCCGGCCGCTCACGCACGCGCCGTCGCTCACCGATGCGAACACGGGGAACTTCCACTCGTTCCGATCGCTGGCCTGGCGCGCCGCGTTCGGCCTGGTGCGTCTGGTGGAGGTGCAGGGCGAGTGCGCGGCGCAGTTGAGCCGGATGGTGATGGCGCGCGTGCGGGTGACGCACGTGGACAGCCACCGCCACACGCACTGTTTTCCCGGATTCTTCACCGCCGCGCGCAATGCCGCGCGGCTGGTGGGAGTGCGGGTGATCCGCGTGCCGCGCGAGCCGATGGCGGCGGGCCCGCAGCGCGCCGCCGTCCGCCTCAAGAAGCGGCTGCTCGATGCCGGCGTGTGGGCCAGTGGGGCGCGTGGCGACGACGTGCGGGCCGAGTTCTTCGGCGTGTCGCTGCAGAATTCGCCGGCATTCCTGGACGGCGTGTTGGCGCGCCTCGATGCGTTGCCCGCCGGGCCGAGCGAACTCGCGGTGCATCCGGGATACTCGTCGCCGGAACTGGCGGCGTTGGATGCCTACACCGACGTGCGCGAGCGCGAACTGCGCGCCCTCACCTCGCCCGAGCTACGCGCCCGCCTGGCCCGCGGCGACATCGCGCTCGGGCACTTCGGCATGCTCTGAGCCGGACCGCAGCAGGAGCACCTGCAGGGCCAGCCACACGACGAAGATCGGGATCGTCTTGAAATAGTAGGGGGCGAAGAAGTCGCGCCGCAGCGTGGCGGGCATCAGGCTGCTGTTCACCGCGGTCGTGCCGAGCAGCACGAAGGCGAGCAGGGCGCGGTTCCACGCCGTCGCTGGCGTCGAGGCGAACCATATGCCCACGCCGCAGAGCGCGAGGACGAACGTCGGGCTCTCGGCCTGGTGGTTGAACAGCACGCAGAAGATGAGCAGCGAGGCGAGGAACAGCCGCTGGAACGTGGGGTCGTCCAGCCGGTCGCGGCGCGCGGCGAGCGGGAGCATGAGGATCGCCACGCCCGCCAGCTGCTGCGGCCAGTTGGGCCAGTCGACGTGCAGCCAGAGGTGCACCTGCTGCATGATCGAGAACATGCGATCGGGCGCGTCGTGCGATTCGACGGCGCGCCACCCCTGGTATTGCGCGGCGAGCGTGCGGGCCGGCACGACGAGCAGCGGGGCCAGGGCCACGGCGGCGCCGGCCAGCACGCACAGCCCCACGAACCGCGCGCGCCGCGGATGGAACATGAGAAACACGCCGGCCGCGATCGGGAAGATCTTGACCGCCGTGCCCACGGCCACGCTGACCGCCGCCGCGAATTGCCGCCGCCGCGCCAGTTCGGTGAACGCGAGCACGATGAGGGCCGTGACCAGCGCATTGCTCTGCGCGTTCTGGAGGGAGCCCAGCATGTCGAAGAACACGATGGCCCGCACCACCAGCGCCGGGCGCGGGGGGAGGAGGCGCCCGATGGCGACGTACAGCAGGCCGGCGTTGAGGGCGGTCCACAGGAAATAGCCGAGCCCAAACGGCACCACCGCGAACGGCGCGAACAGGAAGGCGAAGCTCGGACTGTACTTGAATAAATCCTGATATCCCTGGCCGGGCGCGTACAGGTTCTGCCCGTGCACGAGGTGGTCCCAGGCCCCGCGGAAGATCAGGAAGTTGTTGCGGGGGTGGAAGATGCCCTGCACGGTGACCACCGCCACGGCCGCGATCCAGGCGGCGCGCATGAGCCCGGTCAGGACGCGGTCGCGGCGGTCGTGGGGGTGGGCGGTGGAGTCCTGAGCGATTGCCACTGGTGAAGTGGGTTGCAGGTTGTCATATACCAAGGCGTGGGGCGTCGGCGCTCCACGCCTTCCGGACGCTCGTTCACCCCCCAACCTCCGGTTCCGTTCAATGCCGTCAATAATATCGCGTCGTGTCGTCCGCGCCGCCCTCCTCGGGCTCGTCGCGGCCGCCCCCCTGGCCGCCCAGCAGGCGGCCGCCCCCGATCTGGTGCGCGAGGCATCGGTGGAGGGGATCATCGCCTACCGCATCCCCGCCAACGGGCTCCGGGTGCTGCTCTATCCCGATCAGACCAAGCCGCAGACCCTGGTGAACGTCACCTACCTGGTGGGATCGCGCGAGGAAGGGTACGGCGAGACGGGCATGGCGCATCTGCTCGAGCACCTGATGGTCAAGGGGACCACGGCGCATGCCGACATCGCGAAGGAGCTGGAAACGCGCGGCGTCGAGTACAACGCCAGCACGTCGTTCGACCGCACCAACTACTTCGAGCTGTTCGCCGCCGCCGACACGACGCTCGACTGGACGCTGGCGATGGAAGCCGACCGGATGGTGCACAGCCGCATCGCCAGGGCCGACCTCGATCAGGAGATGACGGTCGTCCGCAACGAGTTCGAGAGCGGGGAGAACAGCCCCACGCTGGTGACGATCAAGCGCGTGCTGGGCAGCGCGTACCTGTTCCATGCCTACGGCCGGTTGCCCATCGGGTCGCGGTCCGACATCGAGAACGTGCCGATCGACCGCCTGCAGGCGTTCTACCGGCGCTACTACCAGCCCGACAACGCCGTGCTGCTCATTGCCGGCAAGTTCGACACCACGCGCGCGCTGGCGCTGGTGCGCCGGTACTTCGCGCCGATCGCGCGGCCGGCGCGGGTGCTCGAGCCCACGTACACCGTGGAACCGACCCAGGACGGCGAGCGCGAGGTGTGGGTGCGCCGCGCCGGGGCCGAGCAGGACCTGGTGGCGTTCTTCCACACGCCGGCCGCATCGAGCGGCGACGCGGCGGCGGTGGACGTGCTGCAGCACGTGCTGGTGGACGCGCCGTCGGGCCGGCTGTACAAGGCCCTGGTGCTCACGAAGAAGGCGAGCGCGGTGAACGCGCTCCCGCTCCAGTTGCACGATCCGGGCGGCCTGATGCTCATCGCCACGCTGAGAACGGAGGACACGCTCCCGGCGGCGCGCTCGGCGATGCTCGAGGCGCTCCACGCGATCGCGACCACGCAGCCCCCCACCGTTGAAGAGGTGGACCGGGCCAAGGGCGCCATTGCCAGCGCGTACGCGCTGGCGCTCAACAACACGGCCGGGGTGGGGCTCGCCCTGTCGGACTGGATGGGCGTGGGCGACTGGCGGCTGTTCTTCCTGCACCGCGACCAGGTGGGCAAGGTCACGCCGGCCGACGTGCAGCGCGTGGCGCAGGCGTACCTCAAGCCGTCCAACCGCACGCTGGGGTTCTTCGTTCCCGCGGCGCAGCCCGACCGCGCGGAGATCCCGGCGGCGCCCGACATCGCGAAGCTGGTGCAGGGCTACACGGGCCAGGCCGTGGCAGCCACCGGGGAGGCGTTCGATCCGTCGCCGGCCAACATCATGGCGCATACGACGCATTTCACCACCGGGGCCGGCCTCAAGGTGGCGCTGCTCGCCAAGAAGACGCGCGGCGAGAGCGTGAACGCCATGCTCACGCTCCGGTTCGGCGACGAGAAGACGCTGCAGCATCGCGGCGACGCGGTCTCGATGGCGGCGGCGATGCTCATGCGCGGCACCACGAAGCACACGCGCCAGCAACTCACCGACTCCCTCAACGTGCTCAAATCGCGCCTGTCGATGAGCGGCAACGGCAATTACGTGGCGGTGACCATCCAGTCCACGCGCCAGAACCTGCCGGCCGTGCTGTCGCTGGCCGACGAGATCCTGCGGATGCCGGCGTTCGATTCCACGGAATACTCGGCGCTCATCAGCCAGCAGATCGCGGCCATCGAATCGGCGTCCAAGGAGCCGACTGCGCTGGCCATCAACGCGATGCAGCGGAAGTTCTCGCGCTATCCCGCCGGCGACCCGCGCTACGCGGGCTCGATGGACGAGGAGCTGGCCGATCTGCGCGCGCTCTCGCTGGCCGACGTGCGTCGGGCGTACGCCGATTTCTTCGGCGCCGGCACGGGTGAGGCGGCGGTGGTCGGCGATTTCGATGCCGACGCGGTGCGCGCTCAGCTCGACACGATGTTCGCCGGCTGGAGGACCCGTAATCCCTACGCGGTCATGCGCAACGTGCTGTTCCCGATCGATGGCACGCGCGAGCGCATCGACACGCCGGACAAGGCCAACGCGATGTTCGTGGCGGGCACCGATTTCCCGCTGTCCGATCACGACCCGGACTACGCGGCGATGCAGCTGGCCAACTACATGATGGGGGGCGGCGTGCTCACCTCCCGTCTCACCCAGCGCATCCGCGTCAAGGACGGCCTGAGCTACGCCACGCAGTCCATCTTCGTGGCCGATTCCCGCGTGCCGCTGGGGCAGTTCATCGCCATCGCCATCCACGCGCCGCAGAACGGCGACCGGGTCACGCGGGATTTCTTCGACGAGATCGACAGCGCGCGCGCCGGTGGATTCACCGCCGCCGAACTGGAGAAGGCGCGGACGGGACTGCTCGAGTCCAACCGCCTCATGCGGTCGCAGGACGGCGCGCTCGCCGGGCAGCTGGTGACCGACATGCTGCTCGGGCGGACGATGCAGTTCCAGGCGGACAACGAACAGCAGATCCGGTCCGCGACGCTCGCCCAGGTGAACGCGGCGTTCCGCAAGTACATTGATCCGGCGAAGATCGCCGTGGTCTGGGCGGGTGACGAGTCGAAGGCGAAAGCGGGGCCGCCCAAACCCTAGGGCTTCGCCGCTTCCCTGGCCCGGGCCTGGCGCACGACCAGGTCCGCGGCCAGGAGCTGGGCGATGAAGTTGGATTCGTCGGTCTCGGGGGCCAGCGTCCTGAACGCCGCCGTGGCGCCCGCGAAGTCGCCGAGCGAGATCCGCGCGACCACGGCGCCGTTGCGCAGTTCGTTCACGCCCAGCCAGGGCAGGGAGTCGTGGGCGACGTCGGCGATCAGGGTGTCGGCGGCCGCCGAGGCCTGGGGGAAGTTCCACGCCGCCAACCCGTGCACGAAGTCCACGGCGGCGCGGGCGTGCGGCGGTGCGTTGGCCCGGGCGAGGTAGGCATACACGCGACCGTAGAACGCGTCGTCGGCCACTCCCGATGAGCCGTCGTGCAGCAGCGCCTCGACGCGCACGAACGAGTGCATCCAGGAATGCCAGTCGGTGGGCGGGGTGGCGGCGGCCACCTGGCGCTCGAACCGGTCCACGCGATACACGGCGTCGGCCAGCACGGAATCGTACGGCACGCCCACGCGCTGGTCCGGCGTCATCGCGAGCACGCGGCGCAGGCGCACCTGCAGTGCCAGCGCCTCGACGCGCGGAATCTCCGGCGCCACGGCCAGCGGTTCGGTGCCGAAGCCTTGGGGGCGGCCGGCCAGCGCGGCGACGACGTTGAATCGTCCCTTGCCGAGGCTCTCCAACCCGGTGGCCTCCTGGTGCAGGAACCGCGTGCGCTCGGCGTTCAGATCGAGCACCGGGTAGTAGTCGGAGTTCACCTGCGCGTGCGTGATCAGGTAGGGGTGGAGGATGTCGCGTCCCGCCAGGCGCATGGCGTCGAGCGCTTCGGGGCTCATGGGCACGGCGCGGCGCAGGTCGTGGGCGACGCCGGGATACCGCAGCACCTTCCAATCGGGCACGAGGGGCGTCGAGCGGTTGGAGGCGAGGATCAACACGTCGCTGTTGGAGGTGAAGAACACCTCGTACGACTTGAAGTTCTGGTCGATGGCCGCGAGCACGGAGACGACGAGCGAATCGTTCATCTCGTACAGATGCAGCCACTGGCCGAGCACGCCGTTGGCGGTGAGGTTGTTGCGCACGCGGTGGTAGAACTCCTGCGTGAACAGGCCCGAGACGCCGCTCACCCAGGGGTTGGACGGCTCCGAGATGATGAGGTCGAACTTGCGCCCGGTGGCGGCGAAATAGGATTTGGCGTCGTCGATCACGATGCGCGAGCGGGGGTCGTCGAACACGCGGTGATTGGCGGGACGGAAGGCGCGCGACGCGGCGACCATCTCGGGCTCGATCTCCACGGTCACCACCTGCCGCACCTCGGGGCTGCCGAGCAGGAGACTGGACGTCATGCCGGAGCCCTGGCCGATGACGGCGATCTCCCTGGCGTCGGGCACGTGGGCGAGGCCGATGAGGGGGAGCAGAATCTGCGTGGCCTGGTCCTCGGCCAGCGAGCGCAAGGCGCCGGGCTCGATGGTGGAGTCTTCCCAGAACGGATCCATCGACGCGTCGGGCTTGCCGTTGGTGGCGAGCGTGAGGTAGCCGCCGGTGGTGGTGCGGCGCACGCTCACCGTGGCCGTGCGTCCATCCTTGTAGAAGGGGAAGCTGAAGGTGGTGGACGTGGGCAGGAGGCCCTGGCGATACACCCCGCTCGACAGCTTCCACAGATCGAAGCGCACGAGCAGGCCGTTGGCGAGGACGAAACAGACCGTGGCGAGCAGGAACCCGAACCGCGCGCGGGCGCGGTGATCGCGGTCGAGGGGGCTGGGGCGGAGCAGGGCCACGCCGAGCGCGATGTCCACCACGGCGCCACTGATCAGCAGCCACTTGAGGCCGAGCACCGGCATGAGCACGAGGCCGGCGATGATGACGCCGGCGATGGAGCCCAGCGTGTTGACGCCGTACACGGTGCCGATGGCCCGTTCGCCGGCGCCGTTGCGGATGAGGATCCTGGTGATGAGCGGGAGCGTGATGCCGGCGCAGAACGTGGCCGGGAGCATGATCATCAGGCAGATCAGGTATCGCGAGAACACGAACCCGTCGTACCCGGCGTTGGTGGTGTCGAACATCCGGATGAGGCCTGCCATCCATCCGAACGACGCCATGTAGAGCGGGAGCGTGGCCACGGCCAGGGTGCCCATGACCCACTGCACGATGCCGAGAGTTCGCATGGGGTGTTCCATGGCGTCGGCCCGTCCGCGGATCCAGTACGCGCCCAGCGCGATGCCGAGGATGAACGCCGAGAGCATGAGTTCGAACGAATGCGTGGCCGCGCCGAGTACGAGCGAGAGCATGCGGATCCACGCGATCTCGTAGATGAAGCTGGCCACCGCGGTGCCGAAGCTCACGGCGAGGAGGACGCGCCATTCCCGCGGGAGGGTGGCCGATTGTTCGATCGGTTGCGGGAGCGGCTGGGCGTCGGGGCCGTCGGTGGGATAGTACGCGCGCGAGGCGATGCCGACGCCGATGGCGACGAGGAAGTTGAGGACGCCGGCGGCCAGGAGCGTGCCCGGGAGTCCCACTTCGCCGATCAGGAAGAAGCCCGCGACGAGCGCGCCGATGGCGGCGCCGATGCTGTTGGTGAAGTAGAGCAGTCCGAGCACCCGGCCCGGCTCGGCGCGCACGTGGCGGATGGCGCCGGCGCTCATGAGTGGGAAGGTGGCGCCGAGGAGGACCGACTGCGGGAGGATGAGGAGGGCGGCGAGGGTCCACTGGACGGCCATGACGCCCAGCCCGCCGGCGCCGCCGGCCATGTGCGGAAAGACGTGCGCGTAGGCGAAGTCGGTGCTGGCGACGAAGACGTCGTGGAAGACGAATCCGATGGCGCCGACGAGGAACTCGACGCCCGCGTACCAGAGCAGCGGTTGCCGGAGGCGCGACGAGCGGTGGCCGGCGACGAGGGCGCCGAGCGACATGCCGCCGAGGAAGATGACGAGGACGATGATCTGGGCGTATGCGGCGTGGCCGACGAACAGGCCGAGGTAGCGCGTCCAGATGGTTTCGTAGATGAGTCCCGCAGCGCCGGAGAGGACGAACGCGAAGGCGAGAATGAGCAGCACGGCGGATGGGTTGTGGGGTAGGGTGCGCGGGCCGGCGGCGGCGAGAGCGGACGGATGAACGGTGACGACGGGGTGGGGGGCGCGCTAGTACGATCCGGCCTCGGGCTTCCGCGGCCAGGCCGCGACGACCGCCGCGCCGATCCTGCCCAGCGCCACCTGGGCCTCGTTGTCCACGACGTTGCGGATGTCGGCGTCCTGCTTGGTGAACCCACACACGACGACGCGCGACTGGAGCGGGAAGAGGGCGCACTCGGTGCGCGACGAATCGATGGATCCGGTCTTGTGGGGCACGACGAGGCCGTCCACGGAGCGCTGCATGGATTCCATATCGGCGTTGTCGGCAAGGATGGCGAGCATGGCCGAATCGGCGGCGGGGCTCACGGCGCGTCCGTTGGCGAGCAGGGCGAACAGGCGCGCCATCTCGTTGGGCGTGCTCACGCCCAGCCCGTACTTCACCGAGCTGTCCATGGCCACGCTGGTGTTCCGGAGGTAGGTCTTGGAGTGGACCTTGGTGTGCGGCAGGCCGAGCGCTTCCATCTTGTCCCACACCGGCCGGATGTCGGTGCGGTCGAGGATGAGGTTGGTGGCCGTGTTGTCGCTGAGGATGATCATGAGATTCGCGGCGTCGCCCACGGAGAGGGTGAGGCCGTCGTGCATGAACTGGAGCACGCCGCTGCCCGGCACCTTGTCGATGTCGAGCAGCGTGAGGGGATCGTCGAGCGAGATCTTCTTGCGTTGGACGAGATCGAACAGCGTGACGAGAATCGGCACCTTGATGAGGCTGGCGGTGGGGAAGGTCTCGTCGCCGCGCAGGGAGAGGCGCTCGCCGGTGTCGAGGTTGCGCACGGAATAGCCCAGCACGCCGTGGAAGGCGTGGGCGACGGAGTCGAGCGTGCGGTGCAACGCGGCGGTGTCGGCGCGGGCGTAGGTCGGGGGCGGGGTCTGGCCCGGCGTCGCGGCGGCGGGCGCGAGGCATAGGGCGGCGGCGAACAGGATGCGGCGAAGCATGGCGGCGGTGGGCAGGAGAGAGGCGTGGCGCGGCGGTGGAACGAGTATGCGCGCATCCGCCGTCCGCAGCCAGATGCGGGCGGGCCAGGGCACGCTACTATATGATGGACGATGGATCGCCTCTCGAAGTCCCGCCCGCCGGCGCCTGCCGGCACGACCCTGCATCGCCTATTCGACCTCGGCGTGATCCTCAAGGGCATCGACGGCGTGCTCGAGGTGATCGGCGGGGCCGTGTTCGCGGCCGCGGGTCCGCGCACGCTGAACGCCGCCGTGCTGTTTCTCACGGCGCACGAACTCTCCGAGGATCCGCACGACGTGGTGGCGAACCTGCTGCGCCACGGCGTGGCGCAGCTCTCGTCGAACACGACGCTGTTCGCGAGCGCGTATCTCGTGGGCCACGGCGTGGTGAAGCTGATCCTCGTGGCCGGTCTGCTCCGGGAGCGGCGGTGGGCATTCCCGGCCGCGCTCTGGTTCATGGGCGCGTTCGTGGTGTACGAGGGCTATCGCATCGCGCTCACGCGCTCGCCGGCGCTCATGGTGCTGACGGCGGTGGATCTGGGCGTGCTGGTGCTCATCTGGCGGGAGTACCGGTGGCGCGCGAGGGCGCGATAGCGCCGCACCAACGGCGGATGTCGCGTCTTTAGCGGCCCATTTGCCGGTAGCGTGATGGTACCGTTTCATTCCCGCCGCGCGGGCGCCGCGGTGGTGGGCCGGACATCCGCGCGTTCGCGTGTGTGATGCGCATCACGCGATCACGTTCGCGAGTTACGCGCGGCTGCTTGGCGCGTGTGGACCAATGAGAGGGACGTTGGTGTACACACGGCACGGAAGCTTGCAGCCCCCATCAAGAAACGTACGACGCATGGCCACCGCCAGCGCTGCCCGACGATCCAACCGGTCGGGCGCATGAGACAATCGAACCTCGCCCGCGCGGCCGAGCCGCGCTCCGATGGCGGCCCAGCGGCCGCCGCCGGCGCGCCGGCAGCGAAATCCGCGGCGCCCGCCGTCGCGTCCGGGAAGCGCAGGCTGCGCACGAGCACGATCGTCCTCATCGCCATCAACGTGCCGCTGGTGGCGATCAATCTGCTGGGCCTGCCGTATTACACGGCGTCGCTGGCGGTGCGCGCCCGCCACCCGTGGCGCGACTGGCTGCAGCCGTCGGGGTACATCGGGCAGTCGGCCGGCATCGCGGCCTTCCTCATCTTCGCGTTCCTCTGGGTGTATCCGCTGCGCAAGAAGTGGCGGGGGTTGCGCTGGACCGGATCGATCGGCCGCTGGCTCGACGTGCACGTGACGTCGGCCCTCACCCTGCCGCTGTTGCTGGCCATCCACGCCGCGTGGCGGTCGGACGGCGTGATCGGCCTCGGACTGGGGGCGATGCTGGTCGTGATCGCCAGCGGCATCGTGGGCCGCTACCTGTACACGCGCATTCCCCGCGCGCGCAGCGGCATCGAGCTCACCCGCGACGAGGTGACCGCGCAACGACGCGAGCTCATCCAGCGGCTCGCGGCGGCGACCGGGCTGGAGCCGGACGCGGTGGAGGCGACGCTGGACATCGCTCCCGAGCCGGAGGCGCAGGAGAGCGCATGGCGCATCCTCTGGCGTCTGGTGACCAACGACCTGACGCGGTGGCGCCGCATGCGGGAGCTGCGCGGGCGCTGGACCGCGCTCTCTCCGAACAGTCGGCCGCTGGATCATCGGGCCATGCGCGAGGCGTTGCGGCTCGCCGATCGCGAGATGTCGCTGGCCCAGCAGTCGCGGATGCTCGACGCGACGCAGCGGGTGTTCCGCTACTGGCACGTGGCCCATCGCCCGTTCGCGATCACCGCTCTCGTCGCGGTGGTGATTCACGTGGCCGTCGTGGTCGCCGTGGGCGCGACCTGGTTCCGGTAGCGGACGGCGATGCTGCTCACGACGCTCGGCTTCTTCGCCCTGACCGCGTTGGCGATCTGGCTCCATCTGCGCACCACGGGCGTCGCGCACGCGCCGCCGTCGCGCGCGGGCGCGCCCTGTCCGCGCTGCAAGGCGCTCGTGCCGCCGGGCGCCACCTACTGTCCCAGTTGCGGTGTGCCGCAGCAGATCTTCGAGATGGTGCGGGCGCCGGTGTCCGCCGGCGCCGCGGATCCGGGGGGCGCGCCGAAAGCGCTGGTGCGCGCGGACATGTGCGTGGGCTGCGGCACGTGCGTGGCGTCGTGTCCGGAGCCCGGCGCGATCACGCTGCGCGGCAAGCTCGCCGTGGTGGACGACGCGCTGTGCCAGGGGCACGGGGAATGCGTGCGCGGCTGTCCGGTGGGCGCGATCCTCGTCACCACGGGCGCGGCGGTGAACCGGGTGACCGTGCCGCTGGTGGACGAGCATTTCGAGACCAACGTGCCGGGGCTGTACATCGTCGGCGAACTGGGCGGCCGCGGCCTGATCAAGAATGCCATCAACGAAGGCAAGATGGCAATCGAGCACGTGGCCCGCGCGCTGCCGCCCGGCGAGCGACGGTCCGACGGCCACGACGACGCGGTGGACGTGGCCATCGTCGGTTCCGGGCCGGCCGGGCTGAGCGCCGGGCTCGAAGCGCTCCGCTGCGGACTGAGCTACGTGGTGCTCGAGCAGGGCTCACTCTCCGACACGGTGCGCAAGTATCCGCGTCACAAGCTGCTGCTCGCCGAGCCGGTGCACGTGCCGCTGTACGGCGATCTCTGGGTGGCCGACGGGTCGAAGGAGACGCTGCTGAAAGTGTGGGAGACGATCGTGGCCAACACGGGGCTGGCCGTGCGCACGGGGGAGAAGGTGCAGCAGATCGTGCGCGACGGCGCCGTGTTCCGCGTGGAGACGACGCGCGGGTCACAGGCCGCGCGCCGGGTGGTGCTGGCCATGGGACGGCGCGGCAGCCCGCGCCGGCTCGGCGTGCCCGGCGAGGACCGCGACACCGTGTTCTACGACGTGGTCGAGATGGAGGCGTTCGCCGGGCGGCGCGTGCTCGTGGTGGGCGGCGGCGACAGTGCCGTGGAGACGGCGCTCGGCTTGGCCAACCAGGCGGGCACGGAGGTGCGGATCTCGTATCGCGGCGAGACGTTCGCGCGGATCGCCGACCGGAATCGCGCCAAGGTCGATCGCGCGATCGCCGCCGGGAAGGTGACGCCGCACTTCGGCAGTCACGTGCGCGAGATTCGCGAGGATGTGGTGGTCCTCGGGTCGGGCGAGGCGTCGATCATCCTGCCGAGCGACTTCGTCGTCATCCGCATCGGCGGGGACGCGCCGTACGCGTTCCTCGAGCGGCTGGGTGTGCGCATCGTCGAGAAGGACGTTCCGCTGCCTCCCCGGCAAGACCTGGCCGGATGAATGCGGACGCTTCTCCTGCTGTGCGGCGCCATGCTGCTGGGACTGGCCCCACGGGCGTCCGCCCAGATCTCGCCGGGCCCGCTCGCCCGGGTGCATCGGGACCTGGAGGGTCCGACGAACTGCGCCCAGTGCCACGGGCTGCACCGCGAACCGATGTCGCAGATGTGCCTCGCCTGTCATAAGGACGTGGCGTGGCTCATCAGCCAGGGCCGGGGGCTGCACGCCCGCGAGGTGACGGCGCAGAAGAAGGAATGCGCCAGCTGCCACCCGGACCACGCCGGCGTGAACTTCCAATTGATCGCCTGGCCGGGCGGATCCGAGGCAGGGTTCGACCACCGGCTGGCCGGCTGGGCGCTCGACGGCAAACACGCTCAGGCAAAGTGCGGGGACTGCCACACGGCCAAGTTCCGCGTGGGCCCGGCCGCGGCGCTGTCCAAGCGCCAGGGATCCGCCGGCTGGCTGGGGCTGGAGACGACGTGCGCGTCGTGCCATCGCGCCGACGACGTGCACCGGGGATCGCTGGGCGCGAGTTGCGAGCGCTGCCACGACACGCGCGGGTGGAAGCCGGCGCCGAAGTTCGATCACGGCCAGACCGACTATCCGTTGACGGGCCGACACGCCGACGTCGCGTGCGACAAGTGCCACCTCGCGCCGCGGCTCGGCATCGCCCCCGGTCCGGACGGCGTGCGGATCCCACGATTCAAGCCCATCGCGTTCGCGCAGTGCTCGTCCTGTCACGAGGATCCGCACCGGGGCAAGCTGTCGGGCCGGTGCGCGGACTGCCATGTGACGCGTGGTTGGGCGATCATCGACCGGGCGGAGTTCAATCACTCGGTCACGCGGTTCCCGCTCCTGGGCATGCACCGCGGCGTGTCGTGCACCGCGTGCCATCGCGCCAATCTCACGCTCAAGGATCCGCCGTTCGCCGCCTGCGCGTCGTGTCACGCCGACCCGCATGTCGGCGAGGCGACGCTGGGCGGCAAGCCGGTGGACTGCGCCGCGTGCCACCGCGTGGAGGGGTTCAGGCCGTCGACGTTCACCCTGGCGCAACACGCGGCGACCCGATATCCGCTCACCGGGCGGCACGCCCTGTTGCCGTGCTCGGCCTGCCACGCCAAGGTGGGCGGCACGGTGAGGCTCCGCCTACCGTTCGCGCACTGCGCGGACTGCCACGCCGATGCGCACGGGGGGCAGCTCGCCGGCCGGCCGGACCGAGGCAGCTGCGAGGGCTGCCACACGGACGCCGGATGGAAGCCCAGCACATTCTCGATCGCCGCGCACGCCAGGTTGCGGGTCCCGCTCGACGGGCGGCACGGGACCATCGCCTGCGCGGCGTGTCACGCGGCGGTCCGGCCCGGCCTCCCGCGACTCACGATGTCGCGGGCGTCGCTCGGCACGGCGCACGTAGTGCTGCGGGTGCCGGAGACCGCGTGCGCGGATTGCCACGTGGATCCGCACGCCGGCCGGTACGCGGCGGGCGGTGCGTTCCCGGTGCCGGGCGGCTGCCGGTCGTGCCACGACACGCGCCGCTTCCGTCCGTCGACGGTGGACGTGGCGATGCACGCGCGATTCTCGTTTGCCCTCGACGGAGCGCACCGCGCCGTCGCGTGCGTGGCGTGCCACGCCGAGATGCGCGCGCCGGAGGCCGCTTCGACCCTCGTGCTGGCGCCCCGGGGCGTGGCGTCGTTGCCGTTCACCCACACGCGGTCGACCACGTGCCGGTCGTGCCACGAGGGCGACAGTCCGCACGGGGCGCAGTTCGCGAGTCGCAAGGACGGCGGCGCGTGCGAGAGCTGCCACGGCACCGACTCGTTCGCGCCGGCGTCGCGGTTCGATCATGACCGCGATGCGTCGTTCCCGCTCGCCGGCGCCCACGCCAACGTGCCGTGCGCCGCGTGCCACAGGACAGAAACCACCGGCGCGGGCAAGGCCCGCGTCGTCTACCGGCCGCTCTCCGGAAGGTGCGAGAGCTGTCACGCCCGCCACGGGGCGACGAGGAGTACGCCATGAGACGGTCGTACCGAAGGCTGGCCGCGCTCGCGTTCGCGGTGTGGTCGCTGCCGGCCGCCGCGCGCGGCCAGGACAACCCGCACGGTCCCACGATCGGCGCGTGCAGCGCCTGCCATCGCCCCGACGGGTGGACGCCGGTGTCGATCAGCAAGACGTTCCGCCACGCGCCGGCGACCTTCCCGCTCGAAGGAGCGCACGCGCACACGCCGTGCACGGCGTGTCATCGCACGCTCGATTTCGCGAACACGCCCACCGCGTGCGCGTCCTGCCACACCGACGTGCATCACGGCGAATTCGGCACGCAGTGCGCGCGGTGCCACACGCCGCGCAGTTTCATCGACCCACCGGCCATGCGGCGGATGCACGAGACCACGCAGTTCCCGCTGCGCGGCATCCACGCCGTGGCGGCCTGTGAATCGTGCCACCTTCCGTCGCTGCCCGGCCGGAGCGCGTACGTGAATCGTCCCACGACATGCTTCGGATGCCACGCCGCGGAATACCGTCAGGCCAAAGCGCCGGACCACGTGGCGAGCGCATTCCCGCAGGACTGTTCGCAGTGCCACGGGCTGATGACGTGGCAGGGCGCCGGATTCAATCATGCGACCACGGGTTTCCCGCTCACCGGGGCGCACCTCGCGGTGGCCTGCGCCGGCTGTCACGGCGACGGCGTGTACCGGGGCAAACCCACGGCGTGCGTGTCGTGTCACCAGGCGGACTACGCGAAGACGTCGCGTCCGCCCCACGCCGCGGCGGGATTCCCGACCACGTGCGAGACGTGCCACAGCACCGCCAACTGGACGAGCGCGACGTTCGACCACAACGCCACCAAGTTCCCGCTCACGGGCGCGCATCTGGCGGTGGCCTGCAACGCGTGCCACGGCGACGGCGTGTACGCTGGCAAGCCGACCGCGTGCGTGTCGTGTCACCAGGCGGACTACGCGAAGACGTCGAGTCCGCCCCACGCCGCGGCGGGGTTCCCGACGACGTGCGAGCTCTGCCACAGCACCACCAACTGGACGAGCGCGACGTTCGACCACAACGCCACCAAGTTCCCGCTCACGGGGGCGCACGTGACTCTGGCCTGCAATGCCTGCCATGGCGATGGCGTGTACGCCGGCAAGCCGACCGCCTGCGTGTCGTGTCACCTCACGGACTACAACGGCACGAACAATCCGGCGCATGCCGCGGCGGGCTTTCCGCAGACGTGCGATCAGTGCCACACGACGACGACCTGGTCCGGCGCCACGTTCAACCACGACGGCTCGTTCTTCCCGATCTATTCGGGAACGCACCAGAACCGATGGACGCAATGCGCGGACTGTCATACGTCGCCGACCAACTTCGCCGTGTTCACCTGCACCGGCGCGTGCCATGCGCAGGCGACCACCGATTCGCACCATAGCGGCGTGTCCGGATACCGGTACGAGAGCAACGCCTGCTACGCGTGCCACCCGAGGGGGCAGGGCGGATGAGTCGCGTGCGCGGCGCAGCGCGCTGGCCGGGCCTGGGCGCCATCCTCGCCGGATGGCTCGGGCTCTGGAGCGGCGCACTCTCCGCCCAGGCCACGGGGGCGGCGCATCCGGGCGCCGCGCCCCCGCGGTGGGCGCACGTGAGCTACATCAGCGGACCGTCCGTGTACATCGACGCGGGCGCCAGGGACGGCTTGCGGCAGGGCAGCCGCCTCGACGTGGTGCGCGATACGGTGGTCATCGCCGAGCTGGCGGTGGAATACATCTCTTCGAGCAGCGCGGCGTGCACGATCGTGCGCAGCAGCGGGCCGCCTATCGCCGTGGGCGACTCGGTGCGGTTCACGCCGGTGCCGGTGCCGGTGCCGGTGCCGGTGCCGGCGCCGCCGGCCGCGGCCGCGCCGGCCTCGCCGCTCGCCGCCGCGTCCGCGCGCCCGTGGAGCGCCGGCAACGCGCTGCGCGGCCGCATCGGCGTGCGGTATCTGGTCGTGGATGCGGGTACCGGACCGGCCGGGATGATGACGCAGCCCGCGTTCGACGTGCGGCTCGACGGCATGCATCTGTCCGGCTCGTCGCTCGGGCTCGCCGTGGACGTCCGCGCGCAGCGGTCGATCCTCCCGCCGCCGGACAGCACGCACCCGGCGCCGACGTACCCGCTCAACGTCACGCACGTGTACAAGGCGGCGCTGATCTGGAACCCCGCCGGGTCGCCGGCCACGGCCACCGTCGGGCGGCAGTTCTCGTCCAGCAGCTCGTCGGTGGGCCTGTTCGACGGCGTCGGTCTGGACTACGCTCGACGCCGGTGGAGCGTCGGCGCGTTCGGCGGATTCGAGCCGAGCGTAGCGACGTTCGGCTTCTCCGATTCGACGCGCGAGTACGGCGCGTACGTGCAGTGGCACAACGCGTCGCTCGCGCTCCCGGTGTGGTCGCTGACCCTGGGCGGCGTGGGCGCGTACACCATGGGGCAGATCGACCGCGAATTCAGCTATCTGTCGGCCATGTATGCCGGCCCGCGGTTGACGCTCTACGCCACGCAGGAGCTGGACATCAACCGCGGATGGCGGGCCGTGCAGGAACATTCCACGACGACGCCCACGGCCACATTCGCCACCGCCCAGTACGCCGTGACCGACGCGGTGAGCCTGTACGGAGGCGTGGACAACCGCCGCAACGTTCGCCTCTATACCGACTATCTGAATCCCGAGGCGGCGTTCGACGCCAGCTTCCGGCAGGGCGTGTGGGCGGGCGCGTCGCTCAACATGCGCGGCCGATTCCGGGTGAGCGCCGACGAACGCACCTCGAGCGGAGGATTGGCGGGCACGGCGCAGTCGTACACCGGCGCGGCGAGTGTCATGCGCTTGACCCCGCTGCAACTCGGCGTCCATCTGCGCGCCACGCGCTACACGGGCCAGATGTCGAGCGGCACGCTGCAGTCGGCATCGGCCGAAGCGAACCCGTTCGATCTGGTGCACCTGGAACTCACCGGGGGCGTGCGCACGTCGGTCACGCCGATCATGGGCCCGGGCGCGTCGCGCGTGAATTGGGGCAGCTTCGACGCGGACTGGGGCATCGGCCCGTCGATCTACCTGTTGTTCTCGCTCTATCGGGAGTCGGGGCCCGGCCTGCACGACGGGCAGAGCTACCTGTCGATCAGCTACCGGTTCTGAACCCGGAACGCCTCACCGGCCCCGACGGCGCCGAGCGCGCGGAGCCGGGGCGCGCCGGCCGTGGTGTCGCGTTGCGCGACGAGTCGCGCCGCATCGCGCAGCGGCGGCGCGATCGTCACCAGGTAATTCACGGGCACGGCGCGCAGCAGTTGCGCGATCGACGCCGCGTTCATGGCCGTCGTGCGCGGCGTGACGTATTCCGCCGCCGTGAACGGCACGATCGGCACCGCGGTGCGGCCGGTGAACAGGTACACGAGCTGTTCGCCGTCCACGGCGACGACGTCGGACGGCGATGTGTTGGACGAGACCCAGCGCACGAGCGGCCCGATGGCGGCGGTGGCGTTGGCCGCGCCGCTGCGCCACGAGCGCGCGGCGTCGCTCCGCACTTCGGCGCGCGCCATGCCGAGCAGCAGCACCGCGGTGGCGGCGACGACCGCGCTCCGCGCCGCCCGCGCCGGCAGGCGGGCGCCCCAGGCGACCGCCGCGCCCATGCAGAGCACGATCAGCGGCCATACGGCATACAGAAAGCGCCATGGCGTGAACGGCCAGGCCAGCATCACGAGCAGATAGATCGCGACGAACGCGGCGGTGACCGGTGCGCGGCGCGCCATGCGCCACAGGCCCGCGACGAGCGCGGCCGCGGCGAGCAGCGCCGTGGCGTGCCGGACGACCGCGGCATCGGCCAGCGACCAGCGGTCGGCCAGCAACTCGCCCACCTCGCGCACGTTCGTCGTCACCGTGCTCACGACCCCGTGCACCCCGGTGGCGCGGAGGCCCGCCAGGAACCACCCCAGGTAGCTGCCGTAGCTGCCCTCGAGGCCAGGCGGGAGCGGCGTGGCGCGATGCCCCACCCAGAGCGACCAGGGTACGATGACGATCGCGGCGCCGGCCACGCAGAGCGCCGCGTCGCGCCAGCGCCGCCGCAGCGCGAGCAGCGCCACCATGGCGAGTTCGAACGCCAGCCCGTGCGTGCGCACCAGCGCCAGCGCGCCGGCCGCGAGGCCGACGGCGAGGGCGCGACGCCCTCCCGCCGGCGCGTCGTTCGACGGCGCGACGAGACGCTCGCCGGCGATGAGCGCCGGCAGCAGGCACGCGGCGAACAGCGGCTCGGAGAGCACGAGCCCCGAGAGCAGGAGCATGGGGAACGTGGCGGTGGCGATGAGCGCGGCCGCCGCCGCGGCCGCCGCGCCCCACCCCAGCACGCGGCGCGCGAATCGCTGCGTGTACCATGCCGCGATGCCCGTGAACACGGCGTTGGCGAACAGGAAGAGCATCACGTTGGCCGGAAAGCGCGGCACGATCCGCCAGAGCAGGGCGAGCACGAGGGGATAGCCCGGCGGATAGTGCGCGGCCACCGGCGCGCCGGGCAGGTGCAGAAAGCGGTAGCCCTGTCCCGTGGCGAGCGCCTTGGCGAGGATGACGTACACGCCGTCGTCGTGATACACGCCCACCGCGTACGGTCGCGCGGCCCAGAGCGCGATCGCGACGACGGCGAGTGCCACGATCGCGCTCAGCGCCCACTGCGTTCGTCCGGCCGGCCCTTGGAGGTCCTGTTCCAATACCAGTGATGTCGATGGGATGGGGAAACTCGACCGCGCGTGCCCAAGTATCGCGCGCGGCCGCGTGCCCAGCCACCGGACGCGCGCGGCTGCCGAAGCAAGTACACACTTGCTTGCTCGTGTTCAACCCGCTAGCCTGCGACGCCATGGACATTCGCGATCGAATACTCGAAGCCGCCGCGCGCGTCTACGCCCTGCACGGGTATCGCGGCGCCACCACGCGGCTCATCGCCAATGAAGCCGGGGTCAATGAGGTCACGCTGTTCCGCACCTTCGGCTCCAAGGACACGCTGTTCGAGGAGTTGGCCCGCGGCCAGGCCGAGGCCACCAGCGTGCCGCCGCTGCCCGCCAAGCCGGCGAACCCCGAGCGGGAACTCACCGAGTGGTGCCGCACGGTGCTGGACCATCTGACACAGCATCGCTCCTATCTCCGTAAGTCGATGAGCGAGCTGGAAGAGCGCCCGCTCGCCGCCGCGGCCGCCTGCAAGGGGCCCCACTGCGCGCGGGACGTGCTGGCCGAGTACGTGGAGACGCTGCGCGATCACAAACTGGCGCATCCGGAAGGGGAGACGGGCACGGCGATCTCGATGTTCATGTCGTCGTTGTTCGGCGACGCGATGTGCCGCGACGTGATGCCCGACGCGTTTCCGGAGCCGGCCGAGGAGGCGCCGGGCCGGTACGCGCGTTGCTTTCTGCGCGCCGTGGGCGTGCGCGTGAGCGCCGCGGCGCACGTCGACGCGACCGCGGCGTGATGCCGCGGCCCCATCACCTTTCAACACCCGGGACCATGCCACACCTCATCGCCAGGAGCGCGCACACCGTCGCGCTGATCGGCGTTCTCGCATTCGGCGCCGCGCCGTTGGCGGCGCAGGGCACGGTGAGCGGCCCGCGACGCCTGTCGCTCGACGACGCCATCCGGACCGCCGAGACGCAGAGCGCCACGATCGGGATCGCGCGCGCCGGCGTCACGCGCGCCGGTGGAGTGCTCGATCAGGCGCAGAGCCAGTTCCTGCCGCAGATCAACGCCTCGGCGGGCTACACGCGCACGTTGCGATCGCAGTTCTCGGGATTCAGTCTGGGCGCAGCGCCGGCGGATACGACGGGTCCGAAGACCGAATCGCTGTGCGCGCCGCACATCGCCAGCAGCGCCACCCCCGCCGAACGGCAGGCGGCGCTGGCCGCGGCGGTGACGTGCGCCTCGACGAGCAGCGGACTGTCGAGCTTCCAGAGCGTGGGGTTCGGCGCCGCCAATCAATACGTGCTGGGGCTGCAGCTCTCGCAGAACGTGTTCACCTGGGGCCGGCTCACCGGCCAGCGCACGGCCGCGCTCGCGGGACAGCGCGTGGCCAACATCGAACTCACGGCGCAGCGCGCGCAACTGGCGCTGGATGTGACGCAGGCGTACTACGACGCCGTGCTCGCCGGCCAGCTGGTGACGATCGCCGACTCCACGCTCGCGCAGACCAACGAACTGCTGCGGCAGACCACCGTGGCGCGGCAGGTGGGCAACGCGTCGGAGTTCGACCTGCTCAAGGCGCAGGTGACGCGCGACAACCAGGTGCCGCAGGTGCTGCAGGCCGAGACCAACCGTGACGTGGCGGTGCTCAAGCTCAAGCAGCTGCTCGCGCTCCCGCTGGACGACTCCCTGGAGCTGACGACGCCGATCGAGGACACGCCGGCGCCGGCGCTCACCGGGATCGCCACGGCCGGTACGCCCGACACGAGCGCGGTACGCCGGGCGGCGGTGCGCGAAGCCGCCGAGAACCTGCAGGCGCAGGAAGGGCTGCTCCAGGTGGCGCGCGCCGAGCGGTATCCGGCGTTGTCGCTCACGTCGGGCTACCAGCGGCTGTACTTCCCGCAGAACACCTTCCCGTCGTGGAGCGACTTCCGCGAGAACTGGACGGTGGGACTCTCGGCGTCGGTGTCGCTGTTCAGCGGCGGGCGCACGCACGGCGACGAACTGGTGGCGCAGGCGAGCGTGCAGCAGGCCCGGGCCCAACTGGACCAGACGCGGCAGTACGCGTCGCTCGACGCGCGCGTGGCGCTGAAGCAGTTGGCGCAGGCCGAGGCGGCGTGGCAGGCCAGCGCCGGCACGTCGGAACAGGCGCGGAAGGCGTACGCGATCGACGAGGTGCGTTACAAGGAAGGGATCTCGACGCAGACCGATCTGGCGCAATCGCGGCTCCTGCTGCAGCAGGCGGCGGCCAACCGTGCCCAGGCGGCGCGCAATCTGGCGGTGGCCCGCGTGCGGCTGGCGCTGCTGCGCGATCTGCCGCTGCAGCAGGGCGCGAGCGGCTCCGCCGCCGGCGCGACGACGCAGTCCACGTCGGGCGGCTCGGCGCCGTCGTCGGCCACGCAGACACAGACCACGACACCGACCACCGCCGGCACGGCGGGTCAATCCGGGGGCATGAACCAATGAACGTGAAGGTCCAGACCGCGCGCGCGGCGCGCGCGCTGCTCGCGGCGGCCGTCGTGCTCGGGGCGGCGGCGTGCAAGCGCGACGCCGCGGAGGCGGCGCCGGCCGATTCCGGGGTGACGATCGGCCCCGAGAACATCGCCGTCGTCGAGGCGCGCAAGATCCAGACCGGGCCGGCGATCTCGGGATCGCTCGACGCCGACCAGCAGGCCGTGGTGCGCGCCGAGGTGCAGGGCGCGGTGCTCGAGACGTACGCCGAACCGGGGCAGCGGGTGGCGCGGGGGGCGCTGCTCGCCCGCATCGACGACACGGCGATCCGCGCCCAGGCGTTGTCGGCGCAGTCGGCCGTGGGCACGGCGCAGAATGCCGACGACATCGCGCAACGCAATCTCCAGCGCAGCGAGGCGCTGATGAAGGTGGGCGCGATCGCGGACCGCGATCTCGAAGCGGCGCGCAACGCGGCGATGGCGGCGCAGACGCAGCTCGACAACGCCAGGGCGGTGTACGCCAACGCGCAGAAGACGCTCGACAAGACGCAGGTGCGGGCGCCGTTCGACGGCGTCGTGGCGGCGCGCAACGTGACCGGCGGCGACTTCGTCTCGCCGGGCGGCGCGATGTTCTCGGTGGTCAATCCGGCGACGATGCGGCTGGAGGCGTCGGTGCCGGCCGACCAGTTGGGCGACGTGCGGGTGGGCATGCCGGTGGCGTTCAGCGTGACGGGGTATCCGGGGCGCCAGTTCGTGGGACACATCACGCGCATCAACCCGATGGCCGATCCGACCACGCGGCAGGTGGCGATCCTGGCGCGCATTCCCAACGCCGGCAACTCGCTGGTGGCGGGCCTGTTCGCCGAAGGGCGGGTGGCGAGCGAGACGCACACGGCCCCCGTGGTGCCGATCTCGGCCGTGGACGAGCACGGAGTGCGCCCGTCGGTGATGGCGCTGCGCGGCGGCAGGGTGCGGCGCGTGGAGGTCCAGCTCGGCATCCGCGACGACGTGGCCGAGACGGTGGAGATCCAGAGCGGGCTGGCGGCGGGGGACACGATCCTCGTCGGGGCGGCACGGGGCCTCTCGCCGGATACGCCGGTGCGGGTGAACGCGCCGTCGGACGCGAAGCGATAGCGAGCGAGCCATGGTGATTTCCGATTTCGCGATCAAGCGGCCCCTGGTCACCGTCGTCACGATGCTGGCCCTGGTGGTGTTCGGCCTGTTCGCGCTGTTCAGGCTGAAGACCGACGAATTTCCCGACGTGGCGCCGCCCTACGTGACGGTGGGCATCCCGTATCCCGGGGCGTCGCCCGACGTGGTGGAGAAGCAGGTGCTGAAGCCGGTCGAGGACCAGATCTCGTCGATCAGCGGCGTGAAGCAGGTGACGGGCCAGGCGTACGACGGCTACGCGAGCGTGCTGATCGAGTTCTACTTCGGCAAGGATCTCAACGTCGCCACGCAGGAGACCCGCGACGCGATCTCGGCCATCCGTTCGGATCTGCCCGACGAGATGAAGGAGCCGGTGATCAAGAAGTTCAACGACACCGACCGGCCGATCGTGTCGCTGGCCCTGTCGTCCACGGTGCTGTCTCCGGCCGAGTTGACGCGGCTGGCCGACCCCGACATCACGCGCAAGCTGCGGTCCATTCCCGGCGTGGCCGACGTGGAGGTGTTCGGGAACGTGAACCGCGAGTTGACGGTGGAGGTGAGGCCGACGGCGCTGCAGGCGGCGGGGGTGAGCGTGGCCGAGGTGGTGACGGCGCTCCAACTGCAGAACCTCGCGGCGCCGGTGGGGCGCGTGATCGGCACGCTCTCCGAGCGCTCGATCCGCCTCAAGGGGCGCCTGGACACGCCGGCCGAGTTCGCGCAGCTGGTGGTGGCCGAGCGGAACGGGCAGCTCATCCGCCTGGGCGACGTGGCCAACGTCAAGGACGGCACGGCCGAGCCGCGCACGCTGGCGCTGTACAACGACCGCGAAGCGGTGGGCATCGACGTCAAGAAGGCCACGGGCTACAGCACCACCGACGTGAGCGACAAGATCCGCGCCGCCGTGCGCGAGATCGAGAAGACGCTGCCGCCGGGCACGACGATGGAGCTGGTGAAGGACTCGGGCGTCCGCGTGGACGCGGCGGTGCGCAACGTGGAGGAGGCGCTGGTGGAGGGCGCGCTCCTCACCGTGCTCGTGGTGTTCCTGTTCCTGAATTCGTGGCGGTCCACGGTGATCACGGGCCTGGCGCTGCCGGTCTCGGTGCTGGCGTCGTTCATCGCCGTCTGGGTGATGGGGTTCAAGCTCGAGACGATGTCGCTGCTCGGGCTCTCGCTGGCCATCGGCATATTGATCGACGACGCGATCGTGGTGCGCGAGAACATCGTGCGCCACGTGGAGATGGGAAAGGACCACTACTCCGCCGCGCACGACGGCACCGACGAGATCGGGCTCGCCGTGGCGGCGACCACGTTCTCGATCC
>Ga0307373_10001429_pt1 | contig 44835 bp, 43 predicted proteins | sample OX2MG_FD_202534 | JGI IMG/M metagenome (GOLD analysis project Ga0307373, IMG submission 202534) | Soil microbial communities from Risofladan, Vaasa, Finland - OX-2 | ecosystem: Environmental > Terrestrial > Soil > Coastal area > Acid sulfate soil | place: Finland: Risofladan, Vaasa | collected...
CTGACCCTGGCCACCGCCAAGGGACAACCCGCCCACAAGCCCCCCGTCACCCCCGCGTGTCAGGCGGACCTTTCCGGATGACGCAACGACCCGAGCTTGCCGGACCTATTGACGTGAGGCAACGGGGTGGTAACTCCCGGTAGGTCGTGCTATCGGGCCGTCTTGGCGGCGAGTCGATCCAAGATGCCACGAGCGACGCCGTAGTACCGGCGGAAGATGACCTGCGAGTCGGTCCAGCCGCCGACGACTTGCAACTCGTCGAGGTCGAACCGCCACAGGTTGAGGGCGCTGACCGCGAAGCGGTCGCGCAGGGAATGGCAGGTGTAGCGGTACATCCGCCGAGTGACGAACTCACCCTGCTGCCTACCGGTCCGCACCCTGTCCGGGTACTCGACGAACGGCACCTTCGCGGCGGCCATGGCTGGCAGCCAACAGTTCCGGTAAAAGCGGGACCCGCTCCAATAGCCTCCGCGCGGCGCCGGGAAGAGCAGTGCGTCGGCGTTCGCCCCGGCCGCCTGCTCGGCCCCGGCTGCCGCCATGCGGGCCGCGAGCGCCGCCGGCAGGTCGTAACCGGTGATGGTCGACCCGCCGATGAACACGGCCGTACGGCGCTTGCCCATCTTGGGCACGCCGAGTGTGCCGGTCTTGGCGTTCAGCTGTGCGCGGACCCGGACCTGACGGGTGGCGAGGTTGATGTCGCGGGCGGTTACCGCGAACAGCTCACCCTGGCGCAGCCCGGTGGCCGCGCCGAACTCAGCGAACAACTTGCCGATGGGGCAGCGGGTCTGCAGTGCGTCCCCGATCTCGGCCAGCGTGGCGGCGTCCATGACGTCCTCGACCGGCAGCGTCTCCTCACCGGCGAGCTGCGCCGTTCGCTCTGGCTTCTCGCGGTAGCCGGGCGGCGCCTGCCATTGCACGGCCCGAAGGGCCAACACCTGACCCTCGTCCAGGTAGCCGGTCGTCAAGGCCCAGCTCAGCAGCGCCGAGAGCCGGCGGCGGACCTGCATCCCCTCCTTGCGGGTCGGCGCAAGTTTCACCACCGCCCGGTAGGGGCGCCGACCCCACTCCTCGGCACGCAACTCGCCGAGGACTGGTCGCATGTAGCGGTTCGCGTACCAGACGTAGCCGGCGCGGGTCCCGGGGGACCAAGGCTGGCCGCCCTTGTGTGCCTGACCCGGCGTGAGCCAGGCGTCGAGGACCTCGTCGCCCCGGCGTCGCTGCAGGTCGCCATCAAGGTCGGCATCGAGCCGGCGCAGCTCGAGCGCCATCTTCCGCTCAGCGGTGGTTCGAGTGCGCCCGCCGGACGGCTGCCGTCTGCGGCCGTGTTGCTCGTATTCGAGACGCCAATACGGGTCGCACCACCGGTCCACCGGAGGCAGAGCGCGCACCCTCTCGTCGGCCGATTGGAACGGCGTGTTCTCAGCGGGGTCGGCGTCTAACCTCCTCAGCTCGGCGATCTGTTTGTCGCTGAGATCGGCTTGGATCGCTTGGTGGGACTGGTCGTCGGTGAGCTGGTGGCGGAGCCGAAGGTCGGCGAGCCGGTGATCGGAACCACCATCGTCGATTCGATTCGACTCGGCGATCGGGTCGACGGGAAGGCCCTTTCCTTTGCGGCGCCCTCGTGCCGGACCGCCGGTCGACTGCATTGTTCGCTGGGCCACGGATCACCTCCGCGGGCGTGGCACGCGGGTAGCCTCGGTGTGTGTGGCAAACCGAGTTCGGCGGGCGCGGGTGCCGAGCCGACAGAAGGTCAGTGTGGCAAAACTGTGGCAAACTGGCAAGCGGATGCTCTTTGACGGGAGGTCGCGGCTAGATATTTTCCTTTGGTTTCAAGGGTTTGCCCTCGTAGCTCAGGTGGATAGAGCGTCCGCCTCCTAAGTGGAAGGCCGCAGGTTCGAGTCCTGCCGGGGGCACCGGTCCTGTCAGCTTCCGAACCTTTGGGTGCAGGGGCTGGCTGGCGTTCGGGATCTTGAAGATCGGCTGGATGTCGCTGCGGGCAGCGGCCCGCACCTCGTGGACGAGGGAGTAGTGCAGCTGCTTCTGGGCGCCGGTGTCGCCGTCGGCGATGACCTTCTGTACCCGATGGCGCAAGGCCTCCAGCTCGTCGTGCGTCGGGCCTTGAGGGCTCGCGTCGAGGTCGGCGGCAAGCTGGAAGCGGCGCTCACGCAGTTCCGCTGTCTTGTGGGCCAGGGTTTGGATGCGCTGGCTGCACGCGGCCTCGGGCAGCGTGCCGGCTTCGAAGGCGAGCAGGTAGCGCTCGATGGCCTCTTCGGTCTTGCACAGCTCGCCGTCGAGGGCGGTGAGTTCGTCACGGACTCGGTGTTGTTGTTCACCGGCCCGGTCCCGCCCGGCGGCAAGGGCGTCATCAACGAGGTTGGTGTTGGTGAACGTGTCGAGAAGCCGGTCGAGGACCGCCCGGTCGAGTTGCTCGGCGTCGCATGAGCCGGCGCCGTGGCGGTGGCGGGTGTAGTACCGGTACCGCTACCGGTACCGGTACCGGTACCGGTAGCGGTTGCCGTTGGCGGCACCGCCGACGAAGCGGGCACCGCAGCGGGTGCAGGTGTTGAGTCCAGCGAGCAGGTAGTCCGAACCGGTGGCGGCCCGCTGGGCATGGTCCTCGCCACGGGCGATGAGGATCTGCTGGGCGGCATCGAACGTCGCCTGTTCGACGAGCGGCGGGTGCGGAGCGGCGTGGTAGCTGTCTCGGAAGTAGACCTCGCCGAGGTAGGCGCGGTTGCGCAGTGCCGTGAGGACCGCTGGCATGTTCCAGGGCCGTCCGGCTTTGGTGCGGTGGCCGCGTTCGGTGAGCCAGTTGCCGATCGACCGGGCGCCGAGGTGCTTCTTGGTGTACAGGTCGAAGATGACCCGCACCAGCGGCGCCTCGTCCGGGTGGATCTGCAGGTGGCCGGAGGCGTGGCCGATCGTGTAGCCGAAGGGCCTGGAGCCGCTGCGCCATTCGCCACGTGCAGCCTTGCGCTCCATGCCGGCGATGACACGGTCGATGATCGTGGCACGTTCGAATTCAGCGAAGACGCCAAGCATCTGCACCATCATCCGGCCGGCGGCGGTGGTCGTGTCGAACGGCTCGGTGGCCGAACGGAAGGCGACGCCAGCGGCGTCCAGTTGTTCCAGAAGCGTGGCGAGGCCACGCACGGAACGGGCGAACCGGTCGACCCGGTAGACGAGCAGCAGGTCGTCGCGGTGCGCTCGGGCCTCGGTCAGCGCTCGTTGGAGGTCGGGCCGCTCGGTGGCGGCGCCGGAGGCCTGGTCGGTGAAGGTACGCACCAGGGTCCAGTCCGGCTGGGACTCGATGTAGGCGCGCAGTCGTTGCTCCTGGGCTTCCAGCGAGTAGGGCTGGTGGGCTTCGTCGGTGGAGATGCGCCGGTAGATGGCGACACGCATTGGTTCGGCTCCTTGGGTCACAGGCTCGCCGCGGCCGGGTGAACCTGCTTGAGGAGGGCTCGACGGGTCGGCGAAGTCAAGTCGGCCAGCGGACTGGCCAGGCGCCCGCCCCGCCAGGCTGCGTGTGGTACCGGCGGATCGTGTCGAGCTGGAGCGCTTGCCGGCAGGGATCGGTCAGCTGTCCTGGTCGGGCTCTTCCCCCGCGGTTGGCCGGAACAGGGGGGCAAGAAGCTCGGCCAGGGCGGCGAGGGCGCGCTGCTCATCCTCCGGTGGCAGCGGCACGAACTGGGGCGGGTGGACGACGAGTGGCCCCCGCGGTTGCCGGTAGCTCCGCCGCCGAGCCGGAGGATCGCCATTGTGGCGGTCGCTCCATTGGACTAGTCAGTGACCCCCGTCGTCGAGGGTGTGACCGTCGTCCCGGTTTGAGCGACTTTGATCACTTCGCCGCGTTGGGTGGCGGGCCACCGAGGTCAGGTGGGCGCGCAGCCGGGCCGGGTCGGGGATCACGATGCGGCGATGGTCCCCGCCGAGGAGGCCCTCGTGCCTCAGGTCGGTCAGGGCCCGGGCCACCGTCTCGCGCACCGCACCGCACCGCCGGCGTCGGCAAGCTGCTGGTTAGTGATCTCGCAGACTGCACCCTCATTGTCACCCGGGCGGAGAACGGCCAGGGTGAGCAGGTGGCGAAGCACCCGCTCCCCCACCGAGCCGAAGGCGGCCAGGGTCGTCTCGTGGAGAATGTCGTCGAGGTGCCGTGCGAGCTGCTCGGCCACGGCCACGCCGAGGGTGGGCTGGGTACCTCGGAGCTCTTCCAGCCGGCTCCTCGACAGCCGGAGCAGCCGGACGTCGGTGACGGTCTGGAGGTCGAGGGGAAAGCGACGGCCGGCCAGGCGGTCCAGACCGACCATGTCGCCCGAGCGCAGGTAGGAGACGGCGAACCGGCGTCCGTCGTAGCTGGCGATGGACACCCGCAGCAGCCCGGCCACAACCAGCCCCAGCGGCGGGTCGTACAAGAAGCGCCCGGCGGGCAACTCCGAGCGGACCGCACCCTCGAGGACGGCGTCCCGAAGCGCCGGTGCCAGCCGCGCCAGAACACTGCGCTCGGCGGCCCGGCGGACCTCGGCCGCATCAAAGGGATCCGCGTCGCTCGACACCCTGGGTGATCACTCCGCTACTCGCTGAGGAGGCCGTCGCCCAAGTCTCGTCCCCGCCAGGCGACCCCGCCCGCCGGTCAGCCCAAGCGACGGCAACGCGGCGACCGGGTCGCTGATCTCGAGCTCCCCGAAGCGGCGCAGCGCGCCGACCCGCTCGCCCATCACGGCGACCAGCCGCTTGCCGGTCGGGGCTCCGAGCACCGCCCAGCAAAACCGCAGCGCCACAACGACTTCCGGACGCGTAGCGCGCTGGCCGCGGCCGGCGCGCTACGGACCACCTTCGGCCGCAACGCGGCAGCCAACGCCCTACGGGCATGGTTGCGATGCCAGCCCCGTGGTGGCGCATAACTCGTCGAGGCTCTTGCCCTTGTCGGCCCTTGCTCGCCCGCTTATACCGGGTCGCGATCGTCTTCGTCACCGGCCTGATCAGGCCCTACCGGCAACCGGACCCGGAGCCTGGGAGGCGCGCTCTACGCGCATTTCTCGATGAGTCAACGACCCCACCTACGCGCGCATTTTTGATGAGTCAACGCGACCCGTTGACCTTGAACCTGGTTCGTGGCTAGCATGCGCTTTGCGGTGATTTGACCTGCTGTCACCGGCTTCCGGGGGGGTTTCGAATGCCGGCACGGAAGCTCGACAAGGAGCGGGACGGCGATCGTCTTGGCATCTGGTGGACCCGCCGGCGGGTCATCGCGGGGGTCGTCGCGATGCTGTTGGCCGGCTTGTCCCTTCCCGCGTCGGCGGGGTCGGGCACCAGTCTCACGTGGACCGAGACCGGTTCGCTGAACCAGGCCAGGTGGCTCGCCACCGCGACCCTGCTCCAGTCGGGCGACGTCCTGCTGGTGGGTGGGACCGACGGCAACAAGTCACTGGCGGGGGCCGAGCTGTACGACCCGCAGACCGGTCAGTGGACGCCGACCGGGTCGTTGGCGTTGGACCGGCTGGATCATGTCGCGGCCCTGCTCCCCGATGGCGACGTCTTGGTGGCGGGGGGCACGAGCCTGTCGCTCGGCTCCCGCTCGTTCAGCACCGAGATCTACTCGCCGACCACCGGGACCTGGCACACTGGGCCGGACATGAACTACCCGCACTCCGCCGCCGCGGTCGCGACGCTGCCCGACGGTCGGGTGCTGGTCGCGGGCGGCGCCACCAGCGACGTGCCGCGGGTGCCGGGCGTCGAGGAAATGGACGCCTCTCCGACGGCAGGCGGGCCGTCGGAGTTGTACGACCCCACGACCAACACCTGGCAGGTAACGGGACGGATGCTCCAGTCGGACCAGTGGCTGCAATCCGTGGTGCTCCCGGACGGCCGGGTCCTCGTCGGCTGCGGAAACGACCCGGGCGACTTCGAGATCTACAACCCGGGCGCGGATCCGACGACGGGATTGACGGGGTTGTGGCAGCTGACCGCGCTGGATCCCCACCTGCGCACGCACTGCGCGATGAGCCTCCTGCCCGACGGCCGAGTCCTGGTCGTCGGCGGCGACAACCACACCTACGTGCCGTCCGTGCCCCAGGAATTTTCCTGGTCCCCCTCCGGCACCATCACTATCGGCGGCGGCAACGTCTCGACCGTCGGCGGGGAGGTCCTCGCGAGCATCTACGACCCGGTCGCGAACACCTGGACGGACACGGCCCCGCTGCCCGCGCCCCGGGTGGCACCGCTTTCGGTGCGTCTCGCCGACGGCAGGGTACTCGTCCTCGGCGGTACACAAGGGCAAGACTTAACGAGCACAGAGGTCTACACCCCGTCGACGGGCACGTGGACGTCGGGCGGTTCGCTTCTGGTCGGTCGTAACGACCCGATCGCAACCCTGCTGACCAGTGGACAGGTTCTGGTCACCGGTGGTGGCCTGCCCAGCTCGAACCTGGTTGGCACCCCACTCGCCGAATCCGAGATCGGCACCCCGTAGCCGCCCGACCAGTGTCCGCACCAGCGCGGCGGCGACGACCGACGGCAAGGCTCTGCAACTATCGATCGGGTAAGCGTCGTCACGGGGGGCGCGCGCCACACATCCGGTAGTCGAGAGCACGATGGTTGCAGTCGCGTCATTAGCGCCACGGGGACGTGGTCTTGGTGGGTTGATTGTGGCGTGGGCAAGCGTGCCCAGCGCGCACCGAATCCGCAGGCCACCTTTGGACCCTGGAGAGTGCGCGATGTCGTCAGGTTGCTAGTTCGTTAGCTTCCGACCGCCCTGGGCATCACGTCGACGAAGTGGCACAGGGTCGGCAGCGGGATCGGCCTTGCTGCGCGACTCGTACGGCCCTGCGGACTAGGCCTCCGCCCGCCGGTGCGACATTCGGGCAACTCTTTCGGGCACGCCGGCCCACGCGTCCCGAACACAGCGGGCTGATTCGCTTCAGGCGAGTGGCGGAAGCCAAGTGAATCAGATAATCTGATCCAATGCGCGAGGTGACGGCCACCGAGGCCGCCCGACGATTCTCCGCCCTGCTGACGGCGGTGGAAAAGGGCGGCGAGACCTTTCTGGTTACCCGCGGGGGGCGGGTCATCGCGCGGATCGAGCCGGCCGCGGGCACGTCCGGCGCGGCCGTCAAGGCACTACTGCGCCACTACCCGAAAGACGACGCCTGGTCTCGCGAGTTGAGCGATGTGCGCGGCCTGTTGAGCACGCAGGAGCGACCGTGGCCCGACTGATCCTCGACAGCACGGTGATCATCGCGGCCGAGCGCAGCGTCAAGGTGCTCAATCAGCTCATCTCCGACGACGACGACGTGGCCATCGCGGCCGTCACGGCCGCCGAAATGCTGGTTGGCGTCGAACTTGCCGACGATGCGCGCCGCGCCAGCCGCACCGCGTTCGTCCGCAGCGTTCTGAACACGATCCCGGTCGAGGAATACGACCTGGACGTGGCCCGCGCGCACGCGCCACTGCTCGCGCACACGCGCCGAACCGGGCGTCCTCGCGGGGCCCACGACTTGATCATCGCGGCCACTGCCATCGCGCGGGAGCGCATCGTGGTCAGCGCCGACGTGACAGCGTTTCACGACCTGCCAGGCGTCGCCTTCCGCGCCTCCTGAAGCTTAGGCGCGACTCTGTTCGTCTCACAGCCCAATTCCCGCCGATCAGACCCGGCGCACCCCAAGCCGTGGTACCCGGCCAGCCGGTCGGCGTCCTCCGGTACCAGACGCCCGAGGGTTGGCGCTGTATGGCAGTCACGAACAGGGACGACGAGCGTGGCATGCTCGACGGTCGGCTGTCCGATCCCCGCTGGTCAGAGACCAAAGCGATGCAGACCATGCTTAGCCTCCGGACCAGTGGTGGCCGCCTGGGGCCGGACTTGATCTAGCAGCCGCTACCCCACCTGACCGGCTCGCTGCGGTCACGACGACTGGACGTCAGTTGTGAGCAAGCATCCGTATGACCTGCTCGTGGTCGGCTCCGGTGGCGCGGCGATGAGTGCGGCGATCACCGCCCGGCAGGCTGGCAGGACTGTGCTGCTCGTCGAGGCCAAGACGCTCGGTGGGACCTGCGTGAATGCCGGCTGCGTCCCGAGCAAGGCGCTGTTGCGCTTCGCCGCCCACCGCGCCGAAGCTGCCGCCAACCCGTTTGTCGGCGCACCGACCTCCGCCGGGCCCGTCGAGCTGGGCGCGCTGATCGGGCAGAAAGACGAACTCGTCGGCCGCCTCCGCTCCGGCAAGTACGCCGCGGTCGCCGACGCCTACGGCTTCGAGGTCCGGCCCGCCGCCGCCGCATTCGCCGACGACGGCACGTTGGCCATCGACGGCCGGCCCCTGGAAGCCACCAACTACCTGCTCGCAGCCGGCGCTGAGCCGGCCCGCCCGGACCTGCCCGGTTTGGACCGGGTCGACTACCTCACCTCCACCACCGCGATGGAACTCCTGGAGCTACCGGATTCGCTGGTAGTGATCGGCGGCGGCTACGTCGGGATGGAGCAGGCACAGCTGTTCGCCGGCCTGGGGGTGCGGGTCACGCTGGTGGGCAGGCTGGCGCCCAACGCGGAGCCCGAACTTCGTGAGGTGATGCGCACCGCGTTCGGACGGGAAGGCATCCGGGTCGTGGAGCACCGCGCCCTCGCGGTCGAAGCGGCCGGCAACGGGGATGGCGCCGCCAGCCAGGTCACCGTAGTCACCGATACCGGGCTGCGCGTGGCCGCCGGCCGACTGCTCCTGGCCGCCGGGCGCACGCCGCGCACCGCAGGGCTGAACCTGCCGGCTGCCGGAGTCAAGACCGACCAGCGGGGTTTCATTGTCGTCGATGCCCAGCAGCGCACCACGAACCCACGGGTGTTCGCCGCCGGAGACGTCACCGGCGGTCCCCAATACGTCTACGTCGCCGCTGCACAGGGTCGGGTCGCCGCCTTGAACGCCTTCGGCGCAAGTGATGCCGTGGACTACGCCGGGCTCCCCGCGGTGATGTTCACCCGGCCGCAGCTGGCCTCCGCCGGACTGAGCGAAGAGCAGGCTCTAGCCGCCGGGTACGACTGCGAGTGCCGAACCCTGTCGTTGGCCGACGTGCCCCGCGCCCTGGTCAACTTCGACACTCTTGGCGCGGTCAAGCTCATCGCGGACGGCGCTTCCGGCCGCCTGCTGGGGGTGCATGCGGCCGCCGAAGGCGCCGGCGAACTGATGCTCGCTGCCACCTACGCGATCCGAGCCCGGATGACAGTGCGCGACATGGCGGATACCTGGGCGCCGTACCTGACCATGGCCGAGAGCCTCCGCCTGGCCGCGAAACTGTTCGCGCCCGGCGAACGACTCCCCACCTCCTGCTGCGCCTGACCCGTTTCGGCCCGAGAACCTCGGGCGTGATCGGCGCCCTGGGCAGGCCGATGAACCGCGCCGCGCGACGGCGTCCCCGAACGGGCTCAACGGCCGAGCCCGGCGCCGCCGTGGCGCAGCGGATGCGGAACATGAAGGCGCAACGGCACGGTAACCCGAATGTTCTCTTGCCTGCGACCGGCTAGGGCCGTTGATTCCCGCACCAGCGTCGAGGAGGGACTATCCCATGACCCCTGAGGTACGGCACCATCGTCGGCTGAACGGGTGGCGCATGGCAGCGACCGTAGGCGCGGTCGCGGCGCTTGTGGCTGCCTCGATCGCGGCCACCGGAGCGACTTTCGCCGCGGCCGCAACAGGCTCGGTGTCCCCTCGCGCGACCGGGGAACTGGACTGCAACGGGTACTCGACGATCCAGACCTCCGTGCGCCCCGGATTCGTCTGCGCCGACCTGCACGGCGCGAACGGGGGCCGCTTCTACGACAACGGCTGGTACATCGGCCACGAAGAGCCGACCATCCAGTTTCTGTCTACCGCACCCGGCACCGGCGACAACGTGACCTGGCGCCAGCAATTGCCCCTGGAGCCCACGGTCGCGCCGACCGACAACAGCCCAGCCAATCCGGTAACTCACAGTTTCGAGCTCACCGTCGCCCCGTGGTTCTCGATGATGATGTGCGACCCGAACTCCTACCTGGAAACCCCGTGCAATCCGCAGAGCGATACCAACGCCACGTCGTACGGCGGCGAGGGCGGCGGCAGTGCCTTCATGGAGATGCAGTTCTACCCGCCCGGCTCGCCGCCGTTCATCAACGCGATCAGCTGTGACGACACGCACTGGTGTGCGGCCTTGACCATCGACAGCCTCGAGGCCACGAACAACTTCGCCTATATCAACCCGGCCTGCACAGAGCCGGTGAACTTCGGGTTCATCGAACGGGACACGGCGGCGAACAACGACAACCCGGCACCGAGCGGGCCGCCCAGCCCGCAGCTGGCGGATGCCTCGACGTTCATTCCGGACGGCGGAACGCTGCTGATGAATCCGAACGATCAACTGAGCGTGCACATGTACGACGCACAGGTTCCGGGCGAACGCAGCGGAACGAACGCCTTCAAGGTGGTGGTCGACGACCTGACGACCGGGCAGACCGGTTCCATGCAGGCCTCCGCGGCAAACGGATTCATGAACACCAACTACGTGACCTGTGCCGGTACCGCTTTCAACTTCCAGCCGGAGTTCAACACCGCCTCGTCGGCGAACATCAGCCCATGGGCGGCGCTGCAGGCCAACATCAACACCGAGTTCGAGACCGGGCACTTCACGCCCTGCTCGTCGATCTACCGGACCGCCGGCGGTAGCGGGACCAAGGAGGAATGCATGGGCGCCTACGAAACGGCGGCCGGCCCGGACAACTCAAACCCCGAGAACAACAGCAAGTACATCGGCGCGCATTACGTTTCCAGCGGCAACGACGGATTCTGCGCCGTTAACGGGCAGACGTTCCCCGGTCTCGGAGTGGGCGGTGCCACGAGTGACCCGGTGACGGTGACCGGCTGCGACGACTTCTACAACGGGGGGGACCTCGACTACGACGGGACGCCGTACTACCCGGACTGGCCGAGCGGCACTTCCGCGACTTCCTTCCCGTCGACCATGATTCAGCAGCAGCCCGTCTCGGGTAGCTCCACCTATTCGCAACTGAGGGTCGAGACCGACCTGGCCGCAACCGAGTACACCTGCAACACCGCCAGCTACCCGGGGCTTACCGGTTGCACCGCGCCCCCACCGGGGCCGGGGAACTTCTACCCTTACTGGTCGCAGAACACGCTGAACTCGACGTGTGTCTTCGAGTTCGGTCAGGTGCCGGGCAACACGTTTAGCCAGGCTGGCGCTGCTCCCGATAGCCAGTACGGCACGCCAAGCAGCCGCTACTTCGGGAACCTCGCCGGTCCGGTGCAGTCGAATCCCTGTGCGGTCAGCGGAGGCGGCGGAGGCGGCGGCAAGAAGCACTGACCCGGCGGGCCGCCAGACCTGAGCCGGAGGCAACGAGCGCTCCCGGCTCCGCCCTGGCGCTGAGGGCTGTGCGGCCGGTAGTACGTACATGCGTACAATCGCGTCCGTGCTTGATGCTTGGCGAGGCGAATGGACGCGCAGTCCGGTGCCCGTGTTGGACCGCGCCAGTCCGATGCCGCTGTGGGCCCAGCTTCGTGACGGGCTCGCCCGCCGGCTGGACGCCGACGAGTTCGCCGCGGCCTTCCCGAGCGAGGCGGAGCTGGCCCGTGTGTATGGAGTGTCCCGCCAGACGGTGCGGCAGGCGCTCCAGGACCTTCGCGCCCGGGGCCGGGTGGTGGCCGAACGCGGCCGGGGGAGCCGCGTGGTCGGTGGCGGCCAGATCGATCAGCCGTTAGGTGCCCTGTACAGCCTGTTTCGAGCCGTGGAGACCGCCGGCCATCGATCGCGCAGCCTGGTACGAGTGCTGGAGGAGCGTCGCGACCCGGTTGCGGCCGCTCATCTGGGCGTGGGCAAGGCCTCCCCTCTGGTCTTCCTCGAGCGGCTCCGGCTGGCCGACGGCGAACCGCTCGCCTTCGACCGGTTGTGGATGCCGGCCCAACTCGCCGCTCCCTTGTTGGAGGCTGATTTCACCCACGCCGCGTTCTACGACGAGTTGGCTAGCCACTGCGGTCTGCGCGTGCAGCAGGGTGGCGAGCGGATCTATGCGGAGGTGCCGACGGTGGCCCAGCGCCGTCTGCTCAGCATCGGGCCCCGGATCGCGGTATTCCGGATCGAGCGGCTGGCCACCTGGCGCAGCCAGCCCGCGGAGTGGCGGATCACCCACGTCCGTGGTGACCGGTTCAGCCTGTCCGCGGAGTGGTCTCCGGAACACGAGTACAGCATGCATGCCGCTCCCGGCGCGATCAGGAGCGCCGGATGACCAGCGGCCGGGACGAACCGTCGGGCGCCGGCAGCCCCGCTGGACCACCCGAGTCCGCCATCCCGAGTGCGCCCGCATCCCGCCACGTGCGATTTGTCGAACTGCTCGCCGGGATCATCGTGTTCGGCGCGGCCGGGCTAGGCTTCGCGGCGCTCGGCGGCGCCGTTGGCTTGCTGTTGGTCGTGTTCACCGAGGCAGCGGCTCTCGCGCTGCTTTCTCGGTGGTCGGTGTGGGAGTAGATCCCCTGGGGTCGGAGTCGCGACATCGTCTTTGGAGCCGGCTACTCGTCGAGCCGGCCCGGCCCGCGTGCATCCGAACCTGGCCGAACGCCCACTGGCTGGTAGTCGGCACTGTCTGTGTCGGCGCTGTGATGGGTCAGCTCGACGCAAGCATCGTCAGCTTGGCCCTCCCGACCCTGCAGGAGGCATTTCACGCGTCGCTGGACCAGGTGGAGTGGGTGGCGCTCGCATATCTCCTGGTCCTGGCCGCGACCGTGGTCGCGGTCGGGCGGCTCGCCGACATGGTCGGCCGGAAGCTGCTCTACATCTACGGCTTCGTCGTGTTCACCGTTGCGTCGGTGGCCTGCGGATTGGCTCCGAACCTCCCAACGCTGGATGTGTTCCGTGCGGTGCAGGCGCTCGGCGCGGCGATGTTGCAGGCGAATTCGGTTGCGCTGATCGTGACCGCCCTGCCGCCGGGCAAGCTGGGCCGAGGGATCGGGGTCCAGGGCGCCGCACAAGCGGTCGGGCTGGCCCTGGGACCCACCGTCGGCGGGGCGCTGATCGGGATCGGAGGCTGGCGGCTGATCTTCCTCGTGAATGTCCCGGCCGGCCTGATCGGGATCCTGCTCGGCTGGTTCCTCCTGCCCCGGAGTCGAGGTCTGGCCCCGCGGGTTCGGTTCGACTGGACTGGCCTTGCCCTGTTCGCCCCGGCTATAGGTGCACTGTTGGCCGCGCTCTCATTGGGTAGCCGCGGAAGCTTTACCTCTCCGGCAGCGCTCGGCTTGGCCACCACCGCGGTTGGTTGCTCGGTTGCCTTCGTCCGCTGGGAGCGCCGGGCAACCGCACCCATGATCGACTTCGAGTTGTTTCGTCGGATGCCTTTCGCCGCGGGGATCGCTTCCGGGCTGCTCTCGTACCTGGTGCTGTTCGGGGTGCTCTTCATCACCCCGTTCTTCATCGAGTCCGTGCTGCATGCGAGCCCCACGCGCACCGGCCTCGAGCTAGCCGTCCTCCCCGTGGCGCTCGGGGCGTCGGCCCTGTCAACCGGCCGGCTCAGCGACCGGCTCGGCGCCCGGATCCCGACGGTCGTCGGGATGACGCTGACCGCGGTTGGGCTAGCGCTGGCCGCCCTGGTCCATACCGGGACCGTGGTTCTGCTCAGCGAGCTGGCGGTCGTCGGCGTCGGCCTCGGCGCGTTCACCCCAGCCAACAATGCCGCCATCATGGCCAGCGCCGCGCGCCACCAGGCTGGCGTGGCCGGTGGGGTGCTCAACATGACCCGCGGTGTGGGGACCGCGCTTGGGGTCGCGGTTAGCGGACTGGTGTTCGGGCTAGTCGCCGGGCACCGCTCCGGGCTAGGGCCCGCCGGATCGACCGGCCGCGGGTTCAGCGCCGCCCTGCTCGTCCTGGTAGGCCTCTCGATGGGAGCGGCACTGATCGCGGCCCTGCCGTCGCGCGCTCGGCCCCGGCAGCGGGCGATGGCTCGGGTCGCGTGACCGCGCCGGAGCGGCTGCCGGAGGTCCGGGGCCACCCGAGGGGCGCCGAGCCGGTGAGGCAGCCCCGAAGCCGCCGCGTTGCCAGACGATGGCCGGTCCGGCTGGCGCCCGAGGCAGTCCTCCTGGTCGCCGCCTACGCGGCCTACACCGTGATCCGCGACTCGGTCCAGGGGTCCGCCCCGGTGGCAGTCGCCCGCGGACGGGCCATTCTGCATCTCGAAGCGGTCCTCCACCTCGATCCTGAACACGCGTTCAACAACTACCTATCCGCGCACCCGGTGATTGCCCAGATCGCCGACTACTACTACGCGACCGGGCATTTCCTGATCACGATCGCCGTGCTGGTGGCGGCTTACTCACGAGCTCCGCATATCGCGCGCCGCTATGCGGCCGCATGGTTCGCCATGAACCTGATCGGCTTGCTCGGCTTCTGGCTATACGCGTTGGCGCCGCCACGGCTGCTTCCCCACGCGGACTTCGTCGACACGGTCCTGAGATTCGGCACGTGGGGGGGCTGGGGCCAACACTCGGTCGCCGCCGTGTCGAATCAATACGCGGCGATGCCGTCCCTGCACACCGGTTGGGCTGTCTGGTGCGCCGTGACCATCTGGGCGCTCACCCGGGCGCGGTGGCTCCGAGTGCTCGCCGCCGCCTACCCGGTTCTCACCGTCGTCGTGGTGCTCGGCACCGCCAATCACTACCTCCTCGACACCATCGCCGGAGCGGCCACCACCGCCGCCGGTTTCGGTGTCGCACAGGCGGGTGTGTGGCTGCAGGCCCGATTTGCAGGGACCCCGAAACTCCCGGCGACTGGCGGACGGGGCGCACCAACGCCGCCCTCCCTTCCATGAGCCGCGGCAAGGCGGCAGCGGGGCTGGGTCTGCGGCCCAGTGGGTCAAGCCACGGGGGTGCCGAACCGTCCAAAGTGGTGCTCGGCTCGCCGTCCCCGGCAACGCGATAGCGGGTGTCGAGGTCGGCTTATCCCTCCATCGTCACGCCGGCGGATTCGAGGGGCGGCGGTCCCGGTCCCGGCGGAGCACAGCCGTGGGAGGGATCGCCGAGCCGTTGATGCCGGAGCCGTCCAGCCGGGCCTCGTCTGCGCCGGTAATAACGAGCCAGCCGGTCGGGACCGGGTCGCACTGCTCAAGGGGCCAACACGGATGTCGCGCCAGGTAGGCGTGCCGGCGACGGATCACCACCGGGTAGGCGAATCGGTCCAGGAAAGGAGTGTGGAACCACAGTCTTAGCCACCAGGGCGCGGCGGACAGATCCAGGACAGCCCGTAGCCGCGGGGAAGAACGTTCCAGCCATCGATCTTCATAACGGCATCATGCGCCCCCGGCGCGCTCGGGTCGACGCGAATTCCGGGCTCCGTCGCGGCCGGGTACCGACTCGACCCTTCGCTGCCAGCGCCTACAGTGCGGCGACTGGAGGTGCTCCCAATGATCGGACGTCGGGGCCTGCGGTGGCTGGCGCTAGCCGGAGTCATGCCAATTGCGCTGGCCACCGGTGGGCCTGCGGTCTCGGCGACGGCACCGAGCCACGGGGCTGCATTTCTGGCGGGTGCCGCGGTCACGGACTTCACCCCGCCGCTCGCTGGGCAGATCGACCCCGCGGACTGCGCAGCAGGCACGGCGCTGGCCTCGGTCTACAGCGGCCCGCGCCAGTTCGCCTTCGAAGAGCCCTACGTCGATCAGTCGCACGTTGGCCACTACGTCCTCGGTGACCCCTACCTGGACTGCAACCACAACGGCCGCTGGGACGGAGACCTACTCGGCGGGGGCGGTAGCACACCGCGGTTCTACGACCACGTTGCGGACCCAGTAACGGCGCGCGCCCTCGTGGTGAGCAACGGCAGGCAGGAGATCGCGGTAGAGGTAGTAGATCAAGAGGGATTGTTCAACGTCTACCAGGCGCGCATCCGGGCGGAGGTGGCCGCGGATGGCTACCACCTGGATGGCATCTTCATCTCCGCCACGCATGACGAGTCCGCGCCGGACAGCCTCGGGTTGGGCGGGGTGAACAGCGCCACGTCGGGAACGAACGACTATTTCGTGGATTACCTCGTACACCAGTCCGCATTGGCCATCGAACACGCCGCGGCGCACCTGGTGCCGGCTCATCTGAAATTCGCGGAGGCGCTCGAACCGGCCGACCTGCGGCAGTGCTGGTCGTCTTACCCGTTTGTCGACGACCAACTGATGCCGACCGTGCAGGCGGTGGCGAACAGCGGATCGGTGATCGCCACACTGGCCGACGTCAGCCAGCACGCCGAGACCCTTGGCTTCAACCCCAACCCGGTGCAGGCGGACTGGGTGAGTGCGGACTGGCCGCATTTCTTCCGGGCCGAGCTGCAAGCCCGATTCGGTGGCGTCGGCATCGAGATGGCCGGATCGGTCGGCAGCAACGAGACACCTGCCGTGTTCTCCGGTCCGATCTCCCGCGTTCCGCAGAAGTACTTCTCCGCGGACCACCCGGCCGGATGCCGCACGCTGTTCGCCGCCAATGGCGCCATGGTCCCGCTTGGCTATCAGGAGGAGACAGCGACCCTGGGTCGCCAACTCGCCGACGCCGTAGCGGGTGCGATCGCCGACTCGGGAACGTGGTCGGCTACCAACCGGATCTGGGGCGCTCGGACGACGATCTGCGTGCCGCTGGCCAACTTTCTTTTCTCGGCGGCCGCCGCGGCCGGGGTCTTCGCCGAACGCCCCGGCTACACCCCCGGCTGCGCGGCGCAGGTCCCGACGCTACCGAACGGCTCCTCCGCCGGGACATCGGTCCTGAGCGAGGTGGCGGCTTTCCGAATCGGCGACGGGGAATTCGTCTCGATACCGGGGGAGGTCTTCCCCTTCACCTTCTTGCGCAGCTTCCTCCAAGCCCCGGACATGTCCTATCCGCAGTTCCCCCTGCCGCCGTGGCTGATCCCGCACATGCACACGCCTTACCGGTTCGTCGATGGGCTCGCCGAGGACATGATCGGCTACATCTTCCCGCGCGGGAACGGGGTGGGCGTTCCCGGTGAGTACCCGGTGACCAACCCGCAGGCCAGCGGCACGGATCGGTTCGACTGCGGTCACTCCGACGACTCAGAGTCCGCGAGCTCGCAGGCCGGCGACATCATCGGGGCTGCGCTGGTCAGCGTCCTGGACGCCGAAGGCGGTCCCGCGGAAGACATCCAGCCGGGACGTTACGTGCTGCCCGATGGGCTGATTTCTCCAGACCCGCTCGGCACCCCGGGTTCGGTCAAGTGCTCGCTCGACACGCTGTTCCACCCGGACGGGCCGGCGGTTGCGGTCTGGCTGCCCGGAGGCGTCATCGTGCGACCGGCCGCCTGGTTGTCGTTATCCGGCCGCCCGCAGCTCCGTGCGGACCGGAACACGCGCGGGTGGATCGGGGCCGCCGGGACCCACCACTGGCTGGATGTCTTCGGAGCCCTCCGATCCCCGACCCGGGTGTCCCTTGCCGGGGCCGCGGGCCCCGGCAAGGTTCGGGGCGGTGCGGGAACCCTGGCGTTGACCGGCTCGACGGGCCGACTGGGGCTGGCGGGCCTGGTGCTCCTGTCGATCGGTCTCGCGCTGGGCTTACGTGGGCGCCGCCAAAACTGATCCCCGGCTCCGGAGATCGGGACCATCGTCGCCGGGGGGGCGGCCGGATGAGAACGGCCGGTCAGGGCGAGACCGACGTGCTGACCTCACCCGCCGGTTCCCGCAACGGTGGCGCGTCCAGCCCACAGTGGTAGCCGACGCCCGGTCCGTCGAGCCGCCGGGCGGGGTTACGAATGGTCACCGCCGCGATGGCTCCACCGACGGCGCAGACCACCGCGCCGATCAGGCAGGCGGTCCGGAATCCGGGTGCGAACACGGCCGGATGCAGGTACGCCGAGCCACTGAGGCCGGATGCCGCCGGCAACACCGCGACTGCGATCAGTCCGGCGGTCCGGGCAACGTCGTTGTTGACGGCCGATGCCATTCCGGCCCGTTGCACCGGCGCGCTCGCGAGCGCGGTCGCGGTGAGTGGGGCAACCGTCACCGACAGGCCAAGCCCGAAGACCAGTACCGCGGGCAGCACCTCTGGTAGGTATCCGCCCGAGGCGGTGATCCGGGAGAAGAGGGCGAGCCCCGCGGCCACGACGAGTGGTCCCACGCTCATCTGAAGCCGGGGGCCGATCCGGCTCGCCAGCGCCCCGGAGCGAGCGGATAGCACCAGCATGCAGGCCGTGACCGGAAGCAGGGAGGCGCCGGCCCGCAGCGGGCTGTAGCCGGCTACCTGCTGGAGTTCGACAGGAAGCAGGAACAGGGTGCCGCCGAGCGCCCCGTACACCGCGAAGGTCACCAAGTTCGTTGCGGTGAACTGCCTCGATCGGAACAGTCCGAGCGAAAGCAACGGGTTGGTGGCGAGGCGCTGCCGGACCACGAATCCGACCAGCAGCCCGACCCCACCGACCAGGCCGCCCACTACCGTGGCCGCCGTCCAGCCGGCGCTGGGGCCGTCGATCAGGCCGGCGCAAAGGGCGCCGAGGCCCAGCGTGGCCAGGGCCGCACCGGTGCCGTCGATCCGTCCGCTCGCGGCTTCATCCCGGCTCTCGGGGACGTACCGACGTGAGATGACGACGACCGCAACCGCGAGTGGCAGGTTGATGAAGAAGATCAGCCGCCACGACACCGCAGAGATGAGCCAGCCACCGACGAAGGGGCCCAGCGCCGTCGCTAGACCCCCGAGACCCGACCACGCGCCGATCGCGCGAGCCCGGTCGGCGGGCCGGAAAGACGCCTCGAGCAGGGACAGGCTGCCGGGGGTGAGCAGGGCTCCGCCAACCCCCTGGAGCGCGCGGGCGGCGATCAGCGTCGGCGCGTTCGGAGCCAGAGCGCAGAGCAGGGAGGCGCCGGCGAACCAAGTGACTCCCAGCAGGAAGACCCGGCGCCGACCGTAGCGGTCACCGAGCGCGCCGGCGAGCAGGAGCAGGCCGGCGACCGTCAGCGTGTACGCGGTCACCACCCATTGCAAGCTCCCCAGGCCGACCCGGAAATCGCGTCCGACGCTGGGCAATGCGATCCCGACCACGGTGGCGTCGATCGCCGCGATGCCCGAGCCGAGTACGGTCGCCACCAACACCCACCGGCCGCGGGCGCTGTGGTAGACGAGCCCCTGGCCGGGGAGGCCGTCGCCGATTGTTGTGGCCATCGCCCCCACTCGCGGTCGATCCCGACGCCGGGCACCGGCCCGTATCGTGTCAGGACGCGGCCGACGGCCAGGCGTGGCAGGCGACGAGAAGCGCCCTGTGGACGGTGGCTTCCCGCGGATCCGGTGGAGGCCTACCGTGGCCGGCGTGGCACCCGACCCGCTCGACGACCTCGCCGTCATGCTGCGGCCGATCCCGGTTTCCGGGCCGGGCGTGTGCCGGACCTGCCGGGGTCCGATCCTGGCCGGGTTCGCCACCTGCTTCAGCTGCGCCGGTCACGTCCGGGTACTGGAAGCCGTGGCCGATGCCGTCGTCCCGGTGTCGCTCGCGGTGAAGGGCGGTGGCTTTGCGCAGGCCCTGTGGCGCTACAAGTATCCCGACGCCGAAGGCCGGGACAGCCGGCAAATCCTCCGCCGGGTGCTCGCCGGCTTTCTGGACCGCCACGAGCCGTGCGTCGCCGGCGCCGCAGGCTTGGCGGAACTCGAGCAGGTGACCGTGGTGCCGTCGGCCCGGCGGACGGGGATCCACCCGCTGGCCGAGCTGGTGGCCACCCTGCCGCGGCTGCGCTCGCGGCTCTGCGGCTTCCGAGGCGCCGGGCGGGCCGGGCCAGCGGGTGTCCTGCTGCTCGACGACACGTGGACCACCGGCTGGCACGCCCAGCGGGCGGCGGAATGGCTCAAGCTTGCCGGCGTCGGCCGGATCGTCATCCTCGTGCTGGGCCGGCACGTCGCCGCCGGCGGCGAGCTCGGGGATCGAGCCCGGTCCGATGCCGGGTTCCGCTGGGACGCATGCGCCGTTCACCGCGCCGGACCGGGCGGGCGCGGCTACTGCTGGTAGCCCTCGACCTGGCTGACCGGCTGTTCGCGTGCTGAGCCGGGGTCCTCGCCAGCCTCCCGCAACGCGCGGCGGCGGCGGAGCAGGTCCCAGAGTTGGTCGAGGTGCTCTTCGAGGTGGCCGAGCCGGCTGCGTTCCGCCGAGCCGAGGCCGTGGCCGCCCGCTCGCAGGCTGTGCTCCTCGGCTATCAGCGCGTCGATCCGCGCGACGATCTCCTGGTCCTCCACGGCGGCCTCCGCATCGACTTCTCACGCCATCCTTACCCGCCACGGCGAACCGGATGCGGTCAGGGCAGCAACTTTCCCGGATTCATGATCCCGGCCGGATCGACCCGCTGCTTGACCGCGCGGAGGATCTCCAGACCCAGGACGCCGTCCTCGGCCTCCAGCCACTCGGTGTGCGCCGTTCCGATCGCGTGATGGTGGGTGATCGTCCCACCAGCCGCGACGATGGCATCGCCGGCGGCGCGCTTCGCCGGCTCCCACTGGGCAGCTTCGCTGCCTTGCCTGGCCGCTGCGAGAACCGTGAAGTACAGCGAGGCGCCGGTGGGGTAGACGTGCGAGACGTGGCATCCGACGAGGACCCGGGGGCCGAGCGACGCCCGCAGGGCGGCGACTACGCCGGCGTAGAGCCCGGCCAGGTCGGTCCAGGTCGCGGCGGTCTCGAGCGTTTCGGCGAGGACCCCCGCGTCGAGCAACGAATCGCGCAGGTAGGGCCCGGCGTATCGGCCGTGCTCCCAGGCGGTCCCGGGCCGGGTGCCGAGCCGGACCGCGCCCGCGGCCCGAAGCGCCGCCGCTGCCACCCGGCGCCGGTGGCGCACCTCGCCGGGTCGCCCCTCGAAACCGAGGATCACCAGGCAGGCCTGATCGCCGACGCGGGCCGACATGTATCGGCTGAGCCCGGACCGGACCAGCCGCGGCGCGGTGGACAGCCGCAGGCCCACTCGAGTCTCGTCCGGATCGGAGAGCCGGACGATGTCCGGCGCCGGGCCGTCCTGGGCGAGCCGGCGCAGTGCAGCCAGACCGGCCGGCCAGGAGCGGACCGTCCAGCCCTCGTAGTGGCGGGTCTCCGGCGCCGGGTGCACCCGCAGCGTGACCTCGGTGATCACCCCGAACGCGCCCTCGGAGCCGAGGAAGAGTCGGCGCAGATCCGGTCCGGCAGCGGAGCCCGGGCCGGCCGGCAGGTGCAGCATGCCCGAGGGCGTGGCGACCCGCAGGCCGGCGACCAGATCGTCCATCCGGCCATAACCGGTCGAGGCCTGTCCGGCGGACCGGGTGGCGACGTAGCCACCCAGGGTGGCCCGCTCGTAACTCTGGGGAAAATGCCCGAGCGTGAGCCCGTGCTCGGCAAGCGCCGCTTCGGTCGCCGGGGTCGTCAAGCCCGGTTCGAGCACCGCTAGACAGGACGTCCGGTCGACCTCGACCACCCGGTCCAGCCGTCGCAGGTCTAGGGCGATGACCGCCGGGAACCGGCCGGCGAAGGCTTCGACGCCACCGACCACGCTGGTCCCGCCGCCGAACGGCACCACGGCGACGCCGGCCTCGGCGCAGGCCGCGAGCACGCTCTCGACCTCGTCCCCGGTCGCGGGCGTGACGACGGCGTCCGGCACTGCCGCCGGACTCCCGGAACGGCGACGGACCAGGTCGAGGTAGCTCAACCCGCCGCTGTGTCGAAGCCTGGTCTCGGGGTCGGTCAGCAGCGCCGTGGCGCCGACCAACTCCTCCAGCCGGGATCGGAACACCGCGGAAAGCCGGGCGGGTGGAACGGGAACGGCGTGCAGGGCGGCGCTCGGTCGGGAGCCGGGGTCAACGGGACCGAGTTCCGCGCGGAGAAAGGACCACGCGTCCCGGGACAGCTGCGGCCGGTGCGTCCCCCAAGCCGCCCAATCCGGTAGCGGGGCGACTGGCTGCATTGGTACAGTGTGACATATGACGTCCATCAGTCACATCCCGGAGCCACTCCTCGATGCGGCGCGCGACTGCATGCTGGCGGTCGGGATCCGCCGGACGACGCTTACCGACATCGCCCGCCGGGCGGGGGTGAGCCGCATGACCGTCTACCGGAAGGTCGATGACGTCGACACCCTGCTGCTCGCCGTGGTGACCCGCGAGTTCAGCGCCCTGGTGCTGGCGGCGGAGGCGGCCGCTCGGGAGCTGCCAACGGCCCGGGAACGGTTGGTCGCCACCGCGGCCCGGGTCATCGCCCGGTTGCCGGCCGAGCCCCTGTTCCGCCGGGTCGTGGACGTCGACCCGGAACTGTTCCTGCCCTACGTCACCGAGCGGTTCGGGTCGACGCAGCGGATCGCGCAGGGTCATGTCCGCCGGTTGCTGCACGAGGGGTTGGTCGACGGCAGCGTCGCCGGCTGCGATCCCGAATCCCGGGCCTGGACCGTCGTTGTCGCGCTCACCGCCTTCGCACTCAGTCGGCCGCTACTCGAGCGGGCGATGGGGGAGGCGGTCGTTGAAGAGGAAGTTCGTCAAATGCTCGATCGGTGGCTTTCCCCGGCGACGCCGGAGCGGCGGCCGCGCCGATGACCGCGACGCTCTCCGCCGCTACCCGGGCCCGCGACCTCGTCGATCTCGCGGAAGGTCCGGCGATCGACGTGCTGGTCATCGGCGGTGGAATCACGGGGGTCGGTGTCGCGCTCGATGCCGCCGCCCGCGGCCTGTCGGTGGTGCTCGTAGAGCGACGCGACCTGGCCTTCGGTACGAGCAGGTGGAGTTCGAAGCTGGTCCACGGTGGCCTGCGCTACCTGGCCTCCGGCCAGTTGGGCGTTGCCTACGAGTCGGCTCGGGAACGCCATGCCCTGATGACCGCGATCGCGCCGCATCTGGTCCGGCCGCTGGCGTTCGTCGTGCCGCTGAACGCCGACCTCGACCGGGTCGGCGGCGCGCTGGCCCGGGCCGGTCTCGTCGTCGGAGAAGGGCTGCGGGCCGCCGCACGCACCCCTACCTCGGTCCTGCCGCGATTCCGACGGATCAGCGACCGCGAGGCGCGCGCCCTAGTGCCGCGTCTCGGACCGACCCGGGGGGCCCTCGTGCACTGGGACGGCCAGCTGATCGACGACGCCCGGCTGGTGATCGCGGTCGCGAGGACCGCCGCGGCACACGGCGCGCGCATCCTCACCCGCACCCTCGCGGTCTCGGTCGACAGCCGCGGCGCGGACCTGCGCGACGAGATGACCGGGGAGTCGCTGCGGATCGGGGCGCGGCAGGTCGTCGTGGCCACCGGGGTTTTCGCCGGTGAACTCGTCGAGACGGTGAAGCTGCGGCCGAGTCGGGGGACCCATCTCGTGGTCCGGGCCAGCGCCCTGGGTGACCCGCAGGGGGCGCTCAATGTCATCGTCCCCGGAACGAACAACCGCTGGGTTTTCGCCCTGCCCCAGCCGGACCCATATCTCGCGGGGGCCGACACCGTGCTCGTCGGACTCACCGACGATCCGATTGACGGGCTACCCACCGAGATCCCCGAAGCTGGGCCGAACGACGAGACCTTCCTGCTTCGTGTGCTGTCTGCTGCGCTAGATCGGGAGGTGCGCCCGGACGATGTGGTCGGTCGATTCTCGGGACTGCGACCGCTCGTGGCGGGCGGATCGTCGGCCACCGCAGACCTGTCCCGACGGCACGCCTTGGTCCGCGACCCCGGCACCGATGCCCTCGCCCTGGTCGGGGGCAAGCTCACGACCTACCGGGCGATGGCGGAACAGGCGGTCGATGCGGTCGTCGCCCGGCTCGGCAGGGGTGGCCCGAGCCGAACCCGACATATCCCACTCGTTGGCGCCGCGCCCCGCGCCCGGCTGGCCACGATCCGGGCCCCGGAGCGCCTGGTTCGCCGCTATGGCGTCGAGGCGGAGGAACTCGTTCGGCTGGCCGATGGCCGCCCTGAACTCCTGTCCCCGGTCGCGCCAGGGCTGGCCGTGCTCGGCGTGGAGTTCGTGTTCGGAGTCCGGCACGAGGGGGCCATGCTCGTCGAGGATCTGCTCGAGCGCCGTACCCGGCTCGGGCTGGTCCGATCGGCTGCTGAGTCGGCGCGCGATGCGGCTGCCGAGGCGCTTGCCGAGCTGTCGACCACGCCCGCCTGACCAACGCCCTACGCCGGTCAGAGGGCGCTTGCGCAGACCGGGACAATACGCGTTACCCTAGGTAACACCATTGGACGCGACCCGGAGCGAAGTGCGGGTACCGACCCGAGGAGCCCAGATGGCCGACTTCTCCCTCGCCCTCACCGACGATCAACGCACCGTGCAGGACTGGGTGCACGAATTCGCGGTCGACGTCATACGGCCGGCGGCTGCCGAGTGGGACGAGCGTGAGGAAACGCCCTGGCCGATCATCCAGGAGGCGGCAAAGGTCGGGCTCTACTCCTTGGACTTCTTCGGTCAGCAGTGGTTCGACGAGAGCGGAATCTCGATCGCCTTGGTCATGGAGGAGTTGTTCTGGGGTGATGCCGGGATCGGCCTGTCCATCGTCGGCACCACCCTGGCCGCGGCGGGTGCACTGGCGAACGGGACCGAGGAGCAGGTCGGCGAGTGGGTGCCGCAGATGTTCGGCACGCCGGACGACGTCAAAGTCGCCGCGTTCTGTGTCTCTGAGCCCGATGCCGGCTCGGATGTGGGGTCGATGAAGACCCGGGCCGTCTACGACGAGGCACATGACGAGTGGGTCCTCAACGGCACCAAGACCTGGGCCACGAACGGTGGCATCGCCAACGTCCACGTCGTGGTCGCGGCGGTCGACCCCAGCCTCGGCTCGCGCGGTCAGGCGAGCTTCATCGTCCCGCCCGGCACGATCGGCCTCGCGCAGGGCCAGAAGTTCAGAAAGCATGGGATCCGCGCGTCGCACACGGCCGAGGTCGTGCTCACCGACTGCCGGGTGCCGGGGTCGTGCCTGCTCGGGGGCAAGGAGCAGCTCGACGCGCGGCTCGCCCGGGCGCGGGAGGGGACGAGCACCGGGCGCTCGCAGGCCGCGATGGCGACGTTCGAGGCGTCGCGGCCTGCGGTTGGCGCGCAAGCGGTCGGCGTGGCGCGAGCCGCCTACGAGTTCGCCCTGGACTACGCGAAGCTGCGCATCCAGTTCGGTCGCCCGATCATCGACAACCAGGGCGTGGCGTTCACCCTGGCGGACATGAAGACCCGGATCGATGCCGCCCGGCTACTCGTCTGGCGGGCCGCTTGGATGGGCCGGAACGGCAAGGAATTCACCAACGCCGAGGGCTCCATGTCGAAGCTGTTCGCCGGCGAGACCGCGGTTTGGGTGACCGAGCGGGCGATCCAGATCCTCGGCGGCAACGGCTACACCCGCGACTACCCGGTAGAGCGGATGGCGCGGGACGCCAAGATCTTTACGATCTTCGAGGGAACGTCGGAGATCCAGCGGTTGATCATCAGCCGGGCCATCTCCGGCTTGCCGATCCGCTGACGTTCCGGCCTCCGCCGATGTCTTCGACCGCGGGCCCCCAGGGGCTGGGTGTGCCCAGGCGGAACCCCGATCGCCGGCGGGCGCTGCTCGAGGCGGCTGACCGGGCGATCCTGCGCGACGGGCCGGACACGTCGATGAGCGTCATCGCCGCCGAGGCCGGTGTCACCAAACCCATCCTGTATCGGCACTTCGGGGACAAGGGCGGGCTGTATCGGGCGCTCGCCGAACGGCATACCGACGAGGTCTTGGCCGAGATCCGGGACGCGCTGGGCGCGCCCGGTGACCTGCGCCGGCGGGTGACGGCGGCCGTCGACCGGTACCTCGCCCTGATCGAAGCGCGTCCGACGCTGTACCGATTCCTGCTACAGCGGGCGACCGTCGAGGATCCCGGCGTCGCCAGCGATCTCGGCTTGTTCGTGCGCCGGCTCGGTGACGAACTCGGTAGCGCGATCGTCGCAGAACGCCGGCTCCGCGGTTCGGCCGCGGTCCGCGGCCGAACCTGGGGACACGCGATGGTCGGGATGGTCCAGGCGGCCGGCGACTGGTGGCTGGAGGAGCGACCCTGTGGACGGCGGGTCCTGGTCGGCAACGTCGTCGACCTGCTCTTCGGCGCGTTTCCCCCCGGACCGGGCCCGGCCGGGCGCGGGGCTTCCCCGCGGGCCGGCTAGGCCAGATCCGGCGGCTCCCGTTCGGCTGTTGCGGGGGTCGAACCCCGGCCCGGTTCGAGTTCCGGGCGCGGCGTCGGCGTGAACGCCATCGGGGTCCCGCGCTTGCGCTGTGGTCCGGCGTTGGCCACGACAACGGCGACCCAAGGCAAGACCATGGCCAGCGCCGAGGAGAGCACGCGAACCCCGGTGGCGCCGGGCAGCACCTCGTAGAGCGCGATCGCGAGCACGAAGCAGACCACCCGCACCGCCATGGTCCACAGGTAGCGGCGCTGCCGTGCGGCGAGTTCGTCGCGTGGGCTTTCCGGGGCGGTCGTGACGAGGAACGCATCCCGGTCCCGGCTCCGTTGCGTCACAGCAGCCTCCTCGGGGCCCGGCCCCCAGCATCCTCCGCCGACCCACGGCCCGGCGGCCGGGTTCGACCCCGGGTGGCCGCTGGGGGCCGGTCGGGGGCCGGTCGGGGTTGGCCGCTGGGCGCCGAGTGTGCAATTTCCGACACGGGCCCACGCTTGACCGCCGGCAAGAGGCGTCGGAAATTGCACACTCGCGGCTGGTCACGCCGTATCGAGGGGTTCGCGGCGGGCGTTAGGCTGTGCGGAGCCCCGCGCAAAGGAGCCTTCCGGTGTACATCGCCGAAATCATGACGAAGGCCAGCGTGTCCGAATCACCCTCGGACTCGCTCAAGGCCGCCGCCGCTCGGATGTGGTCGCAGCAGACCGGATCCCTGCTCGTCATGGACGGTGACGATCTGGTCGGCATCATCACGGAGCGGGACATCATGAAAGCAGTCGCCCAAGGGACCGACGTCGACTCCACCCCGGTCAGCTCGATCATGACGACCGGGGTGCTCACGGTCGCGCCGGACAGCTCGCTGCACGAGGCGGCCCGGCTGATGGCGCTGCGCTGGATCCGGCACCTGCCGGTCCTCGACAACGGAGCCGTGGTCGGCATGGTGAGCCAGCGCGACCTCGTCGGGGTCTTCGCCGCCCTGAGCAAGGACCCCGAGGCCGCCGGCCTGGCGACCGACGAGCTAGTCCGTGAGCGTCGGTTGGCCCGGATCGAGCACGGTGACCTCGACTGAGCTGACGCCGACGCCGACACCCACGCCCACGCCCACGCCGGCACCTACGCCTACGCCCACGCCGACACCCACGCCCAGGTCGGCCCCGGAGCCCCCGGTCCTGCCGGTCGGCGCCGCCGAGGACAGCGACGAGTCCTGGGGCGATCGGCCGGACGACGAGGTGACCCGGCTCACCGCGGACCGTCCGCCGCACCACGACAGACCTTGACCCGTAGCGCGACGACCGGAAGGAGCCGAGGGGTGCGCTACTGGGAGGGCTTCGCCGCCCCGAGCCCGAGAACGCCCGGGTTGCACACGCCGGCCGGGTCGAGCACGCCTTTCGCCGCGAGAAGCGCGGCCGCGAACGGTTCCGGGCGCTGCCGGGCGTAGTGGGAGGCGTGGTCGCGGCCGACCGCGTGGTGGTGGGTGATCGTGCCGCCGCCGCGGAGGATCGCTTCGCTGGCGGCGGATTTGATCTCGGCCCACTGGGCTAGTTCCGAACCGGGCCGGGTGGGAGCCAGCACGGTGAAGTACGGAGCCGCGCCGTCCGGGTAGACGTGCGTGAGCCGAGTCGTCACCGTGCCGCCACCGCAGACGCGGGCCAGTGCCTGCCGGGTCTCCTCGAGCACTCCGGCGACGAGAGCGTCGAACCCGGACCAGGGGACCGCAGTCTCGAACGTTTCCGCCAGCGCCCCAAGTTGGACCAGTTGCTCTCGCAGGTACGGTGCGCGCAGGAACGCCGCCCGCCAATTCGTGCCGGCCGTTCCGCGGGAGCCGGACTCCAGGCAGCGCAAGCCGTGCGTGCCGAGCAGCTCGCCGGCCTCCGCGGCGGCCGCGTCGACGGTGACCGCGATCGCCTCGAAACCCAGCACGAGCGCCGCTTCCCCGGTGGTCAAAGCCCCGGTGATCGCGGCCTCCGTCGGGTCGAGCAGGCGGCAGGTCGCGGGCATCAGCCCGGCCTGGACCAGCTCACGGACCGCGCGCGCACCAGTCGACAGGTCCGGGGCGGCATAGGTCGCCGACCAGCGGTGCGCAGGTCGGGGCTGGACCCGCAGCCAGACCTCGGTGATGACGCCGAGGCTGCCCTCGCTGCCGAGCAGCCAACGGTCCGGGCTTGGGCCCGCTCCGGATGCCGGCAGCCGGCGGGACTCCCACCAGCCTGCCGGGGTCACCGCCCGCACCGACTCGACGAGGTCGTCGATGTGGGTGAGCCGGGTGGAGAAATGACCAGCCGCGCGGGTAGCGACCCAGCCGCCGACGGTGGACCGCTCGAAGGACTGCGGGTAGAAGCGCGCGGTTAGTCCGGCCCGGCCGAGCGCGGCCTCGAGATCCGGCCCGCGCGTGCCGGCTGCGACCCGGGCCGCACGCGACACCGGGTCGATTTCCCGGACGCCGGCGAGCCGGGACAGGTCGAGGCTGACTACTCCGGTGAAGCCGTCGCCGACCACCGGCTCCACCCCGCCGACCACGCTCGTGCCGCCCCCGAACGGAACGCAGGCGACGCGCTCGGCCGAACACCAGTCGAGGGCTGCCTCGACCTCCGCCTCGTTCGCCGGGTAGAGCACCGCGTCCGGAACCGCGTCGAACTGGCCGCGCCACCCGCGCACGACATCGCGATATGAACGCCCGATCCCATGCCGGGCCCGATCCTCATCTTCAACGCCAACCGCCCCCAGCCCACGTGCCAGCCGAGCGCTGACCCGGTCGGGCGGCAACCGGGGCATCGGGGCCGGGGGTTCCGGGTCGCGCAGGGCGAACCCGAGATGTGCCTCGAGGGCCGGCCGGGCCGCGGTCAGATCCGCGAGGGTGGCGGCGTCGGCGGGTTCTCCCCAGCCCCAGACGCGGTAGCTGGTCATTCCAGGACCGCCGAGATCTGGTCCACGGCGGCGGCGGCGGCGATGGTCAACGCTTCGGCGGGCGTGACGGCGACGACCAGGATCCCGTTCGCCGGGAGCAGGAGGACCGGCACCTGGGCACCTACGACCCGGGCCGCGGAGCCGTCCGCCCGCGCGGCGATGAGGTCGACCACGTCGCCGACCGTCAGCACCGACGCGTCACCGTCGGCCGATAGGTGGACGGTGGCCGCGACCCGGCCGGCCGGAACGATGGCCGGCCCGACGAGCGTTTCCCCGGTGATCGGCAGACCGCGCGGGGCGCTCGCGGCCAAGGTGCGGCCGAACAGCGCGGCGCCCGGGCCGGCCGCACCGTCGGGCACGTCGGCGGCCGGGAGTTGCTCGGCGCGCAGATCGCCGGGGGTGAGCACCGTGCCGGCGGGGAGCTCGCGGGCGGCGACGAGAACGGTGACCCCGCCGGGTGGTTGCGCGCGTAGCGCGGAGATGGTCGCCGCCACCGCAAGGGCGGCGAACGCCCCGGCCAAAGGCCGCCGGTGGCGGAGCAGGAGCCGGCGCACCCGCGGGTCGACCTGCGGGCCGGTCACGGTAGCCGGATCGGCAGGCTGAGCCCGTCGAGGGAGTCGCCGCACCGGCAGGCCCGCACCTCCGGCAGGGCGGCGACGCAATCGACGAGCAGGGAGCGGAGCCGGGCGACGTTGGCCTCGAACACGCGGAAGACCTCGGCGTGGCTTACGCCCTCGCCCGGGTCGATCCCCGCGTCGAGGTCGGTGACGAGGCAGACCGCCGTGTAGCAGAGGGCAAGCTCCCGGGCGAGCACCGCCTCCGGGTGGCCGGTCATGCCCACGAGCGTCCATCCCGCGGAGGCGAACCAGCGGGACTCGGCCCGGGTGGAGAACCTGGGGCCGTCCACGACGACGAGCGCCCCCGCGTCGGTCACCGGCCAGCCGGCCGCCCGGGCCGCGCCGATCGCCGCCGACCGGCCCGCGGGACAGTAGGGGTCGGCGAAGGACACGTGAACGGCGCCGTCGTCGTAGAAGGTCTGCGTCCGGCCGCCGGTGCGGTCGACCAGCTGGTCGGGAACGACGAGCGCGCCGGGGCCCAGTGCCGTTGTCAGGGATCCGACGGCGCACGGGGCGAGGACCTGCCGGACGCCCAGCTCGCGCAGCGCCCAGATGTTCGCCCGGTACGGGATCCGGTGCGGTGGGTATCGGTGGTCACGACCGTGGCGGGGGAGGAAGGCGACCCGTCGGTCCGCGACCTCGGCGAGCACGACGGGGTCGCTCGGCGCCCCCCAGGGTGTCGAAGGGTGCACTTCCTCGACGCCGTCGAGGAAGGCGTAGAACCCCGAGCCGCCGATGACCGCGATGTCGGCGCGACTGCCGTCCGGCATCCGCCGACCTTAGCCGGGCCGGAGCCTCGGCGGGGGTGCCGGCAGCTGGCTGTGGACGACTACGCGACCTTGGAGGAGTCGCCGGCCTTCGCCGGGGCGGTGGTCCCGGCCGCACCTTTCGCCGGAGTGGCGTCCCCAGATTTGGCGTCCTTGGCCGCGGCGGGGGCAGCGGTCCCGTCCGGGGTCGTTCCGGTGGGCGTTCCGGCGGCGGGTTCGGCGTCCTTCTTCTTCTCCGTGCCCGCCTTCGCCGCGGCGCGAGAATCGTTCTTGTAGAAGCCGGAGCCTTTGAAGACGACGCCGACCGAGGAGAACACCTTGCGCAATCGACCCTGGCAGGCCGGGCATTCGGTGAGCGGGTCATCGGAAAATGCCTGGACCGCCTCGAGGTGCTCGCCGCACTCGGTGCACGCGTACTGGTAGGTCGGCACTGGCCCTCCGTTAGCACTCTTTAGCCTTGACTGCTAATTGTGCGACATCGCGGTCGCCGACGTCCAGCGCCGCGCGGGCAGACTGGGGCCGACGCCCCGGCGATCGTCGGTGTCGCCTGGACCTGCCGGAGGCTCGACCGTCGCGTGGCCCGGCTCAGTGGCCGATTCGGATCGCCTTGATCAGCAGGAGCGCGGCCGCGAGGACCAGGTAGCCGCGCAACGCGCCCATCCCCAGTTTCAGCCCCGGGGACCAGCTCACCGGCTTCAGCAGGGCCAGCTGCGGCATCCGCCAGGTCGCGCGTTGGCTGCGATCCACCGCCGGCGGGACCACCCCGCGCCGGCGTTGCGCGATCCGGACCCCCGCCGCGGCGGCGCCGCCACCGAGGACGAGGGCCGCCCCCAGGTATTCGGTGAGCCGGGTCACGTCCAGCTTCGGGAACAGCGTGGTCGCCATCAGAGTCCCGGACAGCACGAGCAGGACCCCGACGATCAGCGCGGCCAGCAGGTTGAGCCAACGCGGGTTCACCCACGGTCCGAGAACCTCACGGTCGTTGCACAGCAGCAGCAGGAACACGCTCGCCGAGGGCAGCAACAAGCCGGCCAGCGCCTGCACGCTGGTCGTGATCAGGCCGAGCGGCGCCCGCGGGATCAGCACGACCCCGGCGGCCACCGCAACGAGCGCGGTGTAGCTGGCGTAGAACGCCTTCGCGTCCCGGAAGTTCCGGTGCAGGGAATGGCGCATGTTGAACACGTCGCCGAACGCGTAGGAGGTCGCGAGCGTGACCGCTGCGGCGCCGACGATGCTTGCGTCGAGGAGCACGACGGCGAACATCACCCCGAGCGGATGTCCGAGTCGGCCCAGCGCGTGAGCCACCCCCGCCGCGTCGGTGAAATGCCCGGCCAGTGACGAACCGCGGAAAGCGTAATCCGCGATGATCATCAGCGCGGCGGCGCCGACCACGACGATGACGCTGCCGAACACGGTGTCTACGCGCTCGTAGTTGATGAAGCGCGGGGTGATCCGCTTGTCGATGATGTTCGACTGCTGGAAGAACAGTTGCCACGGCGCGACGGTCGTGCCGACGATGGCGATGACGAGGAGCACCGCGTCGGAGCTGATCCCGCCCTGGATCCCGGGGACGACGAAGTCGTGAGCCAGCGTGCCCCACCGCGGGTGGGACATCAGCGCCAGCGGGACGAAGATGATGCTGATCGCGATGAAGAGGAACATGGCTCGTTCCCACCGGCGGAAGCTGCCACTCGCGGTGATCGCGACCAGGACTCCAGCGGCAACCGGCACGGCGACGTACTTGCTCACCCCCAGGTAGCTGAACGCCAGATCGACGCCGATGAACTCGGTGACGATGGTGAGGAAGTTGAGCAGGAACAGGTCGCCAACCGAAAACCAGCCCCAGAATCGGCCGAAACGTTCGTTGATCAGCCGGGCATGGCCCACGCCGGTTACCGCCCCGAGCCGGACCACCATCTCCTGGTTGACGACGAGAACGGGGACGAGCAGGAGAAGGACCCACAGCAGCGAGTACCCGTAGTTCTGTCCGGCCTGGGCGTAGGTGGATACCCCCCCGGCGTCGTTGTCGCCGACCATGACGATGAGGCCGGGTCCGACGATGGCGAGCAGGGTGAGCAGGCGGACCTTGAAGGAGCGACCTTCGCGGCCGTCGTCGGCCCTGATGCTGCCGAGGGCGCCCTGGATATCGCCCTGGTGGGCTTCGTCGAGAACCGCGCTTGGCGCCGCCAGCCGAGCGCGCTGCCCCTCGGCCGGGGTGCCGAGGCTCATCCGACCGGACTCTCCGGACTCGTCGCCGGCTCTTCGGTACTCAGCTCGGCGGGTGCGGGTTCGGGATGGGGGGCGGGTTCTCGACGGCGCCAGTCCTCCGGAATGGTCGCTTCGAGCACATCGTCGACCGTGATGACCCCGACAACGTGATGCTCGTCGTCGGCGACGGGGATCGTCACGAGGTTGTAATCGCTCATCAGCAGCGCCACGTCGATAACGTCCGAGTCGGCGTGGACATGAACCGGGTCGGACTCGCCGATCTCGGCGAGCCGAACGTCCGGAGCGGACTGGACGAGCGTCGTCAGCCGGACGAAGCCGGCCAGCTGGCCGAACTCATCGTGGGTGTAGATCCCGGTGAGCGCCTCCGGTTGGACCGCGGTCGCCACCCGGACCGCGTGCAGCGCCGCCGCGACGTCGGCGGTCGCCGGTACCGAGACGAAGTCGACCCCCATCAGGCCACCGGCGCTGCCCGGGTTGAACCCGAGCAGGGTCAGGACCCGGGTGCGCTGGCCCGCGGGAAGCAGGTCGAGGACCGGCTGCCGGCGGCTCTGCGGCAGCTCCGCGACGGCGTCTGCGGCATCGTCAGCCCGCATGTGGGCGAGCACGTCGGCGACCTGATCGTTGGTCCGCGCGCCGAACAGGCGGCTCTGTAGGTCCGGGTCGATCTCCTCGAACACATCCGCCTCGAGTTCGGGGTCGCTGTGCACCACGTCGAGGATCTCGGTGCCCTCCTCTTTCGACGCGTCCTCGAGGAGATCCGCGATCTGGGCGGGCTTGAGCCGTTTGACCCGGCCGAAGGGGCCGCGCAGGGTAGCGCTGGCCGCGTGTCCGATCAGGGGCTCCAGCGCCTTCCAGTCCTCCTTGCCCTGGGCCATCGCTCCAGAGCCCCTCCGGAACAACCGGGACGGTCGGTGGGTGTCGACGGCACAGACCGACCAGCCCTCCGGCCCGTGGACCAGCTCGACGTCCCAGGCGCGGACCAGCCGTGCGTCGGCCACGTCGATGAGCCTGTGCCGCAGGACGTCCGCGCGCAGCAGCACCTCCCCCTCACGGCGCTCGAACCGGCGGACGTCGACGGTCTGCCGGGCGAGCTGGAGCGGAGCCTGCGACAGCTCGCCAATCCCGCCGGCGGGGACGAACACCTCGCGCCGCGCAACCTTGGCGGCGATCCCGATGACCAGCGGGTAGGCGTCACCCTGGAGCCGGACCACCACATCGGAGAGCCGGCCTACCGCCTCGCCACGCCGATCGACGATTGACCTGCCGAGCAGCTGGGAGAGGTGCACGCTGTCGGTCACAGGGTCACCCTAAAGGTCCCAGGTTCGGCCCGGCTATCGGTATTCCGGCCACGGGGTAGGGGCCGCACCGGCCAACTGGCGGCTGAATTCGCCGAGAAACCAACGGCGGAACCGGACTTGATCGGGCGCGGTGGCGAGGGTCAGCAGATGCCGGCCGGCCCGGCAGTACTCGTCGGCCTCGTCGAGGATCTCCGCCAGGTGCATCACGGCGGGACCGACCTCGGCCGGCACGTGGTAGGTGAGATCGGGGATCGTCGTCTCCCCGTCAGCCACGGCGTCCGCGAGACGCTCTTCCTGTTCGGCGGCGAGGCCGCCGTAGCTCGCATTCAGCTCCCCGATCAGATCGATCAGCCGGAGCGGGAGCGCCGTCTCGCTTCGCTGCCGCAGCTGCTCGGCGATCAGCGAGAGCTCCCGCCGGAGCGCTTCGCTGTGCTCTTGCGTGCTGGCGTACAGGCCCACCGGCAATTCCAGCAGGTGGACCTCGTGCAACTCCGCGATCACGGTCACGCGGCGGATGCCCGGGGTCCGCCCGGAGCCGGCCGGCCGCCGTCTTCGAATGCGGCGAGCAGGGTTTCGACGTCGGCGACCTCGACGTCGTCGGTCGCCACGTCGTGGCTCACCAGCTCGGACCAGACCACCTTGCCGCCGGCGTCCCGATGCGTTCCCCAGGCCCGACTAACGTCCCGGACCAGGGCGAGTCCCCGGCCGGTCGTGGCGTCCGGACCGTAGTTCCGGACGCCGGGTCGGCGGGACGAGCCGTCCCGAACCTCCAGCCGGAGCGAACCGTCGGACAGGATGAGGGTGACCGTGAAGGGGGTGCTCGCGTGCAGGACGGCGTTGGTGGCCAGCTCGCTGAGCACCAGCCCGGCGACCCACTCGAAGTCCGTGGCTGACCAGCTGGCGAGAACCTCCGCGGAGAATCTGCGCGCGCTGCGGACGCTGCTCGCATCCGGGGGGAAGACACGCTCCGCCTGCCGCACCTCGGCATCGTAGCCAGGCGCCCACGGGACCCTGGGTCTCGCCCGACACAATAGGAGGATCGGGCTGGGGCGGACTTGGGCCTTCGGAGGTTGCGCGTGGCGATGCGCGGCGACAGCGCCCGCTGGCCGCTCGCTGCCGAGGCGATCTCGTTGCCGCCGAGTCCGGGGTCGGTGCGCCTTGCCCGTGACTACGTTCGGGTGCTGCTCCGGCGGTTGGGATGCGAGCCGCTCGTCGAGGCCGCCGCGGTGGGAGTGACCGAGCTGGTGACCAACGTGGTGTTGCACGCCCGGACCCCCATGACCGTGGGAGTCCGGCTGTCCGGCCGCGGGGAGGTCCGGATCGAGGTCGCCGACGGGTCCGCCGTCCCCCCGCAGCCACGGGCCTACGGGCCGACCTCTGGGACCGGGCGGGGCCTGCTGCTTCTCGGGTCGGCGTCGACCGCCTGGGGAGTCGAGCGCGCCGGTCCGGACGACGGCAAGGTGGTCTGGTTCCTTCCGGCGAGCGATCTGGCAGCTGGCGACTCCGGCCGCTCCGGGTCGGGGGGCACGCGGAAGTGACGGCGGGCGACGATTCGGCGGCGGTTCTCGGCCGGTACACGGCCGGCGCTCCCCCCGGCGAGGAGAGCGTTTCCGTGGAACTGCTCAACTTCCCGCTTCAGCTGTTCGCCGCGGCCCGGGAGCGCCACGACGAGTTGATGCGTGAGTTCGCACTGCTCGCGCTCGCGCCCGACCTCGAAGCCGACCGCCGCGCGCTTCCGGCCCGGCTCGCCCAGCTGGTCGAGCTGCTCGGCCGGCGCTACGCGGCGGCCGGGGTGCGCATCGACTCGAGCCGGGACGCGGCGGTCGCCCGAGGCGAGCTGGCGATGGATCTCACCTACCAGGTGCCTCGGTCGGCCGGCGCGGAGATGGCGAGCCTGCATGACCTGATCGTGGAGGCTGACGCCTACTGTCGGGACGAGCAGCTGCTGACCCTCGCACCCGACGCCGAGCAGAAGAGCTTCCGGGACTGGTTCCTCCAGGAGTTCGTTCGCCAGCTCGCCGGTGAGCCACCGCGCCGGTGGGACGGACCCATGACCGCGAGCGGTTGACCGATGGCAGCGCTTCGATGAGCGGTCACGGGCGTCCGGCCGATCTGCGCCGGCTCACCGCAGCCCTCGCCCTGGTCGGCGGATTCACCGTGATCGAGGTCGTCGCCGGGGTGTGGTCGGGGTCCCTCGCACTGCTCGCGGATGGCGGCCACCTGCTCGTCGACGCGGTGTCACTCGCGGCGGCGATCCTCGCCGCCCGGCTGGCCTCGAGACCGGCCCGCGGCTCGTGGACGTTCGGCTTCCAGCGGGCCGAGATCCTTTCCGCGGCGGGGAACGGGGTCACGTTGCTGGTCGCCGCGGCACTGGTCACCGTCGAGGCGATCCGGAGGCTGCTGCACCCGTCAGCGGTCGGCGGCCGGACGATGGTCGCCGTCGCCGCGGCCGGGATCGTGCTCAACCTCGCGGTGGCGTGGGTGCTGCTCCGGGCCGACCGGTCCAACCTCAACGTCGAAGGCAGCCTGCGCCACGTCCTTGCCGACCTCGGGGCTTTTCTAGCCACCCTCGTCGCGGGGGTCGTCGTCCTCGCGACGGGATCCCGGCAGGCGGACTCGGTTGCCTCGCTGCTCGTCGCGTTGCTGATGGTCGACGGAGGTCGGCGGCTGCTCGCGAAGTCCGGGCGGGTGCTACTCGAGGCAGCGCCCAAGTCGGTCGACCTGGCCACGGTTCGGGCGCACCTGCTCGAGACCCCCCACGTGCGCGACGTACACGACCTGCACGTCTGGACGGTGACCAGTGACCTGCCCGCCTTGTCCGCGCACGTGGTCGTCGCCGACTGTTGTTTCCGAGAGAACCACGCGCCGCGGATTCTCGACGATCTCCAGGGTTGCCTCGTCGGTCATTTCGACGTCGATCACTCGACGTTCCAGCTGGAGGCCGCGGACCACGCGGCGCACGAGGCCGGGCTACACGACTGAGCAACCCTCCACCGGGTTACGGCGTCATCTAAATGGGGATGCCGGATGCGCGGAACCCGGCACCCGGGCACAATAGGAGTCCCGCGGATACGCTGGACCCGGCGCGGGGGCCGAAAGGGTGGACGACACGATGAGGGTCAGGTTCGGACGCTACATCGTGCCGCCCATGATCGCCGGCGCCGTGCTCGTGGCCGGAGGCGTCGCCGCAGCTGTCGTCGTCGGGTCCTCGCACGGCTCGGCGGCGGCTGCCCCAACCGCGACCAAGGCGCCGCCGCCGCCGGTCGGAGTGTCGGTGGTCGGGCTGCGGGCCGGCGTGGTTCCCTGGAGCCACCCGCTCACCGTCTCGGTCACCAACGGGCGGCTGGTCGCGGTCGTGGCCACCGACCCGTCGGGCGGCGTCGTAAACGGCAGCTTCGATCCGAGCCAGAGCGTGTGGCGGGGCGCGACGACACTGATTCCGCTGACCCATTACTCGTTGACGATCGCCTACGCCAACCTGGCGCACCAGCTCGCCCGGGAAACCGCGACGGTCACCGCCAGTGACTCCGGAGAGCACCTCGATGGCACGCTGACCCCGGGCGACGGGGACGTCGTCGGCGTCGGGCAGCCCGTGGCGCTCTACCTGGACCGATGGGTTCCCGAGGCCGAGCGTGCGGCGGTACAGGCCCGGCTGCGGGTTAGCACCTCGCCATCGGTCGTGGGGGCCTGGTCGTGGATCGACGGCCAGGAGGTGCACTGGCGGCCGCAGCACTACTGGGCCCCGGGAACGGCCGTTCACGTCTCCGAGAACTTCGCCGATCTCTACCTCGGGAACGGCGTCTGGGGGCGTGGCATCCACTCGGTGTCGTTCAGGATCGGCGATTCGCACGTAAGCATCGCCGACATCAACCAGCACATCATGACGGTGTACGACAACGGCAGGGTCGTGAACGTGTTCAAGATCAGTGCCGGCCGGGACAAGTACCCGACCAAGCAGGGAGTGCACATCGCCCTCGAGAAGGAGCCCTCCGTGCAGATGATCTCCTCGACGGTCGGAATCCCGGTCAATTCACCGGACGGATACGACGAGACGGTCTACTGGGACGTTCGGATCTCCGATGGCGGCGAGTTCGTGCACGCGGCCCCGTGGTCGGTGGCCCAGCAGGGCCACGTGAACGTTTCGCATGGGTGCATCAACCTCGCGCCGGCCAACGCCCAGTGGTTCTACTACTTCTCCCAGCGCGGCGATGTCGTCGACGTTATCGACGGCGGGGCGCCGACCGACACCGGCGACCCGGGAATGGCCGACTGGAACATGTCCTGGTCCAGCTGGCTGGCCGGCTCGGCCTGATCCAGGCCTAGCCGAACCGCTCCGTTCCAGCCGGCCGGAGCACCCCGTCGACCGGCTGATCGGCGGCCCCGCCGGGCACCCGGTCGAGCAGTTCGCCGTCGTACACCACCGCAAAGACCAGGCGTGGTCGTCCACCGGACAGGGCGCGGTCGATGTACCCACCGCCGCGGCCCAGCCGACGTCCACTCCGGTCGACGCCGAGCGCCGGGACGAAGGCCAGCCCCACCTTCGCCAGTGCCTCCGGTCCAAAGCGTTCCCCGACCGGTTCGGGCAGGCCGAACCGGCCCGGGACGAGCGGCTCGCCCGGGTAGTAGCGGATCCAGTCGAGTGCGCCGTCGCTGCGCACCGCCGGCAGCAGGACCTGCCGGCCGGCCCTGGCCAGAGCCGCGAGCAGCGGCCCGGTCGGCGGCTCCGGGGCAACCGACGCATAGCCCGCGACGAGCTGCGCGCCGACGCCGACCGCCAGGGCTACGCCGGCGCGGCCGATCGCCTCCCCGGCGACCGCCTGCTCGGCCGCGGTGAGCGCCGCCCGCGCGCCGGCCAGCCGGCGGCGAACCACCGGTTTCGACTCGATAATCACGTTCGTGCCGCCGATCGTATGGACGGGCCGCTGCCCGATGCTGCGCGTGCGAGCATCGCACCGGACACGGGAACAGGTGCGGGAGGTGCCCGGTGACCTTGCGGGTGCGCCTCTCCGTGGTGTTCGCGTTCGTCGTGCTCGCGCCGCTTGTCGTGGCCGCGATCCTCGTCGGCACGATCGTGCCTCGAACGCTGGACAACGAGGTGATGACCCGGCTGGTCGCCACCCGGGCGGCGGCCGTGGACGCAATCACCGCCGCATGCACCCAGGCCCGGTTGGCCGCGGAGGTGCTCGGCCGCGAGGCCACGGGTGCCGGGTCGCCGGCGGCAGCGGTGGTCGACGTTGTCCGTCGCGGCCTGGGCGCCTACGCGGTGGTCGCCGACCCCCGTGGCCGCACTGAGGCGCACGCCGGTTCCCTTCCGGGCACGGCGAGCGCGCCGTCCGTAGCGGGGCTGGGCAGCTGCGGCGCTGGTCGCCCCCAACCGGAGCCGGGCGTCGTCAGCGACGCGGTCGCGGTCCGCGACCCGGCCGGGCGGATCCTTGGCCAGGCCGCGGTCGGGTTGCCGATCGCCGCCACGCTCACCCGGTTGGCCGCGGGGTCGCACGTCGACGTCACCCTCGTCGCGGGCGGTCGGTCGGTCGCGAGCACGCTGCCCGCCGCCGCCGCCCGCTCGATCGCGGCGGTCGCCGCCCGGGCCGTCACCGATCCCCATCCGCTCAACATCCCGAGCGGGATCGCTCTCGGCGCGCCGGCCAATGGCGCGGTCGTGGTCGTCAGCACCTCCGATCCGTCGCTCGCCGGGTTGGAAGCTGTGCTTTGGATCGTCGTCGTCGCCGGCGTGGCACTGGCCGGCGTGATCGGATGGCAGTTGGCGCGGCTGACCGTGCGCCCGCTCGCCGAGCTCTCCGACGCGGCCGCCCGGATCGCCGGCGGGGACCTGGACACGCGGATCGTTGTGAGCTCGCGGGACGAGGTCGGCCGGCTGGCGCGGGCCTTCAACGCCATGACCGACGATCTGCGCGGCTACATCGGGCAGATCGAGTCGAGTCACGGTGCGCTGCGCCAGACCCTCGACCGGCTCGGGGAGACCCTGTCCGGAACGCTGGATCTGGACCACATCCTCTCCGCCGTCCTCGACGGCGCCATGACGATGACCGGTGCCGCCAGCGCGGCCATCTACCTGCCCCGGACGTCGGGGGAGGCCTGGCTTGCGCATCGGCGTGGGTTGCCCGGGCGGGATGTGCCACCCATGCTGCCGATCCCGGTGGTGGATCGGGGCGGGGAGGGGGAGATTGTCGTTGAGCTGAGAAGCAGTGGGGCCGTGCGCGGGATCCTCCTGCTATTCGCGTCACCCGGCACCGGTTTCGACCAGCGGGCCGACTTCGCGGTGCGCGGGTTCGCCGCCCAGGCCGCCGTTGCGATCGACAACGTCCGGCTGCACGAGGAGGCCCGGCGGTTGTCGGCTACCGACGAGCTCACCGGTCTGGCCAACTTCCGGGCCTTCCAGTCGACCTTGCGCCACGAGGTCGACCGGGCCAGCCGGTTCGACCGGCCGGTCGCCTTGCTCATGCTCGACCTGGACAATTTCAAGGCGGTCAACGACACCTTCGGCCACCTGCCCGGGGATGCCGTCCTCGCCGAGGTGGCCCGTCGGATCTCCGGCTGCGTCCGGGAGGTGGACTCTGTGGCCCGCTACGGCGGTGAGGAGTTCGCGGTCATCCTCCCCGAGACCGAGGCGGAGGGGGCGGCGGTCACCGCTGCGCGGATCTGCGCCGCCGTCCGGGACCGTCCGATCGCCGAGGAGGTCGCCGTACCGATATCGGTGACGATTTCGATCGGGGTAGCCGCGGTACCGTCCGACGCCGCGACCGCCGAAGCGCTGATCGGTGCCGCCGACCGTGCCCTTTACGAGGCCAAGCACGCCGGCCGGGATCAGTGGTGGCTCGCCACCGGCCACAGCGGTGCCGCTCCACCCTGACCGCCTGGGGGGCGCTGGGTAGGGTCGCGGCATGCACCGGCGCGTACGAAAGGCCGTCATCCCGGCTGCCGGGCTGGGGACCCGCTTCCTGCCGGCGACGAAAGCCACGCCCAAGGAAATGCTTCCCGTCGTCGACAAGCCGGCGATCCAGTATGTCGTTGAAGAGGCTGTCAGCGCTGGACTCGATGACGTGCTGATGGTGACCGGCCGGAACAAGAGTCCGCTCGAGGATCACTTCGACCGTAACGCCGAGCTCGAGGCCAGCCTCGAACGCGATCCCTCCAAGCGGCACCTACTCGACCTGGTTCGCGTGTCGAGCGAGCTGGCCACGGTGCACTACGTGCGGCAGGGGGAGCCGCGCGGGCTGGGGCACGCGGTGCTGTGCGCCGCGCGGCACGTCGGCGATGAGCCGTTCGCCGTGCTGCTCGGCGACGACCTCATCGACGAACGCGACCCGTTGCTTCCGCGCATGATCGACATTCAGGAACGGCACGGCGGGTGCGTCGTCGCGCTGCTCGAGGTGCCCGCCGAGTCGATCAGCCTCTACGGTGCCGCGGCGGTGGAGGCGACCGACGACGCGGATGTGGTGCGTATCCGGGGGCTGGTCGAGAAGCCAGCCGTCGGTGAGGCCCCCAGCAACCTGGCCATCATCGGTCGCTACGTGCTGGCCCCCGAGATCTTCGGGGTGCTGGAGAAGACCGATGTCGGGCGCGGCGGGGAGATCCAGCTCACCGACGCCCTGGAGACCTTGACCGGCCGAGACAGCGGTGGGGGGCCGGTGCACGGCGTGATCTTCCGCGGGCGGCGCTACGACACCGGCGATCGGGCCGACTACCTTCGGGCGATCGTGCAACTAGCGTGCGATCGAGCCGATCTAGGCCCGGATTTCCTCCGCTGGCTCCGGGAGTTTCTCGCGGGCCGCCCGGGCGACCAGTCGGTCGAGCCGCTCACGCCATGACGGACGAGCTGGTCGCGGTCGATGATCACCTCGGGGTTGTCCTGGACGCGGTCCGTCCGCTCGGCGAGTTCGATGTCACCCTGCTCGACGCCCACGGCTGCGTGCTCGCCGAGGACGTCTCGTCGCCGATCCCGTTACCTCCCTTCGACAGCGCGGCGGCCGACGGGTACGCAGTGCGGCTGGCCGATGTCGCCGCTGCGACGCAAGGCGTGCCAGCGGTCCTGCCGGTCGTCGGCGAGGTGACGGCGGGCTCTACCGATCCGTACACGGTCCAGCCCGGGCTCTGCCTTCGGATCGCGGCCGGAGCGCCAGTGCCACCCGGTGCCGAGGCGGTCGTCCCGGTGGAGTGGACCGACGGCGGCTCGGTCCAGGTGGCCATCCACCGTTCCCCGCCGGACGGGGCGAACATCCACCGGACCGGCGAGGACGTCACGGCCGGTTCGCCGCTCCTGACGGCGGGGGTGCACCTCGGAGCGGCGCAGGTGGGTCTGCTGGCGGCGAGCGGGCTGGACCGGCTCCGGGTGCGACCACGCCCGCGGGTCGTCGTGCTGTCCACCGGCCGGGACCTGCTCGACCCCGGTCAGCCGGCGACGGCCGGTCGCCGATACGACTCCAATAGCTTCCTGCTCACCGGGGCGGTCCGCGAGACCGGCGCGATCGCCTATCGGGTGGGGATCCTCCCGGAGGACCTGGCAACGCTGCGGGACACCCTCGAAGATCAGCTGATCCGGGCGGACGCCGTCGTCAGTTCGGGCGGCCTGAGCCGCGGCTCGGGGGACGCGATGACCGAGGTTCTCAGCCGGATGGGGTCGGTCCGGTTCAGCCGGGTCGCCCTGGCGGCCGGCGAACGGCAGGGCTTCGGCACGATCGGCCCGGACGCAGTGCCATTCTTCGCCCTTCCCGGCAGCCCGGTGAGCGCGTTCGTCTCCTTCGAAGTCTTCGTCCGCCCTGCGCTGCGCCGGATGCTCGGGGTAGAGCCGATCCAGCGTCCCCAGGTGCGGGCCACCGCGACCGCGGCGATGCGCTCCCCATCCGGGCTGCGCTCGTACCTGCGCGGCCGGCTTGCTGTCCGCGACGGTGCCTACGCCGTCGAGCCGCTCAGCAGCCGGGACCATTCGCTCGCCGGTCTGGCTGAGGCGAACGCCCTGATCGTCATCCCCGAGGACGTCACGGACGTGCCCCCGGGCGATCCGGTGGCGGTCATGATGCTGGAACGCCGGCACGGGTGAGGTGACAGACCGGTGGCTCGGTCGACACGATCGTCGGTACCGACCCGGTGTTCGGCCGGGTCGTGAGCGCGCACGGAAGGCAGCGCATGCGCACCCGGGGCTGGCCGAGGAGTCTGCAAGAGGGCTCGGTGGGCGTGCGCCCGCTGCGACTTCGAGACGGTGTCGTGTGGGCGGAGGTTCGTCGGCGTAACGCCGAATGGCTCGGACCGTGGGAGGCCACCCCGCCGGGGGGTGATCTCGCCTACCGCGATTCGGTGGCGACCTTCACGACCATGACCCGCGCCCTGCGCCGTCAGGCGCGGCAGGGAACGGCTTTCCCCTTCGTCGTCACTCTCGACGGAGGGCTGGTTGGCCAGCTGACCATCGGCAACATCGTGCGCGGATCGCTCAACTCCGGCTACGCCGGCTATTGGGTCGACGGACGGGTGGCCGGCCGCGGCATCATGCCGACGGCCCTCGCCCTCGCCGTCGACCACTGCTTCGCCGTGGGGCTCCACCGGGTCGAGGCGAACATCAGGCCGGAGAACACCGCAAGTCGCCGGGTGGTCGAAAAGCTGGGGTTCCGGGAGGAGGGGGCTCGCCGCCGATATCTGCACATCGCCGGCGCCTATCGGGATCATCTCTGCTTCGCGATTACGCCCGAAGACGTGCCGGAAGGGCTGCTGGTTCGCTGGCGAAGTGTTTTGGCGACTTCGCGACACACCGACGGCGGTGCGTGAAGACTGGCGGAGGCATAGCTAGCGTCGGAGACGAGCGAATTCCGAGACCGGTCCGGGGAGGATCCGCTGAGCAACGGGGTGATCTACGCAGCCATCGTCGTGATCTGGGCGGTCGTGCTCGTCCCGATGTGGCTGCGCCGCCACGACTCGGCGACCGAGTCCAGGTCGGTCGACAAGTTCGCCGCCGCGATGCGCACGCTGTCCCGTCGCACCTCTTCCACCCCGGACAAGAGGTATGTAGTCATGCCCCGTCGCCTGCCCGACTCGGTCAGTTGGCACGTCTCCGGTTCCCCCACGCCGGCTTCCCCCCGCGCCGGCCGCTCGACCACCGCGGCGGCTCCGCAGGAGGATCCTGCCCGGGTGCTGCGTCCCGTCACTGCACGGTCCCGCCTGCTCGCGCGCCGTCGCCGGCTAGCCGCCGGCCTCGGCGGGGGGGTCGTGCTGACGGCTCTGCTGGTCGTCGTCGGAGCGTTCCCATGGCCGCTGCAGCTTCTCCTCGATCTTGCCCTCGCCGGGTACGCCGTGCATCTGCGCGGCGAGGCGAGGCGGGCCGCGGCCGTGTCCCGCCACCGTCGCCGGGCCACCGCCGTGCCGCGGGAGTACCGGGGTGACGTCGTGGCCGACGAGGCGGATCAGGTTCTGCTGACCGAGCCGTTGGTCGGACAGGAACTCGACCCGGCCGTCGGCTACGGGGACAGCTGGGATCCGGTTCCGGTGCCGCCGCCCACCTACGTAACCAAGTCACAAGCCGGATCACCGGAGGCCCCGCAAACGATCGTGGACCTGACCCAGGCCGGGACCGGGCTGATCGACGACCTCGGGCTGTGGGAGGACGACGAGGACGAGCTCGACGTCATCGTCGAGCGGCGCCGCGCAGTCGGAGACTGAGGCCTCGGTTCCCCGCCCGGGCCACCGCCGCCGGTGGATCTTGGAGTTCGCCAGCCGGCACGAATGGTAGGTTCGGGATCTTCTGGGGCTGTAGCGCAGTTGGTAGCGCGCTTCGTTCGCATCGAAGAGGTCAGGGGTTCGAATCCCCTCAGCTCCACAAGGACGTCTTCACCGAAGTCGCCTGTTCATGTTCACCGAAGGGTGTGACATTTTCGGGCGGGGCGCTGGCGTGGGGCTGGACGGGCTGTGTTTTGGCCTGGGAGTGGCCGGGCGGGATGTTT
>Ga0307373_10001430_pt1 | contig 44829 bp, 30 predicted proteins | sample OX2MG_FD_202534 | JGI IMG/M metagenome (GOLD analysis project Ga0307373, IMG submission 202534) | Soil microbial communities from Risofladan, Vaasa, Finland - OX-2 | ecosystem: Environmental > Terrestrial > Soil > Coastal area > Acid sulfate soil | place: Finland: Risofladan, Vaasa | collected...
ACCGCCTACTTCGAACGCCGAGTGAAGGACGGCCTCTCTAAGCGCGACGCGATCCGCCATCCTGAAGCGCTACGTCGCCCGCGAGGTGTATCGCTACCTGCCTCGCGGCTAGCACCGCGGTCGTGGGCCTGGCTCTCCCCATAACTGTCGCCCTACGGGCTGACTTTCCAGCGACGTCGCCGACCCACGACCCGGACTCTCAGACCTCGGAACGCGTGGCTTGATAAGAGCATGCCCTCGGAAGCGAGTGGATCTTCATTGTTCTGCCCGCACTTCGACCACAGGCCTTGACAACTGATAAGAGCGTCGCCGGCTCGGAGTCACGCCGTCAGCGGCGCAGGCGATCAGGGGATCGGATTCAGGAACTCGCCGATCGAGGCTGCCGCGGCCACCTGCATTGGCTGGAGCACATGGCTGTAGCGGTCGAGGGTGATCTGGGTCGAGGCATGGCCGTGTCGCTCCGCCACGACTTTGGGGTGCACTCCCGCAAGGAGCGCGATGGTCGCCGATGTATGGCGAAGGTCGTGAAGCGTGATCTCGGGAAGTCCCGCCTTGCGCTGCAGCCCGTGGAGCATCCGCGTCAGCCGCGCCGGATGGAACGGCTCCCCGACCTCGTCGACGAAGACGTAGCCCACCGGGCGACCGTCAGCCCGGAGGTCCGCCTCCGCCTCCATCCGCTCTCGATGATCGGTCAGGGCACCGACGGCTCTTTCGTCGAGCACGAGCATGCGGCGACCGGCCTTCGTCTTCGGCCCGGACTCGACGACGCGGCTACCAGCAAGGGAACGGGAGGCGCGGACCCAAAGTTGGGCAGGCGTCGCCTCCAAGTCGACGTCTTGCCACTGCAACCCGGCGAGCTCCGCGCGCCGCAGCCCCGCGGAGATGGCGAGGTACCACAGGGCACCGAGGCGGCCACCCTTCGCCACCTCGAGGAATCGCCGGGTCTGCTCCGGGCTGTAGATGGTTCGCTCCGCAGTGTCATCCCGTGGCCGCTCGACGGCGTCCGCGGGGTTAAGCGCGAGGTAGCCCATCCGGCAGGCGTAGGCGAGCACGTTGTGGAGCACGCGATGGATGTTGCGGACGTGGGTGCCCGAGAGCGGCCGGGCGTCCCGACCGCCCGAGGCGCGGAGCTCGACGTAGAGGTGCTGGATGCGCGGGGCCGTCAAACGGTCCAGGCGGAGCGAGCCGATCCTCGGGATCAGGTAGGCATCCACCAGCATCTCGTAGTTGGCGATCGTCGTCGCCTTGCGGTCGGAGCCGATCACGGACAGCCATTCCCGAGCGAGATCCTCAAAAGTGACCGTCGGCGCATACCGGAGACGCTGCTGGGAGACCGCGACGGTCGCCTCGGCGAGGGCATTGCGCGCGTCGCGCTCGGTGCGGAACCCGCTCACCCGACGTTGCCGGCGCTTCCCATCGGGGCCAGTCGGAAGGTCAAAGCGGTAGTACCACCCGCTCCCACGCTTGCCCACGTTCTCGGCCATGGCACCGACGCTCCGTCGTGTCCACTTGGACACGGAGCGAATTCCGTGTCCAAATCTGTGTCCACCCTATCAGGGAGCTATCGCTCGGGATGCCCGGCCGGACTTTCATGGCCCTGACCAGCAGATTTGGCTGGTGTCGGAGGGGGGACTTGAACCCCCACGAGATTTCTCTCACTAGCCCCTCAAGCTAGCGCGTCTGCCTATTCCGCCACTCCGACGTGGGCTCCCGCCATGGGGAGCAGAGTGAGATTACTCGCTCCCCGCGAGCTAGCGGCCGGCGGTTGAGCAGGCCTTCCGCGGCACCCGCGCGAGGCGGCAGGGGCAGTCCGGAAATGCGATCCTGGTCCCCCGCCACGAGGCGGGCGCCGGACGGGAGCCGAGATGACCGAGCATGACCTCCTCGCAGTACTGGGATGGTGCCGGGAGGGGGAGCGGGAGCTGCTCGAGCGCGCGCTGCAGCCCGTCGATCTCGGGGAGCCAAGCGCGTTGCCGGGGTGGAGCCGGGCGCACCTCGTGGCCCATCTCGCCCGCAACGCGGACGCCCTCGTCAACCTCGTGAACTGGGCCGCGACCGGTGTGGTGACCCCGATGTACCCCTCGACCGAGGCTCGCGGCGCCCAGATCGAGGCCGACGTGCCCCAGTCGCCGGGCTGGCTGCGCGAGCGCCTCTCCTCGAGCAGCGCCAACCTCCTCGAGCGCCTCGCCGACCTCCCCCCCGATGGCTGGCAGGCCGAGGTCGGCACCGCGCAGGGGCGGACCGTTCCCGCCTCGGAGATCCCCTGGATGCGGACGCGCGAGAGCTTCATCCACCTCGTCGACCTGCGCCTCGACTTCGACTTCGGGGACATCCCCGACGCAGTGACCGACGCGCTGCTCGACGACGTGACCGCGAGCCTGGGGGCGCGCGACGAGTGCCCCGCCGCCCTCCTCGAGCCGACCGACCGCGAGCGCTCGTGGAGCCTCGGCACCCCCGGCGCAGCGAGCCCCGTGCTGCGCGCCCCGGCAGCGGAGCTGCTCGCCTGGGTCACCGGCCGCGCCGCAGCGGACTCGCCTGCACTCACGACCGCCCCCGAGCTGCCCCGCTGGCTCTGAGCGGCGGCGGATGAACGACCACAGCGAGCTCCTCGTCGTCGGGGGCGGCATCGGCGGCCTCACGACCGCGCTCGCCGCACTGCACGCCGGCCGCTCGGTGCGCGTCCTCGAGCAGGCCGCCTCCTACGGTGAGATCGGCGCGGGCATACAGCTCGCCCCGAACGCGACCCGCATCCTCGACCGACTCGGCCTGCTGCCGGCGATGGAGGCGGTCGGCGTCCTCCCGCGCCGCCTCGTGCTCGGCGACGCGCTCACCGCCACCGAGCTCACCCATCTCCCCCTCGGCGACTTCCGCGAGCGCTACGGCGCCCCCTACGTCGTGCTGCACCGCCGCGACCTCCTCGACCTGCTCCTCGAGGCCTGCCGCGCGGCGGGCGGCGCCCTCGAGACGGGGGCGCGGGTCGTCGACGTCGAGGACGACGGCCGGCGGGTCGCCGCTACCGCCGCCGACGGCCGCCGCTGGTCCGGCGGGGTGCTCGTCGCCGCTGACGGCCTGCACTCGACGCTGCGCTCGCGCTTCAGCGACGACGAGCCGATCGCCTCCGGCTTCGTCGCCTACCGGGGGACGGTGCCGACCGCGCACATCGAGCGGCGGGCGGACCTCGGAGACGTGGTCGCCTGGATCGGCCCCGGCCTGCACCTCGTGCAGTACCCGCTGCGCGCCGGTGAGCTCTACAACCAGGTGGCGGTCTTCCGCAGCCCTGCCTTCGCCGCCGGGAGCGCCGAGTGGGGCACCCCCGAGGAGCTCGACTCGGCCTTCTCCCCTGTGCACGGCCACCTCCGCGAGGCGACCCAGCTGCTCGGGCGCGAGCTGCGCTGGCCGATGCACGACCGCCTCCCGATCGGACGCTTCGCCGAGGGAAGATTCGCCCTCCTCGGCGACGCCGCCCACCCCATGCTGCAGTACCTCGCGCAGGGCGCCTGCCAGGCGATCGAGGACGCCGCCTGCCTCGTGGGCGCACTCGGGCGCCACGACGGGCCCGCCGCCGCCCTCGCCGCGTACGAGGCCGAGCGGGCGCCGCGCACCGCCCGTGTGCAGCGCAACGCCCGCGCCTGGGGAGAGTTCTGGCACGTCGGCGGGGCCGACAAGACCGCCCGCGACGCGCTGCTGCGGGCGCGTGACCCGGCCGACCACAGCCGCGTCAGCTGGCTCTACGGCTCCTAGCGGCGGAGCGCCCACCTTCGCCCCGTGCTTGGCTGTCGGCACCTGCCGCCGACGAACGAGGAGCGACGCGATGGCCGCCGACCTACCCACCGACCCCCGCGCCGCTGTCGCGCGCGCCTGCCACGTGCTCGGCGACATCGGCCAGGGGGACATGGTCTGGGGCCACGTGTCGCTACGCGACGAGCAGGGCCGTGGCGTGTGGATGAAGGCACACGCCTTCGGCTTCAACGAGATCGACGAGGACAAGGTCCTCCTCGTCTCCTTCGACGGCGAGGTGCTCGAGGGCGAGGGCCGGCGGCACATCGAGTACCCGATCCACACCGAGATCATGAGGGCACGCCCCGACGTGCGCTGTGTCGTGCACACCCACTCCGTCGGCGCGGTCGCCTTCGCCGCGACCGGCGACGATCTGCGGCCGATCTCCCACGACGCCTGCTACTTCGTGCCTCCCGCGCTCGCCCGCTTCACCGAGACCGGGGACCTCATCTCGACGCGCGAGCTCGGCGAGCACCTCGCGGCGGCGATCGGCGACCGCAACGCGCTGCTGATCCCGAACCACGGCATCGCGGTCGCCGGCGCCAGCGTGCCGCACGCGATCATGGGGGCGGTGCTGCTCGACCGCGCCTGCCGCACGCAGCTGCTCGCGGGCGAGGTGCGGCACTGGTCGCCCGACGACGAGGCGCTCGCGAAGCGCGCCAGCGTCTGGTCCGACGACGGCCTCGACCTCGGCTGGAACTTCCTCACCCGCCAGGCCGAAGCCCACCGCTGAGGGGGAGGACGTCCCTGGGGCTCGTGAGAGGGCGCTCAGCTCGCCGGCATCGTGGTCGTCGTCGGCGGCGGGTTGGTCTGGATCGCCCAGTTCTGGGCATCCCACATCGGCCCCGCTGGGCTCGGCGCGGCGCTCACCCCGACGAGGTCGCTCGCGGTGACGAGGGTGAGCGGCACCTCGAACAGCGGCACTGTCGGCAGCGCCGCCCACAGCGCGGTGTCGATCTCGTTGTAGAGGCCGGAGCCGGCGCTCTGGTTGAGCTCCCCGGAGGCCTCGGCGAAGAGCGCCGCGATCTCGGGGTCGCGGTAGCCGAGCACATCGCGGGTCACCGAGCCGGAGACGACCGAGGCGGGCTCGCCGCCGTCCGCCCGCACGGTGAAGACCGGGACCGCGGCCGTCGCCCCCGTGGCCCCGGTCGCACCGACGGTCGGGCCGGCGGCGCCGGTCACCCCGCCCGCCGCCTGCAATGCAGAGGGGGTCGGGCCGACGGGCTGGGTGTAGAGCGCGGCGGCCGTCGAGGGGTAGGGGGAGAGCAGGTAGGGCGCGATCGCCATCTGATAGCGGCCGCGCGGCAGCACTGTGCCGAGCAGCTCCTCCTCGCTCACGTTGCGGATCGCGAGGTGGATCCCGGCCTGCAGGAGCTCGGCCTGCAGCTGCTGCTCGACCGAGGCGGCGACGGCGTCGCCGGTCGGCCCCGAGAGGGTGAGGGTGAGCGGCGTCCCGGTCGGGCCGCGCACCACCCCGTCGGCATCGACCTGGTAGCCCACCGACGTGAGCAGCGAGTCGGCGGCGTCGAGGTCGACCGACTGGTAGGTGCCGTCGTTCGCCGTGCTCCCGGGCGCGCCCGAGAGGTAGAGGCGGTTGCCGTTCACCCCGCCCTCGGCGGTCGAGAGACCGATCGTGTTGGTGAAGAGCTGGTGGCGGTCGATCGACTCCGCGATCGCCTGGCGGACTGCGGGCACGAGCTGCGGGTCGTCGAGGTTGAAGACGAGCTGCTCGAGGGTCGGCGAGAGGGCGGGCTGCTCGGTGAGGTCGGTGCTCGTCTCGACGAGCGAGTCGATCGCCGGGCTCGGCGGGACCTCGGCGACCTGCACCCTCCCCCGCGCCAGCGCGTCGAGGGTGGCGCCGACGGAGGGCTCGACGAGGAAGGTGATGCGCCCGAGGCGCGCCGGCGGACCCCAGTAGTGCGGGTTGCGCACGAGGGCGAGCGCGACCGGCCTCGAGCCGCGGTAGGTCTCGCGCGCGATCTCGTAGGGGCCGCCCGAGACGAGGGTCGCCGGCACGGGGCGGGTGACCGTGCCGCGCTGCTTGGTGGCCCGCGGCGGCGAGGTCGCGAAGGCCGCCGTCCAGCCGTGCACGGCGGCGACGTGCGCCGGCACGAGGGGTGAGAAGAGCGCCGGCCAGTCGGCGTCGCGGGCGGAGAAGGTGACCTCGAAGGTCGTCGCCGCTGGTGGCGAGATCGAGCTGATCTCCTGGTAGCCGAGGGTGGGGTTGGTCGCCGGCAGGGTGGGGCCGACCGTCAGCTCCTGCTGCCACTCGTAGATGAAGTCCGAGGAGGTGATCGGCGCGCCGTCCGACCACTTGGCTCCCGGGTCGATCGTGTACCTCACGACGAAGGGCTGCACGCTCTGCACCTCGGCGCCGACGGTGGAGAGCAGCGAGTCACAGGCGGGGCCGCCGGTCGGGCAGGTCGTCGGGGGGAGGCGGTTGCCGGTGACGTAGGTCTGCGGCCAGACCTCGGCCATCACCATCGCGGTGACCGAGTTCGCGCCCTGCGGGGTAAGGGGGTTGAACTCGCGGGGCAGGCGGGGGACGGCGACGGTCACGGTGCCGCTCGTCCTGTAGGTGACGACCCCCGAGATGGTGGTGGTCGTGCTCGAAGGCGCCGGGCCGGCGGCGGCGGTGCAGCCGAGGAGCGCGATCCCCGCGAGGAGGAGGAGTAGCGGCCGGCCGAGCCTCAGCCCCAACGAAGGTCGATGACGATCGTCGCGAAGGCGAAGATCACCGCCACCGCGATCGTGATCCGGTCGAGGTTCTTCTCGGCGACGGTCGAGCCTGCGGCGGCCGATCCGACGCTCGAGCCGAACATGTCCGAGAGGCCGCTGCCGCGCCCGGAGTGGAGGAGGATCAGCAGGATGAGGGCGAGGGAGGCCAAGACCTCGACCCCGACCACGACATCAGTGAGCACGTGCTCCGTCCCTTTCCGAGCCGGTTACCGGAAAGCGCAGGTTAGCCGCGGATGCGGCCGCGGCCCCCGGCGCGCGCCGCGGCTGCAGCCTCAGCCGGCGGCGGAGACGATGGCGTGGAACTTCGCGGCGTCGAGGCTGGCGCCGCCGACGAGGGCGCCGTCGACGTTCGCGCAGGCGAGCAGGTCGGCTGCGTTCTCCGGCGTCACCGACCCCCCGTACTGGACGCGCGCCGTGGCGGCGACCGCGCCGCCGAGGCGGGTGAGCTCGTCGCGGATCGTCCCGCACATCTCCTCGGCGTCGTCGGGGGTCGCGACCACGCCGGTGCCGATCGCCCAGATCGGCTCGTAGGCGACGACGACGCGGGCGATCTCCTCGCCCTTGCGGCGGCCGAGGGCGGCCTCGAGCTGCCCGGCGACCTTGGCGAGGGCCATGCCCTCGGCGCGCTCCTCGCCGCTCTCGCCGACGCAGAGGATCGGCACCATCCCCGCTTTCAGGATCGCGTCGAGCTTCATGCAGACGATCTCGTCGCTCTCCCCGAAGTACTGGCGGCGCTCGGAGTGGCCGGCGATCACGTAGGCGACGTTGAGCTTGGCGAGCATCTCGGGGCTCACCTCGCCGGTGTAGGCCCCCCGCTCCTCGAAGTGGCAGTTCTGCGCGCCGAGCGCGACCGGGAGGTGGTCGGTCTCGACGGCGGTCTGCACGCTACGCAGCGAGGTGAAGGGCGGGTGCAGGCTCACCTCGACCCCCTGGGGCGCAGGCTTGGCGCGCAGCAGCGCGGCGAGCTCCTGGATCAGCTTCAGCGCCTCGAAGTGGTTCTCGTGCATCTTCCAGTTGCCCGAGACGAGGACGGGGCGCTCCCCCACCACGGCCTCAGCCCCGTCCGGCGCGCAACGCGGCGAGGCCCGGGAGGTCGCCCTGCTCGATGAACTCGAGGGAGGCGCCGCCGCCCGTCGAGACGAAGTCGATCCTCTCGGCGAGGCCGTACTCGTCGATCGCCGCCACCGAGTCGCCGCCGCCGACGACGGTGAAGCCGGGCGCGGCGGCGACCGCCTCCGCGACGGCGCGCGTCCCCGCGGCGAAGCGCTCGTCCTCGAAGACGCCCATCGGGCCGTTCCACAGCACCGTCTCGGCACCCGCCACCGCGGCGGCGAAGTGGGCCGCGCTCTCGGGGCCGATGTCGCGCCCCGACCAGCCGTCGGGGAGGTCGCTGCCGAAGGAGGAGACGGCGTCGTCGGGGCCGAGGGCGAGGGTGTCGGAGGGGAGGAGGACCTCGATCCCCGAGGCGAGGAGCGCCCTGCAGTCCTCCACGCGCGCCGGGTCGAGGAGCGAGGAGCCGACGGTGTGGCCGATGGCGGCGAGGAAGGTGTAGGCCATCCCGCCGCCGACGACGAGAGTGTCGACCTTCTCGGCGAGCGCCCGCAGCACCGCGAGCTTGTCGGCGATCTTCGCCCCGCCGACGACGGCGACGAAGGGGCGGCGCGGCTCGTTGAGCAGGCCGCCGAGGACCTCGACCTCGCGCGCCAGCAGGTAGCCGGCGGCGGAGGGGAGGAGGGCGGGGGGGCCGACCACCGAGGCATGCGCGCGGTGGCTCACGCCGAAGGCGTCGTTCACGTAGCAGTCGTGGCCGGCGACGAGGCGTGCGACGAAGGCGGGGTCGTCCGCCTCCTCGCCCGGGTCGAAGCGGAGGTTCTCGAGGAGGGTGACCCCGGGCGCCAGCACGGCAAGGCGCTCGGCGACGGGCGCCACCCGGTAGCGCTCGTCGACCTTTCCCTCGGGACGGCCGAGGTGGGTGCAGGCCGTGACCGACGCGCCCTTGTCGATCAGGTACGCGAGGGTCGGGAGCGCTGCGTGGATGCGGAAGTCGTCGGCGACGACGCGCCGCCCGTCGCGCTCGGCGAGAGGGACGTTGAAGTCGACGCGCACGAGCACCGAGGCGCCCTCGAGGTGCGGGAGGTCCTCGAGCCGAGGGAGGGGCTGCATCTCAGGTGGCGGTCGGCCGGCGCCGGGCCGCTCGGGTGAGCGGGCTCACTTGCTCCCGACGATCTCGACGAGGTCGGCGAGGCGGTTGGAGTAGCCCCACTCGTTGTCGTACCAGCCGAAGGCCTTGACGAGCGTCTGCCCGCCGTCGAGGGGGATGACGCGGGTGAGGTCGGCGTCGAAGGTGCAGCTCGCCGGGGAGCCGACGATGTCGCTCGAGACGATCGGGTCGTCGGTGTAGTCGAGGACGCGCGCGAGCCGCCCCGTCCCCGCGGCGTTGGCGAAGGCCCGGTTCACCTCGTCCGCGTCCACCTGCGCGCCGAGGACCGCGGTGACGTCGGTGATCGAGCCGTCCTGCACCGGGACGCGCAGCGAGACGCCGTCGAGGCGCCCCTTCATCGCGCTGAGCACGAGGTCCGTGGCCTTCGCGGCGCCGGTCGCCGTCGGGACGATGTTCACGGCCGCGGCGCGCGCCCGGCGGAGGTTGTCGCGGGCGAGGTCGAGCAGCTCCTGGTCGTTGGTATAGGCGTGCACCGTCGTCATCAGCGCCTGGCGCAGCTCGAAGGCGTCGTCGAGGACCTTCACCATCGGCACGAAGCAGTTGGTCGTGCAGGAGGCGTTGGAGACGACGAGGTGGCGGGCGGGGTCGAAGGTGTCGTCGTTCACGCCGACGACGAAGGTCGCGTCGGCGTCGTCGGCGGGCGCCGAGATGACGACGCGCGCCGCGCCGGCGTCGATGTGCGCGTGCGCCTGGGCGCGCTTGGTGAAGCGCCCCGTCGACTCGACGACGACGTCGATCGCGAGGTCCCCCCAGGGCAGCGCCGAGGGGTCGCGCTCGGCGAAGACGGCGATCTCGTGGCCGTCGACGACGAGGGCCTTGTCGTGGACGACGACCTTGCCGCCGAAGCGGCCGTGCGTCGAGTCGTAGCGCAGCAGGTGCGCGTTCGAGGCCGCATCGACGAGGTCGTTGATGGCGACGATCTCGACGTCGCCCTTCCCCTCGTGCAGCGCCCTCAGGAAGTTGCGGCCGATCCGCCCGAATCCGTTGACTGCGACACGCACGGTCATCTTCGTCACCGCCCGATCAGTCGGCCCTCTGGCCCGCTCCGGCTCCGTTGCCGGCGTGACAATCTGACTCGCCGCGGCGCCGGAACGCAACCATTGATGCCACGAGGTGTGTCAGCCCGTCACGAGGGCGGCGAGCGCCGCGGCGAGGAGCGCCTCGTCGTGCACCGCCCCCGAGGCGGCGGCGAGGGGGGCTTCGACGACGCAGCTGCGGCCGCCGAGCGCGCCGAGCGCGAGGCGGCTCGTGTCCGCGAGCACCACGTCGGGGACGACCCCGTGCGCCGCCAGCGCGGCGACGTGGGCGGCGACGTCGTAGCCGGTCGTCTCGGTCTGCTCGGCGAGGTTACCGACGTAGACGACACGCGCCGGCGAGGCGGCGATCGCCTCCGTCATCCCCGCGGGGGCGAGGGCGGCGAGGATGCTCGTGTAGAGCGAGCCGGGGCCGAGCACGAGCTGGTCGGCGCGGGCGATCGCCGCGAGCGCCTCGGGTGCGGCGGCGATCGCCGGCGGGTCGAGCGAGACGCGGCGGATCCCGGGGGTGCCCATGATCCGCACCTGCCCGGCGAGCTCGCCCTCGGCGGCCTGCGCGACGAGGGTCACCGGCTCCTCGGTGGCGGGGAGCACCCGCCCCACCGTGCCGAGCAGCGCGCAGGTCTCGGCGATCCCGCCGACGAAGCCGCCGCTCGCCGCGCTGAGCGCGGCGAGCAGGAGGTTGCCGAAGGCGTGCCCCTCGAGCTCGCCGCCGTGGAAGCGGTGCTCGAGGCTCTCGCCGAGCGGCGAGGGGCCCGGGAGGAGCGCCGTGATGCAGCGGCGGACGTCGCCCGGCGCGGGGATCCCGAGCGCTTCGCGCAGCCGCCCCGAGCTGCCGCCGTCGTCAGCGACCGAGACGATCGCCGAGATCTCCCCCGCGTAGCGGCGCGCCGCCCCGAGGCTGCGCGCCAGGCCGTGGCCGCCGCCGATCGCCACGACGCGGGGCCCGCCGGCGACGAGCCGGCCGCTCAACGGTCGATGTCCCGGTGGTGCACCGTCGGGTGGTAACCCTCGCCGGCGATCGTCTCGGCGAGGGCCTCGGCGACGGCGACCGAGCGGTGGCGGCCACCGGTGCAGCCGATCGCGATCGAGAGGTAGGACTTCCCCTCCTTCGCGTAGTTCGGGAGGAGGAAGGTGAGCAGCCCGCCGATGCGTTGCAGGAACTCGACCGCCTCCGGCTGGTCGAGGACGTAGCGGCGGACCTCCTCGTCGAGGCCGCTCTTCGGCCGCAGCTCCTCGATCCAGTAGGGGTTGGGGAGGAAGCGGCAGTCGAGGACGAGGTCGACGTCGAGGGGGAGGCCGTGCTTGTAGCCAAAGGAGACGACCGTCGTCTCCATCGCCCCCGCCGCCTCGCTCCCGCTGAAGAGCTCGACGAGGCGGGCGCGCAGCTCGTTGGTGTTGAGGTCGCTCGTGTCGAGGGTGACGTCGGCCCCCTGGCGCAGCTCGGAAAAGAGCTCCCGCTCGGCGCGGATCGCGTCGAGGACCCCCTGGCCCTCCACGGGATGGCGGCGGCGCGTCCCCTCGAAGCGGCGGACGAGCACCTCGTCGGAGGCGTCGAGGAAGAGCAGCCGGACGCGCGCCCCCGTCGCCCGCAACGCCTCGACCGCGGGGACGAGCTCGCTCACCGACTCGGCACCGCCGCGGCCGGCGACGAAGCAGAAGCGCTCGAGCTCGGAGTCGCCGTGCACCGCGATCTCCGCGACGCGCCCGAGGAGCGCCGGCGGGAGGCCGTCGATGACGAACCAGCCGAGGTCCTCGAGGGTGGCCGCCGCCGTCGAGCGCCCCGCGCCGGAGAGGCCCGTCACGATCAGGTACTCGGCCACACCGTCGTCCTCCCCTCGAGAGCCGCTGCGCTCAAGGCTGCCACGCCAGCGGCGCGCCGGCCGCAGCGGGCGCGGCGAGGGCGCCCGCGCGCGCCGCTCAGCGGCGGGGGCGGTGCTCGAAGCGCATCGCCAACAGCCGCGGGATCGCCCCCTCGAGGGCGGGGTCGACCGAGCCGGCGAGGAACTCCGGGAGCGGCGGCGGCTCGTGCATCTCGACGAGCAGCAGGTCGAGGGCGGCAAGGGGGTTGAGGTAGCGCGAGAGGGGGCGGTGGGCGAAGGGGATCGCCACGCCGGCGTCCACCTGCTCCACGGTGACCTGCTCGGAGAGGTAGGGGCCCACCCGCCAGTAGTGCTCGTCGAGGATCTGGTCGTCGACGAAGCCGCTGCCGGGCCCCTGGTACATCGGGTGGTTGACGAGCAGCAGCAGCGTGCCGCCGGGCACGAGGACGCGGGCGACCTCGCCGAGCAGGGCGTCGGGGTCGTCGCTGTGCTCGATCGCCAGGCAGCAGACGACGCCGCCGAGGCTGCCGCCGGCGAAGGGGAGGGCCTCGCCCGCCCCGCAGACGAGGCGCGGCCCGCCCCCCTCGGCGCGGGCGTTGTCGAGCTGCGCGCGCGAGGGGTCGAGGCCGACGACCGCCGGCCCGGCGGCGGCGAGCGCGCGCGCCACCTGCCCCTCCCCACAGCCGAGGTCGAGCACCAGCCCGAGGCCGCCGAGCTCGGCGGTGACGAGGGGGAGGATCTCCCGCTCGTACTCGATGTCGGCGCCGTGGGTGAAGGTCTTCTTCCACCAGCCGGCGTGCTCGTCCCACAGCGCCGCCCCGGATGGCGGCGGGCGCTCGCTCACGCCGCGCCGATCGGGGCGAGCTCGCGGCCGTGCAACCGTGCGTAGAGGGCGCGGGCGACGGGCTCGGGGAGCCACTCGAGGGCGAGCAGCTCCTCGAGCGCCGCGGCGCGCACCTTGCGCACCCCGCCGAGCTCGCGCACGAGGCGCTCGCGGCGCTTCGGGCCGAGGCCGGGGACGCCGTCGAGGGCGCCGGTCGTCATGCGCTTGCCGCGCAGCTCGCGGTGGAAGGTGATCGCGAAGCGGTGCGCCTCGTCGCGGATCTGCTGCAGCAGGTAGATCGCCTCGGAGTCGCGGGGGATGCGGATCGGCTCGGGGCGACCGGGGACGAAGACCTCCTCGAACTGCTTGGCGAGCGAGGCGAGCGAGAAGCGCCCCTCGAGGCCGAGCTCGGCGACGACCTCCTCCCCCACCCCGAGCTGGCCCTTGCCGCCGTCGATGAGCAGCAGGTTCGGGGGGTAGGCGAAACGGGTCGGCCGGCCGTCGGTGGCGCGCGGCGCCTCGTCGAGGCGCTTCAGCCGCCGCGAGAGCACCTCGTGCATCGCCCCGTAGTCGTCGTTTCCGGCGACGCTCGTGACCTTGAAGCGGCGGTAGTCGCTGCGCTTGGGGAGGCCGTCCTCCATCACCACCATCGAGCCGACGTAGTCGCTCCCCTGCAGGTGGCTCATGTCGTAGCACTCGATGCGCAGCGGGGCGTCGGGGAGGCCGAGGTAGCTCTGCAGCTCGTCGAGGGCGCGCGCCCTCGAGGAGAGGTCCGTCGCCCGCCGCAGGCGGTGGCGGGCGAGCTGCTCGGTGGCGTTGCGCGTCGCCACCTCGAGAAGGGCGCGCTTGCGCCCCCGCTGCGGCACGGCGATCGTCACCTTCTGCCCGCGCCGCTCGGCGAGCCACTCCTCGTAGGTCGCCGCCTCCTCGGGGAGCTCGGGGACGAGCACCTGGCGGGGGAGGCTGAGCGGCGTCTCCGCGTAGTGGGTCTCGAGGATCCGCCCGACGAGCTCGGGGGTGGCGACCGGCTCGACCTTCTCGAGGATGAAGCCGTCGCGCCCGACGACCCGGCCGCGGCGGACGTGCAGCACCTGCACCGCCGCCTCCAGCTCCTCCTCGGTGACGCCGACGACGTCGAGGTCCTCCCCGGCGTCGACGACCATCTCCTGGCGCTCCGAGGCGAGGCGCACGGACTCCAGCTGGTCGCGCAGGTGGGCGGCCTGCTCGAACTCGAGGGCCTCCGCGGCGGCCTGCATCTCGACCTCGAGGCGGTCGATGAGCGGCTTGGTCTCGCCCTCGAGAAAGGCCATCAGGTCCTCGACGAGGCCCCGGTAGACCTCGTCCGCGACGGCGCCGACGCAGGGCCCCGAGCAGCGCTCGATGTGGAACAGCAGGCAGGGGCGGCCGAGGCGCTCGTGGCGGCCGAATTTCGCGTTCGTGCAGGTCCGGATGGGGAACGAGCGCAGCAGCTGGTCGAGGGTCTCGCGGATCGCGTAGGCGTGCGCGTAGGGGCCGAAGTAGCGGTTGCCCTTGCGCTTCGCGCCGCGCATCACCATCGCGCGCGGGAAGCGCTCGTCCACGGTGACCGCCAGGTAGGGGTAGCTCTTGTCGTCGACGAGGCGGATGTTGAAGCGCGGCCGGTGCGCCTTGATGAGGTTGTACTCGAGCATGATCGCCTCGACGTCGGAGCGGACCTGGATCCACTCGACCGAGGCAGCGCTCGCCACCATCTGTGCCGTCCGGGGGTGCAGCTGGGCGGGGTTGACGAAGTAGTTGGAGAGGCGGCTGCGCAGCGAGCGCGCCTTGCCGACGTAGATCACGCGCCCGTCCGCGTCCTTGAACTGGTAGGAGCCGGGGCTGTCGGGGATGTGCTCGGGGCGGCTGAGCATCCCCCCGACGATAGGGCGCGGCGCCCTCACCCGGGGGCGCCGGCGGGCTCACCGCCAGCCCGGAGGGGCCCTTTCGGCGGCGTGTCGGTAGCGTGAGGTGATGGCCAGCGCGCACGGTGGTCGCGGGGCCCTGCCGGAAGTCCCCGACGACCTCGACGCCGCCCTCGCCCGCTACTTCGGGGACGAGGGGCGCGCCTTCTCCGAGGCGCTCCCCGCCCGCGTCACCGCCCTCGCCGACCGCTGGTCCCTCGAGCTCGGCGAGCCGCTCACCGGGGCGCGCACCGCCTTCGTCGCCCCCTGCCGCCGCCCCGACGGCACGAGCGCGGTGCTGCGCGTCGCCTTCCCCGAGCAGCACCCCGCCGGCGAGGCCGCCGCCCTCTCGGCCTGGGGGGGCGAGGGCTCGGTGCGCCTCCTCGAGCACGACGAGGGGGAGCGGGCGCTCCTCGTCGAGCGCTGCCTCCCGGGCACCCACCTGTCGGCAGGCGAGGCAGCCGACTCGGTGCTCGCGATCGGCGCCCGCCTGCTGCGCCGCCTCTGGCGCCGCGGCCCGGGGAACGGCCCCTACCTGCGCCTCGAGGCGCTCGCCGGCCGGCGCGCCGGCGAGGCCGAGGAGCGCCGCGAGCGCCTCCCGAGGGCGATGGACGCGACCCTCGTCGACGAGGGCATCGCGCTCTGGCGCGAGCTCCCGCAAAGCGGCGGCGAGCTGCTCCTGCACGGCGACCTGCAGCCCCGCAACATCCTCGCCGCGGCGCGCGAGCCGTGGCTCGTGATCGACCCGAAGCCCCTCCTCGGCGACCCCGCCTACGAGCCCGTCCCCCTCGTCCTCGAGGCGGGGGGCACCGCCGAGGGGCCGGAGATCGCCCGTCGGGTGCGCGCCGTCAGCGGGCCACTCGCCCTCGAACCGGCGCGCGTCGCCGCCTGGGGCGTCGCCCGCAGCGTCGACTGGGCGCTCTTCCTCGCTGAGCGCGGCGACCCCGCGGGCTCCGGGCAGGCGGCGGCGGCGGCGCGCGCCTTCGCCGCGCTGCTCTGAGGGCCGCTCAGCCGCCGACGCCCTCGCGGGTGATCGGGTGCGCGCCGCCGGAGACGAAGAGCTCCTGGCCGGTGGTGAAGGCGGCGAGCTCGGAGGCGAGGAAGAGGCAGGCATTGGCGACCTCGGCGGTGCCGCCGAGGCGCCCCATCGGGACGTTGCGGGTCCGCCCGCCGACGTCGAGGGCGGGGCCGTAGAGCGCCACCTCGCCGCGCACGGTGTCGATGAAGCCGGGGACGACGACGTTCGCGGTGACCCCCGCGGCGGCGAACTCGAAGGCGAGCGCGCGCGCCAAGCCGACGACCGCGAGCTTGCTCGAGAGCACCGCGACGCGCTCGCGCTGGCCGATGTAGGAGCTGATCCCGCCGATGAAGACGAGCCTCCCCCACCCCGCCTCGACCATCGCCGGCAGCAGCGCCTGGCTGAGGAGGAAGGCGCCGCGCACGTTCACCGCGAAGACCTCGTCCCAGGTCGCGGCGGCCGTCCCGCCGACGGGGGTCTGCGGGCGGATCGCGGCGTTGTGCACCACCACGTCGACCCGGCCGTAGCGGGCGAGCAGCTCCGCCCCGAGGCGCTCCGGGCCCTCGGGGTCGGCGAGGTCGAGGGCGAAGCCGTCCGCGTCGCCACCGGCCTCGCGCACCGCCGCGCTCGTCTCCTCGAGTGCCTCGGCTCCCCGCCGCGAGGTGAGGGCGAGGCTCGCCCCCGCGCGCGCGAAGGCGACCGCGGTGGCGCGGCCGATGTTGCGCTGCGCGCCGGTGACGAGGACCACCTTCCCCGAGATCCCCGCCGGCTGGACGGCGCTCACCGGCCCACCAGCGCGCCCTGCAGCGGCGCGAGGTCCCGCAGCGTCTCGATCCCCGAGCAGAGCTCGACGACGTGGCGCGCCGCGGGGGCGCCGAGCGCCCCCGAGAGCAGGTCGGCGGCCTTCACCGCCACCTCCTCGAAGGACATCGGGTCGGCGGGGGTACCGCGCACCGCCCGCACGTCCTCTTTGAGGGTGCTGCCGTCGCGGCGCCGCACCCTCAGCAGCGCGGCGCGCGTGCCGCGCAGCGACTCGTCGGGGACGAGCGTGATGCGCGCCATCACGGCGCGTATCTCGGGCGATGCGAGGCGCTCCGCGTCGTGCGCCATGCGCATCGAGAAGGCGCCGTCGACGAGCGTGCCCGCCAGCAGGTACTGGGCGTTGACGTTCGGCATCTTGCGGTCGTTCACGACGACCAGCCCCTCGGGGGCGAGGTGCACGGCGACCTCCTCGGTCTCCTCGGCCGTCAGCCCCCGGCCGATCAGGGTGACCATCGCCTCCACGGCGGCCTGGGAGGGCGAGCCGACGGCGTACTTCTTCACCGTCGCCCCCATCACCCCGAAGTCGCTCCCGAGGCCGGCGACGAGGCCGCCGCGCTCGGCGCCGGGGTGCGCGGCCTCCAGCCAGTTCGGCGAGGAGGAGAAGACGTCCTCGACGCCGTCGCAGCCCGCGGCGACGAGGCTCGTCGCCAACAGGGCATTGGAGGCGGGCATCCCCGCAAAGACGAAGGCCTTCTCGACGTGGTGGGTGTCGCGCACCCAGGTCGTCACCCCCGAGGCGAGGTCGGCGGCGTAGGAGAGGAGGTGGCGGACCTGGGTCTCGTCGAGGCCCGCCGCGGCGGCGGCGGCGGCGGTGGCGGCGAAGGTGCCGATCACCGGGTGGCTCGCCCAGCGGCCGGCGTCGCGGTGCTGCTCGGCCGAGCGCACCGTCGCCCCGACGCGCGCCGCGACGTCGTAGCCGACGACGACCGCCCGCAGCAGCGTCGCCCCCGAGGCCCCCGCCGCCTCCGCGGCGGCGAGCGCGGCGGGGAGCACCGAGCAGCCGGGGTGGGTGAGCGAGGCCTGGTGGCTGTCGTCGGTCTCGTCGGCGTGCGCGGCCATCCCGTTGGCGAGCGCCGCGGCGAACGGCGCGGCGCGGCGCGAGGTGCCGAGCACCGTCGCCGGCCCCACGGCGGGGGCGGTCGCCTCCAGCCAGGCGAGCCCGCGCTGGCCGGCCTCGAGGGACCGCCCCGAGACGGCGGAGGCGAGCGAGTCGAGGAGGTGCATCCGCCCCCGCTCGGCGACCTCGGCCGGCAGCTCGCGCCCGGGGGCGCTCGCGATGTGGCGGGCCAAGGCGAACGTCTCGGGACTCACCTCGTCAGGGACGGCCTCTTCGTGGACGGCGTCGTCCATCGCTCCCCCTCCCGCCGGCGGCAGTGCCGCCGGCTCACCCTGGTGAATAGTTGGGTCAGTAGTAGATCGCGCGGGGCGAGCCCCCGCCGGCCGCGATCAGGTCGCCGCTGATCGCCACGCCGCGGGGCGAGGCGAGGAAGCAGACGACGTCGGCGACCTCGGTGGCGTCGACCATGTGGCCGATGATGTTGCCGGTGAAGGGCGTCCCGTCGTCGGGGGCCGTCGCCTCGGTGCGGGTGGTGCCGGGGTGCACGACGGTGACGTTGATCCCGAAGGGGCCGAGCGCGTCGGCGAGGTTCTTCGTCATCGCCACCACCGCGACGTTGCGCATCGAGCCGATGATCGTCCCGGTCTGGCGGGCCGCCATGCCGCTGATGTTCACGATCCGCCCCCAGCCGTTCGACTTCATGTGCGGCGCCACCTGCTGTACGACGCGCAGGTAGCCCATCACCTTCACGTTCATGTGGTCGAAGAACTCCTCCTCGGTGAGCTCGTCGTACTTGGGGGGGGGCGCTTGGCCGCCGGGGCGCGCGGCGGCGTTCACGAGGATGTCGATCCCGCCGAGGGCCTCGGCGGCCGCGGCCACCATCTGGGTCACCGAATCGTTGGAGGAGGTGTCGACGGTGAAGGGGACGATGCGGCGCCCGGTGAGCTCGGCGAGCTCCTTGGCGGCCGCGTCGAGGCGCCCCTGGTCACGTGCTGCGATCGCGACGTCCGCCCCCTCGAGGGCGAGCTGGCGGGCGACGGCCTTGCCGATCCCCCTGCTGCCGCCGGTGACGAGGGCGCGCTTTGCTTCCAGTCCGAGATCCATCGGTCTCCTCCTCAGCTCACGACCTGTCGAGAAGCTATAGGGCGCGCCCGCCCCGGCGCCCGGGCGGCGCGCCCGCCGGGGTCAGCTGGCGCTCTCGAGCGCCGCGGCCCGGCGGCGGGGACGCCCGGCGGCGCGCCCCGCGGGGCGCAGCAGGGGCTTCAGGAACTGGCCGGTGTAGCTCTCCTTCACCTTCACGAGCTCCTCCGGCGTCCCCTCGGCGACGAGTAACCCGCCCCCCGACCCGCCCTCGGGGCCGAGGTCGATGAGCCAGTCGGCGGATTTGATGACGTCGAGGTTGTGCTCGATGACGAGCACCGTGTTGCCCTGGTCGACGAGGCGCTGCAGGACGCCGAGCAGCTTGCGGACATCCTCGAAGTGCAGCCCCGTCGTCGGCTCGTCGAGGATGTAGAAGGTGCGCCCCGTGGAGCGCTTGGAGAGCTCGGAGGAGAGCTTCACCCGCTGCGCCTCGCCGCCCGAGAGGGTCGGCGCCGGCTGGCCGAGGCGGACGTAGCCGAGGCCGACGTCGACGAGCGTCTGCATGTGGCGGGCGATCGGCGGCTGCGCGGCGAAGACCTCGAGCGCTTCCTCGCAGGAGAGTGCGAGCACGTCGGCGATGCTGCGCCCCCGCCAGAGGATCTCGAGGGTGTCGCGGTTGTAGCGGGCGCCCTTGCAGACCTCGCAGGGCACGTAGATGTCGGGGAGGAAGTGCATCTCGATCTTGATCGTGCCGTCGCCGCTGCAGGCCTCGCAGCGGCCGCCGGCGACGTTGAAGGAGAAGCGGCCGGGGCCGTAGCCGCGCACCCGCGCCTCCTGGGACTGGCTGAACAGCGTGCGGATGCGGTCGAAGACCCCGGTGTAGGTGGCGGGGTTGGAGCGCGGCGTGCGGCCGATCGGCGACTGGTCGATGTCGATCACCTTGTCGACCTGCTCGCGGCCCTCGATCGAGCGGTGGCGGCCGGGCACGACGCGGCTCGAGTACGTCGACTGCGCGAGCGAGCGGTGGAGGATGTCGTTCACGAGGGTCGACTTCCCCGACCCCGAGACCCCCGTGACGACCGTCAAACAGCCGAGGGGGAAGGCGACGTCGAGGTTCTTCAGGTTGTGCTCGTGTGCGCCGTGGATGACGAGCTCGCCCTTGTCGCGCGGACGGCGCGCCGCAGGCACGGCGATCTGCTCCTCGCCGGAGAGGAAGCGGCCGGTGAGCGACTCGCCGCTCTCGAGCAGGCCCTCGACGTCGCCCTCGTAGACGATCCTCCCGCCGTGCTCGCCCGCCCCCGGGCCGATGTCGACGACGTGGTCGGCGACGCGGATCGTCTCCTCGTCGTGCTCGACGACGATCACCGTGTTGCCGAGGTCGCGCAGGCGCAGCAGGGTCTCGATGAGCTTGCGGTTGTCCCGCTGGTGGAGGCCGATCGAGGGCTCGTCGAGGACGTAGAGCACGCCGACGAGGCCGCTCCCGATCTGGCTCGCGAGGCGGATGCGCTGCGCCTCGCCGCCGGCGAGCGTCGTCGCCGAGCGGTCGAGGGTGAGGTAGTGGAGGCCGACGTCGACGAGGAACTGCAGGCGGGCGCGGATCTCCTTCAGCACCCGCTCGGCGATCAGCTCCTCGCGCGGGGTGAGCTCGAGCTTGGTGAGCAGCTCGAGGCCGTCGCCGATCGCCCGCCCGGCGAGCTCGGCGATGTTCACGCCGTCGATCGTCACCGCGAGGGTCTCGGGGCGCAGGCGGGTCCCGCCGCAGACGCCGCAGGGGACCTCGCGCATGTAGCCCTCGGCCTGCTCGCGCTGGAACTCGCTCTCGGCCTCGTTGTGGCGGCGGTTGAGCCAGGGGATGACCCCCTCGTAGGAGGTCTGGTAGTTGCGCTGGTGGCCGTAGCGGTTGCGGTAGCTAATCTGCACGCGCTTCGGCCCGGCGCCGTGGAGGATCACCTTCTGCTGGGCTTTGGTGAGCTTGGACCAGCGGCTGTCCACCGAGAAGCCGAAGGACTCCGCGGCGGCCTTCAGGACGCGGGAGAAGTACTCGGTGCGCGCCCCCGCCCAGGGGGCGATCGCGCCCTGCGCGAGCGTGAGGTCCGGGTTCGGCACGACGAGCTCCGGGTCGACCTCGAAGCGCGTCCCGAGGCCGGCGCAGGTCGGGCAGGCGCCGTAGGGCGAGTTGAACGAGAAGCTCCGTGGCTCGAGCTCACCGAAGGAGATCCCGCAGTCGGTGCAGGCGAGGTGCTGGGAGAAGGTGAGGGTCTCCCCCGAGTCGAGGAGGTCGATCTCCGCGACCCCCTCGCCGAGGCGTAGCGCGGTCTCGATCGACTCGGTGAGGCGGTGCTCGATCTCGCCGCGGCGGATCAGCCGGTCGACGACGACGGCGATCGTGTGCTGCTCGTAGCGGGCGAGGTCGATCTCGCTCCGCTCGGAGAGCTCGCGCACCTCGCCGTCGATACGCACGCGCGCAAAGCCCTGGCGGGAGAGGTCCTCGAGGAGCGCCTCGTACTCGCCGCGCCGCCCACGGACCATCGGCGCGAGGACGTGGAAGCGGCTCCCCTCGGGGAGCTCCATCACCTGGTCGACGATCTGCTGCGGGCTCTGGCGGGTGACGGGGCGGCCGCAGTTCGGGCAGTGCGGCTGGCCGATGCGGGCGTAGAGCAGGCGCAGGTAGTCGTAGATCTCGGTGACCGTGCCGACCGTCGAGCGGGGGTTGCGCGAGGAGCTCTTCTGGTCGATCGAGATCGCCGGCGAGAGGCCCTCGATGAAGTCGACGTCCGGCTTGTCCATCTGCCCGAGGAACTGCCGGGCGTAGGAGGAGAGCGACTCGACGTAGCGGCGCTGCCCCTCGGCGTAGATCGTGTCGAAGGCGAGCGAGGACTTCCCCGAGCCGGAGAGGCCGGTGAAGACGATGAGCTTGTCGCGCGGCAACTCGAGGGAGACGTTCTTCAGGTTGTGCTCACGCGCGCCGCGAATGAGGAGGGTTTCTGCCATGTCCAGGGGCGAGACTATCGGTGCGCCGCCGCCCACCGGGAGGGCTCCCGGGGGCTCGCTCGGCCGTTCAACCGACCTCGCGCAGCTCCCTTCGCAGTGAGCGGACTTCGTCGCGAAGGCGCGCCGCGTACTCGAAGCGGAGCTCGGTGGCGGCCTGGCGCATCTCGGCCTCGAGGGTGTCGACGAGGCGGTTGAGCTCCTCGGAGGGGAGCTCGCCGGGGTGCTCGGGGAGGGGAGCGCCGGCGTGCGCGGCCGCGCGCCGGCCGGCGCGGCGCGAGCGGTCCGAGCGCCGTCCCGGCACCGGCGCCCCGTCGTCAGCGAGCATCGCCCCGACACCGGAGGCCATCCGGAACTGCGCGACCAGGTCGGTCACGGCCTTGCGGATCGTCTGCGGGTCGATGCCGTGCTCGGTGTTGTAGGCGATCTGGCGGGCGCGGCGCCGCTCCACCTCGGACATCGCGTTGCGCATCGAGTCGGTGATCACGTCCGCGTAGAGGATCACGCGCCCCGCCGAGTTGCGCGCCGCCCGCCCCATCGTCTGGATGAGCGAGGTCGAGGAGCGGAGGAAGCCCTCCTTGTCGGCGTCGAGGATCGCGACGAGTGAGACCTCGGGGAGGTCGAGGCCCTCGCGGAGCAAGTTGATCCCGACGAGCACATCGAACTCGCCGAGGCGCAGGTCGCGCAGCGTCTCGATGCGCTCCAGCGTCTCGACGTTGGAGTGCAGGTAGCGGACGCGCAGCCCCGACTCGAGGAGGTAGTCCGAGAGGTCCTCCGCCATCTTCTTGGTGAGCGTCGTCACCAGGGTGCGCTCGCCCCGCTCGTTCACCTTCTCGATCTCCGCGATGAGATCGTCGATCTGGCGCTTGGTGGGCTTCACCGTGACCTCGGGGTCGATGAGGCCGGTCGGGCGGACGATCTGCTCGGCGACGCGCCCGGAGATGCCGAGCTCGTATGCCGACGGCGTCGCCGACATGAAGATGCACTGGTTGATGCGGCCTTCGAGCTCCTCGAAGCGCAGCGGCCGGTTGTCCATCGCGGAGGGCAGGCGGAAGCCGTGCTCGACGAGGACCTCCTTGCGGGAGCGGTCGCCGAAGAACTGGCCGTGCAGCTGCGGCACGCTCACGTGGCTCTCGTCGACGACGAGCAGCCAGTCGTCGGGGAAGTAGTCGAGGAGGGTGTACGGCGGCTGGCCGGCGCTGCGGCCGTCGAGATGGCGGCTGTAGTTCTCGATCCCGGCGCACGTCCCGACCTCGGCGAGCATCTCCAGGTCGTGCTCGGTGCGCATCCGCAGCCGCTGCGCCTCGAGCAGCTTGTCGTTGCCTTCGAGCTCGCGGAGTCGCTCGCCGAGCTCCACCTCGATGCCGGCGATCGCCTTGCGCATCCGCTCGTCGCCGGCGACGTAGTGGCTGGCGGGGAAGACGACGAGCTCCTCGAGCTCGCCGAGCAGCTCGCCGGTGAGTGCGTCGAAGCGGGTGATGCGCTCGACCTGGTCGCCGAAGAGCTCGACGCGCACCGCCGTCTCCTCGTAGGCGGGGTGGATCTCGATCGTGTCCCCGCGCACCCGGAAGCGGCCGCGCACGAGGTTCTGGTCGTTGCGCTCGTAGTACATGTCGACCAGGCGGCGCAGCGTCGCCCGCTGGTCGATCGTGTCGCCGGGGTGCAGGAAGAGGATCTTGTCCCGGTACTCCTCGGGCGAGCCGAGGCCGTAGATGCAGCTCACCGACGCGACGACGATCACGTCCCGGCGGGTGAGCAGCGACGAGGTCGTCGAGTGGCGGAGGCGGTCGATCTCGTCGTTGATCGACGAGTCCTTCTCGATGTAGGTGTCGGTCGTCGGGAGATAGGCCTCGGGCTGGTAGTAGTCGTAATAGGAGACGAAGTACTCCACCCGGTTCTCGGGGAAGAACTCCCGGAACTCGCCCGCGAGCTGCGCCGCGAGGGACTTGTTCGGCGCGAGTACGAGAGTCGGCTTCTGCGCCTGCTCGATCGTCCAGGCGATGGTCGCGCTCTTCCCGCTCCCGGTGATGCCGAGGAGGGTCTGGAAGCGCTCCCCCTCCCCCAGCCCCGCGGAGAGCTCCGCGATCGCCCGCGGCTGGTCTCCGGCCGGCGAGAACTCCGAGACGACGTGGAAAGGGGGCATCCGGCGCAGGATACCGGGGGGCTATATCACTCCTGCCGGCCGGCGCGGGGGCTCGCGAACGGGCTGCTCAGCCGCCCGCGATATGGGTCACGACGAGGTAGACGCTGACGACCACGAGGGGCACCCCCGCCAGCCGGCGCGCCCATTCCCGCGAGGCCGGGAGCGCCGCCGCTCGTTCGGCCCTGGTCATCCCGCGCTCAGCCTCGGCCGCCCGGAACTGCGTACGGGCGCTCTCGTGCTCGAGGTAACCGAAGGCCTCGTCGGCGACAGGGTGGCCGTGCTCGCCCCCGGAGGCGGCGCCGACGAGGACCAGCTCGGCCTCGCGCTCGACGCCTTCCTGCTCCTCGCCCCCCTCCCCCTGGTACCCATCGCCTTCGCCCTCTTCGCCCTCTCCCGCTTCCTCGTCCTCGTCCTCGTCTTCTTCGTCGGTCTCGAAGAGCTCGAGGGACCACGAGACGAGGACCGGCAGCGGGAGGAGGATGAAGCCGAGCGCCTCGGCGAGCTTGGCGTCGTGAACGAGGTGGCCGAGCAGGCGCGAGAGCAGCACGCCCGTCGTGATGATGAGGAACCAGTTGACGAGGCCCGCGGGCTTCCACTTCGTGACGAACTTGCTCTTCGGGATCTTCTCCGCGAAGAGCCAGGGGACGAGCGGGGCGAAGAAGACCGCCGCGCCGACGTACAACGGCCAGCTCGAGCCGGTGTAGGAGATCGAGATGAAGAGGAAGAGGACGACCTGCACGACGAGCGACAGCCCGACCTGCAGGTTCTCGGACTCGAGCACGCCGTCGTGGGTCACTCTCTCGAGGCGCCTCGGATAGTGGTGGGCGGCGATCGTTTCGAGGACCAGGCGCGCCGCGAGGAAGCCGAGGACCGAGAAGGCGATGACGTTGATGTCCTTCTCGATCGGCAGGTCGACGCCGGCGAGTCCGGCGAGGGCGCCCGTCATCTTCTCGGCCGCCCACGCCGCGAAGAGGCCACCGATCACCAGGTCGGCGCCGCGGTCCCACAGGCCACCGAGGCTCCGGTGCAGGTTGCGGCGCAGCGGCCGCAGCGCGGCCGCGGCAAGCGGCACCGCGAACCACAACAGGACGATCCCGGCACCGTCGCGGATCTCATTGGTCGAAGTGATGTGGCCGGCGAACAGAGCCGCCGCGAAGAAGGCGATCCCGGCGAGGTAGCCGAGGGTCGAGTCGAAGAGGCTGAACCCGAGCACGGCGAGGAACAGTCCGAGCGAGGGCGGCACGGCGTACCAGCCGGTGCTCGCCGAGGCGTAGAGCCCGACGGCGAGCGCCGCGGCGCAGAACAGCAGCCAGGCGCCGCCGAACATCGCCCGCAGGTAGTCGCCGTCGACAAAGACGCGCCCGGCGACCGGCGAGATCGCCGCGATCCGCACCGGGGAGTGCTTGGAGAAGTGGTCGAGCTTGTCGGTGAGCGGCCAGCGCCAGCTCCGGGAGCGGTCGCCGCGCGGGCCGCCCTTGAGCTTCAGCCGCGTCCGCTCGAGCTCGACGTCCTCGAGGTAGCCGCCGCCGTCCGAGCCGCCGCCCTTCGAGCCGCCGCCGGAGCCGCCACCACTCCCCCCACCGAGCGCCGAGCTGACCGCGCCGAGGGCCGCAGTGGTGCCGGCGGTCGTCGCGAGGACGCTCGCCTTGTGCGCGGACGGGACGAAGGCGACGTCGTTCGCGAGCGGGCCGGGCGGCACGGTGCCGACGCTGCCGAGGAGCGCGCCGGTCGCGACCGTGAAGGCCTCGGTCTGGGCGACGATCGAGCCGTTCTTCAGCGTGCCGCTCACGACGATGTGGTGGGCACCGGTCGCGAGGTTGCTCGGGAGGCCGACGTTCGCGTCGAAGGTCCCGTTGCCCGCGACGCGCGACGTGCCGAGCTCGGTCGGCGTCGAGTGGGCGACGATCGAGACACTGGAGCGGGGCCTGAAGCCCTTCCCGTGGACGTGCACGTGGCCGTGGGTGATCGAGATCCCGGGCTGGCCGACGATGTCGATCGCCACGTCACCGGAGGGCGCCGGCGCCAGCGTCGTGCTCGTCGAGCCGCTTCCCGGGCCGGGGGCGAGCGTCGTGGTCGTGGTGGTCGTCGGGATGGTCGTGGTCGTCGTCGTGGTGGTGGTGGCCGGCGCGGCCGGGCCGACCTGCAGGCTCACCGAGGAGGTCGCGGTCGCGTAGTCAGTGGCGTCGGTGGGGGTGAAGCTCGCCGAGAGGGTGACGTTCCCCGCGGAAGGGGTGCTCCCCGCTGCGGGCTGGTAGCTGAAGCTCCCCGGCACCGGGGCGCTGGCGTCGAGCTGGGTCGCCGACAGCACGGTCCCCTCGGTGATCGCCGCCGGCGTCGGCCAGGTGATGGTCGGGGTCGCCGGGTTGACCAGCAGCGTCGTGCTCGCCCTGGCGGGGGTGTAGTTGGCGGTGTTCGCCGGCGTGAAGGCCACCGTCAGGGTGTCGCTGCCGCCCGCCGGGGTGCCGCCCGCCGCGGGCTGGTAGGCGAAGGTCCCCGGCACCGCGCTCGCGGCGTCGAGCTGGGTCGGCGAGAGGGTCGTGCCGTAGGTGACCGCGGCGGGCGTCGTCCAGGTCACCACCGGGATTGCCTTGCCGACGGAGAGGGTCACGCTCTTGGTCGCCGCGGTGTAGTCCTGGGGGTCAGCGGGGGTGAAGGTGACCGACAGCGTGTCGCTCCCCGCCGCGGGGACCGAGCCCGAGGAGGGCTGGTAGGAGAAGCTGCCGTTCACCGCGGAGGTGGCGTCGAGCTGGGTCGCCGAGAGGGCGGTGCCGTAGGTGAGGGGCCCCGGCGCCGTCCAGGTCACCGTCGGGGCCGCCTTGGCGACGGTGAGGATCACGCTCTTGGTCACCGTGGCGTAGTCGGTCGAGTCGGTGGGGGTGAAGGTGACCGACAGCGTGTCGCTCCCCGCGGCGGGGGAAGAGCCGAGGGCGGGGGTGTACGAGAACGACCCAGGCGTGGGCGAGTCGGCGTCGAGCTGGCCCGAGGAGAGCGTCGCGCCGAAGGTGATCCCGGCGGGGGTCGGCCAGTCCACCGACGGCGTCACCTGCGTCACCTTCGCCGTGCCGGCGACGTAGCTGAAGGTGTAGCGCGAGGAGCTGCCGCCGCTGCAGGTGGTCGCGTAGCTGCCGACCGATGAGCTGGCGCTGGCGGAGGTGCTGCAGGTCGGCTCGGTGGCGAGCGTGCCGGCGTCGTCGCCCCGGACGAAGCCGGCGTAGTTCGCGGTGACCGCCGGCGCGGCGCTCCCGTAGCTGAAGGCCGCCGAGGAGGCCGTCACGGTGAGCGGTGCACCGGCGACGGTGAAGCGCTGGCTCGCCGAGGCCTGCAGGAAGCTCGTCGTGGCCGCCGCGGTGGCGTCGATCACGCAGGCGCCGGTGCCGGTGAACTCGACCGTGCCGCCCGAGAGCGTGCAGACGCCGACCCCCGAAGCGGGGTCGATGCTGAAGGCCGCCACCGCGACGCGCGCCGGGCTCACCGTCGCCGTCAGCGTGTAGCTCCCCCCGTAGACCGCGGCGGGCGGGCTCGAGGTGAAGGCCACCGCCGACGAGCCCTGGGTGACCTGCAGGCTCACCGAGGCCGTGACCGTGCGGTAGTCGGCGCCGTCGGTGGGGGTGAAGGTCGCCGAGAGGTTCGCGGTGCCGACCGCGGGGACGCTGCCGAGCGCCGGCGTGTAGGACAAGGTGCCCGGCACCGAGGCGGTGGCGTCGAGCTGGGTCGCCGAGAGGGCGGTGCCGAAGGTGACCGGCGTCGGCGACGACCAGGTGACCGCCGGCGTCCCCTGGCCGACCGCGACCTCCTCGTCGACCTGGCTCGCGGTGTAGTCCGTGCCACCCAGCTGGTCGGCCTCGACGACGCAGAGGCCGACGTGGGCGAAGCTCACCAGGTTGGCCGAGATCGTGCAGGCGCCGTTGGTCGTCGCCGCGGCGATCGAGAGGCGGAGGGTGTTGCCCGAGGGGCCGCCGCTCGGGCTCACCTCGAAGGTGCCGGCGACGGTCACGCCCCCCGCCGCGAGCACGTCAAGGCCGCCGCTCGAGTTGGCGACGTACGCGTGGAGGCCGTCGGGAGAGACGGCGACGGCGGCGGGGCTGCCCCCGAGGGCGACGGAGCTGTCGAGGGCATCGGTGGTGGTCGAGAAGGTCGACACCTGCGCCGATGAGCCCTCGGCCACATAGACCGTCGAGCCGTCAGGGGCCACCGCCACCGAGGAGGCGCCGGCGAGGCCGCTCACCGTGGCGGTCACCGCGTCAGAGGAGGTGGCGAGGACCTGCACGCTGTTCAGCGCGCCGTTGGCGACGTAGAGCGTCGAGCCGTCAGTCGAGAGGGCGACCCCGGAGGGCGAGCCGCCGAGGCCAGTGGTCGCGGCGAGCGCGCCCGAGTCGAGGTCGACGACCGCCACCTTGGCGAAGGAGGGCTCGGTGACGTACAGGGTCGAGCCGTCGGCCGAGACGGCCACCCCCATCGCTCCCGGCGTGACCGCCAGCGTTGAGACGACCGCGTGCGAAGCGGTGTCGATCACGCTCACGCTTCCCGAGCCCGTGTTCGCGACGTAGGCGCGCGAGCCGTCGGGCGAGAGGGCGATCCCCTCCGGCTGGCTGCCGACGTTCACGGTGGCGGCGACGGTGTCGGTGAGGAGGTCGACCACGCTGACCGTCGCGCCGCCCCGGTTGGTGACGTAGGCGGTGTGACCGTCGGGCGCGAGGGCGAGGGCGGAGGGCTGGCTTCCGACGGCGACGGAAGCGGTCACGGCGTCGCTGGCCGTGTTCAGCACCGACAGCGTGCCGGTCGACTGGTTGACCACGTAGGCGCTGGCGCCGTCAGGGCTGACGGCCGTGCCGACGGCCCCCGCCGGGGTGGCGACGGTCGTCTGCAGGGAGGCGTTGGCGTTCGGCGAGAAGGCGTAGGTGATGTGCTGTTGCGCCTTGGCGACGGTGAGGCTCACGCTCGCCGAGGCCGCGGTGTAGTCGACCGAGTCGGTTGGTGTGAAGGCGACCTGCAGCGTCTGGCTCCCGGCGTCGGGCAGGCTGCCGAGGGGCGGGGTGTAGCTGAGGGTCCCCGGCACCGACGCACTGGCGTCGAGCTCGCTCGCCGAGAGCACCGCCCCGTAGGTGATCGGCGCGGGCGTCGGCCAGGTGACCAGCGGTGTCGCCTGTCCGACGGTGACCTGGCCCGGCGCGTAGGTGATCGCGTAGTTCGCGTCGACGGCGCCCGAGCAGCTCGTCGGGTAGAGGCCGACGGGCGACGAGGCGGTGGCGGTGGTCGAGCAGCTCGGCGCGGTCGTCAGCGCGGCGACGCCCTCACTGTTCACGAAGCCCGAGTAGAGGGGGGTGATCGATGGCGGCGCGCCGCCGTGGAGGATGCTCCCCGAGGAGGCAGTGATGCTGAGCTGCGCCGGCACGACGTCGAGGCCCCCGGTGGTGGAGACCGTGCTGTAATCGGCGCTGTCGGTCGGTGTGAAGGTCACCGAGAGGTTGTGCAGCCCCGCGCCGAGCACCGTCCCCGCCGACGAGCTGTACGCGTAGCTTCCGGCCACCGACGCCGAGGCGTCGAGGTCCGTCGCCGGGAGCGCCGCACCGTAGGTGATCACCGGCGTGAGGGTCACCGCGAGCGTGCCGAAGTTGTCCGAGAAGTCGCCCGCCGGGGGGCAGTCGTTGCTCGCGAGCAGCAAGTCGCCCGGCCCGGCGACCGTGCTCGGCCCGTCACCGAGGGTGAACCAGCTGCTGCCGCCGTCGAGCGAGCCCACGAGCTCTCCCGCCCAGCCGGAGGGAGCGAGCTCGCAGCCGCCGAAGCTCGTGCCGACCTCGCCGTTCGCGTCCGCGAGGGGGAGGCCCCCGCCCGGCGACCAGAGGCCGCTCGCGGTCACGAAGACCGACTGGCCGGCGGTGAGGTTGACCCCCGTCGAGGCCCCGGGAAAGGCATCCGATTCGGCGCTCACGGTCGTCGCCCCGGGGATCGCCCAGCTGAGCGAGGGGGCCAGCTGGTGGACGGTGATCGTCTGCTGCGCCTCGGCCGCCGCCGAGTAGGCGCTGTTGCCGGCCTGGTCGGCGGCGAGGACGCAGCTGCCGGCGTGGTCGAAGGTCACGCTCCCGGCGGAGAAGCTGCAGGCGCTGCTGGTCGTCGAGGCGGCGACGGTGATCGTCGGGCTGAGGCCCGAACTGGCCGAGGCGGTGACGGCGTAGGTGTCGCCGACGGTGGCCGCCACCGGGGCCGCAGAGGTGAAGCTCACGCTCTGTGCGTGGGCGGCGACGGTGATCGTCGTCGATGCGCTGTCGACGAGGTTCGCCCCGTCATAGGCGGCGACGGTGAAGGTCGAGCTGCCCGAGGCGGTCGGTGTCCCGCCGAGGGCACCGCTCGCAGAGTTGAGCGAGAGGCCGCCGGGGAGCGAGCCCCCCGGCGCCACCTCGTAGTGGGCGCTCACGCCGTTCGGGTCGCTCGCCGTGAAGGTGTAGCCGGCGTAGGCGGTGTTCGCCGTCGCTGAGGTCGGGGGCGTGTCGGCGCTCCACGTGGGGGGCTCGCTCGCCACGGCGACGCCGTAGACGAAGTGCCCGCTCGCGCTGTAGGGCGTCGTCGGAGTTCCGCCGCCGGCGGGGATCTTGTAGACGTTGCCCGAGCCCGAGTCGTCGACGTAGAGGTCGCCCGCCACGTCTGTGGCGAGGCCGAGGGGGGCGTTCAGCGTTTTCGAGCCGGTGCTCACCACCGAGGGGCTGCCGCTCACCGGCACCTCGATGATGCGGTTGTTGTTGGTGTCGGAGATGAACAGGTCACCCGCCCCATCGACGGCGAGGCCGTTCGGGCTGTTCAGCCCCAGGCCGCCCGTGGACACCGTCCGCATCGCCCCGCCGGCGAAGGGGATCTCCTCGACGCGGTTGTTGCTCGAGTCTGCGAGGTAGACGGTGCTCCCGTCCTTGGTGATCGCGGAGAAGCGGACCGAGCTCCCGAGGCCCGCTGAGGGCGCGACGAGCACGGAGGCGCTGCCACCGTGGGGCACCTTGTAGACCGTCGCCGCGGCGGCGTCGGGAACGACGAGGTCGCCCGCGTTGTCGACCGAGGGGCCCTTGGCCGAGGAGGTCCCGACGTGGATCGTCCCGGCCGCGGCGGCGCCGGCCGGCCAGTAGTCGACGGTCGTGCTTGCGGTGCCGCCCCACAGGTCGCCGCTCGCGTCGGCGGCGACGCCGCGGCCGAAGTAGCCGACCTGCAGCGGGCTCCCCCCTGGTGCCTGCAGATAGAGGCCGCTCGACTGGTCGTCGAACAAGACGCTGCCGTCCGCCGGGCGGGTGGTGAAGCTCTGCTGTACCTGGGTCGCCGCGGCGTAGTTCGTGTTCCCGGCCTGATTGGCGTCAAGGACGCATTCCCCGAGCGAGACGAAGGTGACCGTCGAGCCGGAGATCGTGCAGGCGCCGCTCGTCGAGGAGGCGTCGAGGGAGAAGGTGACCGGGTCGCCGGAGCCGCCGCCCGAGGCGCTGGCGGCGTAGCTGCCGCCGACCGTGGCGGCGGTCGGCGCGGTCGACGTGAACGACACCGTCTGGATGCCCTGGGTGACCGAGATCGCCTGCTGGACCTGGGGAGCGGCACCGTAGGAGGAGCTGCCCGTCTGGTTGGCGTCGACCGTGCAGGTCCCGACGGCGTTGTAGGTGACGACCCCGCCGCTGATCGAGCAGACCGAGGCCGAACTGGCGTCGATCGAGAAGGTCACGGGGTTGCCCGAGGCTCCCCCGGTCGCGGTCGGCGTGTACTGGCTCGCGACGGGGTCGCTCCCGGGGATCGAGGAGGTGAAGGTGATGCTCTGCGCCGTGAAGGACGCGGTGACCAGGAAGCCCTCGCGGTGCGTGGTGCTCTCGGTGAAGCGCCCGACCGCCGAGCACGTCCCCACCGAAGGGCACGCGATCGCCGAAGCCGCGACCGCGGGATCGCTCGCCGGCGAGGCGAGTGCAACCCCGGTCAGCTGGGACCAGCTGCCCCCGGACTCGAGGTCGACGAGGCCTTGGACGTGGGTGTTCGTGTCGTAGTACGTGCCGAACAGGCCGCAGTTTCCGACCGAGGGGCACGAGACGAGGCTCGGCGTGATGGGATAGCCGTTGCCCCCGGCGTTCGACGGGGCCGCGAGCTCGCTCTCGGTCCCCCAGGAGGTCGTCGAGGTCTCGGCCAGCCCGAAGCCCTGGAAGCTCCCGGCGGAGTCCTCGTAGAAGCCGACCGCCGTGCACCCGCCGTCAGCGGGGCAGGACACCGACTCGATCTGGTCGACCGTCCGGTTCGAGTTCGCCGGTGCGCTGGCCTCGATGCCCGAGGCCCATCCCGCAGCGGTGCGGTTGAGCAGCACGCCCTGCGCGTGGTTCGAGGGGTCGTTGTACGAGCCGACCGCCGCGCAGACGAGCGCCGACGAGCATGAGATCTGGCGCAGCTGGGCGAAGGGGTCGTTGGCCGTGCCCGATGGAAGCGTTGCCTCGGTCGCCGACGACCACGTGTTGGCCGAGATCGAGGTCTCGTCGACGGTGAACCCGAGGGTGTCGTTCGAGCCGTCCTGGTAGCCGCCGACCGCCGAGCACTTCGCCGTCGAGCCGCACGAGACCCCGCTGAGGGTGATGCCCGGAGTCTGACTGGCGTTCGACGGCGCGGTGAGGGTGGTGGAGGACCATGAACCCGACGACAGGCTCATCAGCAGCCCGAGGTTGGTCGAGCCGTTGTAGTAGTTCCCGACCGCGGAGCAGGTGCCGAGCGCCGGGCAGGAGATGCTCTTCACAGTGGCGTAGGGGTTCGACGCGGCTCCGGAGGGAAGTGACGGCGCCGTCGCGCTGAGCGAGCCTGAGCTGTCGGTCTCGACGAGCGGCATGACCGCGCCGCTCGAGTTCGTGTAGTTCCCGACGGCGAGGCACACGCTCGAGGAGGGGCACGCCGCGGCGGAGAAGGACACCGACGGGTTCGATCCCGCGTCGCTCGGAAGCGTCGCCGCCTGGCCGAAGGCGAGCAACCCGTTCTGCTCGGTCTCGACGACGCCCTGGACGTCTGACGAGCTGTCCGTGTACTTGCCGAAGGCGATGCAGTTGCCCGACGTGCCGCACGCGACCGCCTGCAGTGTCTCGACCGGGTCGGCAGCGCTCGGGGAAGGGACGGTACCGGTCGTCGCTGTTGCCCACGGGCCCCCGCCGGCGAACGCAGCACCGTCGAAGACGAGCGAGAGCACCCCGCAGACGAGCGACATCGAGAGGAAGGCACCGGCGGCGGCCCGGAACGCGCCGCGCCGCCGCGCGTGCCGGCGGCCCCGACGACCCGCCGCGGGGTGGGCGCGGGTCAACGAACGACCCGAGCGCGGGCGCGCCGGAGTCCACGGCACGGCTCATTGTGGAAAGTGCGACCGAAATCGCCCGCTATCGACTGGATCATCAGGGCTTCGGCATCTGGTGTTGAGGATACATGGGAGCGCCGAATAGTACCGGCCTCGGCGCGCATTTATCGAGAAATACCCTGCCCTCGCGACGGTACTGAACCATCTGTATTGGATTCGGCCACGGAGCGTGGGTGGCCCGTTACCCTCTGCGCGCAATCGCGACGTGAGGTTCGCCATTCTCCCCATGAAATGGGGCTTCTGGCGAAGAGGCGATGCCAGCCGACAAACCGGCACCCCGCACAAATTGCACACGCATTGTATGAATAATGTAGGGGTCGCGGTGCCGTTATAGGACGTTCCTGAAGCACGTCAGTGCATGTGATTCACCACGCTCGGTACCCGGAATAGGGAGCGATTGTCGGTTAGAGGGGAAGGGGTGACCGTCGAGAGCGGGCCGCGATGCCGAAGATCAGGCGCGCAGCAATCTGGGCTCGATCCGCTCCTCGACGGCCGAGCCGTCCTCGGCGCGCACGTGGTAGGCGCCCTTGCCGCGGATCTCGGTGACCGCCTCGACGAGCGTCGTCCCGCGGTAGAGCAGGCCGACGCCGTCGTCGGTGGCGTACCCCTCCGGGAGTGAGCCTTCGGCGACGAGCCGCTGGAAGAGCGGGCGCCGCTGCGGCTCGGAGTCGTAGTGGACCCCGTTCGCGTAGGGGAGGAAGCCGAGACCGTTGTGCACGGTGACGAGGTCGGGCCCGAAGGAGTCCGTCGTGCCGCCGAGGTGCCAGCAGATCGAGCCCGCGGAAACCCCCGCGAGCACGACCCCGGCCCGCCACGCTGCCTCGATCGCGCCGTCGAGGCCGTGCAGCCGCCAGAGCGCGAGGAGGTTCGCGACGCTCCCGCCGCCGACCCAGACCGCGTCGTGCTCGAGGAGGAAGCCCGCGAGGTCGGCAGTGGGGGGCATCGGAAAGAGCGGGAGATAGCTGACGCTCACGCCAGCCGCGGCACCCGCCTCGCTCATCCAGGCGGCCTGATAGCGCTGGTCGCCGCCGGCCGTCCCGATGTAGCAGAGGCGGGGACGTCCGGTCGCGCCGGAGAGCTCGATCGCGAAGTCGATCAGCGGTGCGAAGCCCCACGTGCTGCGCTCGCCGCGCTGGACCCCTCCGGAGGTGGCGAGGATCGTCGGTGCATCGGCAGTCATCGGTGCTCCCCTCTCAGCTGTCTGCCCGGCGCTCGGCGGCGACGGCGACGATCCACGCCCAGGCTCGGTCCACCATCTCCTCGAGCTCCTCGAGCGTGCCGAGGTTGATGATCACGAAGTCGGCGGCCCGCAGCCGCTCGCCGCGGTCGATCTGCGCCGCGAGCCGAGCGCGCGCGTCGCCCTCGGACATCCCCCGTCCCTCGACGAGGCGCTCGATGCAGAGCTCTTCGGGGGCGTCGACGACGAGCACGCCGTCGAGGCCGTAACACGAACGGCCGTCGGTCTCGACGAGGAGGGCGACGTCGAGCACCGCGACCCTGTCGTCGTCGAGCGTGGCGAGCTCGGCGTCGATCGCTTCCTGCACGGCGGGATGGACGATGGACTCGAGGTCGCGCCGGGCGACGGGGTCGGCGAAGACGATCGCCGCGAGTGCGGCACGGTCGAGCTCGCCGCCCGCCCGAAGCACTCCGTCGCCGAAACGCGCCGCGACCGCCACGAGGCCGGCAGTCCCTGGCGCGACCGCGCGGCGCGCCAGCACGTCGGCGTCGACGATGTGGGCACCGCGCGCGCTCAGCATCGCCGCGACCGTGGACTTGCCGGCGCCGATCGCGCCGGTGCAACCGATGCGCACCATGCGCCCGGCCCTGGGCCGTCAGGCCTCGGGGCTGTCCTCGGTCTCGGGCTCGGCCGCGGCAGGCGTCTCGGGCTCCGCAGGAGCCTCGGCAACCGCGGGCTCTGCGGGAGCTGCCGCCTCCGCTGGCGCTGCGGGCGCGGGAGCTGCCGCTGCGGCCTTGGCGGGGGCCGCGACCTCCTCGGGCTCCGTGGCCACCTCGGCCTCGGCCGCAACCGGCTCCGGCTCGACTGCGACGGACTCAGCCGCGGCAGTCTCGTCAGCGACGGCTTCGCCGGGCGCAGCCTCGGCCGCGCCTTCGGCGGGCTCGCCGCTGGCGTCGGTCGCCGGGGCGTGGCCTGCCTGCTCGGCGAAGTCGGCCCATGCCGCCTGCGCCTCGGTCTCGGGGGTGAACTCCGCGGCGGAGAAGTCGTACTCGCCGATGTAGTTCCCCTCGGCGTCGTAGTTGTGCTCGCCGAAGGCCTCGCGGTACTCCTCGGCGACCTCGCCGCCCTCCGCGGCCTGCTTGATCGAGAGGCTGATGCGACGACGGTCGAGGTCGATATCGATGATCTTCACCCACAGCTCCTCGCCGGCCGTGACGACCTGCTCGGGGAGCTCGACGTGGTGGGCGGCCATCTCCGAGATGTGCACGAGTCCCTCGATGCCGTCGCCGACCTGCACAAAGGCCCCGAAGGGGACGAGCTTGGTGATCCGCCCGTAGACGAGCTCGCCGACGCGGTGGGCGTTGGCGAACTCCTGCCAGGGGTCGGACTGCGTCGCCTTCAGCGAGAGGCTGATGCGCTCCTTCTCGAGGTCGACGTCGAGCACCTGCACGGTGACCTCGTCGCCGACGGAGACGACCGAAGAGGGGTGGTCGACGTGCTTCCAGGAGAGCTCGGAGACGTGGACGAGACCGTCCATCCCACCGAGGTCGACGAAGGCACCGAAGTTCACCACGGAGGAGACGACGCCCTTGCGGACCTCGCCGGGCTTCAGGTTGACGAGGAACTCGCCGCGCTGCTCCTTCTGGGTCTCCTCGAGCCACGCCCGCCGCGAGAGGACGACGTTGTTGCGGTTCTTGTCGAGCTCAATGATCTTCGCCTCGAGCGTGCGGCCGACGTAGGGCTGGAGGTCACGCACCCGGCGCAGCTCCACGAGCGAGGCCGGGAGGAAGCCGCGGAGGCCGATGTCGAGGATCAGGCCACCCTTCACGACCTCGATGACCGGACCGCGCACGACGCCGTTCTGCTCGCGGATCTGCTCGATCGTCCCCCATGCGCGCTCGTACTGGGCGCGCTTCTTGGAGAGGACGAGGCGCCCCTCTTTGTCCTCTTTCTGGAGGACGAGCGCCTCGATCTCGTCACCGATCGAGACGATCTCGTGCGCATCGACGTCGTGGCGGATGGAGAGCTCACGCGAGGGGATCACGCCCTCGGACTTGAAGCCGATGTCGAGGAGGACCTCGTCACGATCGACCTTCACCACCGTGCCGGTGACGATGTCGCCGTCGTCGAACTCGACGATCGTCGCGTTGATCGCGTCGTCGAAGGAGAGGCTGCCGAGGTCGTCCTCGACCACCTGCGCCGGCGTGTACACCCCCTCGGGGTCCAGGGTGCCGAGGGGCGCGGCAGCTACGGGGGATTCGGTCGTGGAGGTCTCGGACATGTGGAGGTCTTTCGGAGGGGCGGGACGGCATGCAGCGCCGCGTGGCCGACGGTTGATGGATTGCGGTGTGGCGCCGTTGATGGGGGCGCCTTCCCGCAGCTCAATGGTACACCGGCGCCCGGCGGAGCCGTCCTGGCGGCGGTGTCCGGCGGGAGGCCGACGGGGCCGAGCGGTGTGCGGTGGTGCGCGACCCCGAACACCGGGTGCCCGCACTCCAAGGACGAGGAGCAGGCGAGCGTCGAGCCCGCCCTGGAGGTGCATGGGGCGTAACGGACGCCGACCGGCGGAGCGTTCAGTCGGCGCTGCAGCCGATCAGGCCGGCTTCGCGTCGGACCAGGTCTTCCCCCAGGCGACGTGGACGTCGAGCGGGACGTTCAGCGCATAGGCGTCGGTCATCGCCGAGAGCGTGAGGCGGTGCGCCTCCTCCTGCTCGTCCTCGGGGACCTCAACGAGGATCTCGTCGTGGACCTGCAGGACGATCCGTGAGGAGAGGCCGGCCTGCTCGATCGCCGCGTCGAGGCGGACGAGGGCGAGCTTGAAGATGTCGGCGGCGAGGCCCTGGATCCCAGCGTTCATCGCCTGTCGTTCGGCGGCCTGGCGGACCCGGAAGTTGTCCGAGGCGAGCTCGGGGAGGTAGCGGCGACGGCCGTACTCGGTCTCGGTGTAGCCGCGGGCGCGCGCCTCGGCGACCGTGGCGTCCATGTAGGCGCGGACGTTCGGGAAGACGACGAAGTACTGGTTGAGGATCTCTGCGGCCTCCTCGACGGGGATCGAGAGGCGCTGCGAGAGGCCGTAGGCCTCCATCCCATAGGCGAGGCCGTAAGAGACCATCTTCGCCTTCGCGCGCATCTGCGCGGTCACGCCCTCGGGGGCGACGCCGTAGATCGCGGCGGCCGTCGCATTGTGGATGTCGCGGCCCTCCTCGAAAGCGGCGACGAGGCCGGTGTCCCCCGAGAGGTGGGCGATCACCCGGAGCTCGATCTGGTTGTAGTCGGCGACGAGGAGGGCATGGCCGGGCGGGGCGACGAAGGCCTCCCGGAAGCGGCGCCCGCCGTCGGTGCGGACCGGGATGTTGTGCAGGTTCGGCGCGTCCGAGGAGAGTCGGCCGGTGCGCGCCACGGTCTGGTTGAAGCTCGCGTGGATGCGGCCGTCGGGGGCGACCTCGGCGAGGAGGCCCGTCCCGTAGGTCGAGCGGAGCTTCTCGACCTCGCGGTAGTGCAGCAGCACCTCGATGATCGGATGCTCGTCGCGCAGCTTCTCGAGGGTCTGCGCGTCAGTCGAGTAGCCGGTCTTGGTCTTGCGCTGCGGGCGCAGGCCGAGCTTCTCGTAGAGCACGATGCGCAGCTGGGGTGGCGAGTTCAGGTTGAAGGGCTCGCCGGCGATCTCGTGGATCTCGGCCTCGAGGCGCGCCGCCTCCTCGGTGAGCTCGGCGTTGATCTCGGTGAGCAGCTCGGCGTCGACGGCGATCCCGGCGACTTCCATCTTCGCCAGCACCCGCACGAGCGGCCGCTCGATCGTCTCCCACAACGAGGCGCCGCCGAGCTCCGCGAGCTCGGCGAGGAGGCGCCGGCCGATCACGTCGACGACCTCGGCGCGGCGCGCGGTCGCCGTCGGCAGGTCGTCCCCGCCGTGCTCCTCGAGGGCGAAGCCGAGCTGGCCGGAGGAGGGGGCGGGGGTTGCTGCGAGCTCGACGCCGCGGCGACGGGCGACCTCCTCGAGCTCCTCCTGGCCGAGGGAGGGGTCGACGAGGTAGGCGAGGACCGCGGAGTCGGCGGCGAGGCCGGTGAGGTCGATCCCCGCGGGGAGGACGGCGCGCATCAGCTCCTTCGCGCGGTGGGCGACGACCCGCCCCGGGTCGTCGCCCGGGCGGGCGGCGAACAGGGCGTTGAGCGCCGCCACGAGCGCGGGCTCGGCGAGGAGCGCACCGGGGAGATAGGCGACCTCGGCGCCGTCGGCGGCGGCGATCGCCAGCCCCTCGACGGCGCTGCGGCCGGGGGTCCCCGCCCACGCCGCCTCGATCGCCACGCTTCCCGCGGTCGCGGTCTCCGCGGCCAGCTCCGTGCACCACTTCACCGCTTCGTCGAGCTCGTCGAGGTGGTGCAACGGGCGCGCCTTGAGGGCCCCGGCCGCGGCCGCCGGGGCGGCGCCGGCGAGCGATCCGAGGACGGCCATCAGCCGCTCGCAGGGGCGCTTCATCTCCAGAAAGACGAGGAGCTGCTCGACGCGCTCACGGTCGACGCGGTCAAGGGCGAGCTCCTCGGTGCGGTACTCGAGGGGGACGTCGCGCACGATCGGCGTCATCTGCAGGTTGCGCCGCACCTGCTCCTCTGAGGCGGCGAGCGATTCGCGGAGCTTGGGGGTCAGCTTGTCGAGGTTGGAGAAGATCCCGTCGATGTCGTGGTAGTCGTTCACGAGGCGCGCCGCGGTCTTCTCCCCCACCCCCGGCACGCCCGGCAGGTTGTCGGAGGGGTCGCCGCGCAGCGCCGCGAGGAGCGGGTAGTCGACGGGCGAGACCCCGGTGCGCTCCCGGATCCCTGCCTCGTCGTAGAGGGCGTAGTCCGACACGCCGCGCCGGTTGTAGAGGACCTTCACGAAGGGGTCCTCGACGAGCTGGTAGGCGTCGCGGTCGCCGGTCACGACCGTCACCGAGTTGCCCTGCGCCGCGAGCTCGGTGGCGAGGGTGCCGATCACGTCGTCGGCCTCGAAGCCCTCGGCGTCGAGGAGCGGCACGCCGAGCGCCTCGACGAGCTGGCGGATGAGGCCGATCTGCTCGCGGAGCGGCTCAGGGGTGGGCGGCCGGCCGGCCTTGTAGTCCGAGACGATCGCGTCGCGGAAGGTCGGACCGCTGCGGTCGAAGGCGACCGCGATCCCGTCGGGGCGGCTGTCGTCGAGGAGCTTGGTGAGCATCGAGACGAAGCCGAAGATCGCCTGGGTCTGCTGACCGGAGGCCGTCGCGAGGCCGGCGTCCTGCAGCGCGAACCAGGCGCGGTAGGCGAGCGAGTGCCCGTCGAGGAGGAGGTAGTTGGGCAACGAGTCCAGCCTACGAGCTGGCGCCGGCGGGCGCGCCCGCCGAGGCGGGCTCAGAAGTCGTCGCAGTAGGCGAAGCCGACGCCGATCGGAGCAGCGTACAGCGGGACGTAGTCGACGATCACCGCCCCGTGGCCGTCGGTCGTCCCTGCAGCGGCGATCCAGTTGCAGGTCTCACGCGTCCCGGCCTGCGGCCCTCCCCGGCTCGGCAGGTGGGTGACGTGGTCGCCACCGCGCATCTCCTCCTCGGGGACGTCGCGGTCGAGGTCCTGGCTCGCGTCGCCGGCCGGGACCGCGTAGGAGTCGAAGTGCTCGGCCCAGGCGGCGATCTCCCCCGTGTGCAGGTGCTCGAGGCCGCGACGGTCGAAGTCCTCGTCGAGGTAGGCACCGTCGCGCCGCGGCGTGTGCCAGAGGCCGCCCGAGCCGATCGCCACGACGCGCAGGTCGTCGGGGTAGTCCTCGATCACCCCCCGCGCCGCACGCCCGACCTCGAGGTGGCGGCGGGCCGAGAGCTGCGGCGCGTAGTAGGCGTTGGTGAGCAGCGGCACCGTCGGGATCGACCACGCGTCGTAGTAGTGCAGCGGGTTCATCACCGCGTGCGGCATGCCCCGCCCGTTGCGGGGCGGCGCCATCGAGAAGGCGGGGTCGAAGCCGCGCTCCATCAGCCCGGTGAGGAGCGCGGTCGCGAATTTCGGGTGACCCTTCCCCCGGCGCGCCTCGCTGCCGCCGCGGCCGGTGAACTCCTCGCCGAGGTAGACCGAGATCGCCGGGAAGTTGTCGAAGTGGAAGTACTCGTACTGGTCGTCGCCGAAGATGAGCAGGAGGTCGGGCGCGAGCTCGGCGAGCTTGTCGCCGAGGGCCGCCGAGGCCTCCCGCATGCGGAGCGACTTCGCCGCCATCTCCTCGTCGCTGTCGCGCGGCACGTCGGGGCGCAGGTGGCGGATCTCCCGCTCGACCTTCCACTCCGGCCACGGCCGGTCGACCCAGGCGTGGCTCGTATAGATGACCCCCGCGAGCTGTGCCATGCCCCCTCCTCCGACCGCCCGCCCGAACGGTACCCGCTGCCCGGCTCCGCCGGCGGTCCGGCCGCGCCGAGGCGCGCTGGCGCCGAGCAGAATGGGGGCGTGCTCACCACCAAACAGAACCACCGCCTGACCGAGGTCGGCCCCGGGACCCCCGGGGGCGAGCTCCTGCGCCGCTATTGGCACCCCTTTGTGCCGACCGCGCAGCTGCGCGCCGAGCAGGTGCGCAAGGTCCGCCTCCTCGGCGAGGACCTCGTCGCCTTCGCGGACCGCAGCGGCGACTTCGGCCTGGTCGGGGACCGCTGCGCGCACCGCCTCGTCGGCATGCAGTTCGGCATCCCCGAGGCCGAGGGGCTGCGCTGCCCTTACCACGGCTGGCTCTACGGGGCCGACGGCCGCTGCCTGGAGACGCCGCTCGAGTCGCCGAACTCGCGCCTCAAGGACTCGGTGCGCCTGCCGGCCTACCCCGTGCAGGAGTTCGCGGGGCTCCTCTGGGCCTACCTCGGCCCCCTCCCTGCCCCCGAGCTCCCCCGCTGGGACGTGCTCGCCTGGCCGAACGCGCTGCGTCAGGTGGGCACGACGGTGATCCCCTGCAACTGGCTGCAGTGCCAGGAGAACGCCGCCGACCCGGCGCACAACATCTACCTGCACGGCCCGTTCTTCGCCTACCAGCTGGAGAAGATGGGCCTCCTCGAGGAGCGCGCCGGGAACCGCGAGACGCACCGCGCCTGGACGAGCCTCGCCTCGGGCGTCGGCTTTGACCACGTGGTGAGCGAGCGCGGCGAGTTCGGCATCCAAAAGGGGATCGCCTACAGCCGCGAGCGGGGGGCGGCCGCCGACGCGATCCGCTGGTTCCCCTACATGGTCTTCCCCAACTACACCCGCGTCGGCGGCGGCAGCGGCCTGCGCCACGAGCTGCAGATCCGCGTACCAGTCGACGACACCCACACCTACCACGTGATGTACGACATCTACGCCGCCCCGGAGGGGCTGACGGCCCCACACCAGGAGGAGGTGCCCTACTACGAGGTGCCGATCGCCGACGCGAAGGGCGAGCCGATCCTCGACTTCGTGCTCGGCCAGGACATGGTGATGTGGGCCTCGCAGGGCGAGGTCGCCGACCGCAGCGTGGAGACCCTCGCCGGGACCGACGAGGCGGTCCGCCGCTTCCGCGACCTCCTCGAGGAGCAGATCGCCCTCGTCGAGGCGGGGGGCGAGCCGATGAACGTCTTCCGCTCCGGGCGCTACCGGGGCGAGATGCTCGAGCTCGAGCCGCACATCGGCAAGGCGCTCGACCAGGTGCTCGAGATCAACAAGTCCGGCGCCTTTCGCGACCGCTACCACGAGGGCTACTACCTCGACGACCACGACCGCTACGGGCCGGTGCTCCCCGAGATGATCGAGCTGATGCGCCAGGCGGAGGCGCTCGCCGCCGCGCGCGTCGGGGGCTGAGCCCCCGGGTACGCCCCGGCCCGCCCCCCAGTACGCTCGCGGTTATGTCGGAGATCGTGCACGCTTCGGTAGAGGAGTACCTGGAGGCGATGTACGGGCTCACCGAGGAGGGGATCCCGGTCATCCAGGCGCGGCTCGTCGAGCGCCTCGGCTACTCGCCCCAGGCCGTCTCGGAGATGGTCCGCCGCCTGATCGACGACGGCTTCCTCACCAAGGCGGGGCGCGGCGTCTCGTTCACCGAGCAGGGCATCAGCCAGGCGCGCAGCGTCGTCCGCCGCCACCGCCTCGCCGAGCGCTTCCTCGTCGACATCGTCGGCCTCCCCTGGCACAAGGCGCACATGGAGGCCGGGCGCTGGGAGCACGTGATCTCCGACGACGTCGAGGCCCGCTTCATCGAGCTGCTCGGCAACCCCTCCACCTGCCCGCACGGGAGCCCCATCCCCGGCGGCCCGCAGGTGACGACGCCGCAGATCCCGATGGCCGAGGCCCGCCAGGGGAGCCACGTCCACCTGGCGCGCATCACCGAGCAGATCGAGACCGACCCCGCCTCGCTCGTCTACCTCTCCGAGCACGGGATCATCCCCGGGCGCGACGCGGTGATCAGCGAGCGGGCACCCGACGGGACGATCGTGCTCACCCTCGCCGAGGACGGCAAGACCGTCGCCGTCGGCGCGGCGATGAGCCGCCAGATCTTCGTCAACAGCTGAGCGGGCGGCCCGGCTTCAGCCCTTCGGCGGGGTAAGGCCTTCCTCGACGACGCGGCGGGCGATCTCGCGCATCGTCGTCCGCCCGTTCATCGCCTCGTGCTGGATGAAGGAGAAGGCCTGCGACTCGCGCAGCTCGTGGTCGTCCATCAGCTTGCCCTTCGCGCGATCGACCCAGCGGCGCGTCTCGAGCTGCTCGGAGAGCGTCGCATTCTCCGCCGCAAGGGCGCGCATCTCCTCGTGGCGGCCGACGGCGACCTCGATCGCCGGGACGAGCTCCTCGCGCTGGAAGGGCTTCACGAGATAGGCGAGGGCGCCAGCGTCGCGGGCCTGCTCGACGAGGTCGCGCTGGCTGAAGGCGGTGAGGATGAGCACCGCGGTCTCGCCGCGCCCGGAGATCGCGGCGGCAGCCTCCAGGCCGTTCATCCCCGGCATCTTGATGTCGAGGATCACGAGGTCGGGCGAGTGCTGCTCGACGAGCGCCACCGCCTCGTCGCCGCGCCCCGCCTCGCCGACCACCTGGTAGCCCTCCTCCTGGAGGATCTCGCGCAGGTCGAGACGAACGATGGCCTCGTCCTCGGCGATGACGACGGTGCGTGCCAACTCGGCTCTCCTTGTCTCCGCGGGCTGGGTGCTCGACCGGCTGTCGAGCGGGGTGCTTCCGGAGCGCTCTCTCCGGGTGCGGCCGGCTGCTAGTGGCGGGGCGCTCAGCCTACGAGCTTGCCGAGGAGCTCGTCGCGGCTCTCCTCGAGCTCGCTCACGAGCGCCCCCGCGGCCGCCGCGTGGTCGAGCAGCTGGGTGCGCCGGCGGCGTGCCTCGCACCACTCCCGGTGCGCGAGCGGCGTCTCGGAGACCGCCATCCGGTTGCGCGCCTCCTCGGCCGCCGCACCCGCGAGGAGCGCCCGCTCCTCGGCGAGGGCGAGCTCGTTGCGGGCCCGCTCGAGGCGCGCGTGCACGTCGAAGAGGCGCTGCTCGACAACCGTGCGATCGGTGAGGCCGGCTCCCATGGCGCGATTCTAGGACCCTTCGAGGAGGGTGCTCCTCACGAGGGCTGCGGCGAGCACCTCGGGGAGGGGCGTGCGGCCGAGGCCCGGGCCGGTGGGGACGGCGAGCGCCCCGTCGACGAGGTCGTGGGCGAGCGTGAGGTCCGGTGCGAAGTAGCGCTCGCTCGCGCCGAGGTCTCCGGGGAGGTCGAAGCCGGGGAGGGCGCCGAGGGCGATCGCCGCGGCGCGCCCGAGGCCGCTCTCGAGCATCCCGCCGATCGCGAGGTGCACGCCGGCCTCACGGCAACGGTCGTGCACGGCGCGGCCCTGCAGGAGGCCACCGAGGCGCGCCGCCTTCACCGAGACCGCGTCGCAGGCCGAGAGGCTGAGCGCGACCTCGAGGCCGCCGAGGCTCTCCACCGACTCGTCGAGCATCACCGGCGTCACCATCTCGGCCGCCAGGCGGGCGTGGCCGAGGAGGTCGTCGGCGCGCAGCGGCTGCTCGAGGGCGGCGAGGCCGACGTCGTCGATCGCCCGCAGGCGCTGCACGTGCCCGGCGTCGCCGAGGTCGTAGGCCCCGTTCGCGTCGGCGGAGAGGACGAGGTCGGGGAAGGTGGAGCGCACCGCGCGCAGGCTCTCGAGATCGCGCCCCGGCGCGATCTTGCACTTCACCCGCCGGTAGCCGGCGGCGACCGCCTCGGCGACCTCGGCGACGACCGAGGCCGCCTCACCGAGGCTCACGTTCGCGCCGGCGGGGACCGCCGTCGCCGTCGCCCCGAGGTGCTCGGCGAGGGAGCGGCCGGCGAGGCGCAGCTCGGCGTCGAGTAGGGCCATCTCGAGGCCGGCCTTGGCCATGCGGTGCCCCCGCACCGCGGCGAGGCCCTCCATCGCCGCCGCGGTCGACTCGAGCTCGCCCTTCGCGAGCAAGCGCGGCACGAGGTGGGTGGCGAGCACCGCCTCGGCGCCGTCGGCGTACTCCTCGGTGTAGGTCGGCTCGGCGAGTGCCTCGCACTCCCCGTACCCGGTGGCCTCGCCGGCGTGCGCCACGACGAGCAGCACCGGGCGGGCGGAGTGGGCGCCCGCGCTCGTCGCGAGGCTGTGGCGGAGCGTCAGATCGAGGCGGAGCAGCTCGATCGCCTGCAGCTGCACGCGCCCTCCCTTTCGCCGCCATCCAGCGGCGGGGAGGCGGCCCCCGGATAACCTTCGCCGCGGCAGGGCCCGATCGGCCCGGATGGCGGAATGGTAGACGCGGCGGCCTCAAAAGCCGCTGTCCGAAAGGGCGTGCGGGTTCGACTCCCGCTCCGGGCACCGCTGCTCCCGCTCGTGCGCGCCGTGGCCGGGGGACGGGGAGCGGCGCCTATGCCTCCGTCGGCGCCGGATCCTCGCTCTTCTGGTGCATCTCGAC
>Ga0307373_10001431_pt1 | contig 44808 bp, 29 predicted proteins | sample OX2MG_FD_202534 | JGI IMG/M metagenome (GOLD analysis project Ga0307373, IMG submission 202534) | Soil microbial communities from Risofladan, Vaasa, Finland - OX-2 | ecosystem: Environmental > Terrestrial > Soil > Coastal area > Acid sulfate soil | place: Finland: Risofladan, Vaasa | collected...
GCGGGGGGTGCCGTTGGGCCCCCCCCCCCCCCACCGCGAACGCCTCACTCCGTCCGTCAAGGCACTACCGGCAGCAGCACGCGCGAGGCGAGCTTCCCGGAGCGATAGAGCCGCTGCGTCGCCCGCCGGAAGTCAGCGGGCTGCGCGTGGTAGATGTCGACAAACTGCTGTGGGTTGCGGTCGACGAGCGGAAACCAGGTGCTTTGCACCTGCAACATCAGGCGGTGCCCGCTGCGGAATGTGTGATAGGCGTCCTGCAGCGTGAAGGCGACGAGCGTAGGCTCGCCCGGTGCAAACGCTTCAGGCCGCTCGAGGCTGTTGCGGAATCTCCCCCGCATCACATCTCCGCGAACGAGCTGCTGATAGCCGCCCATGCGGACGCCCGCCGGGTTGGGATTCGGATCGGGGTAGTCGTCGGGATAGACGTCGACCAGCTTCACGATCCAGTCGCTGTCGGTGCCGCTGGTCGATACGTGCAGCTCTGCCCGGAGCGGGCCGGCGATCATCACGTCCTCCTCCAACACGTCCGTCTGATAGACCAGCACGTCGGGCCGCCGCGCGGCAAACCGCTGGTCGGCAATCATATACTCGGCAGCCATGCCGATCGTGATCTGGTCGATGAACGGCACCGGCCGGTCGGGGTCGCTCGGGTATTCGTCGTAGGCCGGGCCGTTCTCTTCCGGCGGCCCGAACGACAGCCTTCCGCCGGCGCAAAAATAAAGCGGCTTCGGTTGCGTCGCCGCCGGAGGCCAACGCTCGTGCTTGCGCCATCGGTTCGTGCCGGTCTCGAACACCCAGGCTTCCGGTGGCTTGAAATCCCCCTTGCCTTTCAGGTGAAACTCGAAGAACGGCAACTCGATCTTCTCGCGGTAAAACCCCGACACCTTCGAGTTGAACGCAACGTCGCCCAGCTTGGAGCCGTCGTCGCCGTTCCAACCGCCGTGCCGCCAGGGTCCCATCACCAGCATGTTGGCGGCGTCGGGGCTGCTTCGCTCGACCTGCTTGTACGTCTCCAGCGCTCCGAACAGGTTCTCGGCGTCGAACCAGCCGCCCACGGTCATCACGGCCGGGCGGATGTTCTTCAAGTGCGGACGCAGGTTGCGGGCCTTCCAAAAGTCGTCGTAGACGCCGTGTTGCATGGCCTCGTTCCAGAACGCCACCTGATCTTCGAAATACTTGGCGTTCGCGTCGGCCAGCGTGCCAAGTCGCAGGAAGAAGTCGTAGCCGTCGGGCGTGTCGTGCTCGAACCGCGACCGTTGCTTCTTGATCGGCTCTGGCCGCGGGCGGCCGAAGTTCGACATGAAGTTGAACAGGTGCGTCAGAAACAGGGCGCCGTTGTGGTGCCAGTCGTCGCCGACGAACCAATCGGTGACGGGTGCTTGCGGCGAGGCGGCCCGCAGTGCCGGATGGGCGTCGATCATGCCGGCCGCCGTGTAAAAGCCTGGATAAGAAATGCCCCACATGCCGACTTTGCCGTTGTGGTTCGGAACGTGCCGGGTCAACCATTCGATGGTGTCCCAGGTATCGCTGCTTTCGTCGATGTCGGCCGGTCCGTTCTTTTCCGGCAGGCAGGGCCGCATGTTGACGAACTCCCCTTCCGACATCCACCGTCCGCGCACGTCTTGATAGGCGAAGATGTAGCCTTCCTTGCCGAACAGCGGCGACGGGCCGAGGTCGCCTTTGTATTGGTCGGCGCCGTAGGGACCGCTGCTGTAGGGCGTCCGCATGAGCAGAATGGGCCAGGCTTGCGTGTCGTCCTTCGGCACGTAGACGGCGGTAAACAGCCGCTTGCCGTCGCGCATCGGGATGCGGTATTCATATTTCGTGTAGTTCGCTTTGACGTGCTCCGGCCCTTGTGCGGCGGCGACGCCGGCCGATGCGATCGGCAACAAAAGCAGCGGGAAAACAAACGCGGGCAGTCGAACTCTCAGGGGCATCGAGGAAGTCTCCGGTTAGTCCAAAGGTGTGCGTCTCGCCGGTTCGTCGGCAGTGGACATCTATTATTCACTGCCCGGCCGTGGATTGCACGGGGCCCGTCGCCGTCGTTGTTCTACACTTCTCGCGCGTCAGCCGCGTAGCGGCGAGATAGTATAGCCGTGGGCGCAAGCCCACGGGACCAATGGGGTAGGTCAGATAAGCCGCGTAGCGGCGACAGAGGTAGGTAGCGCACCACGCGCTCTGTCGCCGCTACGCGGCTGCGCGGACCGTTCGCGTTCCTCTTCCGAGGGCTTGCGCCCACGGCTAAACTCCACCGTCCCTACGGGACTGGGGAACGCAACGGCCGCGCCGGGGCCTCGGACTTGTGTAGAACAACAAGGCCCGTCGCCCCAGCGGATCGCGGTGTCGTTCACCAATCTTCGCACGCCAGTTCCGGTGGGGCCAGCTCGCGCAGCCTGGTTGCCTCGTCGAGCAGCTTTTTTCGCACCGGTTCTAGGGAGGCGGGCAGGCTTCCCTCGGGCAGCTTCGCCAACACCCGCAGCGCTTGGGCCGGGCGACGCTCGTTGCGCACCAAGACCTGCCCCAGCTTGAGACGCACGCGGGCGGCGTCGGGAAAGTGCGCCAGGTGGCTCACCATCAACTCGATCGACTCCGGCCAGGCCTCGGTCTCGAGCAGCTTCGCGATGAGCTGGCGCGAATCGGGCTCCGGGAGCTGCCAACCTTCGATCGTCGGCGACATCTTCTTGTTCAACGCGTAAGCGCCGCGGGCGTGCCCTTCGCCGAGCAGCCTTTGAATTTCAGCCAGCGCAGCGGCCCGCTTCGCGCCGGCTTGTTGGCCCGCGGTGCGCGCGTCGGCCTTGGTTTTGGACTTTCGCTTTTTGCGTTTCTTGACCTTTTCTCCCTCTCGGCCGGCGAACACGGCATAAAGGTCCCAGCCTTCACAATCGACCCGGTCCGACTTGAGCAACCAAGTGGCGGCGACGAAGCCGAGTGCCGCGCCGGAAAGGTGCAAAACGCTCGGTCCCCAGCCGAAACCGTCCAAAGCGGCGGTGGCGATCTCGATGCCGAGATAGATCGCGGCCATCGCCAAAATCGAAATCTCGAAGCTGATCGGCCTGAACCCGACGATCAAAATGCAGCTCAAATCGTTGCGCGGCGCCCAGACCATGGCCATTGCCAGCAGGCCGTAGATGGCGGCCGAGGCACCGAGCGATCCGCCACCGTCGGCGCCGAGCATGCAGAGTTGTTCCAGCGCCGACTGGACGACGCCGATTCCCAGGTAAACCGCAGTGAACCGCCACCAGCCGAGTTTGCCCTCGACCACCAGCCCGAAGGCCCACAGAAACACCATATTGCCCAGCAGATGGAAGAATCCCGCGTGCAGGAAACTGGAAGTGAGCCATTGGAGCGGGTGCAGCCCGTCGCCGTAGGCCAGCATCCACGGTTCGACCTGTTCCTCAGGCACACCGCTGGCCCAGAGTGTCATGAACACGACGGTGTTGATCACGATCAGTCCGCCGGTGGCCCAAGGCGGATGATAAATCGGCGCGTCGGTATTCCAGGGAATGAGCACGCGGGGATTCTTGCAGCGTGAGTGCCAAAGGGACGGGTTCCATCTGCCTCGACATAATACTAATTGGCGCGGCGGGCGGTCACAACGGGCGGCCCCAGGGCCAACTCGCCGGATCCTGCCGGTAGAAGTCGCGCAGGATGGCGTACAGTTCGGGGTGGCGTTCTCGCAGCACGACCGGCCGCTCAAAAAAACATTCGGTGGCCACCGCGAAGAACTCCGCCCGGCTCGACGCGCCGTATTCATTCAAGAGCGTGGCGCGTCCCTGGCGTGACGCCCGCACCAGCCGGTGGTATTCTTTTTCGACGACCCGCTCCCATTGCCTTTCCTGCCCGTGCTCCAAAGGGGGCGTGCCGTCCATGCCGCCGTCGAGATCGTCGAGGTGATGGGCAAATTCGTGAAACACCAGGTTCCCGCCCTCTTCGTCGGCCAGACCTTGTGTGTTTTTCCAGGAGAGTACGATCGGCCCTCGATGCCAGGCTTCGCCATAGACCGGGTAGCCGTTGTGGACCAGGCCGTCTCGGTCGCCGGGCGGGTGGAGGTAGGTGTCGGGGTAGATCAGCACCGACTGGATCTGATCGTAGTGATATTCATAGTCGATGCCGAGCACGAGCAAGCAGGCCTGGGCGGCGATCGTCACTTTCATCTCATCATCGACGACGAGACCGCCGCACCCCAGCCAGTTTTTCTCCGCCACGAACACTTGGACTCGTTGCCGCAGTTTCGCTTGTTCCGGCGGCGTCAGCAGCCGGTACTGAACCACGTTGCGGTTCAGGTGCGCAAGCCAGTCCGCGGGAAACGGGCTGGCAAGAATCCGCTTGCGGCGGCGGCGTTTGAGCCAAGAGAAGATCATCGAGGCGTCCTTCGCGTATGCGAGCTCGCCTCGCGCGGATAGCACGTGGCAACGTGTAACAGATCGCCGTCCTGCCGCTCACTTCTGCGCCACATGGCCGAAACTTAGCGGATCGCGAGGATCGATTGCGGGGATCACCGTCTGGAAACGGCCGGCATCGCATAGAGAGATGTTCGCGACATCAACCGGCGGACTGTTGGCCGACGGCGGCAGCACACGCGATTCGTCACGCCGAGCACTGCAAATTGTCAAGGCCCAACGAGGAATGATGAACCACCTTTCTCCGCCGCGGGGTTGAGCACGACCTCCTGCACGGCGTCCTCCTGCACGGCGTCGCGACCATCCGGCGCGTGCCGCGCCGCCTCACCGCGGTAATAGTCGGTTTGCAAACGGAGAGTGGGACCGGGGCTGAACAGTCGGCTCTCGCTCAACCCCCATTTCCAGAGGCGATAGGCGATACTCGTCTTCAACACGCCCAGACCATACACCACCGAGCGGCGGAAGCTGATCGAGCTGGCTTCGGTAAAATACTTGGTCGGGCAACTCACTTCGCCCACGTTCAAGCCGAAGGCGATGGCTTGCGTCAGCATCTGATTATCGAACACGAAGTCATCGGAGTTCGCCAGCAGGGGCAACGTCGTCAGCGCCTTGCGCGAAAAGGCCCGGTAACCGGTGTGGTACTCCGAGAGCTTGGCTCCCAGCAGGATATTTTGAAACAGGGTCAGCAGGCGGTTGAAGACGTACTTGTAGAGCGGCATTCCGCCGCGCAGCGCCGTGCCGCCGAGCACGCGCGAACCAAGCACGACGTCGTAGATGCCGGAGGCCACCATGCCCGACATCGCCGAAATCAGCCGCGGATCATACTGGTAATCGGGGTGCAGCATCACGACGATATCGGCCCCCAGGGCCAGTGCTTCGCGATAGCAGGTCTTTTGATTGGCGCCATAGCCGAGGTTCCGCTGATGGACGAAGACGTGCATTCCCAGGTCGCGTGCCAACTGGCTGGTTTCGTCGGTGCTGGCGTCGTCGACCAGCACCAGCTCGTCTACGATGTCGAGCGGAATATCGGCGTAGGTCTGCTTGAGCGTTCTGGCGGCCTTGTAGGCCGGCAGCACGACAATGATTTTTTTCTGGTGCAGCATCAGTTCCGAAACGGCGAATTCGTTGGTCAAAACCCAGAGCCGGTTTAATTATGATCGAGCGCCAGCGACGCTGCCAAGGGCACTAACCCAATCCTGACCCAAATCCGTTCGCCACGGCAAGACCGGCACCGACAAATCCGTTAATGCCGTCGCCCTTTGCCGATGCGGTGAAACCCGTCGCATTTGCCCGACCCATCTGTTATCTTGATACTCGCGGCGCGCGTGCCGCCCCCGCCTGACAATTTGTCCTGCCAAGGAGCCTTTTCATGTCGTCTTCGCCCTCCACGAACCATCAAGCCAAGGCCGCCAACGCCGTCCCTTCGCGTCGCGATTTTCTCAAGCAGTCGAGTGCCGCCGTGGTCGGCGGGGCGCTGGCCGGAACGCTCAGCGTTGCCCGCAGCGCGCATGGCGGCGTCGACGATACGCTCAAGGTTGGCCTGATCGGCTGCGGCAACCGGGGCACCGGGGCGGCCAAGAACGCGCTGTTGGCCGATAAGAACGTCAAGCTCACCGCCCTGGGCGACACCTTCGCCGACCGCATCGCCTATAGCCTCGACGCGCTGAAGAAGGAAGTGCCGGAAGATAAAATCGCCGTTGCCGACGACCATTGCTTCGTCGGCTTCGACGCCTATCAGAAGGTGCTCGACAGCGGCGTCGATGTGGTGCTGCTCTGCACGCCGCCCCACTTTCGCCCGGCCCACTTCAAGGCCGCCGTGGCGGCCGGCAAGCACATCTTCGCCGAGAAGCCCGTAGCCGTCGACGCGCCCGGCGTGCGCAGCGTGCTGGCCACGGCCGAAGAAGCCCGCAAGAAAGGGCTGTCGGTCGTGTCGGGCCTCTGCTGGCGCTATCACCAGCCCAAGCGCGAGGTGATCGGGCGGATTCACGACGGCGCCATCGGCGACGTGGTGGCGATGCAGGTCAACTACAACACCGGCGGCCTGTGGGTCAAGCCCCGGCAACCAAACTGGAGCGACATGGAATGGCAGATCCGGAACTGGCTCTACTTCACCTGGCTGTCGGGCGACCACAACGTCGAGCAGCACATTCACAGCCTCGACAAGGCGGCCTGGGTGATGAAAGACGAGCCGCCGGTCAAAGCCACCGGGCTGGGCGGCCGGCAGGTGCGCACGCAGCCGGAGTACGGCAACATCTTCGATCATCACGCGGTGGTTTATGAATATGCCAACGGCGTCAAGCTGTTCGCCTTCTGCCGGCAGCAAGACCATTGCAGCAGCGACGTGAACGACTACATCCTGGGCAGCAAGGGCAAGGTCGACGTGATGGCCCACAACATCACGGGCGAAACGCCTTGGCGTTATCGCGGGCCGCAGCCCAACATGTATCAGGTCGAGCACGACGAACTGTTTGCCAGCATCCGCTCCGGCCAGCCGCTCGACAACAGCCTCTACATGGCCCGCAGCACGATGCTGGCCATCCTGGGCCGCATGGCGACCTACACCGGGCAAACGATCACTTGGGAGCAGGCGATGAACTCGCAAGAAGACCTGACGCCGCCGGCCTACGATTGGACCTCGCTGCCGGTGGCCTCGGTCGCCTTGCCCGGCGTGACGAAGTTCGTTTAGCCGCCATGCTGGCCAGGCCGTGTCGGGCGCCGTGGAAGTTGCCGGAAAGTACGAGTGCTTGAACGGGACGGCCTGGGAAGACCATCCTCCGCATCCGACATGCTATGAAACATTCCCTTCGCACGCTGGCCGTTCTGCTCCTGTTGTCGCCGCTGCTCCGCGCCGCCGATGCCGTTCCAGCGCGGCCGAACATCCTCATCATCTTCCCCGACCAAATGCGGGCCAGCGCCATGGCCTGCGACGGCAACGCGGACGTCAAGACGCCCAACATCGACCGGCTGGCCGCCGAAGGGGTCCGTTTCCATCGCACCTATGCCAACGTTCCGGTCTGTTGCCCGGCACGCGCGACGCTGCTCACCGGAACCTATCCGCACGTCAACGGCATGTTGGCGAACGACCTGCGGCTACGGGAAGACCAGGTCACCTTGGCCGAAATCCTGCGCGGCGCCGGCTATCGCACCGGCTTCGTCGGCAAGTGGCACTTGGACGGCGGCCCGCGCGATCCGGGCTTCGTGCCGCCGGGGCCGCGCCGCCAGGGTTTCGAGTTTTGGGCGGCCTATGAATGCCATCACCGGCACTTTCGCCCCACCTATTTCCGCGACACGCCCGAACCAATCACCGTGCAAAAGTTCGAGCCGGAAGCGTCGTGCGACTTCGCCGTCGAGTTCCTCCGTTCGCAGCCAAAGGACCAGCCGTTCTTTCTGACCGTGCAGATGGGCCCGCCGCACGATCCTTACGGCGCGCCGGAGGAATACATGCGACAGTACCTGCCGGAACGGATCACGCCGCCCGAAAATTGGCGGCCGGGGAGCGAAGCCAGCAGGCCGCCGCCCCAAAACCGTCCGCTCGGCGCTGCGTTCGTGCCCTATGTGCCGGCGGGCGGACGCGAGGAAATCGCGGCCTATTACGCGGCGGTGACGGCGGTCGACGACCAGGTCGGCCGGCTGCTGCGAACGCTCCGCGAGCAGGGGATGGACGACAACACGATCGTACTCTTCACCTCCGACCACGGCGACATGCTCGGCTCGCACGGGTTGCGGCGGAAGCGGAAGCCCTACGACGAATCGGCCCGAATTCCCGGCATCGTCCGCTGGCCGGCCCGCATCGGCCAGGGCCGCGTGGTCGAGACGCTGTTCAGCCACGTCGACATGGCCCCCACGTTGCTGGCTCTGGCGGGGGCCGACGTGCCGCCGAACATGCAGGGGACGGACCTGTCGCGCGTGGCCCTGGGTGAAACGACCGATGGCCCCCAGGCGGTGCTCTTGCAGATGTTCGTGCCCTTCAACCCGGACCAGGTGAGCAGGCCCTGGCGCGGCATCGTCACCGCCGATGACACCTACGCACGCTTCGAGGACGAGGCGTGGGTGCTGTTCGACCGTCAACACGATCCCTCCGAGCTGCACAATCTTGTCGGCGACGAGGCCCACGCGGAGTTGCAGCGCACGCTCGATCGGCAGCTTGCCGCGTTGATGAAGAAGCAGGGCGACTCGTGGAGTTTCAATTCCTCCGAGCTTGTGGAAGAAGGCGGCCGGCTTTACCGTCACGCGACCTTTTACACGATCGACGAATACCGTGCCTGGGCCAAGGCCCGGCGGGATGCCGCGAAGTGAACGTACACTTGCCTGCCAATTTACAATCGTCTCTGAAACTTACCTTCGGAATAAGCACCATGACCCATCGCTTTGCTCGCTTTTCATCGGCCCTGTTTACCGTGCTCGCGCTGGCCGCCCCGGGCCAGGCGGCGCCGGCGGACGACTCCTTTTTCCGGCGCGATGGCGGCGCCGCCGAGGACGGGCAAAAGCTGCCTGGCCGGCTCGATGAAAGCACCCAGAAATGGCGCACGCCGCTGGCTTCCGGGCACTCCACGCCGTGCGTCTACGGCGATGCGATCTATGTCACCACGTTCGACGACGGCAAGCTCGCCACTGTGGCCCTCGACCGCGGCACAGGCCGGACGCGGTGGAAGCAAACGGCCCCCGCCACGCGCATCGAAACGTATCACGCCACCAGCAGCCCCGCCGCAGCCACGCCGGCCTGCGACGGCCAGCGGCTGTACGTGTTCTTCGGCAGCTACGGCCTGCTGTGCTACGACCTGGAAGGCAAGCTCGTCTGGTCGCGCGAGCTGGGTCCGTTTCAGGACGAGTTCGGCGCGGCCAGCTCGCCGATTCTCCTCGACGACAAGCTGATCGTCAGCGCCGACCACGATGTTGATAGTTTCATCATGGCCGTCGATCGCCGCACGGGCAAGACGCTCTGGAAGACGGACCGGCCGGACTTCACACGCAGCTATTCCACGCCCGTGGTGGTCACGGTCGACGGCCGCAAGCAGATCGTGGTGGCCGGCGCGTTGCAGCTTGTGGCCTACGACGCCGACGACGGCGAAAAACTATGGTGGGTACACGGGCTGGCCCGCATCGTCAATCCCACCCCCGCTCAGGACCGCGGCCTGCTTTACGTGGCCACGTGGTCGCCGGGCGGCGACACCGATGCCCGCGTGGCGATGGATCCCTGGCCCACCGCCGTCAAGAAATTCGACGCCGACGGCGACGGCAAGCTCACTCAGGAAGAGGTCAACGATCCCGAAGTGCTCGACCGCTTTTTCCGCATCGATCTCGACCAAAACAAGAAACTCGACGAAGCCGAATGGACGAAGTACGCCCGCGTGTTTGAGTTGGCGCAGAACACCTTGTTGGCCATCCGGCCGGGCGGTTCGGGAGATGTGACCGATCAGGCGATCGTCTGGGAATATCGCAAGGGATTGCCTTATGTTCCCAGCCCGCTGGTTTATCGCGGCGTGCTGTACCTGGTGAAGAACGGCGGCATTCTGACCTGTCTCGACGCGGCCAGCGGGCGGCTGCTCAAGCAGCTCCGTTTGCCGTCGAACGAAGGCTACTATGCTTCGCCCGTGGCCGGCGACGGCAAGGTCTATATCGCCAGCGAGCCGGGCGTGGTGACGGTGGTCAACACCGGCTCGGCCACGAGCACGCTGTCGTCGCACGACTTCGGCGAACGCACGATGGCCACGCCCGTGATCGCCGGCGGCGACGTGTATCTTCGCACTGAGAAGGCGCTCTATTGCTTCGCACGCGACACACGCAGTCGTTGACTCGTAGGTTGGGACCAGCGAACGCAAGCGACACGCGTGTCGCGTCTGATGCGATTTCCCCAAGGCGGGACCGAGGCTAGGCCCACGCGCGCAGAACAAAAGCGACACGCGCGTGTCGCTTTTGTTCTGCGCGCCGTGTCCATGTGGCAAGCAACCCGTCCATCCGTTTCGCCGTAAGGCTCTGATATAAATGGAGTTGCGGAGAGCGAACTCCGACGCGTCGTCTTCGGGCGGCGCGGGTCCGCTCACGGAGGGGGCAACTCCGACGCCGACTGCATCACCATGCCGTCGTCGGTCACGACCGTCTGGCTGATGCTTACGCCCAGCATGCCGCTGAGCTCGTCGTCGCTGGGCAAGATCGCCTTGATCTTGTCGAGCAGGGCCTTGCGATCGCCTGGCACGGACGATTTCAACGAGAACTGCAGGCTGGGGCCGACGTGAGCCAGCGGCGCGGCACCGACATTGGTTAGCAGCAGCGATTCGATCAGCGATTCAATGGCCCGGCGTGTCACTTTGGCGTTGGCGCCGGCGTCAGTCAGCTCGTAAAGCAGGCACGGCTGGGGTGCGACCAACGCCCGGCCGCGCTCGACCAGACCGTTGCTGCGCATCGCTTTGTCGCCTACCGGCGGCGTGACCAGCACCGAGAGCAGAGACTCGCTCACCTCCGGGCCAACGCCGACCGCCAGGTAGCCGTTGCCGATAAAGATGCCCACCTGATTGTCGCCCCGCTCGATGCGGCAACCGCTGAAGCCCTGCTCCTCGACCATCTTCAGCCCGCCGGCCGCCCCGCCCTTTGCGAAACGGGCGGCGACTTGCAGCAATTGCTTCCAGATTTGCTCGTTGTCGATCTTGCACACCAGACCCATCCGCTGCACCACTTCGGGTGCCGCCGGCTTGGCGTCGTCGTCGTTTTTAGCCGGCTCTTTGAAGCGCGGCGCGAAGCTGACGGCGGCAAACTGCTCGCCCAGCGACGACAACAAGGTCGGCAGGTCGATCTGCAAAAACGTCTTGGCAGCGGTCTCGATCTGGTCGAACGATTGTCGGCCGGCGTCGCCCGACTGGGCGACGGCCAGTTCCTTGAGGCGGCTGTAGGCCTTGCCCAGCTCGAAGCTGAATTGTTGATAGCTGATGGCGCTGGCCGGCACCCAGGCCGGGGGCTCGGGCGCCAAGGGCGGCTGATCGACCAGCGCCGGCAAGCCGGTCCGCGGAGCGGGCAGCGAGAGAAACAGGCCCTCACGCAGCGCCCCGCCGTCGAGGGTCGCGCGCAGGGCCAGCGGTCCCACTCCGCCGGCGCCGAGCAGCTCGAGCATCTGCTTGACCTTGGCGGGGTCGTCGGCCAAGTCGGCCAATTTCATGAGCGGCCTGGGATCGCCGAGCAATTCGACGAGCGGCACGCCGCCCGGCAGGGCCGCTTCGAGGCCGGGCGTTTCCAGCAGCCGGCGCGGGCCTTCGATCGGAGAACCGTCGTGCGCCGAAAGGAACCGGCCGAAGACCTGGGTCGCTTCTTCCAGTCCGGTCAGCGCGTCCCAATCGATCGCCTCGCGCTCGGAGTCGTTTTTCTTCTTCGTCTCGCCGCTCGACTGCGGCACGGTGCTGGCCCACAACAGGCGTCCGCCCAGCCGCGCCACGAATACGTGAATGCGATCGATGTCGACCTGCTTCGCGTTGTTCAGACGCTCCTGGAATTTGTCGGCGTCTTGCTGAAGCTGCGCCTCCGAGGCTTCGCCGTCGTCGACTTCGGGAAGCTGGGGCGTGACCTCGTCGCGAATCGGAATCTCAATGTGCATCACGTCGCGGCCGGCCAACTCCAGGTCTTTGCGTTTCGGCGCATCGGCCGTCCCGTCGGCCAGCTCGGCCAAGAGCGTTTGCACGGCGGTCAGCAGCCGTTGCGAGAGATCTTCGCCCGGTTCCAACCAGCCGAGCAGCACCACCACAGGAGCGCGGCCTTTGCGCGGCTCCAAGGTGAGGGCCACTCCCGCGTCGTTGTGGAACAGGCTTTGCCAATCTTCGGGCTTGAGATCGAAACGGCCCAGTCCTTTACGAAGCTCGTCCCAGTCTTGCGCGATCTGTTCGCGGACAAGTTCGAGCACCCGCTCGATGCGGTCGTGGCTGAGAAGCACGGCGCCCAGCTTGGTTTGCGACCGCAGGGCGTCGATAAACGCCTGGCCGTTGGGAAGCCGCAGCATGAGAGTGGTTTCTTCCGGCAGCGCGGTCCACGACGCCGGCAGCTCGTCGGCCGCCGGACAGATGCTTGCCAAGGCCAGGCAAAAGGTCAGGGCCAGCGGTAGAGCAGTTGTTTTCACGAAGCTTTATCCTTCGGTTCGGGTTTGGCGGCGGTGGCGGGCGTTTGACCCGGTTGCGGTTCGGCCGGCTCGCCCTCGCCGGGTGCCCGATATGGCGGGGCGAGATACGTCGCACCGTTCAGCGGCTGGGCCGCATCATAAAGATAGCTCTCGCGGTGCAGCAGGAAGTCGACCAGCTCGTTGGCGGGAATGCCGAACGCCAGCCCGTCAAACGACGTGGCGCCGGCGCACACGATGCCCACCACCTCGCCGCGCGCGTTGAAGAGCGGGCCACCGCTGTTGCCGGGGTTGATCGAGGCGTCGGTCTGGATCAGCCGCAGGTGGCCGATGGTCCGCGTGGCGGAGCTGACAATGCCTTGCGTCACCGAGCGCTCCAGGCCCAGCGGATTGCCGATGGCGAACACCAGGTCGCCCACGCGCAGATCGTCGGAGTTGTTGATGACGACCGGGTCGGGCAATGCGCCGTTAAGCTCCGTCGCGTCAAGCTGCAGCAAGGCGATGTCGCGCAGCGGCTGCAGCGCCAGGATGCGGGCCTTTTTCAGCTCGTGCTTTTCATAACCCTGCTCCGTGCGGCGGAACAGCGTCACCTGCACCTTGTTCTGGCCCTCGACGACGTGGTAGTTGGTGATCAGGTGCCCGGTCTTGCTGATTAAGAAGCCGCTGCCCGTGCCGGCGGCGGTCTTCACCACCACCACGGCGTCGCCGTAGCGTCGGACGAGTTCGGGTACGTCGGCCGGATCAAGCCGTCCAGTGTGAAAGATGCCATGGTCGCGGCGGGCCTCGTTTTTGCCGGCGGCCTCTTCTCGGCTGACGTCGAGCACGCGATTCTTGGGGATATTGAGCACGTCGAAGCCGAGATCGAGCACGACGCCGTCGTTGCTCTCTCGCAGCAGCGTGGCCGTCACCTTGGCGCCGCCCGCGAGCGTGACCGTCACCTGGTCGCCCGCCTGAGCTGTACCGGCACAAAGGGCTGACAAAAGGGCGCTGCAAACAACGGCAAGTGAGAAGCGCTTCACACATGACACCGGATAACGGTGGGCCGGCGCTCGCAAGCTCGCTGGTCCCACCCTACGCCGGGCCCCGAACGCCCAAAGCCTGATGCCTGACGCCTGACGCCTGATGCCTACCTCACCCATCATTTCACCTCCCGTGCCATATAAAAGAGCAAGCGATCGTGACACAGCAAAGCCGCGTCTTGATGGCCGTCGCCGTCGGCGTTCAACCCGACGATCATGCGCGGCTCTGAAACCAGATTATGCTGCGTGCCACCGTAGGGATACGTCTGATCCTCGAACACCGGCCACGACAGCCGCGGCTCGAGCTTCGCGTCGGTCCGCCCGAGCACCGTAAGTTGGTGCCGGCGGTCGTCGCAAAGCACGACTTCGTCGATGCCGTCGCCGGTCAAATCCGTGATCATGATGCGATGGATGGTCGCTTCCTTCACCCCGCTGGGACGGCCGACGCGGCTGTCGAGACTTTCGATCAGCTTCAATTCCCACGGCCGCCCCCGCGACAGCCGCACCAGGCGGTCTTGATCGACCAGCATCAGGCCCAGCAGCGGATCATCGATCGCGTTGGCGCCGCCGGGCAAACGCACGCTGTCCGTTTCGCGAAAAATGCCGGACTCGTCCGGTTTCAGCTTGTGCAAGAAGGTGCCGCCTTGTTCCATCGCCCAGGCCTGGCCGTCGGCCGTCGGCAGAAAGGCCGCGATGCGCTGCCCGGCCGAAAGCATGATCTGGTCCGAGGGCTGTAAGTCGTCGTCGAGCCATTGCCACACGCCGTCCGTGAGCCGTGCGGCCCGCAATGTCTGATTCATTTCGACCAGCCGGAACTCGTTCAGGTCGGCCTTGGCCAAATTGGCCGGTTCCGAGACGGTGGTCTTGCCGTCGGTCAGCCGGACGAGCTTCGCAGCTTTGGCGAAAGCGTCCTGCACGAGCACCAGGTTTCCGCCCAGCCAGACGACCTTCTCGACTTTAGCGCCTACGGCTGCGAAACGGGTCTTGGCCGCCTCGGCGTCGCCGGGCTTCCAAACATAGAGGTCGAGATCGGGCCCGACGCGCTGCGCCCACCACGCCGTCTTGCCCACACGGTCGAGGGCCAAGATGCGGCGGTCCTTCACGTCGGCCGATTGGGGCAGCAGCTTGGGATAGGTCAGCCGGTTCGCTTCCCAGTGGCTCTCGTAGAGGTCGGCGGCGTCTTTGACCCAGATCAAGAGGGTTCCGGGCTTGGCCGCCGGCGCCTCCAGGCCGCGAATGTTTCCGATGGTCGGAAAGCTCTGCTCGGCCAGCCAGCCTTCGCTCCCCAGCGGCTGCACCCGCAGCCGAGGCCGCAACGGATCGACGGCCACCAGGGCCGGCGCTCCGGCCAGCGACAAGCTGCACCAGGCGACCGTTCCGCCACCGGGCATCGGCACCGCCTCATGCCGGGCGATGTCCTTTTCTTCGCCGCGGGCCAGAACGTATCGCCGCAAAAGACCGTGCTGCGAACCGCCCAAGACCAGCAACTCGGCAGGCTGGCCGGGCAAGGAAAGCACGTCGAACCCATGCACCGTCTGATCGAAAATCGCCTGGGCCGGCAGCAGCTTCCCCTCATGGCACTCGTACCAACGCAACGTTTGCCGGGCCAATTGAGACCATTCCACCAGGTCGAGATCGCCGTCGCCGTCCAGGTCGGCCAGTTTCCACCCCTGCCGGCCTTGGCTTTCCCGCGGACTCAGCCACGCGGCGCGGCTGCCCGCAGTGAGCGTCAATACCTGGATCCCCTGTTCGCAACTTATCAGCAACTCCGGCTTGCCATCGAGCCGCGTGCGCACCAAGAGGCCGTTCTTGGCCACCGGCGAACCGGGCAACAGGTCCCAGGAACCCGCCTTCTTCCACTCGTCGGCGGCGGCCAGCCGGTAGGCCACGATCTTGTTCGACGGGCTGGTAAGGATCACCAGTTCCGGTTTCTGGTCGCCGTCGAGATCGTGGGCGACCGCGTCCCAGGGCAACTCTTCGAGGACGAGCTCCGATTTTTTCCAGTCGGGCGCCAGCGGCAGCTCGTTGGGGCTGTCGTCGATGGCGGCAGGCGGCGCCTCTTTCTCACGCTCGCCCGGCGGCAGCCAGCGGAACAAGTCGAGCCGCGAATCGCGTGTGTTCACGACGATCAACTCCTCGCGTCCTTCGCCGTCGAGATCGGCCGCCAGCATACGGGTCGGACTGCCGTCTTGAGCGGCGACCCGCATGGCCTGCCAACCACGCATCGACTCGTCGCCGGCCGCCGTCGCCGCCAGCAGCACCACCCACGCACCCGACAACATCCACCGCACCACAGGCCTCTCCGTAAAAAACGAGCCGAAGTCGTAGGTCACCCCTGGTCGCTGCGACAAAACGCGGAAATCCACTTATCAATATATCTTGCCCAGAAGGAGTTGTCAGGCGGGAAAACAGGCGTCAGGCGTCAGGCGTCAGGCGTCAGGCTGCTTATCCTGGCGGTGGCTGGGGCAGAGGCTGGCCACGTAACGGTCGAGAATGCTCAAAACCGCCGCGGCCAGCCGATGCCCCGGTAGCGCCACCACCGGGGCATCGCTTGGCCGGCGGCGCGTCTTGTGGGGCGAACTCGGTCTCGGCCAAGCTCTGCCCCAGCCACCGGGATTTCTCACCGTCGCCCGCGTGAAGCATGGGCGTAAGGTGGGGCCGGCGCTCGCAAGCCCCACCCTACGTGCGGCAGTCGCCCGTTTGATACGCAATCGGGTCCGGCACCCCCACGGCGGCGAAACCGTTCAATCGCAGCAAACAGGCATCGCACGATCCACAGGCGGCGCCGCTCTCCGGGTCGGGGGCGTAGCACGACGACGTGAGGCTGTAATCAACACCCAACTCCAGGCCGGTGCGGATGATTTCCGCCTTGGTCAACTGAACGAGCGGCGCATGGATGCGAAAATGCCGCGTACCCTCGACGCCGGCCTTGGTCGCCAGATTGGCCAATTGCTCGAAGGCCGCGATGTATTCCGGGCGGCAATCGGGATAGCCGCTGTAGTCGATGGCGTTGATGCCAATAAAGATGTCGTCGGCCGGCAGCACCTCGGCCCACGCCAGGGCCAGCGACAGAAAGACCGTGTTGCGGGCGGGAACATAGGTAATCGGAATGCCCGTGGACATTTCTTCGAGGCTGCGCTGCTTCGGCACGGGCAAGTCGCTGGTCAGCGACGATCCGCCGAACTGGCTCAGGTCGATGTCGACGATACGGTGTTCGCGGACGCCCGCCGCGCAGGCCACCTTCGTGGCCGAAGCGATTTCGACGGCGTGCCGCTGCCCGTACCGAAAGGAAATGGCGTATGCCTCAAACCCTTGGCTTTGCGCCACGGCCAAGGTGGTCGCCGAATCGAGCCCTCCGCTGAGCAGCACCACGGCTTTCATAAAAACGGTCAGAACGAGTTGCCGGTTGTTGCCCACGGACGATTGGATGATAAACTAGACGTTTCGTCTGTGGTTCGCGACGGGCGGGGCGTGTCGCCAAGATACCGAGCACCGGGAGCCGGGTCAAATTAACAACGCACCTTGGGCGGAGAAGAGCCGGAGGATGGCCTTCCTAGGCCGTCCAGCAGCAAAGGTGACGGCCTAGGAAGGCCATCCTCCGCAAACGTTTAGCCTAGGTTCGCTGTAATGTGAAACAGAACTGACCTTGTTCCTATGGCCGACTACCGCTCACTGGCGCTGTTCTGGACAGGCTGGTCGGTCGTGTTGTCGATCTTGGTCACTGCCGTCGTGGCCGCGCTCGGCTTCGTCGCCTGGAGGCGCAGCGGATACCGCCGGGCCATCGGCGTTCTGGAAATCTTCCGTCTGGCGATCGTCGTCGCCATTGCCGTCCTGCTCAATCAGCCCGAATGGGTCGAGCAGTTTCGCCCGGACCAAAAGCCGACGCTGGCCGTGCTGTGGGACGCCTCGCGCAGCATGCAGACGCGCGATGTGCTCGACCGCCGCCAGCCAAGCATGCCGCCGCGCACCCGTGCCGAGGCCGTCGCCCCACTGGCCGATCCCGCAGCCTGGCAAGCCGTCGGTGAAAAGTTGCAGGTTGTCAGCCAGCCGTTTGCCGAACCGCGCGAAGGCCACGGCACCGACATCAACGTGGCGCTCGCCCAAGCGATGGAGAAGTACGGCACGCTGCGGGGCATCGTGCTGGCCAGCGACGGCGATTGGAACGAAGGCCGCCCGCCGGTGGAAGCGGCCGGCCGGCTGCGATTGAAGAACATTCCGGTTTATGCCGTGGCGGCCGGCAGCCCGTCGCGTCTGCCGGATGTCGAGTTGGTCAGCCTCGATCTGCCGACCTTCGGCGTGGTGGGCAAGTCGGTCCGCATCGCCTTCTCGATCGACAGTTGGCTGCCGCGCGAGCACGTGGCCAGCGTGCAGCTCGAAACGTCGTCGGGCGAGAAGCTCATCAAGGAAGTCCGCATCGCCGCGATGGGCCGCACCAACGATTGGATCGCCTGGAAGCCGGAACTGGCCGGCGATTATCGCCTGACGCTCAGCGTGCCAGTGCATCGCGACGAATTGCTCAAAGACAACAACAGCCAATCGGCCCCCATCGCCATTCGCAACGAGCGGCTGCGCGTGTTGCTGGTCGAGTCGTATCCGCGCTGGGAATACCGCTATTTGCGGAACGCCATGTCGCGCGATCCGGGCGTGGAGCTTTCGTGCCTGCTGTTCCATCCCGGCCTGAGCAAGGTCGGCGGCGGCAACAAGGATTACATCGCCCATTTCCCCGACCGGCTGGAAGAGCTGGCGACCTTCGACGTGGTGTTCTTGGGCGACGTGGGCCTGGGCGACGGGCAACTTACGAGTGAGCAATGCCGGCTGCTGAAAGGGCTGGTCGGGCAGCAGGCCAGCGGGCTGGTGTTCATGCCGGGCTGGCAGGGGAGGCAAAACTCGCTCTTGGAGACCGAGCTGAGCGACCTTTATCCGGTGGTGCTCGACGCCGCTCAGCCCAACGGCTGGGGTTCGAGGTCGGCCGATCATTTCGAGCTGACCGAGGCGGGCCGCCGCAGCCTGCTGACCAAGCTGGCCGACACGCAGGACGAAAACTCGGCGGTCTGGGAAGACTTGCCGGGCTTTCCGTGGTACGCGGCGGTTGTGCGGGCCAAGGCTTCGGCCGAGGTGCTGTGCGTCCACAAATCGGCCACCAATGAATATGGCCGGATTCCGCTGTTGGTGACGCGGACCTACGGCACGGGCAAGGTGCTGTTCATGGGCACCGACGGCGCCTGGCGCTGGCGAAAGGGCGTGGAAGACAAATACCACTACCGTTTTTGGGGGCAAGTGGTACGATGGATGGCATATCAACGGAACATGGCGAAGGGCAAGACCGTGCGGCTCTACTTTCAGCCAGATCAGCCTTCGGTGCGGAGCACCATCACGTTGCACGCCAACGTGATGACGTCCGCCGGCGAGCCCGTCGAAGACGACGACGTGACGGCCAAGGTCACATCGCCCTCGGGCACGGTCGATTCCCTGCGATTCACGCACGAGGGCGACGAGTGGGGACTCTTCTCCACTCAATACACGCCGGCCGAGGCCGGCGAGCACCGCATTTCGCTGGCCGGCAAGCGTTCGGGCGCCTCGCTCGACTCGACCTTTTTCGTGCAAGGCGCGGCGATTGAGCGCGTCGGCCATCCCGCGCGGCCGGAGGTGTTGGAAGAGATTGCCCGCGTCACGGGCGGCAAGGTGGTGCAACCCGGCGAGCTTGATACCGTGCTGCGTTCGCTCGCTGCGTTGGAGGAGCCATCGCCCGAAGTGCGGCGTCTCCAGCTTTGGAGCCATCCGGTGTTGGCGTCGATCCTCGTGGGGCTGATGAGTGTGTTTTGGGTGTGTCGAAAAGTGGTGGGGCTGGTTTGACCCGAGAGACGTAGGTGGACCTTGCCGATAATCAGCCGGTTCTTTGGCATCGCCATCCGTATGTATTACGATGATCACCCGCCGCCCCACTTTCACGCCTATTATGGCGAACAGCATGTCGTGGTGGAGATCGAAACGCTCGCTTTGCCAGAGGGGCATTTGTCTCGCCGTATTATCGGCATGGTGCTCGAATGGGCTGCCGACCATCGCGACGAACTGATGGAGAATTGGAGCCTAGCTGACCTTCACCTTCCCCTGAACCCAATCGACCCCTTGGAATGAGAGATGTACCGAATTGCTGACGTGAAAACCCTGCCGGGCTACCAGTTGCAAGTCCGATTCGAAGACGGCACGCACGGAACCGTTTCGTTAGCGGAGCGGCTGTTCGGGCCGATGTTCGAACCGTTGCGCGATTTGTCGTTCTTCGAGCAGGTCTTCATTGATGAATTCGGCGCGATATGCTGGCCCAATGGCGCCGATTTGGCGCCTGACGCTATCTACAAGGATCTAACCGTGAACGCGAACGAATAATCGCCGCCACTCCTCTCTTCTGGATAAATATGATGACGACCGACGCAGAGGAACTCGTCAACGGCCTGCCGCTCCCGTCGGCCTTGGTCGAAGCAATCCAAACTGGACGATGGGTGGCTCCTTTACTCCACAAGCTTGAAGCGGTTTTTCCGCTGGCAGCCGATGAGGGCGAGCCGATTTGTCACCCGGCGTTCTTCGATTTGGACGGGATGCAACGGGAAAACGACGGCTGGAGCGAAGAGACGCTGCCGTCGTATTTGGGCGAAAAGGATGACAAAGTTCAGCCTGGCGATATCGACCCTAGTCAATCCATCGTCATCGCCGACCTTGGGCCCGATCGGCTTGTTGCGCTGGACTATCGCGTATCGGACGAGAATCCGCGTGTCGTTTATCTTACCGGCAACCAACAGCCCCGGTGGGTCGAGGCTGCTCCGAACGTCGAGAGTTTAATGCGCCTCTTGGGGCTATGAATAGGCCGTGCATGGGAAATGGAGTACCGAACCCGCAACTGAGGTGAAGCATGCCTGGAAACAACGATGGTTTTCGTGTTCTCAAGGAGTTCAAGTGCCAAGCGGTTGCCGACCCTGCGTTGATGGGGCTGGCGCCGGCAACTGCCGTACATGGAACGAACGAGGGCGTTCGCCTGTTGCCAGAGATCGTGGTCACCGCAGAACGTCCAGAAGATCAAGAGCCACCAAGCAATTAGCCCAATCCAGAATCCAAAATCGAAAATCCAAAGTTCGAGCCTCCCATGTCCATCACACACGTCCACAACGGTCCCCAGCTTCCTGAAACTCTGCGGGTGCAGCTTCTCGATTTCCGTCGCCGCGTGTGGTCGATCAAGACCGCCGAAGCGCTGGCTATGGCCGGTTTTGGTTTGCTGATAATGTACCTGGCGGTGTTTGTCGGCGATCGCTTTGCCGATACGCCGGCTTGGGTGCGAGCGGTCATGCTCATGGCGGCCTTGGCCGTGTCGGGCATCGTGCCTCTGTATGCCTATCGCTGGATCTGGCGACGTCGACAGCTTCCGCAGTTGGCACGGTTGTTGAGCCGCAAGCATCCCGACATCGGCGATCAACTGCTGGGCATCATCGAGCTGGTGGAAGACAAGGACGAACAGGTGCGCTCACGGGCATTGTGCGAAGCGGCCATCGTGCAGGTCGCCCAACAGGCGTCGGGCCACGACTTCCGCCATGCCGTGCCCAAGCCGCGGCATCGCCAGTGGAGTTGGGCCTTGGCGGCGCCGGCAATGTTGGCACTCTTGGCCGCGGCCATCGCACCCGCGGCGGCCGGCAACGCCTGGCTGCGGTTCCTGGTCCCCTGGCGAAATACTCCGCGTTACACGTTCGCGGCCGTCGCAGCGGTGCCCGATCGAATGGTCGTACCGCACGGCGAGCCGTTCACCTTCGCTGTGAAACTGGCCGAGCAATCGCGCTGGCGTCCGGACGAGGCGACGGCCCGCTACGGCGAACAATCGCCGATTGCGGCGTCGCTGGCGGAGGGCGGCTACCGCTTCGATGTGCCGGCGCAGATCGACGGCGCCTGGCTGACGCTGCGCGTGGGCGACGCTTCACATCGCGTGCGCGTCGAGCCGACGTTGCGGCCTGAGTTGACGATGGTCGAAGCCCGCGTGAAGTTGCCCGATTATTTAGGCCGGCCCGGAGCGATCAAAAAAGACGTTCGCGGCGGAACGTTGTCGGTGGTGAAAGACAGCACCGTCGGCGTGATCGCCACGGCGAACCGCGAGTTGGCCGGTGCGACAGCAACCAGTACACTAGCCCGAAGCGCAAGCGAGGCGGTCGACACCTCGCTGGCGCTTCGGGTTGGTGTGGACAGATTCTCGTTCGCGGCGCCTGAAATGGGCCTCAGCGAATCGCAGCAAGTCGAGCTACGCTGGCAAGACCACGACGGCCTGACCGGCCTGGCGCCGTTCGTGCTTTCGATCGAGGCCCGCGACGACGATCCGCCCACGGTCGCCTGTCAGAACCTGCCGCGGCTGAAGGTAGTGCTCGACAGCGAGCAGTTGAGCTTTGTGGCCATGGCGCAGGATGACTTCGGCGTGAAGCAAGTCGGCATCGAGTGGCGCGGCTTGCCCGACGAAGACCGGCCGGGACGGACGCCCGCCGAGGGCGAGCGCGTATTGTCCGCCGGCGGTCCCGACCGCGAGCTGCTGGAAGCGGCCGGCGTGTTCTGCGCCAAGGCGCTGGGCATCGAGCCGCAGGCGATCGAGCTGCGGGTATATGTGGAAGACTATTTGCCGGGCCGCGAGCGGGTCTATTCGCCCCCCTACACGCTATTTGTGCTGAACGCCGAGCAGCACGCCGCCTGGCTGGCGGAGCAGCTCGACCGCTGGCACCATCACTCGCTCGAAGTCCGCGACCGCGAGTTGCAGCTCTACGAGGCCAACAAGGAGCTGCGTGACTTGCCGGCCGGCGAACTCGACCAGCCCGAAACTCGTAAGCGCATCGAGCGGCAGGCCTCGGCCGAACGGGCCAACGGCGCCCGGCTTTCGCGGCTGGTCTCGGCGGGCGAAGACCTGGTGAGCCAGGCCGCCAAGAACCCCGATTTCGGCGTGGGCCATCTGGAAAAGTGGGCCGAGATGCTGCAGATACTCAAAGACATTTCGGCCAACCGCATGCCTTCGGTGGCCGAACTGCTGGCCGACGCTTCGGCCGCGCCGGCGGAGAGCAAGCCTTCCGGCGAGAAGCAGTCGTCCGCTCCGCAGGTCGGCCGGAACCGCGACCCAGGCACGAAGCCTGGTGGTGAAGGCAAGAAAGACGAGCCGCCCAAGCCGCCGGTTCCTTCCATCGTCGACCGTGAAAGCTCGCAGCAACCCAAAGACAAGGACGACAATGAGGAGTCGCCGCCGCCAGGCGGCGGTTCGCCTAAGTTCACGCTGCCGGTGACCACGTTGGCGGCGGGCAAATCGAAGGGCGGCTCCTGCCCGGCTGCGAAAAAAGTCGACGAGGCGGTGCGGCAGCAGGAGGACTTGCTGGCCGAGTTCGCCAAGGTGGCCGACGAGCTGAACCGCATTCTGGCGAATCTCGAAGGAAGCACCTTCCTCAAGCGGCTGAAGGCGGCGTCGCGCAAGGAGCTGGGAGTGGCCGAGGATCTGACGCAGCGGATCACGGGCGACTTCGGCGTGCCGGCGAACCGGGCCTCGGAGCAGGCCCGCGAGCTGTTGCCCAAGATCGGCGAAAGCCAGGTCAAGCTGGCCGACAACGTGGGCACGATCATGGACGACATGAAAGCCTACTATGAGCGGCGGCGGATGACGAAGTTCAAGAACGTGCTCGACGAGATGGAAAAGGTCGAAGTCGTGGGCCGGCTGCGGCAGGTGAGCGACGACCTGCCGCGCGAGTCGGGCCTGTCCATCGCCCAGTGCGAGTTCTGGTCCGACACGCTCGACCGCTGGGCGGAGGACCTGGTCGATCCCGCGTCGGGCGGCACGTGACCGGGCGGCAAATCGGCCGGCAGTTTGCCGCCCTCGGTCGTGTTGGAAGTGATGCAGATTCTGGAAGCCGAAATCGCCCTGCGTGAAGAGACCCGCGTGTCCGAGCAGTCGCGGCCCGCGATGGCCGCCGACAAGTACGCCGCCGACGCCGAAAAGCTCGCCGCCACGCAACGGGAGTTGCGCGGGCGCGTCGACGCCGCCGTGAAGCGGATCGGCGAGTTGCCCGACGCCGCCGGCAATTTTGGCGGAGAGATGGGATTGTTGCAGATGGTCAGCGGCGTGATGGGGGAAGCCGCGGAGATTCTCAAGCGGCCCGACACCGGCCCGCCGGCCATTGCGGCCGAGACGGAGGTGATCGAGTTGCTGTTGCGGGCCAAGCGGTGCAACCCGAAGTCGGGCGGCGGCGGCGGCGGCACGCCCGGCGGCGGCGGCGCGGAAGATCCGGCCCAGCAACCGGCCTTGGCGCTGTTGGGCAGCGGCGCCAACGAAAAGGCGCGCCCCGACGAGCGCGACGTGCCGCAGGCCGTCGGCCAGACCGACCGCACCTTGCCTGAAGAGTTCCGCGCGGGTCTGGACGAGTATTTCAATCGTTTGGAGAGATCTCGAGAATAAGGCGCCCGTTTTGGAGTGCGGCGATTCATCGCCGCTTTCCGCCGCGGTGGAGCGACCCTTCGCGATAAATCACCGCACTCCACGGAGCGCGTCGCAGAATCAACATCAATCAGGCATCCAGAAGGGAATGCACGATGCTAAAAAGCCGACTCTTTCGTGGTGAGAAGCCGCAAGGCCGGCGCAGCGACATGATCGGCAGACACGCGGCGTGCCTGACTGTGTTTCTGGCCCTCTTGGCGCCCGCAGGCGGCGTCGAAGCGCAATCGCCCGGTAGCGCGCCGCAAGGCGATTCCGGCGTCATCGACGACAACGATCTCGGCCAAGTCAATATAGGCTTGATTGCCAACCTGCCGGCCAGCGAGAGGATGCAGCCCGAGCCCTTGCGCAACGTGCTGTCCCGAGAAGGCGAGTTCATGGCCAAAGTCGGCGAGCTGTCGTCTGAAGAGGTCGAATCGTTGCTGGGCGAAGGTGAAAAGGCCCTGATACTCCACGGAGGCCGTCTTGCCGACGGTGAAATGAGGTTCGCCGGAACTCGCGGCGTGATCGCCTTCGACGGCCGTTCCATGACGTTCAAGGAGCCGCCCAACCGGAACGCGCGTCGTGTCTTGGCGGTCGTATTGAAGCGCATCTCGCCCAGGGCGCGGGAAAGATTTGACGCCGAGAGTGAGCGGCTCGAAGCGCGCCGAAGGCATGCGGCCGCTGTTGTACAGGTCGCCGAGTTGGATGAGGCCCTGTTCCTGTCGAGCGAACAGCGGGAGAAACTGCGCGAGATTCTTTCCGCGGGACGCGGGGTTCCGTGGTGGCCGATGAACGAGTCGGCGGTCCATTTCCGACTGCCACAGAAAAGCCTGATCGCCGCGGGCGGCCTGGGGTGCTTCGTCGTTCCCGAGGCGGAATTGTCGACCGTCTCGCGGCTCTGGCAGTTGGCGTGCTACGGAAAACTGCGCCATCCGATGCAAGAAGAGGTCGTCATCGAACAACTCGTTCGTCGGCCGGCGGCGGATGCGCCGGCCCTACGGCCAGGTATGTGGCCGGTGGTGGCCGTAGGCGCGAAACTGCGTGCGCGGCGGGAGGCCGTCGACGAACATGGCGTCAGGCATCGACCAGATTTGCGACAGCGGCTCGAAACCCACTTATCGAGGTTGGTCGAAGACGTGGCGCTAAGCTGCGGTCTGACGGAGAGTGAGCGCGGCAAGCTTTTGTTGGCCGGCAAGCTCGACATCCTCGCCCTTCGCGAGCGCGCGCCGCGGGAGGAATTGCCCGAAGGGGAAATGGTATTTCAGACGGTGGCCCGGGTGCCCGCCACAGGCCCGCGCTTGCCGCCGGCGATTTTCGACGACGCGGGTTCGGCTTTTCAAAAGGAGTTCGAACACCGGCTCTCGGACCAGCAGAAAGGGCGGCTGGCCACCGCGTGGCGCGAGCGGCGCGACTTTCAGCGACAGGCCTTGGCAGAAGCGGTAGTGGTCGGTTTCGAGCGTTCGGCCGCGCTCACTTCGGCGCAGTGCGAGAAGCTGTCGTCGGCGCTCAACGAGGCGCTGGCCACCGGTGACGAGGACACGGCGCGGCTGACACCAGCCGGTCGGGCCGCCGCGAGCGACTGGCAACTCAAGTGCCTGCATCGCATCGCGCAACTCCCCGCCGAGACGCTGCAACCCTTGTTCTTCGACTCTCAATGGCCCGCCGCTGGGCGGCAACAAGGGCGGTTAGCCGAAGCGGCGCGACGGATAGAAGCCCAGGCGGGGGCGGGCGCCAAGATACGGGTCGCGGATACCCAGGGGAACGTAATAGAATTCGACGCCCTTCAAATCGACGAGAACCAATGAGTCGCGCTGCGTGCTCTTCAACGTCGGAGGCGATCTCGCTTGCGGGCGCCACCCGCGCCTTTAGGGCATCGGCGTTCTTATCGGCGCTCGCCGCTAAAAAGGCAGGACGATCTCTAAATGCAAAGCTCGTGGCAAACCGACCACTCTTGATCGTTGCGGCATGGCTCGCCGCAGCTTTATTCCATGTTTCAGTGGCTCAGGCCCACGTCGCGCCCCGCGCGGTGCGAATTCCGGTGGAACGGTCCGATGAGGCGTTGGCCGCGCAGCTCAAGGGCTATATCGATCCGTTGCGGGAGGCCCTGCCGTTGGAGTTGCGATTCGTGAAAAACGTCGGCCAGATCAGCGACGAGGAAATCGCGGAGTTGCGGGCCACGGCCGAGGAGGAGATTGAAATCATCTCGCGGCAAACGGCCGCGGTGCTGCGGGACTACTGGAAAGGCAATCGACGCCAGAAGGTGGTGGCCGTCGATGGCAAGCGTATGATCGTTCCGGCGAACCTGGACCAGTGGATCGTCGAAGCGCCCGGCGCGGTGACGCATCAGATCGTGGCCGCGGCACTTAAGGCGAAATGGCCCGAAGCTTTGGACAAGTTAGACGCCGAGCGCGAGCGGCTCAATGGGCGGAGAAAACGGGCCGCGGTTCTGGCCGAGGTTGCTCTACTCGACGAAGCGTTGCTTTTGTCCGGCCAGCAGCGCAACGATCTCTGCCAGCGGCTCGAGGCGATCGGAGCGGACGCGTTACGTCGTCCGGCAATCGTAGCACCGCTCATCGACCCGGCGGTCCAACGACTTCATACATCGCTGGCCGCTTGGCAACTCGATACCTTTGCGACCTCCGAAGCCGCGTTGGCGGCGGCCTTGCGTCCGCCCCAGTTGGCGGTTTTGCAAGAGCTTGAACAGCCACGGCAGCAGGAAATGGTCCTTGTTCAGCAAGCGGCGCCGCAGCGCGCCCGCGTGGCCCCGCCCGCGCCGGCAGTTGCGCCGCTCGATGCGAACCGGCCGCGGCGAATCGCCATCGACCAGCAAGCGGCGCGCGAGCTCGCGGTCGCGCAGCAGGAGGCGATGGGCCGACTGCAAGTTGTGCAGCGCCGCGTGGTGCGGCGCGGCCCATCGACCAATGACCTGCAAGCAAAATTGATCCGTTACGTCGAGCGCCTGGTGGACGACATCGACGCCGCCTGTGAGCTGACGGAATCGCAGCGCGAAAAGTTCCTGCTGGCCGGCAAACTCGATATCGAGCGCTGGCGCGAGGAGTCGGCGCGAACCGGCGAAAAGCTCGCGCCCGGCGAGCCGGTGGTGGCGCGGCAGGTGCGAGTTGTAGGCGCCGGCCCGTCTCCGCAAATTGCGATCTTTCACGCGGCGGCGTCGTATTTCCAACGGGCGTGCCGCACTCGCTTGGACGGCGAACAGAGGGAGAAGCTAGCCGCTGCCCGGCGCGCGCGGCGCGAGTTCCAGCGGCGCTCGTTGGTCGAGTCCGCCGTGGCCGGCTTCGAGCGCGCGGCCGCGCTTACCCCGCAGCAATGCGAGCAACTGTCGTCGACGATCGAGGCCGCGTTGGCGGAGAGCGATCTGGACGCCGACGATTGGCGCGTGCAAACCGTCAGTGCGATCGCCCAGTTGCCAGCCGAGAAGCTGGCGATGATTTTCGACGATGTCCAGCAGGCCGCCGCATCACGGCATCAAGTGCAAATCGCCGAGGCACTGCGGCAGTTCGAAGCTCGAACGGCGAACGCCGCCGCTCCGGCGGTGATTATCGGCGGCGGGGTTTTCTAGGTGCCGAAACTATGCGCTCGAATCGAAAATAAACTGGGATGAGATTGATCGTGCTCGCTTCCACCTTCTTAATCCTGCTCGGCGCAGTGGCTTTCGCCGAGCCACGTGCCGGCGACGAATTCGGCGAGCGCGTCAGAGATGTCTTGGTTCGCGAGATGTGGTTCATGGCCACCGTCGCAGAGCTCTCGCCACAGGAAACCGAGGCGCTGACCCTGGAAGCTCAACGAGCGCTCGATCGCTGGGGCGCCCGTATTGAGAGCACCTCCCTGGGCGCATCGTTGCGGCGCGAATTGACGCCCCTGCTCAAGAGCATCTCGCGCCAGGGGTGGGAGAAGTACGACGCCGAGCGCGAACGGCTCGAGGAACGGCGCGCGCATGCGACGATCGTGGCGCAAGTGGCCGAGTACGACGAAGCGCTGCTCTTCACAAGCGAGCAGCGCGACAAGCTCTGCGCAGAACTGGCCGAAGCGGCCCGCGGAATCGGCTGGCAGACCCGAGTGACCGGGCCGCCGCTCATTCCGGCGCGCCGATTTCCGCCGGAGATATCCGCCGGCGGACTGGGGCGCTTCGAGCCGGCGGAGTCCAGGTTGGCCGTCGTTCTTACGCCGGGCCAGCTTGCGGCGTACAAGCAGTTTAGCCATGCGATCGGCCAGCAAATCATCGTGGCGGCGCCGGGTGCCCAGCAGGCCGCAGCGGCCGTTCGTCCTAAGTTTGACGACCAGCACCCGCGGCTGAAGCTACTCTTGGAGCGGTTCGTCGATGCCGCCGACGCCGTCTGCAACTTGGATGACTTGCAACGTCAAAAGCTGCTGATCGCAGGCCAAATCGACATCGACCAATTGCGGGAGCGGTACGGCGCGATCGAATCGCAGGAGGGCGACGATCCCATCCGGTGCGTCGCGAGACTTGGCGCTCTGACGGATGCCGCGCGCACCATGTTCGACGACCCCGCTTCGAAGTTCCCGCGGACGCTTCGCTCACGGCTGACCGACGAACAAAAAGCAAAGCTCGCGGTCGCCGAGCGCGAGCGACACGCCTTCCGCTGCCAGGCGCTTGTGCAAGCGGTAGTCGTCGGCTTCGAGCGGTCGGCGGCCCTGACGTCGGCGCAATGCGCAGAGTTAGAGCGCACGTTCGACGAAGCCGTTGCCGACTGCCCTATGTCGCCGCAGTGGCAGATCCCATGGCTGCGAACGATGACCGGCCTGCCGCATGAGAAGCTGCGCCCGATCTTGGCCGATCAGCAATGGCCGGCCTTCGAGCGTCAGTTGGCACAACTCAAGGAAGTCGCAAGACGGCTCGAAGAGGAGTTTGAGAAGAAGGTAGGCGCGCTCCGCGGCGTGAAAATCATGGCGGTTGACAAGGATGGAAAGGCCGTAGCGGAACTGCGGGCCGACGAGATAAGGCTGAATTTGGACTGACCATGCGAATTGCGTTTCGATTGTTGCTCTGCGTCGCGCTGTCATCGCCGGCACTGCAGTCGGACCGCGCATCGGCACAGGATAAAGAGCCTTTCGGTCCGTCACAAAACAAGTTTGTCGGCATCGGAATCCAGTCGAAACGAGAGCACGGCGCCCTTGTGGTCATGACCGTGCTGCCATTCAGCCCCGCTCAGCGGGCCGGCTTGCGGCCGGGCGACCGGATTACGGCGGTTGAAGGCCGTTCCGTCGCTGAACGTTCCACGGACCAGACCGCCAAAGCTTTCCAAGGCAAAGAAGGCTCGTTCGTCAGCGTGACCGCCGTCACCGCCGGCCAACAACCGCGGCAAGTGCGAATCCGGCGCGAGCTCATCGAGGCACGGAGATTCCATTCGCCGGCGGCGGCACAGGCGCACATCATGGCCGCCGCCCGGCGGCAAGAGGCATTGATGGCCCGGGTGCAGGGGCCTTTGCGCGAGGCGCTCCGGCGAGACGTCGAGTTTATGTCGACCATCGGCGAACTCACCTCCGCGCAACGTGAATCGTTGCGCGCGGACGCCGAGAAAGCGATCGAGCGCCTCGTCGCTCGGGTCTCCGTGGAGCGCGAGGGCGGCGTTCGCCGCTTCATCGTCGATGTCAACGGTCAAAGGGAACTGCGCGCCGAGTACGTCGATACGACGGAGCAAGTCGCCCGACAACTACTGACGCCGCTGCTGAAGACCATCTCGCCGGATGCATCGGAAAAGGTCGACGCCGAATGCGGCCGAGTGCGGCAGCGGAGCAAGCAGGCCGAGGTTTTGGCCCAAATCGCCGCCTTCGACGAAGCATTGCTGCTGACGCGCGAACAGCGGGAAATGCTTGTCAGCCTGCTTGGCGCGCGCTGGACCGACGTGTGGCGGGGGCACCTCACCGACCGCACGGCAACGGATCCCATCTCGCTCTGCCGGTCCGCCGTCGGCGCGATGGACTTGTTCACGATTCCCGACGTCGAATTAAAGGCGATCTTGACCTCTAGCCAAGTGGCGACCTTCAAGCTGGTGCAACTGCCAACCAGAGAGGTGTCGGTGTTCGTCCAGGACGGGCAGCAGCCGGCGGCACGCCGCTTCGTGCGCCGCGGGCTGCCCCTCGAAGAGGAACGCCTGCGGCTCAAATTGCTGCTCGAGAGGTTGGTCGATGACGCCGCGGCGCACGGCGGCCTGGGCGAAGAGCAAAAGCAAAAGCTGCTCACGGCGGGCAAGCTCGACCTCGATGCGTACTTCAAGCGGCAGGCGGCGCTGGAGGAAAAACCGGCGGACGGACGGGCAGTCATTGTGCCGCACGAACAAATTGCGGGCGTGAAGGCGCGATTGCCGACGATCTTCGCCGACGCCGACTCGACGTTCCAGCGGATATTTCAGAAACGCCTGTCGTCGGAACAACGAGCAAAGATCGCCGAGGCCGACCGCGAGCGCGGCCGTTTCCACCGGCAGGCGGTACTGGGCGTTTTGATAGTCGCGTTGGCCGAGCGCGCCTTGTTGACCGACAATCAGGCCGGGCGACTGCAGACGCGGCTTGCCGATTCGCTCCCGGAATCAGACAATGCCCAAGACCTCGCCGGCTGGCGGCAGGCGACATTGAAAAAACTCCGCCAGTTGCGGCCGGAGGCGATCGGGCCGCTGTTGGACGATTGGCAACGGCCCGCGGCGAGGGAATACTTGACGGAGCTGGCCGATTCGGCGTTGATCGACATCGAAGGTGCGCCATGAAGCAACTGATTTGTAACCGACTTCCGCTTTTTGACCGTAGGGTGGGACCAGCGAGCTTGCGAGCGCCGGCCCACCATCGGCGCGACGCCGAAACAATGGTGGGCCGGCGCTCGCAAGCTCGCTGGTCCCACCCTACGTCCCTCGCGAAGGCAGTCCGAAGCACAATCGCAACGCTCGTTGCCTTTGCGCTCGCCTCTTGCCTGGCGGCGGCCGACCCACCCAGGTCGTTCGATCAAGCTGCAGTCCTCAAACGGGCCGCGGTCGCGTTCAAGGCGGCCGATCATGATGGCGACAACAAGGTTACACGCGATGAGTTTCTCGCTTCCTACCGCCAAGTCGATCGCGATGAGCGAATCAGGTTGTTTAATGAATTCGATTTCGAAGGTGACGGCGTCTTTGAATTCGATTTCGAAGCCGACGGCACGTTGGACCGCAATGAATTCCTGAAGCTTGTCTCGCCCACGGACGAGCGGCCGGCGATTCCTGACCCGATGGCGGAGTTGGAGCAGGCCGCCTTGGCGAAGTGGCAGGCAGAACTCGCCGTCGCTGACCGCGACGGCGACGGAGCTTTGGCCCGCGATGAATGGCCAGGCAAGCGAATCGCCGCACAAGTTCCGGCTGTGGCCGAAGTCACCTTCGAGCAATGGGACCGAAATCACGATGCCAAAGTCGACGTCGCCGACGCGAAGTGGCTGTTGGAGGTCGCCTATGGACTGACCCAGTTGGATGGCCGCGCCGTTCGCACGCCGACAGGCCGAGTCTTTAGCTGGTACTTTTTCCGCAGTTTGGACAGCAACCACGATGGAACGCTGTCGCGCAATGAATTCGTCGATCGATTGTTCTTCGAAAAGGAAAAGAACGCGATTCTGTTCGACAAGCTCGACGCAGATGGCGACCGGCAGCTCACCGCCGAGGAAACGCGGAAGTTTCTCTGGCACGATACTCTTTCCAACTTTTTCACATTTGACCGAAACCTCGACGGATTTCTGACGACGGATGAATTCATCGCCATCGGCTGGGGCAAGAATCTCGGTCTGCGAAGCGTGCGCGCGTTCGATGGCGACGGCGACGGACGAGTCTCGTTCTCGGAGTTTCGGCACACGACGTTTGCCAACCAGGCTTCCGATTGGCTGCGGCCGCGGCGAGACGCGGACGAAGATGGCCGTTTGTCTTGGAAGGAATTCTACATTGAAATGCCCCCGCTTCTACTCGCGCAGAGCCGCTATTTTTTCGACCATTTCGATCTCGATCGCGATGGTTTTCTGTCGGCGGCGGAATTCGATTTCGAAGCGGACTTTGCCAAAGCGGACGCCGACCACAATGGACAGTTGACTCTAGACGAATTCCTCGCAACGTACGCCGAGGCCGACCGCGGCGAAGGCGCGCGGCGGTTCTTGGTGTTCGATTTCGACGGCAACCGCAAGTTGGACGGAGACGAATACCACAGCTTCTCCGCGCCCGTCGACGAGCGGGGCAACGTGCCGGATCCGATGGCCGAATTCGCCGACGCCGCCCTGGCCAAATGGGAAGCGATCGCCGTCGCGGCCGACCGCAATCGCGACCTTGCCTTGTCCACGGCCGAATGGCCGGCGAAACAAATCGCGACGGAGATTCCCGACTTGGCGGACGTGCCGTTCGTGCTCTGGGACCGTGGTGATGACGGCAAAGTCGACCGCGCCGACGCGCGATGGCTGGTTGACGTGGCCTATGGCCTGGCGCAGCTCGACGGCCGGCCGTTGCGGACGACAACCGGCCGGATGTTCGCCTGGTATTTCTTTCGCCGTCACGACGCCGACCGCAACGACCGGCTGGCACGCAACGAATTCATGGCGGGCTACCACCCCGCCAACGTCAACACCGCCGAGCTGTTCGAGAAGCTCGACGTCGACGGCGACGCGCAGTTAACGCAGCGGGAGACCTGGTCGGTGTTTTGTCACGACACCATTGCCGCCTTTCTCGACTATGACCGAAACCGCGACGGCTATCTGACCGCCGACGAAGTTCGGGCCATTGGCTGGGGAGGATACCTGGCCCGCCGCACTGTGCCGGTGTTTGACGACGACCGCGACGGCAAGCTTTCGTTCCGCGAATTCCGCCTGACGAACTTCGCCAACCAGGCTTCCGACTGGTGGCAGCTCAAAGACCTGGACCACGACGGCCGAATCGCCTGGCACGAGTTCTATCGAGAGAAGCCGCCGCTTTTAATCGCCCAAAGCCGCTTCTATTTCGGCCGCTACGATCGCAACCACGACGGCTTCCTCTCAGCCCTGGAGTTTCCCAGCGAAGCCGATCCGGCGCACGGGCAGGTTCTGGCCAATGCCGATATGCTCGAGCGCGTGCTTCCCCTGGAAGTGCAATTCGCAAAACGTATCTGCCGGTTGACGAACGACGATGCGGCCGTGCTCGAACGAGACGGCTATTCCGCCATTGAGCGGCTGGTGGAACAATCGCCCAGGGCGGCCCGAAAGAATCAAACGAGTCTCCCCGGGGCTGGCACCGCGGGCCCCTACTCCGTGGCCATGCCGGCCAGGACGGGCACTGATCTCGCGATCGTGCGGTCGCCGCATCTGCTGCTGCGCCGGGAGCTGGTGGAGTCGATGCGCGGACGGTTGAAAAAAGGCGGCGACACGCTCAACGGCTTTCGCGTGGCGGCAGAAGACTGCCAAACACTCGACAGCGAGCGCGTGCGGGCCGAGAAGCGCCGCCGCCAGGCCGCGATTCTGGCCCACGTCGCCGTGCTCGATGAGGCGTTGTTGTTGTCGGCGAGGCAGCGAAAGGATCTGTGCGACCTGCTCGGCCAAGACGCCGCCGACGCCTGGTGGCGCCCGATCAATTCGGGCACGATCATCGACCCCACGGTCGAATGGTTTTTCGCTTCGGCTTCCGGTGGGGGCTTCTACGGGCTGTTTGTGCCCGATGTCGAGTTAAAAAAGAGACTGACCTCGCGGCAGTTGGCGGCGCTCACGGAGCTCCAGCGGCCGTATGAGCAGGAGATCGTCATCGTCCAGCAGGCGGCGCCCAAACCGGGCGGCGCGGCCGTGCCCGCGGCAGTGGGAAGGGTGGCGGGTGGCGCCGTCGTACCGCGCGCGGCGGCAGCGCCGGGGCTCATCGCAGGTGGACAAGTGGCGGCGCCGCGTGCGGTCAGGCGCATCGTGCGTCGCGGGCCGACGGTCGAAGAGCAACAGCGGCGGTTGGCGCAATACGTCGAACAACGATTGGACGACATCGAGGCGGCTTGCGGCCTGAGCAAGCCTCAGCGCGACAAGTTGTCGCTGGCCGCCAGGCTCGACGTGGCGCGCTGGCGAGATCAATCGTCCGCGCCCGATGAGAAGTTGAACGACGGCGAAGAGTTGGTTGTGCGAAAGCAGCAAGTCCGGGGCGGCGCTGCGCCGTTGCCGTTAGCGATCTTAAGCGATGAAAACTCCTATTTTCGAAAATCGCTGCAAACCCGGCTGACCGACGAGCAGAAGCACATGCTGGCCGAGGCCAACGGCCAACGGCGCGAGTTCCAGCGTCAGGCGGTAGTCGTCGCCGTCGTCGCAGGCTTCGAGCGGGCGGCCTCGCTGGACTCGGCGCAGTGCGATGGGCTGGCCACGCTGTTGAACGATTCGCTCTCCGACGCTGAGGCCGGCGGCACCGCCGAATTTGTCCGGCGCGTCGCGCAGTTGCCGTTCGCGCGTTTGCAGGCGATTTTCTTGGACATTCAGCTTCCCGCCTTCCAACAGCACTACGGCGAATTGTCCGGCGCGCTGCGGCAGTTCGAAGTGCAACAAGGCAACCAGGTTTTCCGCGCGGCCGCTGGGGCGGGGCCCGGGTTTTGAGTGTACCATGAAACAAGCGATTTACACCCTGCGTGCGCTTTTTGGTGTCTCGATGTTCCACGCCGTGTCACGAAGCATACCGTCAACAATTGCCCTGGCGGCCCTCACCGGCGTCGCACAGGCGCAACTGCCCGAATTGCGGCACGGCGGCGCGGTGCCGCACGAGGTGCGCGAGATCTACGACCACGGCTTGCAGTATCTGGCCGCCAGCCAGGAAGCGGGCGGCGCCTGGACCCGCGGCAATATGCAGGGCCCGGCCATCACCGGCCTTTGCCTGATGACCTTCTTGGCCTCCGGCGAAGATCCGAACTTTGGGCCGTATAGCGCGCAGGTGCGCGCGGCGCTGCGCAGCATCATTGGCGCACAAGACACCGTCAGCGGCTGCATCGGGTCGGGCAATATGTACGAGCACGGTTTCGCCATGCTGGCCCTGGCCGAAGCCTATGGCGCGGTGGACGATCACAATATGTGGAGCGCTTCGCCGGCCGGACGCGCGGTTTCGGTCTCGCGCGCCGCCGGCGCTGCCGCCAACCGCACGGTCGGGCAAGCGCTGGAACTGGCCGTGCGCTGTGCCCTGGCGTCGCAAAAGCAGAACCAATTGGGCGGCTGGCGCTATTCGCCCAACGCCCAGGACGCCGATACGTCGGTCAGCGGCGCCGTGCTGGTGGGACTGCTGGCCGCGCGCAACGCCGGCATCGAGGTGCCCGATCAGGCCATCGACCGGGCCTTGGCCTACTACCGGCAATCGACCGGGCCGGACGGCAGCGTGGGCTATGCGGGCGGAATGGCCGGCGGACCGGGCGATTCGCTGGCCCGCTCCTCCATCGCCACGCTCGTCTACGCCGTCGCCCGGCGCAAAGACCTGAAGGAATACAAGGCCACCATCGACTATCTCAAGCACGAGCGCGGCCAGGGGCGCAACCATAACGACGAATACACGTTTTATTACCAGGCCCAGGCGCTGTATCAGGGCGACCCCGACGCCTGGGAAAAATGGAACAAGGCCCAGATCCGCCGGCTGAAGCAATCGCAGCAGGCCGACGGCAGCTTTGCCTCGCAGTTCGGGCCGGCCTACGGCACGTCGATGTCGCTGTTGGTGCTGGCCGTCAACTACCGCTTTTTGCCGATTTATGAACGATAGAGCGATTTTGGATTTTCGATTTTGGATTTTGGATTGCCGCGGCGCGTTTGCTGAAGCCGTAGGGTGGAAAAAGCGAGCTTGCGAGCGCCGGCCCACCAACGGCACGACGTCGCAACAATGGTGGGCCGGCGCTCGCAAGCTCGCTGGTCCCACCCTACTGCTGGCTCTGCTTTGCTCGCCCGCGGTCGCACAGCGCAACCGCGCCGACATCGGCGTGATCAACGATGTTTCGCCCGGTTCGCGCGGAGTGCAACAAGCGGCGCCCGCCGTCGAGCCCACCCCGCCCGCCGATGCGCCGGTGGCCTATCTGCAAGACGACGATTGGATGACGGGCACGCCGGCCGCCGGCGAGCACTCCGACCGGTTCGGCTGGCAATCGCCGGGCTTCACACAGCCGTTCGAGCTCGACCTGCACGCTTTGCAACGGGTGCGGTTTCCGGTCGCGTCGGCCCCGGCCTGGCGCGATCACGACTACCGGCTGGAGCTGGCCGGCGGCGACGTGCTGTTTGGCGAGCTGCTCGCCGTGAGCGACGAAAACCTGCGGTTTCGTTCGTCGGTGGCCGGAGAGCTGCGCGTCAAGCGTCCCGCCGTGCGCTGCCTGGAACGTTGCAAGGCCAACGCGCTGGTCTATATCGGCCCCAACGGCCTGGCCGAATGGCAAACGCCCGGCCCCGACGATGCCTGGCGCGAAGATGAAGGGCACCTGCTGACCGAGAAAGACGCCGCCTCGCTCTACAGCCCCATCGGCCTGCCGGCGCGGGCGCTGGTCGAGTTCGAGTTGTCGTCGCTGTTTCCGCCCGTGTTCAGGCTGGCGCTCGGCGTGGGCGGCGATGCGGCCAGCCGGCGGAAGGGCTTTCGGTTGGAAGTGGTCGATCTCGACGTGATCGCCGTCTATGAGACCGGCAACGACATCGACGTGGCCCGCGTGATGACGCTGGCGCCCGGCCCGGAACGCGACCGCGTGCATTTGCGTGTGCTGCTCGACCAGCAGGAGCAGCGGGCCGAGGTTTTTTCGGCCGAGGGGCTGCCGCTGGCAACCGTACACATCGATGCCGACGCTCCCAAGGTTTCGCCGGGCATCCTGCTGGAGCACAAGCGGGGTGGCCTGCGGTTCGAGCGGCTCCGCGTCTGGGAGTGGAGCGGCTCGTTGCCGCAACCGGTGGCGGCCAATCGCCCGCAGTTGCACCGCGTCGACGGGCCGGTCATCAACGGTAAGCTGAGCGGCTACGACGGTCAAAAGCGGCAGTTCAGCATGAAAACCGAACAGGGCGACGTCGCCTGTCCGGAAGAGCAGGTGGCCAGGATTTGCTTCGGCGAGCCGGCGGCCCCGCCCGACCGCCCGATGCGGGTGTCGTGCGCCGACGGCACGCAGTTGAGCGGCTGGTTCGCTGGCGTGGACGGCCAGCGGCTTTCGCTCGATTGCCTTTCGATCGATACGCCCGCGCTCGATTCGAGCAGTTTGCCGCTGGCCGCCGTGGCGAGCATCGCGTTCAACTATCAACTCGACGCGCAAGACAAGGTTGTCCCCGCTGCCAAAAGCAGCCTGATGGTGCTGCGTCTCGACACGGCCCGGCTGCACGGCTGGCTGGCGCCGGCCAAGGCGGGCACCGGTCACAGCGGCATCGCCTGGCGGCCGGCGGCGAGCGCCGGCGCCAGCCCTTTGCGCGAAGGCATTCCCGGACGCGTGACCGGCGTCACCGCCACGCGGCGAATGAGCCGCTCCGAGGACGCCACGGTCCGTTACGATAGGCTCTATCTGATGACGGGCGACACGTTCAGGTGTCGTGTCACCGGCATCGACGATCGGGGCGTGGCCTGCCACACGGCGTCGGCCGAGAAGCAAATCGCCCATGACAGAATCAAAGCGATCGATCTCTCGGAACTATCGGGCCGTTCGGGCACGGGAAGGCCGACATTCGAAGAGTTCGCCCGGCAGGCCGTCGCGGACCAAGAGCGGGGGCCGCTCACGCGCCAGCGGGAAAAGCTGGAACGGCTGTTGACGTTGCCGCGGCTCAATCGCGACGATCCGCCCACGCACATTCTGTGTGCCACCAGCGGCGACTACCTGCGCGGCCGGCTGTTGAACATGGCCGGCGACGTCGTCCACTTCGCGGTGGGCCAAAACGAGCGCGAGTTCCCTCGCGAGCTTATTGCCGCGATCGTCTGGCTGCACCCCGATCCGCCCACGGCCGATGCCCGGGCGGCCGAGACTCCCAGCCTGGTTCACGCGGTCTGCAGCGACGGCACGCGGATGACTTTTACGGTCAGCGAGACCGACGACCGAGTGATCGCCGGCACGAGCGACGTGCTGGGCGAGTGTCGCTTGCCGCTCGACCGCCTAAGCGAGTTGCTCCTGGGCGAGCGGGTGCGTCAGGCCACGAGCAAGGTGGGCTATCACGGTTGGACGTTGACGCCGGCGCCGGACCCCAAGGCGTTTCAGGAGGGCGGCGAGCTGCCCGCCGGCACGGGCCGAGACTCTTCGCTCGTCGGCCAACCGGCGCCCGACTTCGAGTTGGACCTGCTCGACGGCTCGAAGTTCCGCCTTTCCGAGCACAAGGGCCGCACGGTCGTGCTCGATTTCTGGGCCTCGTGGTGCGCTCCCTGCGTGCAAAGCCTGCCGAAGCTGTCGCGCAGGGTCGCCGAATCGAAAGCGGCCGATGTGAAGCTGGTGGCGGTGAACCTGCAACAATCGGCCGACGACGTGAAGGCCTCGCTGAAGCGGATGCAGCTCGACATCGTCGCGGCGCTCGACCGCGACGGCGCGGTCGCCGCGCGGTATGGAGCGACGGTGATTCCCTATACGGTGATCATCGCCCCCGACGGCAACGTGGCCCGCGTGTTCATCGGCGCCGGCCCGGAGAACGAGAAAGGGATCGAAGCGGCTCTGGAAGAAGCGCATGCTGCTAAGGAGGCGGCACAGCCCAGCAAGGAAGGCAATTGAGCATGCGGCAGCCACGCTTAGTTCAATCCGGCTTGTGCGACGTCGTCAATGAATTCCAGCCAAACGATGTGCGAGAGCGAAATGGCAATGCGTCGTCTTGCAAGCGGAACAACGTGCCCTGGCGACTCGATCCACAGTATCGACCTGCCCAGCATCGTGAACTCCGGGGATCCGATGTCAACGACCATGCCCGTCGAAAGGTGCAACCTGAACGGTTGAAACATTCGCGCTTCGAGCAAATCCCTCAACTGATTTGGCCGCATTATTACAAGCTTGCAACTAGGTTAACCCGGTCTGCTGCGGGGACAGTATCTCGAAACGGGTAATCATATTGAGCGGGACCGTGACAAGAGTTTCGCAAATGCCGAGCGGCTCGTCGTCGGCCTGGATTCCAATATCCAAATAGTCTTCTCCCACAATGACGTGTCGCCGTGACACAATGTCGATTGATTCGCCGTCCGTCAGATGGACCCGGCGCGGTCGAAACGGCGTCTCTTCGAACTCGTGGTAAAGTGCCAGTGGATCAATCGGTTGATTCATCGTCTCTCCCTGCAGTGCCGTGGTACATTGCCGCATTGGCATGGCGCATTGCGAGCGCGGCCGCCGATGCACAGTGCATCACGAAATGATAACACGGCGGCGGAACCGTTGCGAAGCCCTGGCCAACCAGCCTTTCCCAACTCCGCCCGGCTTGTTACGCTCAACGTTTCTCCAGCCGCCGAACCACGTGCAGAGGCCTTCATGTCGCAATTCGACAGCCAGCTCCAACGACGGATCATGGGCCATTTCGCCACGGGCGTCACGGTGGTCACCACCCGCCGCGGCGAAGAACTGTTTTGGATGACCGCCAATGCCGTGGCCTCGCTTTCGCTTCACCCGCCGCTGGTGCTGGTGGCGGTCGACAAGCGCGCCCAGATGCACGAGCACCTGCTGGCCAGCCGGTTTTTTGCCGTCAATATCTTGCGCGAAGACCAGGAAGCCTTGTCGCGACGGTTCGCCATGCGCGGCCCCAAGGAGTGGTCGGACCTGAAGCTCTCGACCGCGGTGACGGGGGCGCCGGTCCTCGACGACGCGTTGGCCTGGGTCGATTGCAAGCTGGCCGAATCCCTGCCCGGCGGCGACCATCACATCTTCACCGGCGAGATCGTGGCGGGCGACGCCCGCGAAGGGCGGCCGCTCCTCTACTATCAAGGCAATTACGCCCGGCTGGCCGAGTGATCCGGCGACCAAACGTCGCCCGGCCCGTCTTCCACGACGATCGGCGGAAACTCTTCCGCACGCTCGATCGTCTCCGGATAGCGGTCCATCAGCTCGCTCAGCGCTTCGCCCAGCCGGCACAGGCCGGGCGACACGTGTTGCACCTTCTTGATCGGACCACTTCGTTCAACGGCAATCATCGCTTGCTCTCCTCAACGGGACATCTGCACACTGCACATGTAAGTGTACTCAAGTCTGTACGAACGTCAATGGCCCGCGGTTCGGATGTTCGATGTTCGGACAAACCGGGCCAATCGTTCTTGCCCGCTCCCGGCGACGGTGGTACAGTCCGCCGCCGCAAATCACCCCGCGCCGACTGGGAGGTCGTGGTTGCTCTTCAAATGGCCGATCCGCAAAAAGCTCTTCCTCTGCCTTGGTCTCCTGCTGGTCATGGTGGGAACCTTGGGCTGGGGGGGGATCTACGGGCTTTACGCCTATCGCAGTTTAGTGCGCAGTTTGGGCCGGCGCGTGCCCGAACTGCCGTTGGCGAATATTCTCAGCCAGCGCGTGGGCGATCTGCGGGTGGCCCTGAGCGACGACGCGCCGCTCGTCCACCAGGCGCAGACCGAGGGACAACGGGCGGTTTTTGAGATGCACGAGCCGCTGCTGCGCTATGCCCGGCAAGAGTTCGAGGCGGGCCTGGAGAACGTCAAGATTTGCCTGAGCCAATACCGGCAGCAGCTTAACGACAACCCGGACCCGTCGGGCCAGATCGGCGACAGCCGGCAGGAATGGGAGAGCGTGCGGCAAATCGAGGTGCTCATCGAGCGGATGGACGCGACCATTCACGATCAGAACTGGCTGATCGACCAGCCGAAACGCGGCGCGCTGACCCACGACTTGGAGCAACTGCAGCTTCTGGCCGCCCGGCTTCCCACACACCTTTACAGCCGGATCAGCGAGTCGACGATCGAGGCCAAACGACAATACCGGAGGCTCTTGACCTTGACCTGGGCCACCAGTGGCGCGGCGGCCGTGCTGCTGGGACTCTTCGTTCACCTGTTTTACCACTGGGTCTTTCGACCGCTGCGGATTCTGATCAACGGTTCTCGCAAGGTGGCCCGCGGCCAATTCAACTACCGCATCCGCCTGCAAACGCACGACGAGATGTCGGAGCTGGCCGCCGCCATGAACGACATGACCGCGCGGTTTCAGGCCATCCGCGACGATCTCGACTGCCAGGTGAAGCAGCGGACCAAGCAAGTCGTGCGCAGCGAGCAGCTTGCCAGCGTCGGCTTTCTGGCCGCCGGCGTGGCCCATGAAATCAACAACCCCCTGGCCTCGATCGCCATGTGCGCCGAGTCGCTCGAAGGGCGAATGGCGGGTCTTGCCGAGCTCGCCGAGGGCGAACAAGAGGTGGTCCGCAAATACCTGCGGATGATCCAGACCGAAGCCTTCCGCTGCAAGGGGATCACCGAGCGGCTGCTCGACTTTTCCCGCATGGGCGAAGTCAAGCGGCTGCCGACCGAGTTGGGCGAGCTGGTGCAAGGCGTGATCGAAATGGTCCGCCACGTCGGCAAGTATCACGATGCGCACGTCGAGTTCGCGTCGGACGGTCCGGTCGTCGTCTCGGCCAATCCGCAGGAGGTCAAGCAGGTCGTGCTGAACCTGCTGGCCAACGCGCTCGACAGCCTCGATGCGGAAGGGACCGTCAGGGTGACGCTCGACCGCCGCGGCGGCGAGGCCGAGTTGGTCTTTGCCGACGACGGCTGCGGCATGACGCCGGAGGTCATGGAACACCTGTTCGAACCATTTTTCACGCGCCGCCGCGGCGGGCAGGGCACGGGGCTGGGCTTGTCGATCGTCTATCGCATCGTGGCCGACCACGAAGGGACGATCGACGCGCATAGCGACGGGCCGAATCGCGGAACGACGTTCCGCGTGCGCCTGCCGCTGGCGTCCGCGGCCGGCCACTTACCGAAGGAGAAGAGCCATCGCCACCAAGCCGCCTAAACCTCTGAAGCTGCTGTTCGCCGACGACGAGCCCTCGTTGCAGTCGTTGATGAGCCTGGAGCTGCCGCGCATGGGGCACGAAGTGACCGTCTGTCCCGACGGCGCCGTGGCCCTCGCCGCCTTGGAACGCAACACTTACGACTGCATCCTGGTCGATCTCGACATGCCCAAGCTGTCGGGCATCGAGGTCATCGCCAAAGCCAAGCAGCTTTCGCCCGACACCGAGGCGATCGTGCTGACCGGCAAATCGTCGCTGGAGACGGCCATTTCGGCGTTGCGGCAGGGCGCGTTCGATTACCTGACAAAGCCCTGCAAGCTGGCCGAGCTGGAAGCGCTGTTGGCACGCGTGGCCGAAAAGCGCGAGCTGACCAATAAATATCGTGCCGTCAAGCGGCAGCTCGAACGTGTCGAGGGCAAGTCGGATCTCGTCGGCGAATCGCCCTCGATGGACCTGGTGCGCACGCTGATCGCCAAGGTGGCGCCGACCGGTTCCACAGTGCTGGTGCTCGGCGAGACGGGCACCGGCAAGGAGCTGGTCGCCCGTGCCATCCACGACCAGAGCCTGCGGGCCGAAATGCCGTTCGTGGCGATCAATTGCGGGGCTTTGCCGGAAAGCCTGATCGAGAGCGAGCTGTTCGGGCACCGCCGCGGGGCCTTCACCGGGGCCGACGAGCACCGCGTCGGGCTGTTCGAAGTGGCCGGTGGAGGCACGATTTTTCTTGACGAAATCGGCGAGCTGCCCAAGGCGATGCAGGCCAAGCTGCTGCGCGTGCTCGAATCGGGCGAAATCCGCCGCGTGGGCGATAACGAATCGTTCACCGTCGATGTGCGCGTGGTCTGCGCCACGCACCGCGACCTGGAAGAGATGGTTGCCGAGGGCGAGTTTCGCGAAGACCTGATGTTTCGCATCAACACGTTCGAGATTCGTCTGCCACCGCTGCGCGAGCGAATCGACGACATTGCCGGACTGGCCCGCCACCTGCTGCGACGTTTCCGCCGTTCGGTCCGACCCAACGACGAGCTTTTGACGCCCGCGGCGCTCGATGTGCTTAAGTCGCATACCTGGCCGGGCAACGTCCGCGAGCTGGCCAACTCCGTGGAGCACGCGGCGATCTTGTGCGGCGCCGGACCGATCGGGCCGGAGCACCTGCCCGGCCGTCTGGCAACGCGGCGGCTGCGCGGACCGCACTTCAAGCTGATCGGCCCGCCGCAGACCTTGCGCGAGATCGAAATGCAGGCCATTCAGCAGATACTCGACAAGTACAGCGGCAACAAGCCCAAGGCCGCGGAAGAGCTGGGAATCAGCCTCAAGACGCTTTACAACAAGCTCAACCAGGTGAGCCAGCTCGAGCGGTCGGCATAGGAGAGGGTTCAGGGTTCAGGGTTCAGGGTTCAGGGTTCAGGGTTCAGGGTCTTGGGTCTTGGGAAAGGCGGCATCCCTCATCCCTCATCCCTCATCCCTCATCTGAACCCTGAACCCTCCCCGACGCCTGACACCCACTGATGCAAGAAATGGTTACGCACTCACTACTCGCCGCTCCCCTGTCGCCTTGGGCAACGCTGCCCAAGGCGGCGCGGCTGCTGCTCGTCGCGACGAAGCACGATGCGGCCGAATGGTTGCGTGGACTGTTTGAGTCAGACCGGGCCATGGCCGTGACCATCGACGTAGCGATCGGCGCGGCGGCCGGCCTGGCGACGTTGAGGAGCCAGGCCTACGACGCGGTACTCGTGCGACATGTGCCCGACGACTTGGATGCCATCCAGTTCATCGAAGCCCATCGTGCTCAGGCCGCCGACGACCCGCTGGTGGTGCTCGGCGACTGTCCCGAGCACAGCTTCGCGCCGCACTGTTACGAGGTGGGAGCCGACGGCTATCTGCCGATTCGAACGGCCAGCCCGCGGCAATTGATCTGGGTTATCGGAAGGGCAATCGAGTGGCGTCGCCTGCTGCGTGAGAATCGCCGCCTGGCGGAACGCGATCGACAACGGCTTAAGCTGGAACATCGCGAAGCCGAACGCCTGCTCGCGCAGCAACGGACCTTTGTCGGCGATCTGCACGACATCCCCGCGCACGCCGACGCGACCGCGGCCTTCGACCTCGCACCGGCGGCCGATGGCCCACTGGAACTTCCCAGTGCCTTGGTCGATCGCTACCGCGAGCTGTTGCGGGCTTATGTCATCATGGGGTCGGGCAACCTGGCGGCGGAAACGGCGGCCTTGGTCGACGCCTTGCACGCGCGTGGTCTGCCTGCGCCGCGCGTGATGCAGTTCCACGTCTGCGCACTGGAAGAAACGCTGCGCGGGCTGGGAGGCCGCAGCTCGCGTCACGTGATGGCCCGCGCCGACCTGCTCGTGCTGGAGGTGATGGTGCAGCTTGCCGAACGCTTCCGCAAACAGGCGTCGCTCGCGGTATCGCGGTCCTAGCGCCACCGGTCTCGCTTCGCCGAGCCAGGCTTCGAACAAAAGCCAACGAGCTGGACGGGGCCGGCAAATCCTGAGTCGGCTTTGAACAAAATAGCGGCGATCGCGCGAAAAGTTCGCTTGAAGCCGGCTGCGGCCCATGCTCAACTTCCTTGTGCGCCCTGGTCATGGCCGCCCTGCTATACTGAATCGGAGGAAAACGTGGCGAATAAGGCTTCTGTTTGCTGAGCGCACGCCACTCGGCTATCGAGCGGCGCTCACCCGCGACCGGTGGCGGGAGATTATCCGCTTCAAACATCCGGCCTTGGCTGGCCACGAAGCGGCGGTTCGCGACTGCTTGCGAGATCCCGATCTCGTTCGCGAAAGCGCCCAGGATCCTGACGTGCATTTGTTCTATCGACGAACTGGGCGCAACTATCTTTGTGTGGTAACGGCGGGGCAGGAAACGGCGGACCGATTCGTGGTCACCGCCTATTTCACGAAGAATATCAAACAAGGAACACAACGAATAGCGTTTTATCGCGTCGTCGCGCAGCGATGACCGATAAAACGCCGTTG
>Ga0307373_10001432_pt1 | contig 44800 bp, 39 predicted proteins | sample OX2MG_FD_202534 | JGI IMG/M metagenome (GOLD analysis project Ga0307373, IMG submission 202534) | Soil microbial communities from Risofladan, Vaasa, Finland - OX-2 | ecosystem: Environmental > Terrestrial > Soil > Coastal area > Acid sulfate soil | place: Finland: Risofladan, Vaasa | collected...
CCCTGGCGCCTGACAGATATGGACTGAAATGCGGGTCACCCTGCCGCGGATGGGGCGCGCCGGGTTCCATTGCTTGCTCACTATCAATCCGGGATCGACTTATCCGGTGAATAAGATGGGCTAGGCGACTGGTGGTTATGCGGTTTGGTCTGCAATTCAAGACTGATGCGCCTGTTGCTTATCGGGCCGAAGTATCGCGACCAAACAGGATGTGCATCAAATCCTCCTGTCGGAGCGGTATTGCGCTGCCGGTCACATCCTCGCGCATGGCCTGCATAAGCTGTATCAGGGCGGCCTGACTGCCGCTGTTGGCAACGATTGCACCAGCCCTTTCAAAGTCACCGAGCCTCTGCACGACTGCCACGGAGCCGTAGACGCAGATGCGCGCCTTGGCATCCGCCGCAAGTGCCAACTGCTCCTTGGACCGGCCCTGTGCCAACGCGGACACGGCGCGGAAAAAATCGATGCAAGCCTGCGCCCTTTGGACTCCAAGCTGCTTGCGAGCCTCCAGCCGTTGTCCGAACGCGTATTGAAGTGCCGCCCCGATCAGAACACCAATGAGCGATAGGGCGGCAATCATCAGGGCTTGTATCATTCCGTCCAAACAATCAATATCATGGCGCAGCTATCCCGTCGCGTTCATCCCCCGCACCGCGTCGCACACCGCCCGCGTCACCTCGACGGTCGTCGCCTTCCCCCCCAGATCCGGCGTCATCACCCCCGCCGCGCACACTTGCTCCACCGCCCGCATCAGCAGCGCGGCGGCGTCTGCCTCGCCGAGATGCTCCAGCATCATCGCCCCGGTCCAGAACGTCGCCACCGGGTTGGCGATGCCCTTGCCGGCGATGTCGAACGCGCTGCCGTGGATCGGCTCGAACATCGACGGCGAGCGCCGCTCCGGGTCGATATTCCCGGTCGGCGCGATGCCCAGCGATCCGGCCAGCGCCGCCGCCAGATCGGACAAAATATCGGCGTGCAGGTTGGTCGCCACCACGGTGTCGATCGAGCGCGGCTTGCGCACCATGCGCGTGGTCATCGCATCGACCAGCTCGCGCTCCCAGGCCACGTCGGGAAAGTCGCGCGACACCAGAGACGCCATCTCGTCCCAGAACACCATGCCGTGGCGCTGCGCGTTGGACTTCGTGACCACGGTCAGGTGCTTCGCCGGGCGGGCGTCGGCGAGCGCAAAGGCGTAGCGCATGATCCGCTCGACGCCGCGGCGGGTGAAGATCGCCACCTCGGTCGCCACCTCCTCCGGGAAGCCGCGATGCGAGCGCCCGCCCTGGCCGGCGTATTCACCCTCGGAGTTCTCTCGCACGATCATCCAGTCCAGGTCGCCCGGACCGATGCCGCGCAACGGGCTTGTGACACCCGGCAGGATGCGGGTCGGGCGCACGTTGGCGTACTGGTCGAGGCCCTGGCAGATCGGCAGCCGCAGCCCCCACAGCGTGACGTGGTCCGGGATGTTGGGGTCGCCGACGGCGCCGAAATAGATCGCGTCGGCGGTGCGCAGCCAGGCCAGCGCGTCGGCCGGCATGAAACGGCCGTGCTTGCGGTAGTAGTCGGAGCCCCAGTCGTAGTGGACAACCTTCAAATTGAACCCGCCGTCGCGCGCCGCCACCGCGTCCAGCACTTCCAGGCCGGCGGCGATGACCTCGGGCCCGATGCCGTCGGCGGGGATGGCGGCGATGCTGTGCTGGCGGGGCATGGCGCTGGTCCTTGGCTGGGTAGGTGCGCCGGTTCGTAGCGCCGGATGCTGCCTGCGTCACGGCCCCGCCGCCGCGACGGCATCGATCTCCTGCTCCGCGAAACCAGCTTCGCGCAGCACCTCGCGCGTGTGCTCGCCGAGCGTCGGCCACAGCCGGCGCACCGCCGGCGGGCTGGCGGAGAAGGTGGGGGCGATCGCCGGCAGCGTGACGCGCCCCTCCACCGGATGCTGTGCCTCCTGGAAGAACCCCGTGTCGCGCAGGTAGTCGTCGCCGAACAGGTCGGCGAGGCGGTTCGCCTTGCCACACGGAATGTCGGCCGCGGTGAGGATCGCCAGCCACTCCTCCGTCGTGCGCGCGCGCAGTCCGTCGGTCAGCACCGCCAGCACCGCATCGACATTGACGGCGCGCGCGGCGATGCCGGAAAACCGCGGATCGTCGATCAGCTCCGGGCGGCCCAGCGCGGTGAGCAATCGGGCGTATTGCGCGTCGCTGGAGGCTATCACGCTGATGAAGCCGTCCTGTGTCGGATAGGGCCGTCGATGCGGCGTGAGCATGCGCGGATAGCCGACGCCGCGTTCCGTTTCACCCAGCGTGGCCCACCACAGATGCTCGACCAGAAGGAAAGACAGCGTGGTTTCCAGCATCGGCACGTGGACTTCCTGGCCCTGCCCGGTGCGCTCGCGGTGGAACAGCGCCATGCCGATCATCGACGCCAGCATGTGGCCGGTCAGCTTGTCCACCAGCACGGTGGGCGCGTAGCGCGGCGCGCCGTCCGGCCCGGCGTTCAGCGACGCCAGGCCGCTGAGCCCCTGTATCAGGTCGTCGAACGCCGGCGCGTCCTCGCGCGCGCTGCCCTTGCGAAATCCCGAGGCGCTGGCATGGATCAGCCGCTGGTTGCGCGCCGCCAACGTCGCGTAGTCCAGACCGAGCCGCCACGCTGCCCCGCGCCGCATGTTGTGCACGAACACATCGGCGCCGTCGATCAGCCGCAGCAGCGCGTCCTTCGCCGCCTTCTGCTTCAGGTCCAGCACCACGCTGCGCTTGTTGCGGTTCAGGTTGGCGAAATAGCTGCCCATGCCCGCGGTGCGCGACGGTCCGATCCAGCGCGTGTCGTCGCCGCGCGGACTCTCCACCTTGATCACGTCGGCGCCCAGGTCGCCCAGCATCTGGGTGGCGTATGGCCCGAGAACGATGCTGGTGACGTCGATGACCCGGATCCCGGCGAGCGGTCCGCTGGCCGGCGTTTCGTCTGCGTGCCGCATTGTCATCCCTTATTTCTGTCATCGCTAGGAGCGCAGCGACGAAGCAATCCCGCGCGGGAGATTGCTTCGTCGCCGCGCGCCTCGCAATGACAGGTGACGGCCAGCGTTGCCGCTCACGCCGAAAATGCTCTAGACTCATCCGGCATGGCCACATTGATCCTCACCGGCGACGTCAACCTGATGAACGTGGACGATCCCGCGGTGCCGTTCGCGCGCGTGCGCGACGCGTTCCGCGACGCCGACCTGGTGTTCGCCAACCTGGAATGCTGCCTCTACCAACCGCCGGGCGGACACAGCTTTCACAATGAAGGCTTCTTCGCCGAACCGGCGATTGGCGGCGAGGCGCTGCGCATGGCGGGCATCGGCGCTGTGGGCATCGCCAACAACGTGAACTATGGCGAGGCGGCGATCCTTGCGTCGATCGCGCGGCTGGACGCGATCGGCATGCCGCATACCGGCGCCGGAGAGAACCTCGCGGCGGCGCGCGCGCCGGTGCTGCTGCAACGCGGCGGGTTGCGGTTCGGCTGTCTGCAGCGCAGCTCGGTGTACTGGCCGACCAACCACGAAGCCGGTCCGCATGATCCCGGCATCGCGGTAATCCGCGGCCACACCGCCTACCAGGTGCCGCTGCACAAGATCCGGCCGGAGATCCCGCCGATGAACCGGCCCGGCGTTCCGCCGGTTGTCGTCACCTGGGCCGACGCGGAGTACCTGCGCGCCTTCACCGACGACGTCGCGGCGTTGCGCGCGCTGGCCGACGTGGTGGTGGCGTCGTGCCATTGGGGCCTGCACAAGGACGTTCTGGCCTATATGCGCGAGATCGCCCATGCGGCGATCGACGCCGGTGCCGACATCGTGGTCGGGCACGGGCCGCATTACTCGCTGCCGGTGGAGGTCTATCGCGGCAAGCCGATCTTCTATGGGCTGGGCAGTTTTTCGTTTCACACCGGACATGGCGGGCGGCGGCATGGCGACTGGATCGGCATGATGGCGCGCGCGCGATTCGATGCCGCGCACCTGGCGGAGGTGAGTTTCCGCCTTGTCCGCCACAACGAACGCAACGAAACGGTGCCCTGCGCATTGGCCGCGGAGCAGACGGAATTCGACGATATCGGCAAGCGGAGCGCGGCGTTTGGCGCGCGGTTGAGCGCCAGCGGCGACGACGTGCGGATTGAGCTCGGCTGAGTGCGGCTCACCGTGTCGGAGCATGGCGCACATGTGACGATAGCAAGATTTCAACACCGAGGAAGGCCGAGAACCAAGGGCTACGGAGTTAGCCAGCGGCCGGGGCCCCACCGCCATGGCTGAAAATGGCCTCGGGCGGTCGCTGGGCCGGGGGCGCCAGCTATTTTCATGGTAGAAAGCTTCATTGCGCTGCGCGCCGGCCGTGGTTGCCGGCCTCCGGCGCAGCGGCAGGCACGACTCAATGGCCGTCCGTCGCTCTCCTCGTCCGTGATGAAAAAACGCGCTCGCGTATGGGCACCGGCCCCGCCGGAGCAGCGACTCACGCGCCGGCCTCGTATCGGTTTGACCGCAACGCTCGATTAACCTGTCTGGCCGTCGCGCAACCTTAAGTTGTCAAACCGTCGGGCCATATGCTAAGAACATAGCAAGAACCACGCCCGAGGCCGTCGCCATGCAACCTGCCGCTCTCCTCGCCCGTCCCCATTCCGAATCCACCGCCCCAACCGCGCCTGCCGTGCCCCCACCAGACCCATACCCATCCCAGCACCTGCGCATCCGCACGGCGGCGCTCGGCAGCTCGGCCTTGGCAACGCTTTGCAGGCCCGCCCCCATGCGCCAGGCGCTCGCGGTGCCGGACGCGACTGCTCCGCTCGCCGCCCCACCGCCGCTGGTTGCCGAACTGCTGCTGCGTGCCTGCGGCATCGCCCTGCCGCAGGGCGGCGCCATGCCGCGCGTCCGCATCGACGGCTGGCGTCATCACCCCTTGCACCGTGAGACAGCGGCCGCGCCCGTCACGCCGATCGCGGCGGGGACGGCGCAAGACCCCGCGCACCCGGAAACCGCCGCGGTCCCGGCCGGTCTCGCGCGGCCCCTGGCCAGGCTGCCGGCACCGCGCGTCACCGCCCCGGGGCGCGCCACGCCGCGGGCGCGGCAAGAGCCCATGCACCGTGATGCCCCGGCCGCCTGCCCCGCCGCCGCCATCGGCCAAGACCCAAGCCGCCAGCAGCCAGCCACCCCGCCACCGCCGCCGCCGCCGCCGCGAAATCCGCGACAGGAGGCCCTGCACCTTGACCAATTTCCGGCCCCGCCCCGCCCGGTCTCGCCTCTCGCCGTCCTGCCCCTCACCGTCCCGCTTCGCACCGTCCCGCTTCGCACCGGCCCGCTTCGCACCGGCCCGCTGCGCAACGGCAACCCCCGCGGCAATCCCAACGCCGCGCCGCGTTGCGGCGCGAGGACCCGCTCCGGCTGCCCATGCCGCGCCCCGGCGATGCACGGCAAATTGCGCTGTCGCATGCATGGCGGCGGCAGCACCGGCCCGCGCACGGCGGAGGGCCTCGCGCACCTGCGCGCCGCCCATACCACGCACGGCCGCTACACCGGCGAATTGCGGATCATGCTCCGTCACTACGTCACCTTCCACCGCCGCGGCCGGATCAACCTGGCGGCACTCCAGCTCGTTGACAGCCTGCCGCCGGCGGCGCGGACGCGGCTGCATGCGATGCCGCCGGAGTTGCGTCTGCCGCCCTACCCCTCGCTCGATCAGCCGCCGCCGTCACGCGCGGAAGAACGTGCCTTCGTGCGGCAGGAGGCAACAGCCCTTGCACCGTGGAAGCAGGCGATTGCCTTCGCCATAGCCAGCCGCCGCGCCGAACCCCCGCCCGCCGCGCTGGCCGAGCAACTCGCCCGCCTGTTCTCTGCCATGCCGCCGCCGGTGACGCCGCCCGCCAACGCCGCGCCATGCCAACAGCCCATGCACCGTGTGCCGCGGCCCCTCACCCATCCACCGCGGCGTCCTTCCGCCGCTGCGCCGGTCCCGGCAGCCAGATGATGCGCATCCGGGCGCGCGCCGTACCGACACCAGTCGCTTCCGCCGCAGGGTCACCGCCGGCCGCCGCGGGGGAGCAATCCGGTTGCCACTTGCCGCCCGCCGGTCTTAGCTGGACCGCAACAGAGGAGGTCGAAAATGGCGACGCACCACGTGCCGGCAAGCCCCGAAACCGTGCGTTGGGGCATGTTCGATGCCGCCTTCCCGCCGCTGATCACGGTCGATTCCGGCGACACTGTCGTGCTGGAATGCGTCTCCGGCGCGCCCGAGGTCATGCCGCCGCCCGGCTCCGGGTTCCGCATCCCGCCCGCGCTCGCGGCGATCCACGCCTCCGGCATTCCACGCGCCGGCGGGCACATCCTGACCGGGCCGGTGGGCGTGGCCGGCGCCGCCCCGGGCGACATGCTGGAAGTGCGCATCGACCGCATCGAGCTGGGCAACGACTGGGGATATTGCGGCTTCCGCCCGCTCGCCGGCACGCTGCCGGAGGATTTTCCCGTCCGCTACCTCAGCCACATCCCGGTGGACCGGGCGAAACGCACCTGCACGCTGCCCTGGGGCACCGAACTCGCGCTGGCGCCGTTCTTCGGCGTGGCTGGCGTGGCGCCGCCGCGCCATTACGGCACGATCTCCACCATCCAGCCGCGCGAGCATGGCGGCAACCTGGACAACAAGGAGCTGACCGAGGGCGCCACCCTGTTTCTTCCCGTATGGACCGAGGGTGCGAACTTCTCGGCCGGCGACGGCCACGGCGTGCAGGGCGACGGCGAGGTCTGCATCAACGCCCTCGAGATCTGCCTGACCGGCACCTTCACGCTGATCCTGCACAAGAACCCGGCCCCAGGCGGCGCCCGCGCGCCATTGCTCACCTACCCGCGGGCGGAGACCCCGACGCATTTCATTTCCATGGGCATGCACGAGGATCTGGACCTCGCGATGAAGCAGGCGCTGCGGGAGATGATCCGCTTCATCACCGCCCGCACCAACCTGTCACGCGAGCAGGCCTACCAGTTTTGCTCGTTGGCGGTGGATTTTCACGTGACGCAGACGGTGAACGGCGAGAAGGGCGTGCATGGCCTGCTACGCAAGGGCCTGCTGTTCTAGCGGGCAAGGCTGCTCGCGTCGCGCGCGAGCGGCGAAGCGGAACGGTGAGGGTGCGGCACGCAACGCCCTCGCCCGGCGCCGCCCGCCGGCCGCGCCTGCCGAAGCCGGGAGAGGTGTACTACCACCGGTTGGGTCAGATGCTAAAGTTGTCCACAACTTTTTGTAGTGCCCTCCATTTCCGTTATTGAGCCAGACCCATGACCTACCGTATCTTGTGGTCAGTTCACCGGGGAGGACCACAAGATGGAGTGGGCCAACGAAATCATCATCCGGCTGCGGGAACTTTGGTCGGAGGGCCATTCTACCGCGGAAATCGGCCGCCGGCTGGGGGTGTCCAAGAATTCCATCGTCGGCAAGGCGCACCGGCTGGACTTGCCGGCTCGCCCGTCGCCGATCCGCCGCGAGGGCGAACGGCCGCCGCCGCGGTCCGGGCCGCAGCGCCGGCTCGCCGGTCCGACCTTGCCGCCGCTGTCCAGCACCTCCCTCGGTACCGTGCCGCTCGGCGGCACCTCATTGTCGAGCCCGCCGCCTGTCGCAATGCCATCCGGCGGAATGTCCCCCGTCGGAATGTCTCCCGTCGGCGGGTCGTTGGCCAGCGCGTCGCTGGTGCCGGTCCAGCCGTCGGCAGCGCTGCCGCCGCGCCCGCGTGTGGTCATCGCCGCACGGCCGGCGCCCTCACCGCCCCGGACAGTGCCGCCGCAGGCGCCGCCGCCCCGACCCTATGGGCGCGTCATCACCTGTTGCTGGCCGATCGGCGAGCCGGGGACACGCAGTTTCCGCTTCTGCGATGCCGAGTCGGTGCCGGGCAAGCCATACTGCAGCGACCACGCGCAACTGGCCTATGTGAAGGTGCGCGACCGGCGCGAGGACGCCGCCTGACCGTCTCAGCCGCCGCCGAACGCGCGGATGGCGCGCGGCACTGCCGCGGTGAGTTCGCGATGCGTGGCGGGCCGGTCCGGCCAGATGAAGCCATAGGCCGGATAGTCCGTCACGCCCATCGCCCCGGTGGGCGGCCACCAGAGCCGCACCAGGGTCCAGTCGTTGGCCGGCGAGACGTCGATCACCGGCTGGTCCGCGGTGACGCGGTGGTGCACCCAGTTGGCCTGGGTCACCAGGATCTGCCGCGCCGACAGCACGCGCGACACCACCGCGACATGGCCGCTGGGCAACCGGCCCGAGCGGCGCAACACCAGTACGCTGCCGGCCTCCGGCTGGCTTCGGCGGGCGTAGCGCCCATCGGCTTCCCACCACCAGCCGGCAGCTTGGCCCTGCAGGCGCACGCCGCTCAGCGCGCGGGCGAACGGCGCACACTCGGCGCTGACGGTGCCGCCGACATAGCCCCCCAGATATGCGGTCCCCGAGGGCCCGCGCGACGCGCAGGCCGAGAGCACCAGGATGCCGAGCAGCCGGAACGGGATGGGCAGCCGCATGCGTTCCCTCGATTGCAAGGGCACTTGCGGGACGATTATCGGTCGGCATGTTCAGATCGGGCAACAAGATATTGGCGCGGCCTGGCGCCAGCGAATCGGCCGTGCCGTGCCGGACCGGCCATTCTCATCGCGATAATGCGTCGGATTGTGGAGGCTTCTATGTTCGCGCGAGGCGGCGTATCCGAACTGCCCCGGAGCGCGACCCCACGGAAGCCTTCGGATTTCCGGCCGGCGGCAAAGGTCCGCGGCGTCCTCGATGCGCGGCAGCCGCCGGCGCGTCACCGCTGCCGGCTGCCTGCACCGATGACCGGCCCGGGCTGGCCGGCCCCGCGCGGCGGGACGGCCTGGCAGGTTGCCTCCAGGATGGCCAGGACCCGATCGACCACGACGCCGATCGTCTTGCCCGAGCGCTGCACCGCCGGGTCATTGTTCTGCCGCAGCCGATCGGCGATCAGCACGGCCGGGCTGACCGCGCCGCGCAGGTCGTGGCGAAGTTCGGAGACCAGTTGCTCGAGGTCCCGCACGCGCGATTGCGCCGCATCCTCCATCCGCTACCTCCAACGCCGCTGTGCGGCCGGCCGGCGGTGCCGGGGATGACGCCTGACCCGCAGCCGCACTTCCCCGCACCTGCTTGTGGTATATGCTGCGGCGTCCGGGCCGGCCCACCCGCAACGAAAATCGATCACGGCCTGTTGAAGCGCCGCCGAGTCGAAGCGGTGCTGCCCGACGCCCCTTGGATGCACGGAGCGTCCGCCGGACCCGCCAGCTTGCCGACAAGAACCGCCTGTCGCGGTCGATCGATCGCAGGACTGCCGACCGCCTCGGCGCCACGCCTGCTGGCTTCGGCGGGCGCATGGCCACCGGCGGCGTCGCGTCCGGCGTCGCCATGGCGATGCTCCGATCGGTTGCGGAAGGCCGGATTTGAGGTCGGCGGCGTGCGTCGCGCAGGTCGGTCACACGTCGCCGTGCGGGGCATGCCGTACCGCCCTGCCATGCCGCGGCGGCACCCGGCTCGGCTGGGAGCATGTGGCGGTCCGCGAACCGGCATCGCTTCGGCACAGCAGCACCAGCCGCACCGCCTGGTGCCGCGCAACCAGCACCACACCGCGCTGCCGGAACAGGCGCGCCAGCCGCAATACCGGGCGCGGATCGGCCGCCACCAGCAGATGTGCCTCATGCCAGCGGCGCAGCGATCCGGCGGCTGGCAGCGTTACGTGGCGCCGCAGGCGCTCGCCCAGGCGGCGCTGCATGCGGCGGTTCCAGCCGGAGGGCATGGCGCGCGACAGCGGATTCCAGGCGGTGACGAACACGCCGGTCCGCGCCCCGGCGCGGGTCAGCAACGCATCCATCGCGGACGAGCAGCGGCCGACCCGCAGCAGGACCGTGTCAACGACGTAGTCGGTGGCGCGCCACGCGCGCAGCATCCGCGGCGACACCGCGGCGGCCTGGCCGCATTGTGCCCGGGCAATGAGCCGCCCGGCTCCCGCCTTCAGCGGCCCTCCTCGGCGTCGCGGAACTCGACGTCGCGATGCACGTGCACCGACATCAGAACGCCGAATCCCAGCATCACCGTGATCATGGCCGAGCCGCCATGCGACACCAGCGGCAGGGGCACGCCGCCGACCGGGATGACACCCATCACCATGGCGATGTTGACGAACACGTAGAGAAAGAAATTGGCGGAGATGCCCAGCGCCACCAGCCGGCCGAACTGGTTGCGGCAGCGCAGCGCGATCAGCATGCCGCCCAGCACGATCAGCGCCAGCAGCGCCATCACCGCCAGGGCGCCGACCAGGCCGAATTCCTCGCCGATCATGGTAAAGATGAAGTCGGTTTGCTTCTCCGGCAGGAAGTCCAGGTTGCCCTGCGTGCCTTGCAGGAACCCCTTGCCCCACAGGCCGCCCGAGCCAAGCGCGATCTTCGACTGGATGATGTTATAGCCGGCGCCGAGCGGGTCGCTCTGCGGATGCAGGAAGGTGTAGATGCGCGCCCGCTGGTAGTCATGCAGGTGGGCATAGGCGAGGCGCGCGATCAGCGGCACCGGCAGCGCCACCAGTACGAATTTCCACCAGCGTACGCCGGCGGCGAAGAACATCGCGGCCCCGAGGAAGGCGGTAATCATCGCCGTTCCGAGGTTGGGCTGCTTGAGGATCAGGCCGACCGGCACCAGCACCGCGATCACCGGCGGGACCAGGAACAGCGGATTGCCGATCCGCTCCCAGGAGGCACGGTGGAACCAGGAGGCCAGCGCCAGCACGAGGGCGATCTTCATCATTTCGGACGGCTGGATCTGCAGCCCGCCGAACGCGATCCAGCGCTGCGCGCCCTTGCCGACATGGCCGTAGCGAGCCACCACCAGCAGCAGCGCGAGGCAGACGCCGTAGGCTGGCCACGCCAGCTTCTGGATGACGCGAATATCCACCAGCGCGACGCCGATCATCAGCACGAGGCCGGCGGCGAAACGCATCACATGCCGGTCCGCGTATGGCTCCGGCGAGCCGCCGGCGGCGCTGTAGAGGGCGATGTAGCCCACCGCGGCGAGCGCGCACAGCAACAGTACATAGAGCCAGTTGATCTGCCAGAGCTTGGCACCCAGCCCGAACGACGCGTCGCGCAACAGGCGGCGGTCCATCATGGGATGCGTCTCGTTGGAGGCGGCGTGGCCGGGTCAGGCCGCGTGAGGCCAGGCGGCCGTGGGAGGCCGACTCCTCCCCTTGTGGGAGTGGGTTGGCGGGCGGGTCGCGTCCATCGGTGGCTGGCGGAGATACGCAACCCTCCCCCCAACCGCCTGCCGCAAACCGAGAGGGAGGACGTGCCGGTTCCCGTCATCCGGCCTTCTCCGCCACCTGTTGCGGCGGGCTGGTGCGGCGCGAGGGATCGCGTTGCAGCACGTCGGCCATGATGTCGCGCGCGATCGGTGCCGCCACCTCGGCGCCCGCATTGCCATGCTCCACCACCACCGACACAGCGTAGCGCGGCGCATCGTACGGCGCATAGGCGACGAACAGCGCGTGCGGACGGAACTCCCACGGCAGCTTCGCCGAGTTGAAATTGGTGTCCTCGCGTGTCGCGCGCGACACGCGGCGGACCTGGGCCGAACCGGTCTTGCCGGCAAGCTGCCAGCGTGGATCCCGCAGCCTCGCCTGCGGCGCGGTGCCGCCGGGCTCGTTCACGACCGCCCACATTCCGTCACGCACCAGCTTCAGCCAATGGTCGGCAACCTGCACCAGCGGCCAGTCGAGCGGACTGGCGCCGGGCTGCGCCTCGCCCGCCAGCTTGCGGGTGAGATGCGGCTGGATGGCCCGCCCGGTGGCCACGCGCGCGACATAGGTGGCGAGTTGCAGCGGCGTGACCTGGATATATCCCTGGCCGATGCCGCTGACGATGGTATCGCCGATTTCCCAGGGGTGGCCCTGGGCGATGCGCCATTCGCGCGTAGGCACCAGGCCGATGCGCTGGGCCGGAAGGTCGATGTCCAGCGCGACGCCCATGCCGAACCGGTGCGCCATCGCTGCGATGCGGTCGATGCCGGTGCGGCGCGCCGTTTCATAGAAGAACACGTCGCAACTGTTCTTCAATCCGCCGTGCAGGTCGAGGCTGCCATGGCCGCCCTTGCGCCAGCAATGGAACCGGGCGTTGCCGACGTCGAGGTAGCCAGGGCAGAAGATCCGGTCGGTGGGGGACAGCGTTCGCGCCTCCAGCGCGGCCAGCGCCACCGCCATCTTGAACGTGGACCCGGGGGCATACAGCCCGTTGGTGGCCTTGTTGATCAGTGGCGCGCGCTTATCGGCGCGCCACGCGGCCCATTGCGCCTGCGGCACGCCGGAATCGAACAGGCCTGGATCGAACGAGGGTGTGGTGGCCATCGCCAGCACTTCTCCGTTGCGGCAGTCCAGCACCACGGCGCTGGCGCTCTCGCTGCCGAGGCGGCTGAACGCCACCTGCTGCGAAGCGGCATCGATGGTCAGTTCGACCTCGTCGCCGGGAACGCCCTCCTGCCGGTCGAGCTCGCGAATCACCCGCCCCAGCGCGTTGACTTCGAGTTGCACCACACCGGCCCGGCCGCGTAGCGCGATGTCGTGATATTTCTCCACGCCGGCGCGGCCGACGCGGATGCCGGGCAGCGACAGCAATGGGTCTTCGGCGACGTCCGCCTCGGTCGGCGGCGCCACATAACCCACCACATGGGCCAATTGCTCGCCGAACGGGTAGATGCGGGTGGCGCCGGCGTCCACCGCGATGCCAGGGAGGTTCGGCGCGTTGACCTCGATGCGCGCCATCTCGTCCCAGGTGAGGAAATCACGCACCAGAACCGGAATGAACCGGCGGTGCCGGCGCACCTCGCGGACGATGCGCGCACGGTCGGGATCGGCCAGCGGCACGATCCGCGAGAACGCGTCGAGCGTAGCGCCGACGCTGCTGGTTTGCTCCGCCACCAGCACGGCGCGCCAAGTTGTCCGGTTGCCGGCGAGGACGACGCCGGACCGGTCCAGGATGCGCCCGCGCGGCGGCGCGATCATGCGGGCGCTGATGCGGTTTTCGTCGGATAGTGTCCGGTAACGCGCGGACTCCGCGACCTGCACCTGATAGAGCCGCGCGCCGAGGCCTCCCAGCAGCGCGGCTTGCCCGCCCAGCAGCAGGAGGGCGCGGCGGGTGAACACTCCGGCGCGGCGCGTGTCACGCCGCATGGCGGAACGAGTCCTCTGCCTCAAGGGGAGGGGGAAAGTGTTGCACGGTCCAGGCCGCGGGCAACAAGACCGCCATCACGCCCGCTCCGGGTTGGCGATCGAGCGATGGGCGCGGGCGAACAGGATGGCCAGCGCCGGGTACAGAGCCGCCGACAGCACCGCCTGGAACAGCATGGCGCCTGGCGGCACCAGCCGCCAGGTCAGCACGGCGGTCGCCGCCCACTCGAGCGTGGCGGCGCCCGCCGCGACAACCGCGAACGCCAGCCACACCAACGCGAACCCGTGCCGGCCGAGCGTGCGCCGAGAGCGCAACGCGATGCCGTGCACGATCAGCAGCGCCAGCACGCCGGTGCCGATCGGCAGCCAGTCCAGCAGGTCGAGCAACAGGCCGATGGCGAACACGACGGGCGGCGACATCGCAGCCGGGCGGTACAGCGACCAGAACCACACCGACGCCAACGCCACGGCGGGCAGCAACGACGTCTGGTCAACGATGCCGAACGGGGCCTCGGTCAGCAGCATGAGCAGGATGGTGATGCTCGCCGGGAAGGCGTGGCGGGCGGCGAGGTCAAGCCGGCGCGCCAAGGTGGCTCGCGGGCGTATACCGGGGCGCTGGTCATCGGCGCTCGTCATCAGCCGTGCCAGTCCGGTAGCGGCTTGGCGGCTTCGGGCGGGACGATGCCGTTCAGGCCGTAGTCGAAGATGCGCACGATCTCCAGCCGGTCGAGCAGCGCGGCGGGTTCCACCTCGGCAACGTGGGCGCTGGTGTAGTGCACCGTGCCGACCGGCAGGTTGGCGGGGAAGGTGCCGGTTTCGGCGCCGGTGACCACATGCTCACCCTCGCGCGGGGGAGAGCCTTCCGGCCAGTAGAGCAAGCGTGGCCACGGCCCGTTGGTGCCGACCATGATGGCGTGCGCGCCGGAGCCCTCCAGCACCACCGGAATGCGGCTGTTGAGGTCGGTGATCAGCAGCACCCGGGCGCTGCGGGCGCCGACCTCGGTGACGCGGCCGACCAGGCCGCGCGCGTCCAGCGCGATTTCGCCGCGCTTGATGCCGTGGTGGGGGCCGACCGAGAGCAGTACGGCCTTGGCATAGACGCCGCCGGCATCGGCCACCACGCGGGCAGTGACGTAGGTCGGGGCGGGATCCGGGATCCAATGCAGCTCGGCCTTCAGGCGGCGGTTTTCCGCGTCCAGCGCCAGGGCGACGGATTGCCAGCGGCGCAGTTCCTCGTTCTGGGTGCGGAGGTGGGCGTTGGTGGCGCGCAGGTCCCAGAGGCCCGCGGTGTTGGCGATGCCGGCACGGAGGTTGCCGAGCGGCGCGGCCAGCACGGCATAGATCGGCGCCATGGCGTCGGCGAAGGCGATGCGGGCGCGATCGGCCAGCACCGCGTCGGCCTTGCCGAGCAGCATCAGGCCGAACGAGGCGGCGACGAGCACTGGCAGGGTAAGCTTTGCCAGCGCCTGCCGGGCGGGGATCGAGAGGTGGATCATGGGCCGGGGGGAGTTTAGCGCGATGCGGGCCGGCGGGCGATGGTGAAGCTGCTGAAAACACACAACACGGCATGATGTGGTTCGGCGACAACGGTCGGCGGACGGGCAAGGCGAGATCGGGCGGGGAAGGCTCGACATTGATCGAGCCACACCCGTCACTGCATAGGCGGCGTGTCTGCCTGCCTGCCTCCCGGCTCGAAGGGCTGCTTACCCGCGTGCGCATCACGGAACTGCTTGCAGATGTCGAACGGTGGCCAGGAGTTGCCGACTGCTTCACCCACTTCCGGGCCGTAGATCCGAGTCCGACAACCCGGCTCGGCTGGCCGCCGCCCGAATACTACTCAAATCGCAACGCACCGTTGTCGCAATGGTGAGACGCCGGCGCATCAGCGCCGCTTCCTGGGGCGCACAGCCTCGGCTTCCACCGGAAACCGTTAAGACCGCACCTCGACCATCCGCTACACCTCGACTTCCTGCTCCTTGTCCGAGCCGTCGCCGCCGTCGTCGTCCGGCTTCGGCACGGTTGGCGGCGCCGCCTCGATGATCTCGAAATCGAGCTTGCCGTCCTTCATCGTCACCTTCACCGAGCCGCCCTTCACCAGCCGGCCGAACAGCAGCTCCTCGGCCAGCGGCTTCTTGACATGCTCCTGGATCACCCGGGACAGTGGCCGCGCGCCGTACAGCTTGTCGTAGCCGCGCTCGGCCAACCATTCTTTCGCCGCCGACGACAGCTCGATGGTCACGTTGCGGTCCGCCAACTGCGCCTCGAGCTGCATGACGAACTTTTCCACCACCCGGCCGACGATCTCCGGCGTCAGCCCGGCGAAGGCGATGGTCGCATCCAGCCGGTTGCGGAATTCCGGCGTGAACAGGCGCTTGATCGCGTCCTCATCCTCGCCGGTGCGGCTCTCGCGGCCGAAGCCGATCGCCTCCTTGGCCATGTCGGACGCACCGGCGTTGGTGGTCATAATCAGGATGATGTTGCGGAAGTCGACAGTCTTGCCGTTGTGGTCGGTGAGCTTCCCGTGGTCCATCACCTGCAACAGGATGTTGAACAGGTCGGGATGCGCCTTCTCGATTTCGTCCAGCAGCAGCACGGCGTGCGGATGCTGGTCGATTGCGTCGGTCAGCAGGCCGCCCTGGTCGAACCCGACATAGCCCGGCGGCGCGCCGATCAGCCGCGACACGCTGTGCCGCTCCATGTACTCGGACATGTCGAAGCGGATCAGCTCGATGCCCATGGTGGAGGCCAACTGCCGCGCCACCTCGGTCTTGCCGACGCCGGTCGGGCCGCAGAACAGGTAGTTGCCGATCGGCTTCTCTGGCTCGCGCAGGCCGGCGCGGGCCAGCTTGATCGCCGCGGCCAGCGCCTCGATCGCCTTGTCCTGGCCGAACACCATCGCCTTCAGGTCGCGTTCCAGGTTGCGCAGGGTCTCCTTGTCGTCGGCGGAGACACTCTTGGCCGGGATGCGCGCGATCTTGGCAACCATCTCCTCGACGTCGCGCAAGGTGACGGTCTTCCGCCGCTTGTGCTCGGGCAGCAGCATGCGGCTGGCGCCGACCTCGTCGATCACGTCGATCGCCTTGTCGGGCAGCTTGCGGTCGTTGATGTATTTGGCGGACAATTCGACCGCGGCGCGGATCGCCTCGTCGGTGTAGCGCACCTTGTGGTGCTTTTCGTAGTTCGCCTTCAGGCCGCGCAGGATTTTCACGCTGTCTTCCAGCGACGGCTCGTTCACGTCGATCTTCTGGAAGCGGCGGACCAGCGCGCGGTCCTTCTCGAAATAGTTGCGGAACTCCTTGTAGGTAGTGGAGCCGATGCAGCGCAGGTTACCGGACGCCAGCGCCGGCTTCAGCAGGTTGGAGGCGTCCATCGCGCCGCCACTCGTTGCCCCGGCGCCGATGACGGTGTGGATTTCGTCGATGAACAGGATGGCGCCCTGCTGGCTCTCGAGTTCGCTCACCACCGCCTTCAGCCGCTCCTCGAAATCGCCGCGGTAACGGGTGCCGGCGAGCAGCGCGCCCATGTCGAGGGCGAAGATGGTGGAGCGGGCCAGGACTTCCGGCACGTCGCCTTCGACGATGCGCTTGGCGAGGCCCTCGGCGATCGCGGTCTTGCCGACGCCCGGATCGCCGACGTAGAGCGGGTTGTTCTTGGTGCGGCGGCAGAGGATCTGGATGGTCCGCTCGATTTCCGGCTCGCGGCCGATCAGCGGGTCGATCTTGCCGGCCATCGCCTTCTTGTTCAGGTTGACGCAGTAGTTCGACAGCGCATCCTGGTTGCGGCGGTTCGGTTTTTCCTCGCGCTCCTGCTCCGGGTGGTTCTCCGCCTGTCCGGCGGCGCCTTGGACCGGGCGCTGCGCCGATCGGCCGGGTGCCTTGGCGATGCCGTGGCTGATGAAGTTCACCGCGTCCAGCCGGGTCATGTCCTGAAGCTGGAGGAAATACACGGCGTGGCTTTCGCGTTCGGAGAACAGCGCCACCAATACGTTCGCCCCGGTCACCTCGTCGCGGCCGGAGGACTGCACATGGATCGCCGCCCGCTGCACGACCCGCTGAAACCCCGCGGTGGGCTTTGGGTCGCCGGGCCGGTCGGTGGCCAGGCCGGCCAGGTCCTTGTCGAGGAACTCGCCCAGGTCGGTGCGCAGCTTGTCCAGATCGACCCCGCAGGCGCGCAGCACGGTGGCTGCGTCGGAGTCGTCCGCCAGGCCCAGCAGCAGGTGCTCCAGGGTGGCGTATTCGTGGCGGCGTTCGCTCGCGAGGGAAAGCGAGCGATGCAGCGTCTGTTCGAGGTTCCGTGACAGCATGGTCGTCGACGCTCCTAGGCGCTGGGGTCCGCGAATCGGACCGGATCGTCTTCAGGCAAGCCAACCGACGCGGTTATTTTTGCCGTGCGGCTCATTTGGATGCGGCCCCGCGGGGGCAGGGCATCATTCCTTCTCGATCGTGCATTGCAGAGGATGCTGGTTTTGCCGGGCGAGGTCCATGACCTGGGTCACCTTGGTCTCCGCCACCTCATAGGTATAGACGCCGCACACCCCGACGCCCCGCCGGTGCACGTGCAGCATGATGCGGGTGGCCTCCTCGCGGTTCTTCTGGAAGAAGCGCTCGAGCACGTGGACGACGAACTCCATCGGCGTGTAGTCGTCGTTCAGCATCAGGACCTTGTACATCGCCGGCTTGCGGGTCTTCGGCCGGGCCTTGACGACCACGCCGGTGTTCGGACCTTCCGGATTGTTGCCGCGCCTGTCGCTATCGCTCATCTTTCTTCCGCGCCTGTCCGTCGCGCCGCATTGTCCTGCCTTCCCGGGCCCAAGCGCCCGCCGGCCCTGCCGCCTCCGGAGTGTGAACCATATCGGACGGCCGCGGCACGTTAAAAGAGCCTAGCGCAGTCCGCGGCGGATTACAGTGGCCCGGCATCAGAAACCCGAAAGCGGCGACAGGCCACCAGTGCCGGCCCGAGGCTTGGAGCGGCCGGTGCCGTAAGTCAATCTCTCGGCCGCGGGGCGATCGCATCCGGGCCGCGGGACGACCGGGGGCAGGCCGGCAGCAAAGCGCGGCGGAATAACCGGCATTGCCGGCGAGCGTACGGGTTGCGCGGCCGGGAAATTCGAGCCGGCCCGCATCGATGTGCAGATGTTCCGCGCGGAGGAGTGCGAGCACTCGTCAGGGCATGATCGCGCCGGCCGTGGTGAGGACGATCGCCCTTGTGGTCACTCCCAGCGAAAGCGGGGATGACGACGCGGGCGGCTGCGGCGGTCGCGCCGGATGCTGCCGGCTGGCGGCATCGATGCCCGGCCAGAAGGTAAACTGCGATTGCCCGACTGCCCGCGACCGGGGGCAAAAACGGCGAGGCCCGGGACACTGCCCGGGCCTGCCGCACGATCGCAACGAGTCAGAGACTTTGGGGGAGGAAGCCCGCCGCCGCCCCGCCGGATCGCGCTCGGTCGGCGCTCAGGCCGATTTCGCGAACTTTTCCACCGCCAGAGTGACCCGCGCGGTGATCGGCGCGATCGCTTGCTCCGTCAGCTTGAACGAGGCGTCGGTCAGCTTGCCGGACTCGGCGAGCGTCTTCTCCATCGTGGCACGCGCCAGATTGGCCTGGAGATCCATCGCGTCCTTCAGCGACTTGACCGAACTCATCGCCTTGAACGTGGCCATCGTCTCGTCGAACGACGCCTGCGCGGTGGCCGCCACCTGCTTCGACAGGTCCTGCATGCCGGCGGCCCAGATCTGGCCCGACTTCAGCATCGCCTCAAGGTTGCCTTGGCTGAACGACACCAGGTCTTCCGCGGTCTTCATTGCCTTCTCCATGCCTTCCTTCACCTTGGCCTGGGTCTCGGTGAACCCGGCGGCCGCCTTGGTCATGCCGTCCTTGAGGTTCGAAACGGTTGCCTCGATACCCTTCGTGGCGGTGGTTACTGCCTCGTCGGTCATCATGCCCGCCTCCATTGCCTTAGGTTTCATGCTCATGTCTTGCTTGCCCTTGCGAGGCCGCGCCCGTGGATCGGAGTGGGTCGCCAGCCGGTTGGAATGCTTTGCTGCATTGCAGCAACGGAGCGGATATAGGCTTCCGCCGGCGCTCTATCAAGCGGTTTTTGTGCACTGCACAAGAAATCTCCCGCTTGGGTTGTGCGTGCCGCAACCTGCGGCGCGTCGGAGCATCGCGCCGTAACTCTCTCACTTTTTTCGCTTTTCCGCGATTTCGGCCTGGACAGATATTCCCTGCCCCGCTTAGGGTTACGCCGACCGCTTGATCTGGGGGTAGGGATGGCAGCCACGCCGCGCTGGGGACGCAATATTCTTTCGCGTGCCCGCGCGCTGCTTTGTCTGTTACCGATGCTCGGCCCCATGGGGATCGGCTTGCTCCGCCCCGGCCTGGCGCACGCGCAGGTCGGCTCGGACCGCTACAGTTCGATGGTGGTGGATGCCGCCAGCGGCAAGATTCTGGAGTCGGTCAACCCGGACGCGCCACGCCACCCGGCAAGCCTCGCCAAGCTGATGACCCTCTATCTGACGTTCGAGGCGCTGCGCGACCGGCGCATCACGCTCGACACGCTGGTTCCGGTCTCCGCCCATGCTGCCTCGATGGAGCCGACCAAGCTCGGGCTGCTGCCCGGGATGCGGCTGACGGTGCAGCAGGCGATTCTGGGATTGGTGACCCGGTCGGCCAATGACGCGGCTTCGGCGCTGGGCGAGCTGCTCGGCGGCAGTGAGGACCGGTTCGCCCAGATGATGACCCTGCGCGCACGCGCACTGGGGATGTCGCACACCACCTTCGCCAATGCGTCCGGGCTGCCGGACCCAGACGAGTGGACCACGGCGCGCGACCTGGCGGTGCTGGCGCGTCACCTCATCTCCGACTTCCCGGGGGACTATCATTATTTCAGCACGCCCAGCTTCGTGTTCCGGGGTACCCCGATCTATAACCACGACGACATGCTGAGGATCTACCCGGGGGCGGACGGCATGAAGACCGGCTACACCGATGCGTCCGGTCACAATTTGATCACCAGCGCGGTCCGCGACGGGGTGCGGCTGATCGGCGTGGAGCTGGGGGCCGGCAGCAACGCCGGACGCGACATTCACATGGCGGCCCTGTTGAACCAGGGCTACGCGGAGATGGGCGTCCCGACCGGCCGTCGCCCGACCCGGTTGGCGAGCACGCTCGGGCTGATCGGTGTGGCGCATGCCGCGACGCTGGAGCCCCCCCCGGTTCGGGATAGAGCGGCGAGCGCCCGGGTGCGGGACCGCGCGATAAGCACCCGCGTGCGGGTTAGAGCGGTGAGCGCCCACATTCCCGACCGGGCGATGGGCGCGCCCGTGCGGGTTCGTTCGGTGAGCGCCCCCGTGGGCTGGACTGTCCAGGTGGGGGTTTACGCCAAGGAAAAGGTCGCCCGTTATGCCGCCGCCGCCGCTCGCCGCGTGGCGGACGACGGTGCCCTGCGGATCGAGCCGGCTACGGCACATGGCAGACCAGCGTGGCGCGCGCAGCTTACCGGGATGACGGCTCCGGAGGCGCAAGATGCCTGCGCCATGCTGTCGCGTCACCGCACCCCGTGCCTGGTGCTGCGTCCGGAGGCGCGGGAAGTCGCCAGCCGGTAAACCCCGCGTAAGGCGGGGTGGTCCCGCGGGTTGGTGGCGCAGGGCGAAAAAGCGCAGCGCGTTCCGCCGGCTCTAAACCATCCGCCGCTACGTCGCGTTCTTGCCCCCGTACCGCCGTACTCGCAGGTCCGCTTGCTCCTTGTGCGCGGCGAAATTCTCGATGGCGCAGAGGCGCGAGCAATATTCGCCGATCATCGCCGTCGCTTCCGGGCTGACCTCCTGGTAGGTCACCGTCTTGAGGAACTTGCCCACCCACAGGCCGCCAGTGTAGCGCGCGGCGCGCCTGGTCGGCAGCGTGTGGTTGGTGCCGATCACTTTGTCGCCGTATGCGACGTTGGTCTCCTTGCCGAGGAACAGCGCACCGTAATTCGTCATGCGCTGCAGGAACCAGCGCGGTTCGCGGGTCAGCACCTGCACGTGTTCGGAGGCGATGCGGTCGGCTTCGGCGACCATCTCCTCGTCGGTGTCGCACAGGATTATCTGGCCGTGGTCGCGCCACGCCACGCCGGCGACATCCGCGGTGGGCAGCCGCGCGAGCTGGCGGTCGATCTCCGCCTGGATGCCGTCGGCGATTGTCGCGGACGTGGTCAGCAGGATCGCCGGCGAGGTCGGGCCATGCTCGGCCTGTCCCAGCAGGTCGGTGGCGCACATCTCAGCATCCGCGGTGTCGTCGGCGATGATCAGCGTCTCGGTGGGGCCGGCGAGCAAGTCGATGCCGACGCGGCCGAACAACTGGCGCTTGGCTTCGGCAACGAAGGCGTTGCCGGGACCGACCAGCATATCCACGGCGGGAATCGAAGCGGTGCCAAGCGCCATCGCCGCCACCGCCTGGATGCCGCCGAGCAGATAGATCTCGTCGGCGCCGGCGAGGGACATGGCGGCGACGGTGGCGGCGGGCGGCACGCCATTCAGCGGCGGCGTGCAGGCCGCGACGCGCTTCACGCCGGCAACCTTCGCGGTCAGCACCGACATGTGCGCCGAGGCGACCATCGGATAGCGCCCGCCAGGCACGTAGCAGCCGACGCTGGCGACCGGAATGTTGCGATGGCCGAGCCTGACGCCGGGCAACGTTTCGACTTCCACGTCGCGCAGCGCGGCTTTCTGCACCTCGGCGAAACGGCGGATCTGCGCCTGGGCGAACTTGATGTCGCCGATCACCTGCGGCGGCAGGCTGTCGATCAGCGCCGCGATCTCGGTCGGTCTCAGGCGGAACGATTGCGGCTGCCATTTGTCGAATTTCGCAGACAGTTCGCGCACGGCCGCGTCGCCGCGCGCGGCGATGTCATCGAGGATCGCTTCGACGGTCTGGCGTACCTTGCGGTCGGCATCGAGCTTCTCCGATTCCGAAATGCCCTTCTTCAGGTAACGGATCATGGCGCTGGCCTCCTTGCTGCTGAATAACCCTCGCCCACGACGTGAAGGAGGTTTCCTGCTACTCCGCCGTCCATCCGCCATCCACCACCAGCGCGGTGCCGGTGACCAGCGCCGCGGCATCCGACGCAAGAAACACCACCGCGCCCATGAGGTCCTCCACAGTACCCAGCCGTCCGAGCTTGATCCGTCGCAACGTGTCGTCGCGAAATGCCGTGTCTTCGAAAAACGGCCGCGTCAGGGGCGTATCGATGAAGGTCGGCCCGATCGAATTCACGCGGATGCCGTGCGGCGCCAGGTCGATCGCCATCGCCTTGGTCAGCCCCTCGATACCGTGCTTGGTCATGCAGTACACGCTGCGCCGGGCGCCGCCGACATGGCCCATCTGCGACGACACGTGGATGATGGAGCCGCGCACGCCGCCCTCCACCATGCGCCGCGCCGCGGCCTGCGCGACGAAGAACGCCGCGCGCTGGTTCAACGTGGCGATCGCGTCGTAGTCGTCCTCGGTCACGTCGAGGAACGGACGCGGCCGGTTGGTGCCGGCGTTGTTCACCAGTACCGCGAACGGCGCGGCGCGCGCGATCGCCGCGCGCACCGCATCGGTGTCGGTCACGTCGAGCACCAGAGGTTCGGCGCTGCCGCCCTCGGCGCGGATTTCCTCCGCCACCGCCGCGATCTCAACGGCAGTGCGCGACGCCAGCACGACATGCGCGCCGGCCTGCGCCAGTGCCGCGGCGCAGGCCATTCCGATGCCGCGTCCGGCGCCGGTCACCAGGGCGCGGCGTCCGTCCAGCCGCAACGACGGCGTGTGCGGCAGCGTCATCCTCGGTGCATCCCCGGTGTTCCTGTCATTGCGACAAGCTCTCCAGGCTCTGGCGATTGGTCTTTGGTCCGAGGAGGCCGACCGACAGCACGATCACCGCCATGGCGGCGGCGATCATGGCGAATACGCCGGCCGTACCGTATGCTGACAACAGGACCGTCACCGCATAGCCGACCAGGATCGAGCTCACCCTGCTCCAACTGAAGGTGAATCCCACCGCCTGGGCGCGGATCCGCGTCGGGAACAGCTCCGCTGCATAGGGATGGAAGATGCTGACCAGCCAGTTGACGCACAGCGACACCAGGCCGCCGCACAGCAGGATCAGCCCGTCCGTGCGCACCTGCGAGAACAGCAATCCGAATACGCCGATGCCGATCGCCGTGCCGACCAGTTGCCACTTGCGCTCGATGCGCTCGGCGAAGAACAGGCCGAGTGCGGCCCCGACCGGTGCAAGCAAGGTCATCAACGCGGTGAAAGCCAGCGAGTGGGCGATGGCGAACCCCTGGCGCACCAACATGATCGGCACCCAGGTGATGAAGCCGAACGCGGCAATCGTCTGACAGAACTGGAACAACGACAGCATAATGGTGCGGCTCAGATAGCGCGGGCCGAACATCTCGGTCCATGAGCCGCGCGCCTGCGCGGGTTCCGCGTGTTCGAAATCGGGCGGCGGCAGATCGCGCCCGAGCTCGGCGCGGACGCGCTCCTCCATGACCCGCATCGCCGCGTCCGCTTCGGCATGGCGGCCATGCGATTGCAGCCAGCGCGGCGATTCCGGGATTTTGCCGCGGATCAACCACACGATGATGCCGCCCAGCGCGCCGGCGATGACCACCCAACGCCAGCCGCTCAGTCCCAGGATGCTGTGCGGCACCAGCAGCCACGACAGCAACAGGGCGATCGGCCCCGAGGTCAGTACGATCAGGATGCCGAACGCCATGTAACGGCCGCGCCAGCGCCGCGGCGTGATCTCGGAGATGAACGAATCGTTGTTGATGAGCTGCACGCTGATGCCAAAGCCGGCAATGAAGCGCAGTCCGTCGATGACGACGGCGGAGTTCTGGAACGCGGTGAGGAAAATGGCGATGGAATAGGCCAGCATCGACCAGGTGAACGTCGCGCGGCGGCCGAAATGGTCGGAGACCCAACTGAATATGAAGGCCCCGACGAACATCCCCAGGAAGAACGAGGCGAGGAAGCTGGCGAAACTGTTCCAAGCCATCAGGCCGGCCGCGCTGGCGGTGAACACACGCTTCGTCAGGCCGAGCGAAATGCCGCCCGGCATGGCGAACTCATAGAATTCGAACCACCCGCCGATCGCGATAAGCGCGACGAGCTGCACGAAATATCGCGATGGCGGCAGCCGGTCGAGGCGTGCGGCGATCGATCTGGTATGGTCCACTTCCATCTACGGCTCCTGGTGGCACGAATCCTGTGTGGCACACCGCAGCGGGAATGTCGTTACCCCGGCAGCACATCGTCGAGATGCCACTCCTCCGCCGAGGCGCCGGCCAGAGCCTGGATGCGCACTTCGTCCGCACCGAGCTCGGCGGCTTTGCCGGAATAGACCATCTCGCCATTCTCCAGCACATAGGCGTCGTCGGCGATATCCAGTGCCACCCGCACATTCTGCTCCACCAGCAACACGGAGATTCCTTCGTCGCGCATCTGTGCGACGATGCGGAACACCTCCTTCACGACCAGTGGCGCCAGCCCCTGCGACGGCTCGTCGAGGATCAGCAGCTTGGGATTCAGCAGCAGCGCCCGCGCGATCGACAGCATCTCCTGCTCGCCGCCGGACATCTGGCGGCCGCGGTTGTTGCGGCGCTCCCGCAGGCGCGGGAACAATTGGTAGATGCGCGGGATCGTCCACGGGCCGGGACGCTCCATCGGCACTTGCAGGTTCTCTTCCACGGTCAGGTTGGCGAAGATGCGCCGCCCCTCCGGCACGAACCCGACGCCGCGCTGCGCCACGCGAAACGGCGGCAGCCCCGTCGTGTCCTGGTCGAAAATCCGCACGCGTCCGCTGCGCGGCGGGGTCAGACCGACCAGACTGCGCAGCGTCGTGCTCTTGCCGGCGCCGTTGCGTCCGAGCAACGTGGTGATGCGGCCTTCCGCCACCGTCAGGCTGACATCATGCAGGATGTGGCTCTTGCCGTAGAATGTGTTCAGGCCTTCGGCGTGCAGTGCGTCGGTCATTCCGCCTTCCCCAGATACGCCGCCTGCACGTGCGGGTTCGCGGCGATCTCCGCCGGCGTGCCGTCGGCCAGCAGCTTGCCCTGATCCAGCACGGTGATCCGATCGGCCAGGTTGAACACCACCCGCATGTCGTGCTCGATCAGCACGATGGTGTAATTGTTGTTCCGGTGCAGCCGCCGGATCAGCCCGGCGATCTGGTACGTCTCCTGCTCGCCCATGCCGGCGGTCGGTTCGTCCAGCAGCAGCAGCCGCGGTTGCAAGGTGAGCGCCATGGCGATCTCGGCGGAGCGCTGGTCGCCGTGCGACAGTTCGCCCACCAGCCGGCCGGCCTTTGCGGCAAGGCCGGTAAGACCGAGCATTTCGTCGATCTTCGCTTCCACCCGCGCAGCCACCGACCTGCTGCGCCACAGCGACAGCTTCAGTCCCGCCGCGCTCTCCGCGCCGATGCGCACGTTCTCGCGCACGGTGAGCTCTGGAAAAATCTCGGTGATCTGAAAGGTGCGTGCCATGCCGCGGGAGACGCGCTGGGCGACCGGCAGTTTGGTGATCACCTCGCCGTCGAACACGATCTCGCCGGAGGTCGGCGGAAAGAAGCCGGAGATCGTATTGAAGAACGTCGTCTTGCCGGCGCCGTTGGGGCCGATGATCGCGCGCAACTCGCCCTTCGCCACGGTCAGCGAGACGTTTTGCACCGCTTGCAGGCTGCCGAAGTGCTTCGACACGTCTCGCACTTCGAGCATGGCGCTCATTCCGCACCTCGCCGTTGCAGCATGCCCAGTAGGCCGCGTGGAAAGAACAGCACCACCAGCACGAACAACAGGCCGACGAAGCTCATCCAGTTCACCGTCATCGAGGAGATGTAGTCCTGCAGCACCACGAAGACCGCCGCGCCGACCAGCGGCCCCCAGAAGACGCGCATGCCGCCCATCACCGCCATGATGACGATCTCGCCGGACAACGAATAATGCATCGCCATCGGGTCGGCGAAATTGTTGAGCAAGGCGTATAACGCACCGGCCAGCGAAGTGAAGAAGCAGGAAATGGTGAACGACAGCCAGATATGCCGCTCGATCGGGATGCCGAGGAAGCGCGCCCGCCGTTCGTTTTCCCGGATCGCCAGCAGGGTACGGCCAAATGGCGAGCCCAGCATCAGGGCCTGTGCCCCCACGGCGATGGCGAACACGAACAGCAGGAAATAGTAGAACAGCGTGCCGTTGTTGGTGATGTCGATCGTGGCGAAACCCAGGTGCAGCGGCTCGCGGGTAAAGCCGCGTAGTCCGTCATACCCGCCGGTGAGGTCGTTCCAGGTATAGGCGATATAGAACCCGATCTGCCCGAAGGCGACTGTGGCCATGGCGAAATACACGCCGCGCCGCCGCACGATGAACAGGCCGACGATCGCGCCGGCGACGCCGCCGAGCAGGGTGCCCATCAGCATCGCCAGCGGGGTCGAATGGGCGAGGAATTTGAGCGTCAGCCCGGCACCGTAGGCGCCCAACCCGAAATACGCCGCATGGCCGAAGCTCATCACGCCGGTGAAGCCCAGCAGGAGGTTGAACGACATCGCGGCGAGGCCGAGCACCAGCACGCGGCCCGCCAAGGCGGTGTAGCCGCCGAGGAACGGCAGCCAGAGCGGCACGGTGAGCAGCGTCGCCCAGATGATGAGCAATTTCGTCCAACGCGCGTCGAAGGGGGGGCGCCTGGACGCGACCGCGGCGGTGGTTGCGCTGTTCATGACAGCATGCCTTCCTCGCCCAGCAGGCCCCGCGGGCGCAGGATCAGCACCACGGCCATGATGATGTAGATCACCGCCTCGCTGCCGGACGGCCAGACCGTGGTGGTGAGCGCCGCGGCGACACCGATCAGCAAACCGCCGATCAGCGTGCCGGTCAGGCTGCCGACGCCGCCGACGATGATGGCGATGAAGCTCGGCATCAACAGGTCGTCACCCATGTTGGGGTTCAGGCCGATCTGGCCGCCGGCCAGCACGCCGGCCAGGCCCGCCAGCATGCAGCCCAGGCCGAAATTGAAGCTGCGCAGAAAGCGCACGTTCACGCCAAGCGCGGACACGGTCTCCAGGTCCAGTGTGCCGGCGCGAATGCGCACGCCAACCCGCGTGTAGCGCAGGAAGGCGAACAGGGCGGCAACGGCGATGATGACGACTGTCACGTTGAAGACGCGATACCAGGTGATGAAGAACAGGGCGCTGCTGAGCGGCGCCGCCATGGCATCGGGCACGCTGAGCGGCAGCCCGTTCGGACCCCAGATGTAACGGCAGGCGTCCTGGATGATGAAGGCCAGGCCGAATGTCAGCAACAGGCTGTACACCGGATCACGGTTGTACACCCGGCGGATCATCAGCCGCTCGATGACCAGCCCCAGCACCGCGGTGAGGATCGGCGACACAAGCAAGGCGCCCCAGAAGCCGATATACGGCGTCAGCATGAAGGCGAAGTAGCCGCCGAGCGCGAGAAAGTTGCCGTGCGCGAAGTTGATGACGTTGCTGAGGTTCAGGATGAGCGACAAGCCCAGCGCCATCAGCACGTAGAACGCGCCGATGATCAGGCCGTTGGTGACGTTGAACAGGACAACTTGCAGCATGGGCCGGCTTTCTTGCGATGGCGTGGCACGGCGGGCGTGAGGTTCAGCGGGTATGGCGGGCACAACAACTCCCTCCCCCACAAGGGGGGAGGGAGCAGCGGGGCGACGAGCTAAGCCGGCGGCGGCTCCATCTTGCAGCCGGTGTCGGCGACGCTGCCGGCGGCTTGCTCGCCGGGGACCAGCGTCGCCACCGTGAACACGTTGTCCGGGTTGCCTACCGGCGGGTGGGCCTCGCCGACGAAAATGTTGGCCATCAGCTCGTGATCGCCCTTGCGGTAGCGGACATGACCCGGCTGCAATGCCACGTCGGGAGGAAGTTCCATATCCTCCATCGCCAGCGACAGCTTCGGCCCCGCCATCGACTTCGCCTTGTCGGCGGCGAGCCGCACGGAATGCACCGCGACATAGCCGAACCAGTGGCGCGCGCTGGGGGTCTTGCCCACCGCCTTGCGGAATGCGGCGACGAACTTGCCCACTTCCGGCACGTTCGGCTGTTCCCACCACCACTCCATGTCCCACCAGCCGGTCTGTGCCTCCTTCGGCACCGACCGGATGCTTTCCAGCTCGAACAGCGCGCCGCCCAGCGCCATGTCCTTGTTCATGCCGAACTGCACGAACTGCTTCATGCAGTCGATCTGCGCCAGGCCGCCCATGTTGTTCAGCAGCACGTTCGGCTTGTAGGCCTTGGCCTTGATCAGCGTGGCCGAGAACTCGGTGTTGGCGATCGGCAGCATGTCGCCCTCATACTCGCCGCCGGCCTTCTTCAGGTTCTTCACGAAGGCGTCCTGCAGCGAGTGGCCGTAGGCGTAGTCCGGGGTGATGAAGAACCACCGCTTGCCGAACTTCTTCACCAGGTCAGGGGTGATCGCGGCGGCGTCCATCGAGGTTGTGTTGCAGATGCGGAACACGTTCCACTTGCAATTGGTACCAGTGATCGGGTCGGTGTGGCCGCCCGGCACGATATGGAACACCTTCTTCTCGGTGGTGACCTGCGCCATCGCGTAGGCGATGCCGGAGTTCACGTCGCCGAAGATCACGTCCACATGATCGCGGTCGATCAGCTTGCGGGTCTTTTGCACGCCGGTGCCGACGTCGTTGGCGGAGTCCTCGACCAGCAACTCGACCTGGCGCCCCAGGATGCCGTTCTTCTTGTTGATCTCGGCGACGGCGTATTTGGCACCCTCGACCTCGCTCTGCGCCGGGGCCGACAGGCTGCCGGTGAGCGGATCGACCATGCCGATCTTGATCGGCGTCTCGCCGCGCGCCTTGACGAGGAACGGCGACGCGAGTTGGACCGCCCCCAGTGCGGCGCCGGTCTTGATGAGTGTACGCCGGCCAACGGCCGGTAATTTCCAATGTTCCATTCGTCTTCTCCCTGGTCTGGGCGGGTCAGCGGCCCGTCGAAATCATTCTCAGCGCCAGGCCCGGCCTCGCGCGCTCCCCTGGAAGCGGGCGGAGGTTTTGCATTTCTTTGCGCCGCCGTCGAGGGGGGGGTCAGACGGGGCAACCCGCCGCCGGCCCAGCCAGCACGCGGACGCCCTCCAGCCGGCCGACCGCCTCGATCTGCCGTTTCAGTTGGGCAGCAACCCACGCGGGCAACCGCAGGCCATGCGCATCGCAGATTCATGCATGTGGTCAACTCCTGGTTGTGCATTTGCCGGGCGCTGAGGAACGCGGCAGAAGGCGCGGGTTCGGCGACGCGGGTGGCGCGCGGCCATCGCGAGCCGTCGGTTTACTGCGGCGCCGCCATCGCCCCCCCGCTGCATCCGGCCTCAATTCAGCCGGAACAGGCGGCGCAGCCGTTCCACCCGATCGCAAAACTCAGGGAAACCGACATTGGGGATGGGCCAGGGAAGGCTGGCGCGCAAGGTGCCGGACCGCCATGGGGCGTTGCGGATGCGATCGATGGCCCGGGGCATATTGCCCAGCAACCGGCGGAGAGGGATGGGGCTGACCGGCGGGGCATTGAACGCGCTGTCGATGCCGTGGACATAGGGAATGCGGTTGATCGCCGCGACGTCCCGCGCCGCAGGCCGCACCAGCAGGGGGGCCATTTCGCTGATCGCGGAGGCGGCGTCGAGCGTGTCGGGCCAGGCGCCGTCCAGGATCGCGTCCAGGCGGTCGAATTCGGCCAGGCAGGCACGCTCGATCGCGGACACGGCCTGGCGGCGTATCGTCCCGCCCGGCTCCGCTTCCGTGGCATGGACCGGAACGGCGCGGCCGTCCTTGGAAACATAGTGCGAAACCGAACCGTGCGGTGCCGACAGGAACAACTCGAACAGGATGTAGCCCTGGCGCACGGTATCGGCGATCCAGTTCGGATGGCCGAACGAGAAGAGGTATCCGGCGGCGGTATCCAATCCAAGGCCGCCGGCCATCGCTTCAGGCCACAAACCGGCATAGCAGCCGAAAATCTCGGCGGGCGCGGCACCGCTGAGCGTGGTCAGCGCCTTCTGGACGGAGCCGCGCCAGCCGACATCGACGATTATGCGCGGGCCGGGTTCGAGGAAGCCGCATTGCCCGAGATAGGCCAGTGCGGTCTCCCGCCGGTCCCGCAGCGCCGCCAGGATGCGGTCGCAATGCGCGGCCAGCAACCCGCGAACCGCTTCGTAGCCCGCTTCCCCGCGGACCGGTTGGCTGGGGTCGAGACCGGCGGCGCGCGCCATGCCGACCGTGGTCTCCGCATCGATGCCGAGCGCGTTCAACGCGGCATGCAGCGGCTGGTTCGTCGTCCCGTCGGCAATCAGCCGCGCGAGTTGCGGCAGGTCGTCGGACAGCGTCGGCACCAGGCTGGCCTGCCTTGAGCAATGCAGATAGGTGAACTCGAACGGCTCGGCGCGGCGTGCCATCAGGCGGTTGGCGATCGCCAGGGGAAGATAGCCGTCGCGGGCCATGAAATAGATGCGGCGGATGCCCCGGCGACGCGCTTCGGCCAGGATGAAGAGGGTGAACCCGATCAGCGGGAAGAGGCAGATGCGCTGCAACCGCGGGTCATCCAGCGCCGCTTCGACGGTTCGCGCGGATGCCGCGCTTTCGCGTTCGGCTTCGCTCAGTGTCGCACGCGAGCGGCGCCGGCTGTGGGCGAGCCGCACGACGAATGCCTGGCGGGCCACGTCCTGCGGCTCCGGCGGGATCGGCGGATGCGGGAGATGGAGCGCCGCTATTCCATTGTTCCGCGCCTGCGCGATGTCGGCGTGCGGATTGTCGCCGAGATGCACCACGTCACGGGCAGCGCATCCCAGAGTCCGCAGCACATAGGCGAACAACCCCCCGCGTGCCTTGGTGCACCGGGCCTCGGCGGAGCAAATCACCTCGGGCCGGTCGGCGTAGCCGCAATCGGCAAGAAGGGTCGCCAGCCAATCGCCGGGGAGCATTGAATCGGACACAAAGACCAGGCGCTGGCCAGGCTGCCGGGCCAGGAGCGCGGCGAGCACCGGCGCGACGGGACGGCAGACGGACCGCTCGACGGCGAATTCGAGGGCGGCGGCGGCGACCGCATCGGTCACGACGCCGGACGCCTGCAACCGCCGATAGACTGTCGCGATGGCGATCTCGTCGTCCTTTGCCTGCACGAGGTCAGCACGGGCGCCGCTCTCGGCGGCGAGACGGTATTCGCGGAACGCCTCGGCGGAACAACGGATCAACCCCTTCGCCGCGGCGCGTGCTCCGGTGGCGAGATGCACGTCTTCCGGCCGGGCCAGGCGGCGCATGACCGCCGTATCGAAGATATCGCAGGTAACGATCGGATAGCCGGCGATGGCCTGCGCAATCCGGGTGGCCTGGTTGTCGCTGGGGGCTCCCCGGCCCGCGGGCGGGGGCCTATGCCCGGGCACATGCATGGTCATCGACCCGGGGTCATCTTGCGCATGGTGCCTGCTTGCCACTCCCGCGCGTTTCAGGAAAGCGGCATTCGCGGACGCCGTCATGCGAGGCCTAACCCGTCGCTTGCGGACATCAATGCGGGGGCTGGCTCGCCACCGGATGGCCGTGCGGCTCCGCGGCGAACGGCCGCCGCAGCAGCGGCAGCAGGTGGCCGGCGCGCAGCCTGATTGCCTGCTTCCCCCGCTCCGGCAGGATTTCCCAGAACGGCAACAGGTATGCGGCCAGCCCGTTGGGGTAGGGCTGCTTCACCCCCACGCCAAGCCCGAAGGTCAGCTCCTCGCGGCCGTTCGGGACGTACAGCGTGCCGAACATCCAGTCCCACAGGGCGAAGTTACCGCCCATGTTGCGGTTCCAGTGGCGCGGCGCGGTGCTGTGATGGATCTGGTGCTGCGCCGGGCTGATCAGCACATGCTCCAGAACCCGGCCCCAGGAAAGCCAGATATGCGAGTGGTGCAGTTGGGTCCCCAATACGCAGTACATCACGGCCATGAGGTTCATGCCCATGATATCGACCATGGTGACCTGCCCGGTTCCGAGATACAGGGCCGGGGCCAGCACGAGTGACGTGGTAACCGCCGTGATGGGGCCAAGGACGGCGTATTCGACCGGATGGGCTCGCACGTTGGCCAGGACCGTCAATGTTTCAGCGGAATGGTGCACTTTGTGGAACGCCCACAACCAACGATTGTAGTGCGATGCCACATGGAAGAGGTAATATCCGAAATCGTTCGCCAGTCCGAACAGGATAGTGTAGAGCACCAGCGTCGTTGGGGTCCAGGTCAGCAGGTGCGGCGAGGGACCGAATACCCGGGTCAGGCCGTGCAGCAGAGCGCTGGCGAGGAAAGCGCCGGAGATCCGCCACGTCACGTTGAAAGACCTGGCAAAGAACTGGTTCAACACGATGATCTGCCAATCCACCCAGGTGGACCGGTGACGCCACATGGAAGCCGGGAAGCAGAATTTCAGAAAGCGGCGCAGGCCGCGATTGGCGTGTGGCTCACGCAGCGCGAACAGCAGCGCGGCAATGAGCAGACCGGCGACGAGTTCAGGCCAGTAGGAGCGGGTGCGAATTCCGGTGATCGGGCTGGTCAGAAAATCGATGACGGTATCGACGAACCATTCGATCCGCGGCATTCCGCCGATCGCGCTGGCATGCACCGACGCCTTCAGATGCTGAACAAGCTCGATGACCATGGCGGCAACGCTACACAAAAGCGGGCATGGCGCGCAAGCTCGCTATTGGGTCGCCGGCAGCTATCCGCTGGGATTCAGTCCACCTGCGCGGCGGTCCCCGGAGGGTCCGCCGGTGACCTGCCACCGCACATATCCGGTCGGCGACCGCGTTGCCGTGGACCAGCAGGAGATCGCGGCAGCGGGCAGGCAAGCGCCGCGGTTCGTGGCCGGGGCGACCTCCGACATTCCGCACCAGCCGCATGCCGCGCGACCCTGATGGTGGCCGCGCACGTGACGCCGCCCTGGCGGCGGTCCGACCGGCCCGTCGGCGATCGGCGACCAACACCGAAACAGCCAGACACAGCGCGGCGGAACATGCCGCATCGACGGAAATCTCACATTGTTTCTTGCCATTTCCAGCCGGTTTATGCATTCCTGCGTCTGGCGTCGGATGGCTGCCGTGCGCCTGGGCCGCGCCTCTCGCCCCGTTCTCGCCTAATCTGGTGTCCATGATGGATCAGGTCGCCACAACCCGGGTTGCCCTCGTCATTCCTGTGTTCAACGACTGGAAGTCGGTTGCGGAAGTGTTGCTGTCTCTTGACCAGCTGCCGAGCCTGGACGGCATCTCACTGCATGTGATCCTGGTCGATGACGGCTCGTTCCAGCCTAGACAGTTCTTGCTTGATCCGCGGCGATGCCTGCGGATCAAGCACCTTGAGGTACTGGATCTCGTCTGCAACCTTGGGCACCAACGCGCGATCGCCGTCGGTCTGGCCGTTGCCGCGCGGCTGCCCGGCATCGGCGGGGTTCTGGTGATGGACGGTGACGGAGAGGACCGGCCGGAGGATATTGCGGCCCTGCTGGACGCGTCCGCCCGGCATCCACGCCACATAGTTTGCGCTCGGCGGAGCAAGCGGTCCGAGCCACCCCTGTTCCGGGCATTTTACCTTTGCTACAAGCTGGTGTTCCGAATTCTGACCGGCCGGCAGATCGATTTTGGCAATTTCTGCTTCATCCCGGCCTCGGCGCTGCGGACCGTCGTCTATAGCCCGGCGACCTGGAATCACCTCGCGGCAAGCATATTGCGCTCCCGCGTCCCCGTATTCGGCGTTGACACGCAGCGTGGCCGGCGTTTCGCGGGACAGTCCAGCATGAGTTTCACCGCTCTGATGCTGCATGGCATGAGCGCCATTTCGGTGTATGCCGATCTGGTGACCGTGCGCATCGTGCTGGCAATGGTTGGGTTCGCCGGCGTTGCTGTCTGCGGAATCATCGTGGCGGTTGCGATTCGGCTGTTCACCGACCTGGCCATCCCCGGCTGGGCGTCCAGCGTGATCGCATCGATGATGGCAATGCTCGTGGAATCGCTGGTGTTCGCCACCGTCGCCGCACTCATGCTGCTCAATGCTCGCAGCGCCAAGCCGGTGACGCCGGCGCTCGACGCTCTGGCTTATCTGGGATCCAGCGAAGGCGTCGTTACCGAAGAAGCCCGATGAGCGGCCATTATATCGGGTCCGAGCTGGAGCTGTTCTCCATCGCAACCAACTGGAAGGGCTATGTCGCCAGGCAGTTCAGCCGCTTCGTCGGTGGGCGCGTGCTGGATGTCGGCGCCGGAATCGGCAGCAACATTCCGTATCTGCATACCCCGTCGGTGACGGAATGGACCGCGCTGGAGCCGGATCCCGTCCTTGCGGCCGTCATCGCCGGTAGGATCGACAACGGAGAGCTTCCAGCCTCGTGCCGGGTACTCAACGGAACGGTCGATACGCTGGCAGCGGCCGAATGCTTCGACACCATTCTCTATCTCGATGTCATCGAGCATATCGAGGACGACGCAGCAGAACTCCGGCGCGCGGCGAGCCACCTGGCGCCGCATGGCAGGCTCGTGGTGCTGGCTCCGGCGCACCAGTTCCTGTTCAGCCCGTTCGACGCCGTTATCGGACATCATCGCCGCTACACCGCCCAGTCCCTCCGCGGCGCCGGCCCGCCCGGTTGTCGCGTCGAGCTCTGCCGCATGCTTGATTCGGTAGGCTTCTTCGCATCGCTCGCCAATCGCATCATGCTCCGCTCGGAACAACCATCGCCCGCGCAAATCAGGTTTTGGGACCGCATCCTGGTGCCGCTGTCGCGCCTGACCGACCGAACGAGCGGGTTCACGTTCGGCAAGTCGGTCGCCATCGTCTGGGCGCATGAAGCATGAAGGCCGCGGCCGAACCAGCCGGCGTCAACGGAGCGGGGCGGCGGGGATCAGGCAACTGGTGAGCCAGCCCAACCTTCGGCACGCATCGCCGGGCGACTGGTGGGCGACCGGCGGGACACCGGCGAGATAAAAATACGCGACCCCTGGGCACAGCCGTTCCAGCATCGTCCTCTGTTCCGATGCGCAGTCCGTCGCAAGGCGCGCATTGTACACGGAGTTGACAGGCCGGTTCTTGCGCGCCGCGATGAGCATGATTTCCATGTTGGCTTGCAGCAGCACTTCGCGCCGTGCGATGGCCACGCGCACGGCACGCGGGTCCGCCGGTGAAACTTCGGCACGGCCGAACGGATCGAGCCCGAACAGTTCCAACGCCTTGTCGGGCGGCAAGGCAGACACAGCCCCTTGCCTGACAGCGGTGCGGACGCAGCCGTAGGTGGGAAAAACCATGACCGACGCCGCTTGCCGTATGATATCGGCAGTCTGTTGCCGATCGACCACGGCGGCACGCGGCAATGCCGCGCTCGCCGCCACCAGTGCACGAAGCGGGCGGACGTCGATGAACTGGATGATGCAGGCAAGCGCCAGGATGCCGAGTGCCGCTCCCGGACGGAAGCTGCGCAGGACCTGGAGGATGCCAAAGGCCATCAGCGCATACCCGACCGGCCAGATGAAGCGGCCGCTTGACCGAAATGTACCCAGCGCGCGGGTCACCGGCTCCGGCAGCGGGATCTCGACAAGAAGGTGGCTGCCAAGATAGACCTTGTTTGACAGCGCGAACAGAAAGAACAGCGCCAGGAGGGCAATGCCAACGACGTGACGCCGGGCATTGCGCCGGAACCAGACGAGCGAGGATCGCACCGTGGTCGCCAGGATCAGCAGCACACCAAGCCCCAGATAGGCGAACCCCTCGTGCTGCATGCCCATCCCGACCCGGTACGCGGCAAGGCCCGGCACGATTCCGCTCATCTGGGGAACGATCAGGGATGCCAGGTTCATTGACAGAACGCCGAACGCCGAAGTACCCGCGGATCTGAGATCCGGCGTGAGTATTCCAGTCACCAGCATGACCAGAACGAGGCTCGCGATGATAACCAGCGGCTCGGCGACCAGCGCGCGTATCGCAGCCCTTGGCAGCAGGCATTGCTGCAGGAAAGCCGCGCCCCAGATGCCAAGCACCATCGCCAGCAGATACAGATTGGTCAACGCAGTCAGCAGCAGCAGCGCGAGCCAACTCAACGACACCCGCCGGTCGCCCGGCCGGCGACTCGCCACGCAGTAAAGGCACAGGGCGACGATCAGCAGAAACTGTGCGGACAGCGCCAGATGGCCCCAACCGAACCAGAGGAACGGCGCAGATTCGGCGATGATCGACGCGGCAACGGCTGCGCAAATATTGCGCTGTCCGCACGTGGCCAGCAACGCGGTCATCGCGACGCCCGGCAGCGCGAAACAGGCGAAAACGAAACCGCCGAGAAGATTGACCGGGAGGCCGGTGAACCAGAACACCGTCTTCCCGAACAGGCTGACCCAGGGAACGGCATCGAGCCAAAAGATATTGGTGCCGTGCGGCGCCGCGAGATTTGGCACATACAACACCGGCAGCGCCCACGGCGCCCGCATAAGATAAAGGTACCCGACCAGGGCGTCGGCAATGTCGTCCGCCGAACCTGATCCCGCCCCGGCAATCGTGCCGCGCGGAAACACCCAGAACGGCCCATTGCCGAGAACTAACGACACCGGAAACACCGAAAGAGCGTAGCCTGCGCCCAGGCAAGCGCTTAGCGCGCAAAGCGTCGCCACGGAGCGCGGTTTGAAGAGAAAGCCAAGCAACCGGTCCACACCGGATCGCTGGTGCGGCGGCACGTTGTCACCGTTCTGCAACATCGCCGTATCGACCTCGCACCGGCTCAGCCTGGCCGCATTGACCTCTTGATCTCTACACTTTCCAGACCCATCGACGGTAGCGTTGCCGCAGCTTGCCTGCGACAAACCTGACACGACTCTTGGTGGTCGGTGCGCTCCACGCGTGCGTGCCGGTATCCGCCGGCCCATACCCGGCAATGACCGGCATCGTCAGTTTGCATTGGATGGTGATGGACTGGAGCTTGCGCGCGTCGCCGGGCCGCCTTACGTAGAAATGGTTGCAAACGACGGAACGGGCCCGCTGGTATCCGAAGCGGCCGAGGAACCCATCGAGCGCCCCGCGCGCCTGATCGGTCAGCGCCTCCACCACCAGGACCCGAGGTTGGTGCCGACCGAGGTCGAGCCCCTCAAGGGCGTCGATCTCCGTCCCTTCGATATCGACGGATACGAAGTCGATGGGTGGATCATCTGGCCGGATCAGCTCCGAGGCGCGCAGCGCGGGAACCTCGACGCTGTAGAACTGCGGATCGCCGCTGTTGCGTTCGAGGTAGGAACGCCCCGCATGCACCTCGTCGGCCCTGATCCCGGCGAACAGACCGCTGCGGTCAACCCTGAGCAGCACTTGCCGGTCCGGTCCGCCAACACAGGCCGCGTGGACGGCACGCTCCCTGGCCTGCTGGCACAGGGCGAAGACGTCAGGGATCGGCTCCACGCAGATGCCGGTCCAGCCTTGTTCCTCGAAAGACTTGGTGTTGCTCAGCGAGACGCCGTCATGCGCGCCGATATCCAGGAAGAATCCGGTCCGCTTGAAGTCGAAGAAATGCCACAGCAGGTAGTCTTCGCCGTGCTGACCGTAATACCGATAGGACGGGTGGGGTGCAGTCACACCGGCCGGGCGTCCGGCGGCCCGGCTTCGCCCGTTTGGCCGCTGTCCGGGTGGACAACTCACCGCACCACCGCGAGCCGCTCCCGCCGCAACTGCACGGTCAGTTCGTCCAGCGCCTGGCCGGTGCGGGTCAGCATCTCGTCGATCTCCGCAACGGTGATGATCAGCGGCGGGCTGAAGCAGAGCGTGTCGTTCGTCACGGCGCGGCCGATGACGCCGCTCTCCTCCATCAGCCTGGTCAGCCGCGCCCCGACCTTGGCCTGCGGGTCGAAGTTCTTGTGCGCGTCCTTGTCGGCGACCAGCTCCATCGCCGCGATCAGGCCGACGCCGCGCACCTCGCCGACCAGCGGGTGGTCGGCGAAGCGCCGTTGCAGCTCACGTTGCATATGCGCGCCGACCGCGCGGACATGGGTGCCAATGTCCGTCTCGTCGTAGATTTTCAGTGTCTCGATCGCCACCGCGGCTGGCACCGGATGGCCGGAATAGGTGAAGCCGTGACCGAACGTGCCGATCTCGTGGCTTTCCTTGCACAGGCCGGCGAACACCCGCTCGTTCACCATCACCGCGCTGATCGGCAGGTAGGACGACGACAGCGCCTTGGCGCAGGTGAGAATATCCGGCTGGATGTCGAGCGTCTGACAGCCCCAGTAGTTGCCGGTGCGCCAGAAGCCGCAGATCACTTCGTCGGCCACCAGCAGCACGTCGTGCTTCTTCAGGACAGCCTGGATCTTCGGGAAATAGCCGCGCGGCGGCACGATGACGCCGCCGGCGCCCATCACCGGCTCGGCCCACATCGCCGCCACCGTGTCGGGGCCTTCCCCGACGATCAGTCGGTCCAGTTCCTCGGCGCAACGGGTGGAAAAATCGTCCTCGCTCTCGCCGGGATTGGCGCCGTGGTAGTGGTGCGGCGTCATGGTGTGCAGGAAGCCGGGCAGCGGCACGTCGAACGCGCGGTGGTTCACCGCCAGCCCGGTCAGCGAGGCGGAGGCGACGGTGATGCCGTGATATCCCTTCACCCGGCCGATGATCTTCTTCTTCTCCGTACGGCCCAGCGCGTTGTTGAAATACCACACCATCTTGATGGCGGAGTCGTTCGCCTCGGAGCCGGAATTGGCGAAGAACACCTTGCTCATCGGCAGCGGCGCGCGGGCCAGAAGCATCTCGGCGAGGTCGATCATCGGCTCGTGCGACTTGGCGGTGAAGCCGTGGTAGAATGGCAGCTTGCGCATCTGGGCGACGGCGGCCTGCACCAGGCGCTCGTTGTCGAAGCCGAGCGCGGCGCACCACAGGCCGGCGACGCTTTCAATGTATTCCTTGCCGGCATCGTCCCATACTCGCACGCCCTTGCCGCGGGCGATGACCACGGGACCGACTTCCTGATGCGCCTGCAGGTCGGTGTATGGGTGCAGCACGGAGGCGATGTCGCGAGCGGCGGCGGAATTGGCGCCGAAAGGCGGCGGGGCCATGGGACTGTCTCCTGGCTGAGCGTGAAGGCGGGACTCTAGCCGCGCCCGACGGGGATGCAACGCTGGCGGCGCTTGGTCCGGCCGTGCCGTCATCCGGCGGCCCGAACACCATGCGGCAATGACGGATGCGGTATTGCCCGACCGGGAAGGAACGCTGATCGGCTCGCTGCCGGGCAGCGCCGCAGTCGCCGGGCGACGCCGCGGCGACCGACCTGCCGATTGCATCGCCGGCCGAGTTCGCGCCCGCTACATCACACCCTACGGCACGAGCGCTGCAAGGCTGCGACGAACCAGCGCGTCCCGCAGATCGGCGTCCTCGATCTGCTCGGCCGCGGCCAGCGCGTCGTCGCCGGACAGCCGATCGATGATTTCCGACCGCAGGCCGGGGTCGCGGGCGAACATGAGCATCTTCACGGCTTTATCCGGTGACAGTTGGAGCCTTGCGACCGGGGCGGCGGACTGCTGATGCGCGCGAACCCGCCGACCGACTTCTTCCCGGCTGAGATCGGATTCGTCCGCGTACCTGCGCTTATTGGCCTTGTATTGCTCATAGGGGATGTGCGGCTGCGGCAACCGCGTCATTTCCGCCGCGGCGTGCGCAACCATCCGCAGCCGGACGTCAACGCTGGCGGTTGCGACTTCCTCCCGCACACGCTGCCGGCGCTCTGATTTCATCAGCTTGTTGGTTGAACGTCCGTAATCATAGACGTCAGTTTCCCGAAACTCAAGTTTTTCCAGTACCTGCCGTCTTCGGACGGCATTGACTTCATCGATAAAACGGAACGCAACCCCGTTCCCATGCTGATAAAAATGGTTTTCAAATTCCACGAACCAGGCCTGGTCGGGTGGGATGTAGGGTTTTATCTCCTCGTATCCGGCGATCAAGACAAGCTCTTCACACTCCTCGAAATTCCACGCAAATTGACCTGAAGTTATTTCCCACTTCCGTGCCATGTTCTGCTCCGCATTTTAATAAGCCTGACGCCTTCCTCTATCGGACATCGTCAGCAGGCTGCCGCCTGTCTGGAATGCTAGGCGGCTGTATTAGCGGATGCAAGCAGCAAACGGTACACTGCTTCTTCGCGCCGAAGACACGCGAACGTGAGCAAGTGCCGCATGGCGGTGCACGGCCAGCCGTGCCGGCCAGGTCGGCGCGCAGCGCCCGGTGAGGGTGCGGCGTGCCGACCCGATCGCCCTCACCCCTCGATGCTCACGCGCCTCTCCCGCAAGCGGGAGAGGTCGAACGCCTTATAGCTCCACCGTCCCTCGCAGCACCGGCACGCAACTTCCGGCGACCGTCGCGCTCACCGGCCCTTCCGCGGTCTTGCGCGCCGTGGCGACGATCCGGCCAGGCCGGCCCATCTCGACCCCCTGCTCGATATCGTAAGTCAGGTCCACGTTTTCTCCGGGCGCCAGCGACGTGAGCAGAGCGGCGAGCGCGGCGTTGGCGCTGCCGGTGGCGGGGTCTTCCAGGACACCGCTCAGCGGCGCGAACATGCGGGTGCGCAGCCGGGTCGCGTCGCCGTCGCGCCGCACATAGAGGTGCAGCGCGAACCGCGTGCCGATTTCGGGGAACCGCGCGGCGGCGGCGCGGAACGCGGCGAGGTCGGGGCTGGCGCGCGACAACGCCTCAATGTCCACCAACTCGGCGATCACGAACGGCGTGCCGACCGAGGCAACCAGCGGCGTGTGCGAGGTCGTCAGCACGTCGTCTTCGCTCAGGCCGGCACAGGCGGCGATTGTGTCCGTGGGAAGGGCGATGTCGATCGACAGCGACCGTGGCGCGGAAATCCGGGCGCCGGTGATCTGCTTCGCCGCATCGCGCTGGATGTGCACGCGCACCAGGCCGGCCATTTCCTCGAACACCAGGTGCTCCGGCGGGTTGGCGTCGCGCCGCGCCAGCACGTAGCCGGTGCCGACATTGGGGTGGCCGGCGAACGGCAGTTCCACGCGCGGGGTGAAGATGCGCACGCGGGCGTGGTGCTGCGGGTTGTCGGGCGGCAGGACGAAGGTCGTTTCCGACAGGTTGAACTCGGCGGCGAGGGCGTGCATCTGCGCGTCGCTCAGCCCGCGCGCGTCGGGAAACACCGCGAGCGGATTGCCGCCGAAGCGGTGCTCGGTGAACACATCGACGGTGACGAATTCATAGGCGGGCATGGGCTGGTCCTTTGCACGAGACGCCGGGTCGGCGGTCAGTAGCCCGATCCAGCGCGCCTGACCACCGGCCGCCTGGCGTCAGTGCGCGATGTAGTCCATGCGCCCGCCGTCCACGGTCAGCAACTGCGCGGTGATCCAGCCCGAGTCGGGCGACGCCAGGAAGGCCACCGCGTTGGCGATATCCTCCGGCTTGCCGACGCGCCCGGTCATCGCCAGCGCACCGATGCGTTTCGCCACCGCGTCCCACTCGGCTTCGGTGCGGCTGCGCCGCGCCATGTCGGTTTCGACGAAGCCGGGCGCCACGGCGTTCACCGTGATGCCGAGCGGCCCAAGTTCCATGGCGAAGCGCCGCGTCAGCACGATGACTTCGGCCTTCGATGCCGCATAGAACGCTGTGCCTGGCAGCGACGTACCGATGCCGGCATTCGAGGCGATGTTGACGATCCGGCCATAGCCGCGTTCGCGCATGCCGCGCATCACCGCGCGGGTGGTGTGGATCACCCCGTCGGCGTTGACCTGCCGCATGCGCGCCAGGTGCGCGCGGTCGTAGGTGTCGAGCGTTGCCGGGTGAGAGATTCCGGCATTGTTCACCAGGATGGTGACCGGACCCAGCGCGGCGTTGACCCGGTCTACCATCGCCTCGACCGCCGCGTCGTCGGAGACATCGGCGGCGACGGCGATGGCCTTCCCGCCCGCGGCCGCGATCTCGGCAAGCAATGATTCCGCGGCGTCGGAACGGGCGACGTAATTCACCGCGATCGCGACGCCCTCGCGTGCCAGGCGGTGCACGATGGCGCGGCCGATGCCGCGTGCGCCGCCGGTTACCAATGCGATCTGCCCGCTCCAGGCCATGCTGTGTCCTCCGTCTGGTTGCTATCCGCTCTTGGGAAACAGTTGGCAACGCCCGCGGTGCCGCCACCCCGCCAGGATTCACGGCGAGCGAAAAACCACGTGGGGCCTTCGTTCCGCCCGCAACAGCGCGAGACGCTCGAACACCTGCCGCATGAACGGCGACGGCAACATGCCATAAACGAAGTTTCCCGGTGCCCGCCGTGAAATTGGACGCAGGTCGGGGCCGGGCCAGACGAACCGGTTCAGCTCGGAGCAAATCAGCCAGGAGCGTTCGGCGTCCAGCCCAAGGACCCGCTTCATCTCGGCGGGCAGTTCCAGGCCATCCTGGATGCGCGCTGGCGGAGCATGAGTGACAGGCGCCACCGTGACGACGATGTCACCGTCCTCCGTGCGGGTCGCAATGACGACGGTACAAGGGCGATCTTTCGTGCCCTCCTCGCGGCCAGCGCGGTACTCGGCCTCCCAAAGGTAACTGTAGCCAATGACCAGCCCCGCTGTGGGCCGCGGCAGAGCCGCCACTACACCGCCGACTCTGATTTCTCCAGCTCGGCCTGCGCCTGTTCGATGGCTTGCCAATCTTCCTCGGGCAATTCTTCGATGAGGAACGGGCGACGACGGCGACGCGTCAGGCGGCGGTACTCGTCAGCGGAAATGAGCACGGTCTCCTCGCGGCCGTGCGAGGTGATGACGATCGGCTCGCGTTGCGCAATGGTCTGGTAGAGACCAACCTTCTTGCTATAATCCGACGCGGTCACTGTTCGCATGAGGAGAACTCCGGATATTCCGGAATATACGGATGCAATGATGGTCCGTCAATCAGCGGGCCTGTGGCGATCGGTTCGACGTTCACGGCGACCTTGAACCGTTCCGTCACACCTCCCCGAACACCCGGACAAATATCCGGTCCACCGCCTGCATGTGCAGCGCCGGGTCCATCGCCGCGTCCAGTGCCGCCGGCGGAATCCGCCCCGCCACCTCGGGGTCCGCCAGCAAATTGTCGCGGAACCCGCGCCCGTCCGCGGACCCCAGCCGCTCCCACGTCGCCATCGCGCAACGCTGCACAATGCGGTAGGCGTCCTCGCGCAGGATACCCGCGCGGGTCAGCGCCAGCAGCACCTCGCCCGAGTGGACGACACCGCCCAGGCTCTCCAGGTTCGCCAGCATCCGCTCGGGATGCACCACCAGGCGCTGCATCATCCCGGCCAGCCGTCCCAGCGCGAAATCCAGCGCCAGCGTGGCGTCCGGCGCGATCACCCGCTCCACCGACGAGTGGGAAATGTCGCGCTCGTGCCACAGCGTGACGTTCTCCAGCGCCGGCACCACCGCGGCCCGCACCACACGCGCCAACCCGGTCAGGTTCTCGCTCAGCACCGGATTGCGCTTGTGCGGCATCGCCGAGGAGCCCTTCTGGCCCGGGTGGAAAAACTCCTCCGCCTCGCGCACCTCGCTGCGTTGCAGGTGGCGCACTTCCGTCGCCAGCCGCTCGATGCCGGAGGCGATCACCCCCAGCGTGGCGAAGAACGCCGCGTGCCGGTCGCGCGGGATGATCTGCGTTGACACCGGCTCCGCCGCCAGGCCCAGATGCTCGGCGACGTATTCTTCCACGCGCGGATCGAGATGCGCGAAGGTGCCCACCGCCCCCGACACCTGCGCCACCGCGATTTCCGCCCGCGCCGCCACCAGCCGGGCGCGGTCGCGGGCGAACTCCGCGTAGTGCCCGGCGAGTTTCAACCCGAACGTGGTCGGCTCGGCGTGGATGCCGTGGCTGCGGCCGATGGTCAGCGTGAATTTGTGCTCCACGGCCCGTGCCTTCAGCGCCGCCAGCACCGCGTCCAGGTCCGCCAGCAACAGGTCGGTCGCCTGGGCGAGCTGCACCGACAGGCAGGTGTCCAGCACGTCGGAGCTGGTCATGCCCTGATGCACGAACCGGCTGTCCGGCCCGATCGCCTCGGCCAGCCAGGTCAGGAACGCGATCACGTCATGCCGCGTTTCTTGCTCTATCGCGTCGATGCGTTCGAGGTCGGCCGGACCGATGCGCGCCGCCGCCGCGCCGCCCTTCTCGCGGATGGAGCGAGCGGCGGATGCCGGGATGGCGCCGATCCGGGCCATTCCCTCGGCGGCCAGCGCCTCGATCTCGAACCAGATGCGGTAGCGGTTCTCGGGCGCCCAGATGGCGGCCATTTCGGGTCTGGTGTAACGGGGAACCATCGCTGCCACGTCCCGCACTGCCGGTAGGACGCCAGGTAGACCGCGGCCCCGGCGCTTGGCAAGCGTGCCTGACACCCCCGTCATTGGGAGGTTCGCAGCGGCCAAGCAGCCCCGCGCCGGTAGCGGGTCAGTCTGAATGGGTGCAGAGGGTCGGATGCGACGGTTCAGGCCGGCGCATATTGCTATCACCGCTTTGGTGAAGGTTTTCGGACGCCGGCCGTCGCAGGCCGCGCGTTCTGGGCATGGGGCCGGCGTACGAAAACCGCCCAAGCACGAACCCGCGGGGATGCGGCGATGGTCTATGGGGATTTCGAG